>OEIU01002017.1_pt1 | contig 11494 bp, 9 predicted proteins | sample 1539221 | NCBI WGS metagenome assembly OEIU01 (sample SAMN03792071, study PRJEB22550) | activated sludge metagenome | feature: wastewater treatment plant; material: activated sludge; isolation source: Wastewater treatment plant of a petroleum refinery complex | place: Argentina: Zarate | collected... | reverse complement strand
CGCGCCGGCGCTTCGAGTTGCTCGAGGACTGCCGCGACATGGTGATCTCGCGGCTCGCGAGAGTCATCAGCGAGGCGCTGGACCGGATGAGCGAAGAGCTCACCGCGATGGCGATGAAGGAGATGCGCCGCGATGCGCAGCAGGCGCTGCTCGATGCCGTGTCGATGGTGCGCGTGCATCGCGCCGACATCGAATTCCGCTTCAGGCAGGCGTTCTCCGACGTGTACGAGCGCCGGATGTACAACCGCTCCGGGCAGCCGGAGACCGGCGCGGAGCCGGGTGAGCTGGCGCTGGTGGGCGACGAGGCGATCGACGGACGCATCGTCGTCGATCGTCTGGTGCAGCGCACTCGCGGCAAGCTCGATCCCGACGAGGTCCTCGGCGTGCGTGCGCGGCTCGCCGCGCTGCTCGATCGCGACTGGTTCGACGAGAACGACCACCCGGCGTCCCCCGAGGCGGTGTTCGAGGCGCTGCGCGCGGCGCTCGACCAACTCGGGCCGCCCCTCGAGGTGCGCTCGGCGCTGATGCAGGCGTTCGAGCCGCATGTGTCGGCTCACTTGAACGACGTCTATTCGAACGTCAACGAGCGCCTGAAGAGCAACCGGATCCTGCCGAGAATCCGTCCTCGCGTCGTGGCGGCCGCAGCCGGCCGGCGCGCTCCCGGAGAGGCGGCACCCACCGGTCCCGCTTGGGACGCGGGCGCATCGGCCATCGGCGCGCCTGGATCGGGCGCAGGGCGGGGAGTCGCCGCGTCTGCCGGCGCCGGTGACCTCGGGGTCGCGGGCCGCGGTGGTGGAAGCGATGGCGGCTTCGCGGGCGGTGGTGGCACGGGAGACGGCGGCGGATTCCCGGGTGCCGGCCGCGGTGGTGCAGCAGGTGGTGGTGGCCCGGTCGGCGTGGGGGCCGCCGCCGCGTCCGGTGGCGGCTTCGCAGCCGGTGGCAGCCTCGCCTCGGGCGGCGGATTCCCGGCGGGCGGTGGCGCGGCGGCGGGCATGGCACCCGCTGGCGCAGGCACGGCGCGTCCGGCCGGCGCACCCGGGGGGGCGGTCCCGTTCGGCGGCCCGTTCGATCCGGCGACGGGACCCGATCCGTTCGACCAGCTGATTCGCCAGATCTCGGCAGGACACCCGTCCGCGCGCCGATCGGCCGCGCGCATGCTCTCAGACCCCACGACCTTCGGCATGGCAGACCTGCCGATGCCTTCGGTCGAGCCGCCGCTGATCGAGGCGCTGCACACGTTCCAGTCGTCACCGGCAGCGCCGGGCACCGCTCACGACGGCGAGCTGGTGTCCAAGCTGCTCGACCAGGCGCGCGACAAGGGGTCGCCGCTGGACCAGCTGACGGTCGAGATCGTGTCGCTGGTGTTCGACTACATCTACGCCGATCGCCGCCTGCCGGATCCGGTGAAGCAGCAGCTGCTGCGCCTGCAGGTGGTGGCGGTCAAGGCGGCGCTGCTCGATCGCAGCTTCTTCGCGCGCAGGCAGCACCCGATGCGGCGCCTGATCGACCGGATCTCCGACATGGCGACCGACCCCGACGCAGACGTCGGGCCCGAGTCCGGATTGATCGCGGGCATCGCCGACACCGTGGACTGGATCATCGAGCACTTCGACAGCGACCTCGCGACCTTCGAGGAGGCGATGCGCCGATTCGACTTGCTGGCGGCCGCAGAGGCCGAGCGGCGGGCCGCGCGGCTCGCGGAGATCGCGCGCCAGGCCGAGCGGCTCGAGGCGCTGTCAGTGGCGCAGGAGGAGGCGCAGGCCGAGATCGCCTTGCGGATCGACCCGGTGACGCCGGCGTTCGTGCGCGAGTTCCTCTCGCGCTGGTGGTCGCGTGCGCTCGCGCACGCCAGGGTCGACGGCGACGGCAGCGCCGCCGGGTGGAACGACGCGCTGCGCGCCGGTGAACTGCTGATCTGGAGCGTCGCGCCGAAGATGCCCGAGGACATCGCGCGACTCGCGTCACTGCTGCCGCGGCTGATCCAGGGACTGATGAAGGGGCTCGCCGACGTCGGCATCGAGCAGGCCGATCGCGAGCGCTTCTTCAATGAATTGCTGCAGTGGCATACCCGCGCGATCCAGGATGCCAAGCTCAACGTCGCGCGGCCCAAGCCGGTCGTGCCGGCCGCCGTGCAGATGGCTCCGGACGGAACCATCCGATTCGAGGCACGCGCCGACTCCGGCGGCGCGCGCCCGGCGCTCGCGGGTGCCACGGCCGCCGCGGGTGGCAGCGGTGCCACGTTCGCGTCGGGTCGCGGCGAGTCCAGGGTCGACGCGTTGCAGCGCGGCGACCTGGTCGAGATCACGGAGCTCGACGGCAGCCGCCAGACGCTGCGGCTCGCGTGGATCAGCCCGAGCGCCAAGCTCTACGTGCTGACCCGGTTTCCCGACATCGGGCGTTCGCTGAGCCGCCGCGAGATCGTCAGCCTGTTCGAGTCGGGTCGCGCGCGCCGCACCGACAGCGAGAGCGCGCTCGATCGCGCGATCGAGGCGATTGCGCAGCCCGAGGCCGCCTGACCCCTGACGCGGCGCTCGCGCCACGTATCCGCTGACGCGTTTCTCCATTAGCATGCGGCGCATGAACCGGCGCCGGTGGCTCTCCCTGTCCCAGTGGCTGCTGCTCGTCGTGCTGGTGGCCGCGCCAGGCCTGCAGGCCTGCATCGCGCGCACGCCGCAGCCCGACTGGGTTTCGATCGACGCGCTGCCGCAGCAGGCGCGCGAGACGCTCGCGCGGATTCGCAGTGGCGGGCCTTTCCGCTACGACAAGGATGGCGCGGTGTTCTTCAACCGGGAAGGGCAGCTTCCGCGGCGCGAGCGCGGCTACTACACCGAATACACCGTGCCCACTCCAGGCGCCCGCAACCGCGGCGCCCGGCGTATCGTGGCGGGGGGTGATCCGCGCGCCTCCGGCGAGTACTACTACACCGACGATCACTACCGCAGCTTCCGCCGCATCAGGGAGTGAGTGCAATGGGCACGCTGAGCAACATCCCGCCGCACGCCGTGTTGCCGCTGTCCGCCTACGACCGGGATGCCCTCGAGCGCGCCGCCGAGCGTGCCGATCAACGCCTGCTGCGCGTCGACCTCGCGCCCGCGACCGACAAGCGCGGCGTACTGGCGGCGATCGCGAACGCCTTTTCGCTCCCCGCGCACTTCGGCCATAACCTGGACGCCCTGTACGACTGCGTGACAGACATGACGCCGCGCGTCGAGGCCGAGCAACCGGGCTTCCTGGTCATCCTCGAGAACATGCCCGATACCGCCGACTTCGGGCACGAGCAGCGCGAAGCGCTGCTCGACGTGTTCCGCGACGCGGCCGACTTCTTCTTCGACCGCAAGACCGCGTTTCGCGTGTTCTACTCGGTTCGCGCGGGCGGGTCGCGCCGCGCGGTGGCGGGCCCGGGCCGCCGCACCTAGAAATCGCCGGCGAGCGCCTGCAGCGCAGCGATCGCGGCGGGCCCGGCGGTCTCGGTGCGCAGCACCCGCGGACCCAGCCGCACTGCCCGGAAGCCGGCCGCGCAGGCTGCCTGCAGTTCGGGGGGGCTCAGCCCCGATTCGGGGCCGACGAGCAGGTCGATGGCGAACGAGCCTGCGATGCCCAGGTCGGCCAGTCGGGCAGTGCCTTCAGGTTCGAGGACGATTCGCGTGCGGCCGGGCGCCGGGGCGTTCCGCGCGAGCCAGCGGTCGAAGTCGACCGGGACGCCGAGCACGGGCAGCCGGTCTCGGCCGCACTGCATGCACGCGGCCTCGACGATCCGCGCCCAGTGCTCGTGCCGGCGCTCAAGCCGCTGCGCGTCCAGCCTGGCCTGCGTGCGCGCCGTCACGACCGGCTGGATCGCGTGGACGCCGAGTTCGACCGCCTTCTCCACCGTCCAGTCCATGCGCTCGGCCGCGCTGATGCCCTGCACGAGCGTGATCGCGAGCGGGCTCTCGGTGACGGCCGCGATCGGCGCCAGCAGGCGGACGGTGCAGGCCTTCGCGTCGGCGCGCTCGATGCGCGCGTCGAATCGAGTCCCGCTGCCGTCGAAGCACTCGACCGGTGCGCCTGCGGCCAGGCGAAGCACGCGCACCAGGTGGTGCGACTGCCGGGCGTCGAGGACGCGGATCGCCTCGTCGATCGGGGCCGGCCCGTTCGCCGCGGCGATCAGGATCCGCGGGCGCATCGCGGCCAGGGGCGGCGTCGGTCGGGGCGCGCGTCAGCGCGCCTCCTGCGGCTCGTGCGCCTCTTGCGCGAGCGGCCGCGCCGGCCGGCCACTGCCGGCGCCAGGAACGAGCTCGCGGAAGAAATTCGGGAGCGCGAACAGCGCGCGGTGGATGTCGCCGTTGTAGTAGCGCAGGTCGGCGATGCCACGCTCGCCGAGCCGGCGCTCGGCCACGCGCGGCTCGAGCGCGAGCGGGTCGAGCGTGTCGGAGGCGCAGCACATGCCCCAGTAGGCGCCGTAGAGGGGCACGTACAGGCCGAGCGGGCGCACGATCGCGAACACCGACGACAGCTCCGCGAGCAGCCTGCGCACGAGGTCCGGCTTGTACACCGGCGACCCGATGTGCAGCATCACCGCGGCCCCCGGGTTCATCACGCGCTTGAGCAGGCGGAAGAAGTCGGCCGTGTACAGGCGGTGCGCGGGTGTGTCGGGATCGGTGAGGTCGAGCACGACGAGGTCGAAGCGCTCGGCGCCGGATGCGGCCATGTCCTCGACGAGCGCCCAGCCATCGCCGATCCGGACTTGCAGGCGCGGGTCTTCGAAGGCGCCGCGATGGACCTTGCCGAGGTGCTCGCGCGCCACGCGCACCACTTCGGCGTCGAGCTCGGCCATCACCACGCGCTCGATCGACGGGTGCTTGAGCAGTTCCTCGCTCGAGCCGCCGTCGCCGCCGCCGATCACCAGCGCGGAGGCCGGCCGCGGATGCGCGATGGCCGCCGGATGCGTGATCGCTTCATGGTAGAAGAACTCGTCGCGCTCGGACGTCATGTAGAAGCCGTCGAGGCGGAACAGCCGGCCCCACTGCGGCGTCTCGAACACTTCGAGCGTCTGGTACGGGGTGCGCACGGTCTCGATGCGGCGCGCCGCGCGAAAGCCGAACGCGCTGTCCTCGTTGAGCCATTCGAGCAGCAGTTCGCCCGATTGGGACACCGGGTCTTCGGAGCCGCGAAGGATCCGGTTGGTGCCCTGCTGGCGCGGCGCGAACGCGACGATGAGGTCGTCGAGCAGCTTCTCGGCCTTCGACGAGTTGTCGGTCGAGAAATTGCAGACGTAGACGTCGAGCGTCACGCCCGAGCGCTCGGGCCAGGTGTGGACCGCGAGGTGCGACTCGGCCAGCAGCACTGCGCCAGTCACGCCGCCAGGCTCGCCCTGGTAGTCGGGGAAAGTGAAGAACTTCTCGTCGACGACCGTGAGCCCGGCCGCGTCGACCGCGCCGCGGCACAGCCGCTCGAGCGTCGACGCGTCGGTGAGCAGTGCGCCGTCGCACTGGCAACCGTACAGATCAGCGGTGAGGTGCAGTCCCTGCATTCCGTTCCAACCCAGTCCCTACCCGTATCCGGCGTGGACCATTCTGCGGACACCCGCCGTGGCAGGCGAGGCGCCCTGGATTGAAGACCCCAAGTGCCCGGAGACGCCTTGCCGCGCATCCCCGGACCCGATCGGTTCAGGCTGGCTCGCGCCCGCCTGTTCAACCAGTTCCTGAGCATCCCCTTGGTCTTGATTCGGGGGGATCCAGATCAGTGGAAAGCCGCGAGGCCGCGACGCGGACTCGCGAAGAGAGCCCGCCATTATATAGGAACCGTGATATCTCGCGCCAGATACCGGCGCCGGTTTGTTAGAATGGCAGCGCTGCCGACGACGCGTCGGCAGCGCCGTCGAGCGAGCCGGGGCCGGAGCGCCGACCTGGATCCGAGCTGCGAGGACCGCGATGGAGGCTCTCCTGGGACATAGCGCGCAACCCGCCGAGCGCGGCCACCGCGGCGAGGGGCCGCTGCCGCCGCCGGCGACGCTGAAGAAGATGGCCGACGCGATCCGCGCGCTGTCGATGGACGCCGTACAGCAGGCCAACTCCGGCCATCCCGGGATGCCGATGGGAATGGCCGAGATCGCGGTGGCGTTGTGGTCCCGGCACCTGAAGCACAACCCGGCCAATCCGCACTGGTCCGACCGCGACCGCTTCGTGTTGTCGAACGGCCATGGGTCGATGCTGCTCTACTCGGTGCTGCACCTCACCGGCTACGACCTGCCGATCGAGGAACTGCGCAATTTCCGCCAGCTTCACTCGAAGACGCCCGGGCACCCCGAGATCGGCGTGACCCCCGGCGTCGAGACGACCACCGGCCCGCTCGGGCAGGGGTTGTCGAACGCGGTGGGGATGGCGCTGGCCGAACGCCTGCTGGCCGCTCGCTACAACCGGGACGACTTCCCGGTGGTCGATCACTTCACCTGGGTGTTCGCCGGCGACGGCTGCATGATGGAAGGGATCTCGCACGAGGCGTGCTCGCTGGCGGGCACGCTCAGGCTCTCGAAGCTGGTCGTCTTCTACGACGACAACGGCATCTCGATCGACGGCCAGGTCGAGCACTGGTTCCGCGACGACACCGTGCGGCGCTTCGAGGCCTACGGCTGGCACGTGATCCCGGACGTCGACGGGCACGATGTCGCGGCGCTCGACCGGGCGATCGCGCTCGCGCGCGACTGGGGTGCCAACGGGCGCGACGGCGTGTTCGCCCCGACGCTGGTCCAGTGCCGCACGATGATCGGCAAGGGGTCGCCAGGTCGCGTGAACACCGCCAAGGCGCACGGCGAGCCGCTGGGCAAGGACGAGATCGCCGCCACCCGCGCGGCGATCGAATGGCCGTACGCGCCGTTCGAGATTCCGGCGGAGGTGCGCGCTGCCTGGGACGCTCGCGAGGCGGGCGCGCGCTCCGAATCGGCCTGGCGCGCGATGTTCGAGCGCTACAGCGAGCGGCACCCCGCCGAGGCGCACGAGTTCGAGCGCCGGATGCGCGGCGACCTGCCGGCTGCGTACGACGAGGCGTTCGACGCCGCGATCGACGAGGCCACCGCGCGGGCCGAGACGATCGCCACGCGCAAGGCTTCGCAGAACGCGCTGAACCACTTCGGCCCGGCGCTGCCCGAGCTGATCGGCGGCTCGGCCGACCTCACCGGCAGCAACCTCACCGACTTCAAGGGCTCGGGCGCGTTGCGGGTCGACGGCACCTTCGTGCCGGGGCGCCACGTCAACTTCGGCGTGCGCGAGTTCGGCATGAGCGGCATCCTCAACGGCCTGGCGCTGCACGGCGGGTTCGTGCCCTACGGTGGCACGTTCCTCACGTTCTCCGACTACTCGCGCAACGCGCTGCGCATGGCCGCGCTGATGAAGCAGCGCGTGATCTTCGTCTTCACGCACGACTCGATCGGCCTCGGCGAAGACGGCCCGACGCACCAGGCGGTCGAGCACGCGGCGTCGCTGAGGCTGATTCCGCGGCTCGACGTCTGGCGCCCCTGCGATCCGGTCGAGTCGGCCGTCGCCTGGGGAGCAGCGATCGCGCGCCGCGAGGGCCCCAGTGCGCTGCTGTTCTCGCGGCAGGCCGTGCCGTTCGTCACGCGCTCGGCGCGCCAGGTCGACGCGATCGGCCGCGGCGCGTACATCCTGCGCGACGCGGAGGAGGCCGACGCCGTCATCATCGCCACCGGCTCGGAGGTCTCGCTGGCCCTGGCCGCGCGCGAGCTGCTGGCCGCCGACGGCATCGCGGTGCGCATCGTGTCGATGCCGTCCACGACGGTGTTCGACCGGCAGGAGGCCTCGTACCGCCGCTACGTGCTGCCCGACCACCTGCCGCGCATCGCGGTCGAGGCCGGTGTGACCGACGGCTGGTGGAAGTACCGCTGCGACGCGGTCGTGGGCCTCGACACCTTCGGCGAGTCGGCGCCGGCCGGCGTCCTGTTCCGCCTGTTCGGGTTCACCCCGGAGAACGTCGCCGACACCGTCCGCGAGGCCCTGCGCCGCCGCGCCGCCCGGGCCTGAGCGCGAAAGCACCCCATTCAACACCACGGAAACACAGCCATGACGATTCGAGTAGCGATCAACGGATATGGCCGGATCGGCCGCAACGTTCTCAGGGCCCATTACGAGGGCGGCAAGAAGCACCCGATCGAGATCGTCGCGATCAACGACCTCGGCGACGCGAAGATCAATGCGCACCTGACGCAGCACGACACCGCGCACGGGCGCTTTCCGGGAACGGTGTCGGTCGACGGCGACTCGATCGTCGTCAACGGCGACCGGATCAAGGTGCTGTCGAACAGGAACCCGGCCGAGCTGCCGTGGGGGCAGATGGGCGTCGACGTTGTGCTCGAGTGCACCGGCTTCTTCACCAGCAAGGAGAAGGCGTCGGCGCACCTGAAGGGCGGCGCGAAGAAGGTGATCATCTCGGCGCCCGGCGGCAAGGACGTCGACGCGACGATCGTCTACGGCGTGAACCACGGCGTGCTGAAGGCCTCGCACACCGTCATCTCGAACGCGTCGTGCACGACCAATTGCCTGGCGCCGATGGTCAAGCCTTTGCACGAGCGCATCGGCGTGCTCAACGGCCTGATGACCACGATCCACGCCTACACCAACGACCAGGTGCTCACCGACGTCTACCACGAGGACCTGCGGCGCGCGCGCTCGGCGACGATGTCGATGATCCCGACCAAGACCGGCGCGGCCGCCGCCGTCGGCCTGGTGCTGCCGGAACTGAACGGCAAGCTCGACGGCTACGCGATGCGCGTGCCCACGATCAACGTGTCGATCGTCGACCTCTCGTTCGTCGCCGCGCGCGACACCACGGTCGACGAGATCAACGCGATCATGAAGGAAGCGGCCGAGGGGCCGATGAAGGGCATCCTCGCCTTCACGACCGAACCGCTGGTGTCGGTCGACTTCAACCACAACCCGGCTTCGAGCACCTTCGACGCGACGCTGACGAAGGTCTCGGGTCGCCTGGTCAAGGTCAGCAGCTGGTACGACAACGAGTGGGGCTTCTCGAACCGGATGCTCGACACCACCGTCGCGCTGGTCAACGCGAAGTGACCGCGACGCGGGCGCGCGCACGCGCGCCCGTGGTGCGGCGCGACGCCCTGCGTCGATGAGCGATCGACTGACCGCCGTGGAGGCCGCGGCGCTGCTGAAGGAAATCCTGGCCGGAGCGCGCGGGCTGCGCCTGCGCGACGCGAAGCGCCCATGGGTGCGCATCGCGGTCGGCGAGTGCGCGGTGACTGCCGGCGACGCGCAGATCGTGTTCTTCGCCGACAGCGCGTCACTCGACCACGTCGCCGCGATGCGCCTGGCCGACGGCCGCGGCGGCGCGTTCGCCGACTGGCTGCTCCACGACGGAACGAACCCGCTCGACCTGCTCGACGAGAGCGAGCGGATCGAACTCGAACATCGCCTGCACGAGGCGAGCTGAACCCGGAGGCTTCGATGCGATTCCTGCGCATGACCGATCTCGACCTGCGCGGCAAGCGCGTGTTCATCCGCGCAGACCTCAACGTGCCGCAGGACGACAGCGGCGCGATCACCGACGACACTCGGATCCGCGCGTCGGTGCCGGCGATCGAGCACTGCCTGAAGGCGGGTGCCGCGGTCATGGTGACGTCGCACCTGGGCCGGCCGACCGAGGGCGAGTTCAAGCCCGAGGATTCGCTCGCGCCGATCGCCCGGCGACTCGGCGAGCTGCTCGGCCGCGAGGTGCCGCTGGTGGCCGACTGGGTCGACGGCGGCTTTCGCGTCGCGCCCGGCGAGCTGGTGCTGCTCGAGAACTGCCGGGTCAACCGCGGCGAGAAGAAGAACGACGAGTCGCTGTCGCGCAAGATGGCGGCGCTGTGCGACGTCTACGTGAACGACGCGTTCGGCACGTCGCACCGCGCCGAGGCGACCACGCACGGCATCGCGCGCTTCGCGCCGGTGGCCTGCGCGGGCCCGTTGCTGGCCGCCGAGCTCGACGCGCTGGGCAAGGCGCTGGGCGACCCGAAGCGCCCGCTGGTGGCGATCGTCGCGGGCTCGAAAGTGTCGACCAAGCTCACGATCCTGAAGTCGCTGGCCGAGAAGGTCGACCAGCTGATCGTCGGCGGCGGCATCGCCAACACCTTCATGCTGGCCTCCGGATTGCCGATCGGCAAGTCGCTGGCCGAACGCGACCTGGTCGGCGAGGCGAAGGCGATCATCGACCTGATGGCCTCGCGCGGCGCGCAGGTGCCGATCCCGGTCGACGTGGTCTGCGCGAAGGAGTTCTCGGCGACGGCCGCAGCCGCCGCGAAGCCGGCGACCGGGGTCGCCGACGACGACCTGATCCTCGACATCGGCCCGAAGACGGCCCAGGCGCTGGCGGCGCAGTTGAAGCAGGCGGGCACGATCGTCTGGAACGGGCCGGTCGGCGTGTTCGAGTTCGACGCGTTCGCCGGTGGCACCCGGGCCATCGCGCAGGCGATCGCCGAGTCCCCGGCGTTCTCGATTGCCGGCGGCGGCGACACGCTGGCGGCCATTGCCAAGTTCGGGATCACCGACCGCGTCGGTTACATCTCGACCGGTGGTGGGGCGTTCCTGGAGTTCCTAGAGGGCAAGACGCTGCCGGCGGTGGCGGCGCTCGCCGAGCGGGCGTGAGCGTTTCCGTGTCGGCCGATCTTACGGAAATTCCCGAGTGCCGTTTATGGAATTCAGTAAAATCAACGACTTATAATTCTGGCATGGGTTTTGCTTGAGACCCTGCATGAACATGACAACTCCCGGAAGACACTCGACAATGAAGAAGATCCTGGCAAGCATCGCGGCGACCGCGGCCCTGATGGCCTCCTCGGCGGCCGGCGCGGCCTCGTACACCTACGACCTGAACCGGGTCCTGGCGGCGCTCACGCCGACCAGCGGCTGGGGCACGGTCACGATCTCCGATTCGTCGGTCAACTCGAACTGGGTCGACGTCTCGATCGAGCTGAATTCGACCTACAAGCCGCTGGGGCTTTGGCTGAACTACGCCGGCTGCTCGAGCGGCCTGTCGCTGTACACCAACCCGAGCTTCACGAGCGGCTCGGACGCCACCGTCGACTGCAACGCCGAGAAGGCCGACGGCTACGGCGACGCGAACGGCACGTTCGACATCAGCATCCCGGACAACGGCAACCTCGGCAACGTCAACGACATCAGCTTCACGTTGTTCCGCTTGTCGGGCAACCTCGATGCCAGCAGCTTCAACACGCTCGACCAGTGGGGCAACCTGTACGTCGCCGTGCACGTCGGCAACCTGCCAGGCGGTGCGTCGATCTGGCTGGGCTCGGACGGCACCACCACCACCAGGGTGCCCGAGCCGGCGATGCTCGGCCTGCTGGGGCTGGGCATGTTCGGCCTCGCAGCGTTTCGCCGTCGGCGCAGCTGAGCGGCAGCCGCAGTCTCCCAAGGGCCCGCCTCGGCGGGCCCTTTTCTTTTTCCTTCCGTTCGACGCGCTCCCGGTCGCGATGCGTCGCTTGCGCACG
>OEIU01002016.1_pt1 | contig 11496 bp, 10 predicted proteins | sample 1539221 | NCBI WGS metagenome assembly OEIU01 (sample SAMN03792071, study PRJEB22550) | activated sludge metagenome | feature: wastewater treatment plant; material: activated sludge; isolation source: Wastewater treatment plant of a petroleum refinery complex | place: Argentina: Zarate | collected... | reverse complement strand
GCGATTTCGATGCGCACTTTTGCTGTGCGAGTCTGCATCGCGAGTTCGTGGAGAATGAACGTAACTTTGCCTTCGAAGGTTTCGTTCGGAAATGCTCGGAAGATTGCCTTGGCCGGCGCACCCACCTTAATCGGTCCGATGTCCTGCTCAGCGACGTCGGCTACGACCCAGATGCTGCTGAGATCGGCGATTTGATAAAGCATGGCGCCAGCCTCGACCTTCTGGCCTTCGATCACCTTCTTTTCGATGACCACGCCGCTGACCGGCGACGGCCAATCGATTTTCATGTGCGGCATATCTTTGCTGTTTCGCAGAGATTGAATGATGCTGTTGGGAACGTCGAGGTTTTCAAGTCGCATGGCGGCGCCTTGCAAATCTCTCTCGGCATCATTGCGCGACTGTCCGGCAGTGGCCCGCAGCGCCGTCCTGTAATCGACCTCGGCTTTGACGATGTCGGGGCTATAGATGCGAAACAGCGGTTCGCCCGCCCTTACGTGCTTGCCCAACTCAGCGACGTATAGCTTCTCGATGTAGGCATCGGCGCGCAGCGTGATTTCGCGCAGCGTGCGTTCATCAATCTTGGCGGTGCCTGGTGCGCTCACGGGACGTGCGAGCTTGCGCATTTCGGCAGGCTCAGACTTCACACCGGCGCGTTGTATCTTATCGAGACTGACCTTGACGGTAGACCCATCCTCTTCCTCTTCGCCCTCGTAGACAGGAATGTAGTCCATCCCCATCCAATCCTTCTTCGGCTCCGGCGATGTGTCGGGAAGTCCCATGGGATTGCGATAGAATTTGATCTTGCGTTCGCCACTCGAAGGGGCGTCGCTCATCGCGGTATCAGAGGCAGCCGGGGCATCGCCAGGAAGCGGGGGCTCTTCATGGTCGTACACGGCAACGAAGTCTCGGCCGTCGGCGGTCTTGGTCGGACTTGCGGCATAAGCGGGTTTGCCATCCGGATCGCGCCAATAGAGGACGCGGCGGCTCGCAGTCGACATTGGGTCTGGTTGCGGCATCGGCGCGCCATCGACCATCGTGCTCGAAGAAACGAGTGGCCAATGTCCCGTACCGATTCGATATCCGATCGCGGTCGGCACCAAAACCGTCAAGAGACCGGCCAGAACAAACGCTAACTTGCGCATGGTGTCTGTCCTCACTCTTTCGCCGTGAAGACGACAGTGCCCTGCACGGTCTCTGGCTCGCCCTGAACCTTCGCCTGAAGCTTCAGTGCCCACCCGCCGGCCATCGTGAAATCGGCTTTGAACTTGTAGACGCCGGGCTCGCTTTCAGTCAGCGGTTCGACTTTGGTCGTCATCGACTCCATGCTGTCGGGAGACATGTCGAGGCGCGTCCGAAAAATGACTGCGCCCGCAACCGGCTTGCCGCTCGGTTTGTGGACCAGCCTGACGGCAATCTCACTTCCGGCGCCATTGCGCGCTTCGGCGTGAACTGGCTCGAACGCATAATCAGTAGCGGCTGCATGTGCGGGCAGGGCACTCGCAGTCGCTACAATGACGGGAAGCAGCACGGAAGCTGTGACAATTTTCATTTCAATCTCCAAATGGCACGAAGTCGGCAGCGCAGATGCGCAGCTCGTGTACGCTTGCTCACAGCGGACGCGATTAAGCGTACGACTGCAAACCACGCACGAACGTTCTGGAGATCAATTGATAGGGATAGGGGGAGGCGGCCTGGCAATGAATGGGTCATAAACCGTCGAATTCCAGGCGACAGTCGATGCCAAGGCTGACACGAGCATCGGCGCTGTATCGGTAAGCGCCGCCGTGGCAAGCGGCGCCGAACATTTGACAGAGCAACCCATCATAGCCCCGTCGCAGTTGCCCTTGCAGCAGTCAGCGTCGCCGCCTTGACCATGCATCGGGCATGGTGTCGCGAAGGCCTGCTCGGTTGCTGCGGCAACGCCGATCATGGACCCAAGGGCAAACCCCAGGGCCAAGAATAGAACAGCGATGGTCCGTGACGGGCTCATATGTTCCAGAAGGTTGAAGCGAGTCAGCTTAATTCAAGGATAGCACACTTAGCCGAAACGAGTGTTACTGGGATGTCTACGCAGCCGGGTCGCGGCGTGTTTTCAAGCATAGGAATCTTTGGAGGCCAGTATTTCTTGCATTTCTGTATGGGAACCCAACATCTGGGTGCCCATAACTCCTTCATTTTGCAAAAACTTCCACGTCACTGGGGCACCCCACGCGAGCCGGGGATCGCGCGGAGCGGTGCCTGGAGCGGTACTTCCGCCACCGCGACGCGAGGGTCGGCCGCTAGTTCGCCTTCTCAATCTTCGTAACGCTGATCTGACCGTTGACCGTGTCAGCGGTGAACATGATCTTGTCGCCGGGTTTGACGTCTTTTAGCAATGCCGGGTCGTTCGCTTTGAACGCCATGGTCATCGCGCCCATGTCGAGGTTAGTGATTGGCTCGTGCTTGATTGTTACCTTGCCGCCAGCGCTATCGACCTTCGTCACCTCGCCATTGATCATGGGCAAGCTTTTCGCGTCATCGGCGAACGCCGCGCCGCCCAAGGCGGCCATTCCCAAAGCAATTACGGCAATTGCAGATTTACGGGCTGACATGTGTTGTGCTCCTTACTTGCTGTCTTCTCTTCGCTTTGTTGCCTATTATTCTAGTTCGGGGGCTGCCAGCTCCAGGTTACAGGTGGGGGCGAGTTTCTTTGCTGGCAAACCAGCAACCCTGCATCCAGTTCATTCCAATTTTTTGTTGCCGTGATGTAACCAAAGCCGCCGCTGTTGCGGACTAGCTCTAACAGGGAGCGCCGATGACAGCCCATGAACCCGAGTTGAGACGGCTTATGATTGCCGGCCAAGCGGGAGACGCGGCGGCGTATCGCACACTCCTCGATCATTTGAGCCGGCACTTGCGCGGCTACTATAAATCGAAGCTGATCAACTACGGCCGCAGTTCCGCCGACGCTGAAGATCTGGTGCAGGATGTAATTATCGCCATTCACACGCGACGTCATACCTACAGTCCTGACCAACTGTTCACGCCATGGGTGCATGCGATTGCGCGATACAAACTGATCGACCATTTGCGCCGCCGGAATACTGGGTTTGCGGACATCCCGCTCGACGGCATGACTTCGGAGATCGAGGCTCACGACGATCGAGACGCTGTCGAGAGCGGCTATGATCTTCAAAGGCTTCTCGCCGCACTGCCCGCTAAAATGCAGCAGGCAATTCGGCATGTGAAGATTGAAGGGCTGAGTATCGCTGAGACCGCAGAGCGGTGCGACATGTCGGAATCAGCGGTCAAGGTCAACATCCACCGTGGACTAAAGAAGTTGGCGGACATGATCTCGCGCGAGGTAAAATCATGAAGACCGACGAACTAATCACCGTACTCAGCACAAACGTCGAGCCCATCGATCGCCGGCAACTGTCACGAGAAATCGTTGCTGCGGTTATTTTAGGTACCGTCGTCGCCATCGGAACGGCCTTGGCGTTGCCTGGCATGCGGATGGATCTAGGCGCACCAAACGCGCTGACGTATTTCAGCGCGAAGATAATCTTCGCAACCGTGATTGTGGTAGCAGGAACCGCGTATTTATTGCGGTTGGCTCGTCCCGGCATCGTCTCTCCAACAAGGTCGGTACCAGTGCCTTGGCCCCCAGTGGCTGTCGCCGCACTCGCCACCGTAAGTCTTGTTTCGGGGCCACTTTGGCACTGGCACAACATGGCGATGGGTGATGGCTGGCTCGAGTGCCTGGTTTCCATACCCATCATAGCGGCAGTTCCGTTTGCGGCTGTTGTCTGGGCCGTTCGGCGGATGGCGCCGACAGACTTGACACGAACAGGCGCGCTCGCAGGCTTCGTTGCGGGTGGCATCAGCGCCGCCGGCTATGCGCTGCACTGCACGGATGATTCATTGCCGTTCATCGCTCTTTGGTACGGTGGCGCAATTCTAATGTGCACTTTGGCCGGCGCACTCCTGGGGCCGCGCCTGCTGCGATGGTAGTAATGTTCAACCTGCAGGACGAATGAATTGTCGCCCGTTATCTAAGTAGCAAAGGAGTTCGCTCTTTTCGGTGCGCCACCTGTTGCTCTGTTTCCGTCTCGGGAAGCCCACGAGTCGCTACTCCGTTCTTTGTCGCACCCAGTCATCTGGGATGGGCGCGCGATATTGCTGTTCGAACGTGACCGAGAATGAGGCCAACTGGACGGGCGATATTTGGTCAGCCGCTCGGCGGACAAATTTCGATTCCGCTCCCGACCAGAACTGCTGCTCAACCTAAATGGTCAAATTTCTTGGTGAGTAAAGATATTTGCGAAATATCCTCTACGGATATGCAGATGGAGCGGTATGGCGATGCCCGAACAAATGAACCGCACTGACAGCGCGTGCTGCGCGAACGGCCTACACGCCGATGGCCATGGTGCTCAAATCGGCAATTCGACTTTGGTAAAAGATCTTGTCTGCGGCATGGATGTTGATACCCATACCGCCAAGCACAGAGCCGAACACGAGGGACATCCGTATTACTTTTGCTCAGTCGGGTGCCGCACAAAGTTTGTAGCGAACCCCACCACGTATTTGGATAAGAGCACCGCCGACGCTCGTGCCCTGCCCGCGGGCACCATCTACACCTGTCCCATGCACCCCCAAATCCGACAGATTGGCCCGGGTGCTTGCCCGATATGCGGCATGGCACTTGAGCCGGAACTCGTCAGTCAAGATTCCGGTCGCAATCCTGAACTTGCTGATATGTCCCGGCGATTCTGGATCGGTCTGGCGCTGACCATTCCCGTTCTCATTTTGGAGATGGGCGGGCACTTATCCGGGCTGCATATGCTGATCGCGCCACGCGTATCCAATTGGCTGCAGCTTATTCTGGCAACGCCTGTTGTGCTGTGGGCTGGATGGCCGTTCTTTGAACGCGGCTGGGCCTCGCTGCGCTCCCGCAACCTCAACATGTTCACGCTCATTGCCATGGGCACTGGGGTTGCTTGGATTTACAGCGTTGTGGCAACCCTCATTCCGGATTCGTTTCCAGCGGCGTTCCGCACGTTAGAGGGGGCCGTGCCCGTTTATTTCGAGGCCGCCGCCGTGATCACGGTGTTGGTTCTATTGGGGCAAGTCCTCGAACTCAAAGCCCGCGAAAGCACGGGCGGTGCTATCCGCGCATTACTGGATCTTGCGCCTAAGACGGCTTGGCGTGTTTCGCAAAACGGCACCGATGAGGAGATTTCGCTCGACCAGATCGTAGTGAGCGACCTTATGCGGGTTCGACCCGGCGACAAGGTGCCTGTCGACGGCACTGTTGGTGAGGGGCGCAGCACAGTCGATGAATCCATGGTGACAGGCGAGTCCCTGCCCGTCACCAAATCTGTCGGCGACAGCGTGATCGCAGGCACCATCAATCAATCCGGCAGTTTCGTCATGCGGGCCGATAAGATCGGCCGCGACACGATGCTGGCCCGTATCGTTCAAATGGTGGCGCAAGCACAGCGAAGCCGTGCGCCCATTCAGCGCCTCGCCGACCAAGTGTCAGGCTGGTTCGTGCCGCTCGTTATCGGCGTTGCGGTATTGGCATTCGTGGCTTGGGCGATATGGGGACCAGATCCCAGCATGACCTACGGCCTGATCGCGGCTGTATCTGTGCTCATTATCGCCTGCCCCTGCGCCCTTGGACTTGCCACCCCGATGTCGATCATGGTCGCGGTCGGTCGCGGCGCGCAGACCGGCGTTCTAATCAAAAACGCCGAAGCGCTGGAACGACTAGAAAAGGTCGATACGATCGTCATCGACAAAACCGGCACGCTGACCGAAGGCAAACCAAAAGTGGTTGCGGTGCGCACGGCAGGCGGCGTGTCCGAAGCCGACTTGCTACAACGTGCGGCCAGTCTTGAACGGATGAGCCAGCACCCGCTCGGCGCGGCGATCGTTGCAGCAGCCGAAGCAAAAGGATTAGCCTTGCTAGAAGTTGAGAACTTTGACGCACCCACGGGCAAAGGTGTGACCGGTGTTGTTGGCGGCAAGCGCATGGTCATTGGCAATGCCCGCATCATGACTGACGCGGCAGTCGACACGAAGACCTTGGATGGTGAAGCGGATCGGCTGCGCGAAGATGTCGCGACCGTCATCTTCATTGCGCTCGATGGCACGCTCGCAGGCATTCTCGCCATCGCGGACCCGATCAAATCCACGACGCCGGAGGCGCTGCAAGCACTCAAAGCTGCGGGCCTGAACATCGTCATGTTGACTGGTGACAATAGGGTCACCGCGCAAGCTGTCGCTCGCAAGCTCGGCATAACCCAAGTTGAGGCCGAGGTACTGCCCGAAGACAAGAGCCGAATCGTCGAGCGGCTCAAAAGCGAGGGTCATGTCGTTGCGATGGCCGGAGACGGCGTCAATGACGCGCCTGCGCTTGCAGCAGCCGATGTTGGCATCGCCATGGGAACTGGCACCGACGTTGCCATCGAGAGTGCCGGCATCACGCTCGTCAAAGGCGATCTTACCGGCATCGTGCGCGCGCGCCGCCTGTCGCAGGCAACCATGGGCAATATCCGGCAAAACCTGTTCTTCGCCTTCGTCTATAACGCGGCCGGCGTGCCGGTGGCGGCGGGCGTTCTCTATCCCGTTCTTGGCATTCTGCTCTCGCCCATCATTGCCGCAGCAGCCATGGCGTTGTCGTCGGTGAGCGTGATCGCCAATGCGCTGCGGCTGAGGGCTATCAGGCTTTAGACAATGGTCGACTGGAACGAGCGATTTCGGGCAGCGGGCATTTATCTTGGAGTGTCCGCGATTGCTCATCTCGCTTGGGAGACGTTGCAGCTTCCGCTCTACACAATCTGGACGAGCGCCGCACGGTGGGAGATCGCCTTCGCTGTCGTCCATTGCACAGTCGGAGACATCATGATTGCTGCAAGCGCACTTATTGCGGCAATCTTGGTCGGCCGCTTCTGGTCGTGGCCTCGCAGCGACTGGAAACAGGTCGCGGTTCTGACGATTATTTTTGGGCTGAGCTACACGGCCTACAGTTAATGGTTTAATGTTTATGTTCGCCACGCTTGGGCCTACTCGACATTCATGCCGGTGGTGCGCATTGGCGCTATCGAATTGGGTCTATCACCGCTTATGCAATGGCTCATCGTGCCGGTTGTTGCCTTTACCAACGCCAGACTTTGTATACCCCGCGAAGCGGCGGGATGATGGCTGTGACGCCTTCGTGCGTTGCGCAAGCAGGCCGTTCAATTATTCAGGCACTGGGAGCACCGCAGACTGTGAGCAACGATATTGAGCGCCTCAATAGTGATTGCACCTGCGTGACGCTTGATCGCGATGCGCTGTGCCGGGCAATAGAAAAGGCGGTCGCCGATCCGGAATTCTGCCAAGCATTAGCGTTGACCCATCCCTATCTGCTGTCGGCCCAGCCGGTATTCCTTACAAAAGCGCACGCCGAGCGTATGCAGCAGATCATCTGGGCCATCGAGGCATTTGCACGCCTGCCACAATACCAGTCGGCTGTGCTCGGGAACGCTGCGGAGATCGCGCAGTATCGACCCGGCCCCATTGGCGTCTTCATGGGGTATGATTTTCATTTGGGCGAAGACGGCCCGATGCTGATCGAGATCAACACCAATGCTGGAGGAGCGCTCATCAACGCCTACTTGCTGCAGGCGCAGCGGGCTTGTTGCGATGACATGAACCTCGCAGCGTCCATGCGGATTAGTCTGGATGCTCTTTGCTCTGACTTCGTCGCGAGTTTCGACGGCGAGTGGAAGAGGCAGGGCCGGGCAGGACCACTTGAGACCATCGCCATCGTCGATCACGCACCGCGCGAACAATACCTTTATCCGGAGTTCGTCTTGTTCCAGCGGCTGTTCGAGAAACGCGGGATGGGTGCAATCATTGCATCACCCGCCGAACTTGCGCATCGCGACGGTTATCTGTGGCACGAAGAGCGGAGGATTGATCTCGTCTACAACCGGCTGACTGACTTTCAACTGGAGCAACCCGAAAGCGCTGCGCTTCGTAGCGCCTACTTGGCCGGGGATGTTGTCGTCACTCCCAACCCGTGGACCCATGCCATTTACGCGAACAAGTCCAATCTTGTGCTCCTGAGTGACGACGACCAGCTGCGGAGTTGGGGCGTGTCTGACGACCTTGTTCGCATCCTGAAAGGCGGCATTCCCCGCACGATCGCGGTGACGCCAGACTGTGCCGACGAACTGTGGAGTGCACGAGATCAATGGTTTTTCAAGCCAACTGCCGGTTATGGTGGCAAGGCGGCCTATCGGGGTGACAAGATCACACGTCGAGTTTGGACCGAGATACTGAACGCTAGTTACATCGCCCAGAGGATCGTCAAACCAAGCACGCGGAAAATTTCCATCGACGGCATTCAGCACAGCTTAAAAGCGGATCTTCGCAACTACACGTACGACGGCAAGGTTCAATTGATCGCTGCGCGCTTGTATCAGGGCCAGACAACAAATTTTCGCACACAAGGCGGCGGCTTTGCTCCGGTATTCGTTGCTGACGGCGCTCCAGCAAAAATATGCCGATGACGCAACTGACCCTCTCCCCGGTTTTCGGCGGCTTGATGTGCGCCGTGGATGTCACCCGTCCACATGGCTCACTTGCGATGTTACTCGCGAACTTACGAGTTTCTGCCAGCTCGTTCCGCAAGAAATCCTGCGCCACGCTCATGGCTAGTCGAACGGTTCTGGATCACCCAGCGGCCCGTCCTTCGGCGAGTATTGAGACACCCACTCCTCGGGGGTCAGCTCTTCAGGCACGATAAGATAGCCGACCGAGTGTTGCGTCGTCGCCTGTGGATTTTGCCGCTCGCTGAGGCGCAAGTAGAGCGCCGAGGCGCCCGACCTGCCAGCTGCGGCGAGCTGCTTGAGCGTCATAACAACGACCTCAAGTGTCGTGAAGCGAACGCGAGAGCCCTTCGGTTGGCCTGAGACCCGCTGAGTTTCGCCGAACACGCGACCAGCGATGGCCCTATGGCTTCGTGACTTCGGCGGCCGTCCGAGCGGATTGCCAGACTGCCCCTTCTTGAACTGCGACGCCTTCGGCGGCCGGCCATAACCGACCGCCTCGTCGCGCGGATTTTCAGTCTTATCCTCCATTGATACACCTCTTCAGCCTTGCGATCCCGAGCGCTTTGAAGACAAGCATCATGGTTGGGATGATCGAAACCGGCTCTCCATCAGGATTGTCGGGCACCGCGAAGATCTCTTTCTGGATCTCTTCGGGCAGGTCCTTCGGTACGACGAAGACACCGCCCGAGACACGGGGCTGCGGCGGCTTGATGAGCTTATGCTTTTCGGCCTCACTGAGGACAAGTTTCATCGAGGCGACGCACTTTTCGATCAGCGACTTCCGCACGTGCTGGCGCAGCATCGCCTCATAAGGGTCGATCGCTTTGGTTTCGCCGTCGCGCTTCATGCGAACGGGCGCGTTAAGCGCTGAAGTGAGATCGATCTGGTCACTTTGGCGTCGAGCCGACCTTCGGGGCCGCGTATCCTTCGTTTCGTCGGTCCTGCTCATGTGGCGGTCTCCTCACGCGTTAGTTGTTCAGAACCGACTTGCCGCTCGCGAGCGACCTCGGAGAAGGTCTGGCCTGTCGCTGAAAGAACGGCCTCGATCTTCGCAATCTTGGTCAGGCGTTTCAGGATGACGTCACAGTAGAGCGGGTCGAGCTCGATGCCGTAGCCGCGCCGCCCGGTCTTGTGAGCAGCGACCAGGGTTGTGCCGGAGCCGGCGAAGGCGTCGAGGACGATGGACCGGCGGAGCGAACAGTCGAGGATCGCGTCGGGGACAAGAGCGACCGGCTTTACGGTCGGATGCGAGGCGAGGTCCTCGTCGCGCGTGGCGCCGAAGGCGTTGGCACCAGCGTAGGTCCAGACGTTCGTGCGGTAGCGGCCGTGCTTTCCCAGCTCGACATTGTTGATGTGCGGCGCAGTCCCGACCTTGAACGCAAAGACCAACTCGTGTTGGGAGCGATAGAGGCTTCCCATGCCGCCGTTGGTCTTCGCCCAGACGCAGAGGTTCTTGAAGTCTGCATAGCGGCCGCAGGCGGCAGCCATCACTTCGCCTATGTGCCGCCAATCCATGCAGATGAAGTGAATCGCGCCGTCGACCGAAACTTCGATGAGGTTGTCGAAGATTTTGGCAAGGAAGGTCGTGAATTCGGCCTCGGTCATTTCGCCGGAAGCCATGGCGAACTCGCGATGTTTGACCGCGCCGAGCCCGGAGACATGGCCCTCGATCGGAACGTTGTAGGGCGGGTCGGTGAAGACCAACTGGGCCTTCTCGCCAGCAAGGAGCAAGACATAGTTCTCCGGCGCGGTCGAGTCGCCGCAAATCAGCCGATGCGGGCCGATCTGCCAGATGTCGCCCAGGCGCGTGACCGGCGGGCCCTCGACCAGAGGCACCTCGTCGGCCGGATCAGCCTTTGCCGGCTTTTCTTTGAGCTCGTCGATCAGGACGTCGATCTCCGGCAACTCGAAGCCGGTTGCCGAGATGTCGAACTCGAGCTCCAGTTCCATCAAATTCTGAAGCTCGATCGCGAGGATTTCGCGATCCCAGCCAGCTTTCTCGGCGAGCTTGTTGTCCGCGAGGATGTAGGCGCGCTTCTGCACCTCAGTCAGATGCTCGAGCCGAATGGTCGGCACAGTCGGAAGACCGAGCAGCTTGGCGGCCTCGACGCGCCCGTGGCCCGCGACGATGCCATCCGCTTTGTCGATCAGGACGGGGTTGTTGAAGCCGAACGCTTTGATGCTAGCGGCTATCTCAGCGATCTGCTTGGGACTGTGGGTGCGAGCGTTCCGACAATAGGGTTTGAGCTCGCTGGGAGAGCGATGCTCGACGCTTAGGCTAGTCATGGAAAACCTCTCATAACAAGAGGTGTCGCCTGCTATCGGACGGGAAAATCCGGGGCACGATGCAGCGACACCTCGTTGACGCGAAGTTGTCGCCATCGGTCCGTCGCTAATCCCGATCGATATGCCGACTATTGCCCGGCACCGATCCCACGTGCGGGGCGAATAGGTTCTTGGGGCTCACGGTTCGTTTCGCGGCTCGGTCCTTCAGCGCTCGAACAAGTTCATTACAAACCCCACTGCCGGGAATCCCAGTGAAGCGCTGGCGAACAAAACATATGATAAAAACGCTGAACTTTCAATGGCCTGACGAGACTGAGAACCCGAGCGAAGTTAACCATAGCGGCCGGCTGAGGCCGCTCTTTGCGCTTCCCTAATATCTGCGCCTAAACCACTGCTCCGACCGCAACTCGCTCTGATCAGCCCGCAAAATTCTCTGTTATTTTCGCGGAGTCAATGGCGCCATAACCCACTGTAGTTACGCATAAAATCGGCGTTCCGGGCCGAACTTTAAGCCTAGAAAGCGCGGAAATACCCTGTTCCTGAGACCCGTTCGCGCCAGACTGCCTCCACAGCCAATAAAATCAATAACATACCCGTTGTTCAAAATCGGTCGAGACGGCTT
>OEIU01002015.1_pt1 | contig 11502 bp, 9 predicted proteins | sample 1539221 | NCBI WGS metagenome assembly OEIU01 (sample SAMN03792071, study PRJEB22550) | activated sludge metagenome | feature: wastewater treatment plant; material: activated sludge; isolation source: Wastewater treatment plant of a petroleum refinery complex | place: Argentina: Zarate | collected... | reverse complement strand
GGGGCGCTGGCGGCGGCGGCGCCGTCGCCGTCGTGGCGCGCCAGGGCCAGCAGTTGCTCGACCAGGCGGGTGGCGCGGTCGACGCCGGCCAGCAGGCGCTCGGTGGCCAGCTGGCGCGCCTCGGGCGTGTCGGCGCGCTGCAGGCTTTGCAGCTGCAGGCGCAGCGCGGCCAGGGGCGTGCGCAGCTCGTGCGCGGCGTCGGCGGTGAAGTCGCTCAGTTGCCGCCACGCGCCGTCCAGTCGCGCCAGCAGGCCGTTCATCTCGGCCACCAGCGGCGCCACCTCGGCCGGCAGGCCGGCCACGGGCAGCGGCGCCAGGTCGCCCGCGGCGCGCGCGGCCAGCTGCCGGCGCAGGCGGCCGACGGGCGCCACGGCGCGGCCCACCACCCACCACACGATGAGCATCAGCACCGGCGCCAGCAGCGCCACCGGCAGCACGGCGCGCAGCGCCAGCTGGCCGGCCATGCGCCGGCGCGCCGACTGCGCCTGCGCGATCTGGATCACCTGCGTGGCGGTCTCCAGCGTGTACACGCGGTAGGGCTCGCCGGCGGCCAGCACGTCCGAAAAGCCGATCACCGCCTGCGGCGGCAACAGGCGCGCCGAGGGCGAGCGGTACAGCATGATGCCGTCGGCGCGCCACACCTGGATGATCAGCTCCTGCGAGCCGGGCGGGCCATCGAGCACGCTGCCTTCCAGTACGGTGGCGGCCAGCCCGCCGGTGAGCGACAGGGCGATGCGCTGCATCTGCGCGTCGAACACCGACTCGACCTCGGCCCGCGCGGCGCGCCAGGTGATGACGGCCTGCGCCAGCGCGGTCACCAGCACGGCCAGCAGCAGCAGCACGGTCAGGCGCCCGCGCAGCGAAGGCGCATGCGGGTCGATTTTCAAGCCATTTTGGCCTTCAGCCCGCTCTGAACTTGCGCGACCAGCTATTGATTCAGGAGTTGTCACACCCCGCCTCCCCGCCGTCCGCGGGCGGCGGCGGCACCAGATAGCCCAGACCGCGCACGTTCTCGATCAGGCCGGCGCCCAGCTTGCGGCGCACGCCGTGGATGTAGACCTCGACCGCGTTGCTGCTGATCTCCTCGCCCCAGGCGTAGAGCTTGTCCTCCAGCTGCTGGCGCGACAGCACGCGGCCGGGGCGCGCCAGCAGGGGCTCCAGCACCGCCCATTCGCGCGCCGACAGCTGCACCGGCTGGCCGTTCAGCGTGACCTCGCGCGTGGCCGGCACGATGCGCACCGCGCCCCAGGCGTAGGCCGGCTCGGCGCGGCCCTGGGCGCGGCGCAGCAGGGCGCGCACGCGCGCCAGCAGCTCGTCCAGGTCGTAGGGCTTGACGATGTAGTCGTCGGCGCCGGCGTCCAGCCCGGCCACGCGCTCGGCCACGGCGTCGCGCGCGGTGGCGATCAGCACCGGCAGGCGCCGGCCGTGGGCGCGCAGGGCGCGCAGCACGTCCAGCCCGCTCTTGCGCGGCAGGCCCAGGTCCAGCAGCAGCAGGTCGTAGGCGGTGGTGGCCAGCGCCGTGTCGGCCTGGGCGCCGTCGCGCACCCAGTCGGCGGCATGGCCCTCGGCGCGCAGCGCGTCGTGCACCACCTCGCCGATCATGGCGTCGTCCTCGGCCAGCAGGATTCGCATGGCGGCATTGTGACCGCAGGCCCCGGCGCCCCGGAAAACTCCCAATTTCATAGCTCGTAACCATTGTCCCGCGCAGACCGCAAGCCAATCTCGGCTGTTATAGTCGGCCGCAGTGCCGTGCCCGGGCGCCCACGCGTGGCGCCGCACCCCGCACCCCCCGCCCCATGGACCTGGTTTTTCTGCTCTTGCTGCCCTTCGCCGGCGCCCTGGTGGCGGCGCTGCTGCCCACGCACGCGCGCACGGCGGCGGCCACGTGGGCGGCGCTGGTGTCGGCGGTCGGGCTGGTCTGGGTGCTGTGGCTCACGCCCACGCTGGAAACGGGGACGGTGCTGCGCGAGGAATACCGCTGGATTCCCTCGGCCGGCATCAACCTGCTGATCCGCATGGACGGGCTGGCCTGGATGTTCGCCCTGCTGGTGACGGGCATCGGCCTGCTGGTGGCCGTGTACGCGCGCTACTACATGTCGCGCGAAGACCCGGTGCCGCGCTTTTTCGCCTTCTTCCTGGCCTTCATGGGCGCCATGCTGGGCATCGTGCTGTCGGGCAACCTGGTGCAGCTGGTGTTCTTCTGGGAGCTGACCAGTCTGTTCAGCTTTCTGCTGATCGGCTACTGGCACCACCGCAAGGACGCGCGGCGCGGCGCGCGCATGGCGTTGACGGTGACCGGCGCCGGCGGCCTGTGCCTGCTGGCCGGGGTGCTGATGCTGGGCCACATCGCCGGCAGCTACGAGCTGGACGCGGTGCTGGCCGAGGGCGGCCGCATCCGAGCTCACCCGCTGTACCCCACCATGCTGGTGCTGGTGCTGCTGGGGGCGCTGACCAAGAGCGCGCAGTTTCCCTTCCACTTCTGGCTGCCGCGCGCCATGGCCGCGCCCACGCCGGTGTCGGCCTACCTGCACTCGGCCACCATGGTCAAGGCCGGCGTCTTTTTGCTGGCGCGGCTGTGGCCGGCGCTGGCGGGCACGTCCGAGTGGTTCTGGCTGGTCGGCGGCGCGGGGCTGATCTCGCTGGTGGTGGGCGCGGGCGCGGCGATGTTCCAGAACGACCTGAAGGGCCTGCTGGCCTACTCCACCATCAGCCACCTGGGCCTGATCACCCTGCTGCTGGGCCTGAGCGGCGAGCTGGCCGCGGTGGCGGCGGTGTTCCACATCATGAACCACGCGACCTTCAAGGCCTCGGCCTTCATGGCCGCCGGCATCATCGACCACGAGACCGGCACGCGCGACCTGCGGCGCCTGTCGGGGCTGGGCAAGGCCATGCCCTTCACGGCGCTGCTGACCTTCGTGGCCAGCGCCGCCATGGCGGGCGTGCCGCTGGTCAACGGCTTCCTGTCCAAGGAAATGTTCTTTGCCGAAACCGTGCAGCTGCGCGGCATCGCGTGGCTGGACTGGGGCCTGCCCGCGGCGGCCACGCTGGCCGGCGTGTTCGCCGTGGTGTATTCGCTGCGCTTTGCCGGCGTGTTCTGGGGCCCGCCGGCGCACGACCTGCCGCTGACGCCGCACGAGCCGGTGCGCTGGATGCGCATCCCCATCGAGGTGCTGGTGCTGCTGTGCCTGCTGGTGGGCATGGTGCCGCAGTGGTCGGTGAGCAGCGCGCTGGCGCTGGCGGCGCAGCCGGTGGTGGGCGGCGAGCTGCCGGAGTACAGCCTGGCGCTGTGGCACGGCTGGAACAAGCCGCTGGTCATGAGCCTGGTGGCCCTGGTGGGCGGCGTGGCGCTGTATGCGGTGATGCAGGCGCTGCGCCGGCGCGGGCACCTGCGCCAGGCGCCGCTGGGCCGCTGGCTGGACGGCGAGCGCCTGTTCATGCACACCCTGCTGGGCCTGGACCACGGCTGCCGCTGGCTGCTGGCGCGCCTGACCAGCTACCGGCTGCAGCCGCAGATGCTGCTGCTGGTGCTGGCGGCCGTGCTGGCGGCGGCCACCTCGCTGTGGGCCGGCGGCGTGAGCTGGGGCCACCGCGAGCGCGTGCCCGCCAACCTGGAGTTCGCCCTGCTGTGGCTGATGGGCGGGCTGTGCGCGCTGGGCGCGGCGCAGCAGGCCAAGTTCCACCGCCTGGCGGCGCTGGTGATGTCGGGCGTGGTGGGCCTGTGCGTGAGCCTGACCTTTTTGTGGTTCTCGGCGCCCGACCTGGCGCTGACCCAGCTGACGGTGGAAGTCGTCACCACCGTGCTCTTTTTGCTGGGCCTGCGCTGGCTGCCCCGGCGCCTGCCCGAGCAAAACCCGCGCGAGGGCCTGAAGGTGCGCGCGCGGCGCGGGCGCGACGGCCTGCTGGCCATCGTGGCGGGCACCGGCATGGCGGTGCTGGCCTACGCCATGATGACGCGCCCGGCGCCGCAGAGCATTTCGCCCTTCTTCATCGACCGCGCCCTGCCCGAGGGCGGTGGCAGCAACGTGGTCAACGTCATGCTGGTGGACTTTCGCGGCTTCGACACGCTGGGCGAGATCACGGTGCTGGGCATCGTGGCGCTCACGGTGTATGCGCTGCTGCGCCGCTTTCGCCCGCCGCGCGAGGTGGTGGAGCTGCCGCCGCAGCAGCGCGCCGTGCCGCCCGACTTGGTGAGCGACCTGATCAACCCGCGCACCGCGCAGGACACGGCGCTGGGCTACCTGATGGTGCCGGCGGTGCTGGTGCGGCTGCTGATGTCGGTGATGGTGGTGGTCGCCATCCACCTGTTCCTGCGCGGGCACAACGCGCCGGGCGGCGGCTTTGTCGCCGGGCTGGTGGTGTCGATCGCCTTCGTGGCGCAGTACATCGTGGCCGGCACGTACTGGGTCGAGGCGCACATGCCGCTCAAGGTCACGCGCTGGATCGCCGTCGGGCTGCTGCTGGCGCTGGCCACCGGCCTGGGCTCGCTGTGGTGGGGCTACCCCTTCCTGACCACGCACACGGCGCACCTCACGCTGCCCGTGGTGGGCGAGGTGCACCTGGCCAGCGCGCTGTTCTTCGACGCCGGGGTGTTCGCCACTGTGGTCGGCGCCACCCTGCTGATCCTCACCGCGCTGGCTCACCAGTCGGTGCGGAGCCACCGCAAGGCGCCGGTGCGCACCGTCACGGCCAGCACCGGGCCGCGGGAGGTGGACTGATGGAAGTCATCATGGCCATCGCCATCGGCGTGCTGGGCGGCTCGGGCGTGTGGCTGGTGCTGCGCCCGCGGAGCTTTCAGGTGCTGATCGGGCTGGCGCTGCTGTCGTACGCGGTCAATTTGTTCATCTTCGCCATGGGCAGCCTGGTGATCGACCGCGAGCCCATCGTGCGCGCGGGCGTGACGGCCAACCTGCAGAACTACACCGACCCGCTGCCGCAGGCGCTGGTGCTGACGGCCATCGTCATCGGCTTTGCCACCTCGGCGCTGTTCCTGGTGGTGCTGCTGGCCTCGCGGGGCCTGTCCGACACCGACCACGTCGACGGCGAAGAGCCCGACGCCGACGCGCAGGAGCGGCGGTGAGCACACCCTTCATCGCCCAGCTGATGCCGCACCTGATCGTGGCGCCCATCCTGCTGCCCATGGCGACGGCGGCGCTGATGCTGCTGCTGGGCGACACGCGCCGGCCGCTGAAGGCGCTGCTGGGCGTGCTGTCGTGCGCGCTGGGGCTGGCGGTGTCGGTGGCGCTGCTGCTGTGGGTGCAGCACGGCGACGGCCCGCACGCGGTGGGCATCTACCTGCCCTCCAACTGGCCGGTGCCCTATGGCATCACGCTGGTGGTCGACCGCCTGTCGGCCATGATGCTGCTGCTGACCAGCGTGCTGGGCCTGGCCTCGGTGCTGTACTCGGTGGCGCGCTGGGACCGCGCCGGGGCGCACTTTCACCCGCTGTTCCAGCTGCAGCTGATGGGGCTGGCGGGGGCGTTCCTGACGGCCGACCTGTTCAACCTGTTCGTGTTCTTCGAGATCCTGCTGACCGCGTCCTACGGCCTGCTGCTGCACGGCTCGGGCTGGGCGCGCGTGCGCTCGGGGCTGCACTACATCGCGATGAACCTGATGGCGTCGACGCTGTTTTTGATCGGCGTGGCCATCCTGTACGGCGTGACGGGCACGCTCAACCTGGCCGACATGGCCATCATCGTGCCGGCCATCGCCGAGACCGACCGCGGCCTGCTGCACGCCGGCGCGGCGGTGCTGGCGGTGGGCTTTCTGGTCAAGGCCGCCGCCTGGCCGCTCAACTTCTGGCTGCCCTCCACCTACGCCAGCGCGTCGACGCCGGTGGCGGCGCTGTTCGCCATCCTGACCAAGCTGGGCGCCTATGCGGTGCTGCGGGTGTGGACGGTGCTGTTCGGCCCCGAGGCCGGCGTGTCCACCCTGTTCGGCGGCCCGGCGCTGGTGGACATCGGCCTGGTCACGCTGGCGCTGGGCGCGGTCGGCATCCTGGCCACCCAGCACCTGGGGCGCATGGTGGCGTTTTGCGCCATTCTGTCGTCGGGCACGCTGCTGGCGGCGCTGGGGTTCGGGCAGCCGGCGGTGACGGGCGGCGCGCTGTACTACATCCTGGGCTCGACGCTGGCGGTGAGCGCCTTCTTCCTGCTGTCCGAGCTGATCGACCGCGCGCGCGACATGGAGGAGGAGCCCATCGTCCTGAGCGAGCTGCAGACCGACGATGCGTTTGCCTTCCCGGTCAACCTGGTGCCCACGCGCGACGTCAACCTGGACGAGGACGAGCAGGCGCTGATCGGCCTGCCGATTCCGGCGGCCATGGCCTTCATGGGCCTGGCCTTCATCGTCTGCGGGCTGACGCTGGCGGGGCTGCCGCCGATGGCCGGCTTCGTCGGCAAGGTGGTGATGCTGTCGGCGCTGCTCAACCCGGCCGGCTTCGGCCAGAACGCGCCGGTGTCGCCGGCGGCCTGGATGCTGCTGGGCCTGCTGCTGGCCAGCGGCCTGCTGTCCATCATCGCGCTGTCGCGCGCCGGCTCGCGCTATTTCTGGTCGCCCACCGGGCGGCCGGTGCCGCGCCTGCGCCTGATCGAGACGCTGCCCATCGGCGCGCTGCTGCTGCTGATCGGCGTGCTGGTGTGGCGCGCCGACGACGTGCTGCGCTACGTCAACGCCACCGCGCGCGACCTGCACGACCCGCGGCACTACATCGGCACGGTGATGGCGGCCCAGCCCGTGCCCTCGCCCGTCGCCAACGGCGAGAAGGGGCTGCGGCGATGATGAAGCGGCTGTTTCCCGCGCCGCTGCTGAGCGCCGCACTGATGGCGATGTGGCTGGTGCTGAACGCCTCGCTGGCGGTGGGCGACGTGCTGCTGGCCGTGCTGCTGGGCCTGGCCGTGCCGGCGCTGCTGGCGCCGCTGCGCCCGGCGCGCCCGCGCATCCGCCACCCTTTGACGGTGCTGCGCCTGATTGGCGTGGTCGGCCTGGACGTGCTCGAATCCAACTGGCTGGTGCTGCGCACCCTGCTCACCCGGCCGGGCCAGCCCACGCACGCGCGCTTCGTGCGCATCCCGCTGGACCTGCGCGACCCCAGCGCGCTGGCGGCGCTGGCCGTCATCACCACGGTGGTGCCCGGCACCGTGTGGTGCGAGCTGGCGCGCGACAGCAGCGCCCTGCTGCTGCACGTGTGGGACGCGCCGGACGAGGCCGCCTTCATCGCGCACTACAAGCAGCGCTACGAGCAGCCGCTGCGGGAGATCTTCGAGTCATGAGCACCTTTTTGTCCGTCGCCATCGCCATCACGCTGGGCAGCTACGGCCTGGCCAGCCTGCTGCTGCTGGTGCGCGTGCTGCGCGGCCCGACGGCGCAGGACCGCGTGCTGGCGCTCGACCTGCTGTACGGCATCGGCACGCTGTCGGCGCTGGTGCTGGGCATCCGCTACGCCAGCCACGTCTACTTCGAGGCCGCCCTGATCATCGCCCTGCTCGGCTTCGTCAGTTCGAGCGCGATGGCGAAATTTCTCCTTCGAGGGGAGGTGATCGAATGAGCGCCCGGACGAGGGGCCCCGCCTGCGGGGATCGGCCAGCGAATTCGATCGGGCGGCCGACCACCCGAGCTTTCGTGCGCGTCCACAACGATCGGAGGCCGCCAGAGTGACAACGGAAGCCGTACCCCTCTGGGCCCAAATCCTGACCGGCGGCCTGCTGCTGCTGAGCGCCGTGCTGACGCTGGCCTCCGCCTGGGGCGTGCTGAGCCTGCGCGACTTCTTCAAGCGCCTGCACCCGCCGGCGCTGGTGCTGGTGGGCGCCACGTGGTGCGTCACGCTGGCGTCGATGCTGTTTTTGTCGCTGCACGACGGCGCGCTGCAGTTGCGCACCTGGCTGATCATCATCGTGCTGTCGATGACGGTGCCGATCACCACCGTCATCCTCAGCCGCGCGGCGCTGTTTCGCGAGCGGCGCAAGCCCTCGGGCGCCAACCTGCCACCGCCGCTGCACCCGATCAACGCGACAGAGTCGCCGCACGACACGCCCTGATCAGTGCGCCTGCTCCCAGTTGGCGCCCACGCCGACCTCGGCCAGCAGCGGCACCTTGAGCCGGGCCACGCCGGCCATCAGGCGCGGCACCTCGGCCTTGGCCCAGTCCAGCTCGGCCGTGGGCACTTCCAGCACCAGTTCGTCGTGCACCTGCAGCACCATGCGGCTGGCGCGCGGCCCGGTGTCCAGCGCCTGCTGCACCGCCACCATGGCCTTCTTGATCAGGTCGGCCGCGGTGCCCTGCATGGGCGCGTTGATGGCCGCGCGCTCGGCGCCCTGGCGGCGCGGGCCGTTGGGTGAGTTGATCTCGGGCAGCATCAGGCGGCGGCCGAACACCGTCTCGACGTAGCCTTGGGCCTTGGCCAGCTGGCGCGTCTCGTCCATGTAGCGCTTGACGCCGGGGTAGCGCTCGAAATAGCGCTGGATGTAGTTGCGCGCCGCCGTGTTGTCGATGCCCAGATTGCGCGCCAGGCCGAAGCTGCTCATGCCGTAGATCAGGCCGAAGTTGATGACCTTGGCGTAGCGGCGCTGCTCGGGGCTGACCTGGTCCACCGGCACGCCGAACACCTCGCTGGCGGTGGCGCGGTGCACGTCCAGCCCGTCGTGAAAGGCCTTGAGCAGGGCTTCGTCGTCCGACAGGTGGGCCATGATGCGCAGCTCGATCTGGCTGTAGTCGCAGCTCAGGATGAGGTGGCCGGGCGGCGCGATGAAGGCCTCGCGGATGCGCCGGCCCTCGGCCGTGCGCACGGGAATGTTCTGCAGGTTGGGGTCGTTGCTGGCCAGGCGCCCGGTCACGGCCACGGCCTGCGCGAAGTGCGTGTGCACGCGCCCGGCGCCATCGACGAGCTGCGGCAGCTTGTCGGTGTACGTGCCCTTGAGTTTGGACAGGCCGCGGTGCTCCAGGATGCGCGCGGGCAGCGGATAGTCCTCGGCCAGCTTTTCCAGCACCTCCTCGTCGGTGCTGGGCTTGCCGGTGGCGGTTTTCTTGATGACCGGCAGGCCCAGCTTGTCGAAGAAAATCTCGCCGATCTGCTTGGGGCTGCCCAGGTTGAAGGGCTGGCCCGCCAGCTGGTGCGCCTCGGCCTCCAGCGCCACGATGCGCTCGCCCAGCTCGTGGCTCTGCTTTTTCAGCAGGCTGGCGTCGATCAGCACGCCGTGGCGCTCGATGCGATAAAGCACCTCGCTGCACTGCACCTCCAGCTCGTAGATGGCGCGCAGGCGCGCATTCTGCTGCAGGCGCGGCCACAGCACGCGGTGCACATCCAGCGTCTGGTCCGAGTCCTCGCACGAATACTCGGCCGCCTTGTCGACCGGCACCTGCGCGAACGGAATCTGGTGCGCGCCCTTGCCGCACAGGTCCTCGTAGTCGATGCCGCTGCGCCCCAGGTGGCGCTCGGCCAGGCTGGCCAGGTTGTGCGGGCGGTGCACCTCCAGCACGTAGCTTTGCAGCATGGTGTCGTGCGCGTAGCCGGCCACCTCGATGCCGTGGTTGGCCAGCACGTGGCGGTCGTACTTGATGTGCTGGCCCAGCTTCTTGTGCGCCGGGTTCTCCAGCCAGGGCTTCAGGCGCGCCAGCACCTCGGCCAGCGGCAGTTGCGCCGGCGCATCCGGCCCGGTGTGCGCCAGCGGGATGTAGGCCGCCTCGCCCGGCACCACGCTGAAGGAGATGCCGACGATGCGCGCCTGCATCTCGTCGATGGAGGTGGTCTCGGTGTCCAGCGCGGTCAACTCGGCGGCCTCGATTTTGGCCAGCCAGCGCTCGAACGCAGGCCAGTCAAGGATGGTTTCGTAGACCCGCTCGGCGCCGGCCTGCGAGGCGGCCGGCGCGTCGGCAAACAGGTCGGTGATGGGCGTCGCGGCCGCAGCAGCCGGTCTGGCGGCAGGCTTGGCACCGTCAGCGCCCGCCAGCGCCTTGACCAGCGTCTTGAAGCCGAACTTTTCATAAAAAGTGGCCAGATCGCCCGTCTGCTGAGCGCGGACAGCTATTGAATCAAGAGCAGGCAGGCTCTCGACGTAGCCGTCCAGGTCGCAGTCGGTGCGAATCTTCAGCAGCTCGCGCCCGGTGGGCAGCCAGGCCAGCTTGTCGCGCAGGTTCTGGCCGGCGGCGCCCTTGATGTCGCCCGCGTGCGCCACGATGCCCTCCAGCGAGCCGTATTCGGCCAGCCACTTGGCGGCGGTCTTGGGGCCCACCTTGTCGACGCCGGGCACGTTGTCGATGGCGTCGCCCACCAGGGTCTGGTAGTCCAGCATCTGCGCGGCGCTCACGCCGAACTCGGCCTGCACGCCGGCCAGGTCGCGCCGCTTGCCGCTCATGGTGTCGATGATGGCGATGCGCTCGTTGACGAGCTGGGCCAGGTCCTTGTCGCCGCTGGAGATCAGCACCTGCAGGCCCTGCCCGGCCGCCGCGTGCGCCAGCGTGCCGATGACGTCGTCGGCCTCCACCCCCGGCACCGCCAGCACGGTCCAGCCCAGCAGGGCGACCACCTCGTGGATCGGCGCGATCTGGCTGCGCAGGTCGTCGGGCATGGACGCGCGGTTGGCCTTGTAGTCGGGATACAGCTCGTCGCGGAAGGTCTTGCCCGGCGCGTCGAACACGCAGGCGGCGTAGGCAGCGTCCGGGTAGTCCTTGCGCAGCACGCCCAGCATGTTGATCATGCCGCGGATGGCGCCGGTGGGCGCGCTGTGCGGGTCGGCCGGGTCGACCCGCAAGTCGGGCATGGCGTGAAACGCCCGGTACAGGTAGCTGGAGCCATCGACCAGCAGCAACTGGGGGCGCGCGCCGGTGGGCGTGGTGGGGGTGTCGGTCATGGCCAAATTGTGCACGCGCGCCAAGGCAGGTTTGCACCATCGCAACTACAATCGATCCATGCGTTCAAACCTTGTTTTTCGGGCCGTTGTGGCGGCGCTGTGCTTGGGCATCGGCGCCGTGGCCAGCGCGCAGGCGCCCGCGCCGGCTGCCGCCCCCCAGGCGGGCGCCAATGCGCCGGTGGTGCGCGAGCAGACCACGCGCGACGGCGCCTCGCAGCGCATCGAGCGCATCGAAGTGGAAGACGCCGGCAACCGCATCGACGAGTTGCGCGTGGGCGGCCAGACGCAGTCCATCACCGTGACCCCCAAGGCCGACGTGCCGCCCTACAACGTGCAGCCCGCCAACCCGAGCCACCCCGATGGCCGCGACGGCGCCGGCCGGCGCACCTGGAACGTGCTCAGCTTCTGACGCGCCGCATGGCTGTCTACACCGAAGTCTCCGAACGCGAGGCCGGCGCGCTGCTGCAGGCACTGGGCCTGGGTGAGTTGCAGGCCCTGCGCGGCATCGAGGGCGGCATCGAGAACACCAACTACTTCGTCACCAGCAGCGCGGGCGAGTGGGTGCTGACCCTGTTCGAGCGCCTGACCCACGCGCAGTTGCCCTTTTACCTGCACCTGATGAAGCACCTGGCGCAGCACGGCGTGCCGGTGCCCGAGCCGC
>OEIU01002014.1_pt1 | contig 11504 bp, 11 predicted proteins | sample 1539221 | NCBI WGS metagenome assembly OEIU01 (sample SAMN03792071, study PRJEB22550) | activated sludge metagenome | feature: wastewater treatment plant; material: activated sludge; isolation source: Wastewater treatment plant of a petroleum refinery complex | place: Argentina: Zarate | collected... | reverse complement strand
CCAAGCTCGACGCGATGCTCGGGCTGGCCGAGACGATCGACTGCCGGCGCGTGCGGTTGCTCGCCTACTTCGGCGAGGGCAGCCAGCCGTGCGGCAACTGCGACAACTGCCTCGAACCCCCCGAACCCTGGGACGCCACCGAGCCGGCCCGCAAGCTGCTGTCGTGCATCTACCGGATCCGCCAGGCCAGCGGCTTCGGCTTCGGCGCGCAGCACGTCATCGCGGTGTTGCGCGGCCAGGCTGGCGACCGGGTGCGCCAGCACGGCCACGACGCGCTCAGCACCTTCGGCATCGGCGCAGACCTTTCGGAAACCGAATGGCGCGCCGTGCTGCGCCAGCTGATCGCGCAGCAGCTGGTGGCGGTCGATCACGCCCGTCACCAGGTGCTCGCGCTCACCGATTCGAGCCGCGAGCTGCTGCGCGGCGAGCGCACGCTGCGGCTGCGCCGCCCGAAGGCGGAGCCGGCCCGCCGCCCGGGCCGCACCGCGCGGCGCACGCGAGGCGGACCGGTGCCCGGCGAAGCGCCGACCGGGGCCCGCGATGCGGCCGATCCCGCGGTCGATGCGCTGTTCGAGCGCCTGAGGGAATGGCGCCGCGTCACCGCGACGACTCGCGGCGTGCCGCCCTACGTGATCTTCCACGACACGACGCTGCGCGGAATTGCGCAGCGCCGGCCGGCCTCGCTCGAGGAACTCGCCGCGGTCAGCGGCGTCGGCGAGAAGAAACTCGACGCCTACGGCGCCGAGCTCATCGACCTGATCGGCTCGGGCGGCCCCTGAAGCCGCCGACGCCGGCCGGCCGCGCCGGCGCCGCGGGCGCCGGTGCCGCGATGGCCGTCGAGGTACGCGCAGCTTGCGCCGGCGTCGCGGGGCCGCGCTGCGCCGGGGCAGACGCGCGCTGCGCCTGCGGCGCCGAAGCGCCGCGAGGCGACGGCGCGCCCTGGGCTGCGCCCTGGCCACGCGACGGTGCGTAGGCACCCTGGCCGCGCGAGCCACCCTGCCTGGGACCCGCACCACGCGACGCATCGCCGCGCATCGGCCGGCGCGATTGCCGCTGGGGCCGGTCGTCGACGTCCGGTTCGTTGCGCGCGTTCGGGTCGAGCTCGAAGCCGGCGATCGTCTCGCGCGGGATCTCGCGCCGGATCAGCCGCTCGATGTCGCGCAGCAGCCCGCTCTCGTCGGGCGAAACCAGCGACACGGCCTCGCCTTCGGCCCCGGCGCGGCCGGTGCGGCCGATGCGATGCACGTAGTCTTCCGGCACGTTGGGCAGGTCGAAGTTCACGACGTGCGGCAGCTCGACGATGTCCAGGCCGCGCGCGGCGATGTCGGTCGCCACCAGCACCTGCAGGCTGCCGGACTTGAACTCGGACAGCGCGCGTGTGCGCGCGTTCTGGCTCTTGTTGCCGTGGATCGCCAGCGACGGGATGCCGTCCTTCGTCAGTTGCTCGGCCAACCGGTTCGCGCCGTGCTTGGTGCGCGTGAACACCAGCACCTGGAACCAGTTGTGCTCGCGCACCAGGTGCGACAGCAGCTCGCGCTTGCGCGCCTTGTCGACCGGCAGCACGCGCTGGCGGACCGTGTCGGCCGTCGCGTTGCGGCGCGCGACCTCGATCAGCGCCGGCTTGTTCAGCAGGCCGTCGGCCAGCGCCTTGATCTCGTCGGAGAACGTCGCCGAGAACAGCAGGTTCTGGCGCTGCGGCGGCAGCAGCTTCAGCACGCGACGAATGTCGTGGATGAAGCCCATGTCGAGCATTCGGTCCGCCTCGTCGAGCACCAGCACCTCGACGCCCGACAGGTCGACCGTGCGCTGGCCGGCGTGGTCGAGCAGGCGGCCCGGGGTGGCGACCAGGATGTCCACGCCGCGACGCAGGCGGTCGATCTGCGGGTTGATGTTGACACCGCCGAACACGACGGTCGACGAGATCTTCAGGTGCTTCGAATAGGCGACGACGCTTTCCTCGACCTGCGCCGCGAGCTCGCGGGTGGGCGTCAGGATCAGCACGCGAATCGGGCGCGCGCCGCCTGCAGCCGGCTTGCGCGCTGGCGTCGTCGACAGGCGCTGCAGGATCGGCAGCACGAAGCCGGCGGTCTTGCCGGTGCCGGTCTGCGCGCCGGCGAGCAGGTCGCCGCCCGACAGCACGGCCGGAATGGCTTTCGCCTGGATCGGGGTGGGTGAATCGTAGCCGCGTTCGGTGACGGCACGGACGAGGGCTTCGGACAAGCCCAGGGAAGCAAAGGACATGGGACTCCAGCGACATCGGCCTCGGTCACCGCAGCGCGCTCGGGCGCTGCCGGTTGCGACGCCAGTCGCGGGCAGACGAATCAGGGTTAGGGCCTTCCGGAACGGCACGTGCCGTGAAGACGCGGCGAAGAGACTGGCTGTCGACACCGCTGCGCGACACCGGTTCGATGCCGCACTGCAACATGATAACCGAAAGCGCGGTGGCGTGCAGGCCCGACGCCCGCAGCGGCGCGGTCGGGCCGACCGGCGGGGGCAATCGGCTCAGCCGTGTCCCAAAAGCTGCCGGATCAGCGCGAACGTCACCAGCGCCATCGCGAGCAGCAGCGCGAAGAACACCAGCGAGCGCTGCTCGAAGCGTCGCCCCGCCCTGCGCTCGAGCGCATCGAGCAGCCGATCGGCCGCCAGGTAGAGCACTGCCGCCGTGATGATGAAATAGACGAGGTCCATGCCGGGAACCCTACGCGATCGACGGACGAAAAAAAACCCGGGCATCGCTGCCCGGGTGGAATCCACCAAAGGAGGAGGTGGAGGAGACAGGCAACACTGTAGCAGAATCCATGCTGCGTCGCAACATGACGGTCTGCCGCAGCCGCCAGCCCGCTCCTCGACGGTCCGGATCAGGCGATCAGGAACGGCGCCTGCTGGTCGAACAGCTCGCCCGGCGAGCGGCGGAAACCGCTCTTGGCGAAACGCAGCCAGCGCCCGAGCACGTAGGCGAGCACGATACCGGCGCGCGCCGCGGCGTCGGTTTCCTGGGGCAGGCGCCCCTGCGCGACCGTCACGCGGAAGGCCTGCTTCAGCGAGGCCTCGATGCGGTCGATCAACTGGTTGATGCGGTCCTGCAGGCGGTCGTCTTCGGTGACCAGCGCGTCGCCGATCAGCACGCGGGTCATGCCGGGGTTCTTCTCGGCGAACGACAGCAGCATCGCGACGATGTCGCGCAACTGGTGCAACCCGTCTTCCTGCTGCGTGGTGATCTGGTTGATCAGGCCGAAGATCGTCGACTCGATGAACTCGATCAGGCCTTCGAACATCTGCGCCTTGCTCGCGAAGTGGCGATACAGCGCCGCTTCCGAAACCTGCAGCCGTCCCGCGAGCGCAGCCGTGGTGACGCGATCGCCGCCGGGCTCCTGGAGCATCGCGGCGAGCGTCTGGAGGATCTGCAGTCGTCGTTCGCCGGGTTTCGGTCGAGCGGGCTTCGGCGCGGGCGTCGTCTGATCGTTCATCTCGTTATCGTCGCGGATCGAAGGGCCTTGCGCGGCAGGTGCGCGACCGATTGTACTTGAACGTCCACGCGCCGAGCCGGTCCGGCGCGCGTACGGCGCGATGGATGGTGCGAACGGTGGCTGATGCCTGTCACGAGCACCGTTCGCAGTCCGACGTGGCGCGCGCCGGCGAGGTTGGCCACCGAGTCCTCGACGAGCACGCAGCGCGCCGCCGGCACGCGCAGGCGCGCGACGAGCCTGCGCAGCATCGGCCTGGACGGCTTCGGCTGCAGGCGCCCCGCGAACGACATCGCCTCGATCGAGACGATCGACTCGATGTGCGCCCAGATCCCCAGCGCGCGCACGACCTGCGATGCGTAGTTCAGCGGCGCGTTCGTCACCACGATGCGCCGCCCGGGCAGCCTGCGCAACGCGTGCGCGAGGCGCATGTCGCGCTTGACGATCAGGGCGATGTCCGGGAACGGGTGCGTCTCGCGCAGGAAGTGGTGCGGATCGGTGCCGTGGTGGCGGATCATCCCGAGCAGCGTCGCGCCGTAGCGGCGCCAGTACTGCATCCGCAGCGCGTTCGCTTCCTCGTGCCCGAGCGCGAGCTCGCGCGCAAGGTACTCGGTCATCGCGCGATTGATGCGCGGAAACACGACCGGCATCGCGTCGTGCAGCGTGTTGTCGAGGTCGAGCAGCCAGACGCGCGTCATCGGGTCACGGCCCCCAAGTGGGGCGGCGAGGTCAGTGGCTGCGGATCATCGTGCCGACGCCGTGGTCGGTCATGATCTCCAGCAGCAGGCAGTGGTCGACGCGACCGTCGACGATGTGCACCGAGTTCACGCCGGCCTTCGCCGCGTCGAGCGCCGATGAGATCTTCGGCAGCATCCCGCCCGAAATCGTGCCGTCGGCGAACAGGTCGTCGATCTGGCGCGCGCTCAGGCCGGTGAGCAGCTTGCCGCTCTTGTCGAGCACGCCCGGCGTGTTGGTGAGCAGCACCAGCTTCTCGGCCTTGAGCACTTCGGCGACCTTGCCGGCGACGACGTCGGCGTTGATGTTGTAGGTCTCGCCCTCTTCGCCGGAGCCGATCGGGGCGATCACCGGGATGAAGCCGTTCGCGGTGAGCGTCTGGATGATGCCGGGGTCGATCTTCTCGATCTCGCCGACCTGCCCGATGTCGATCTTCTCGTCGGGCTTGTCCTTCGACGCGATCTTCATGCGCCGCGCGCGGATCAGCCCGCCGTCCTGCCCGGTGAGCCCCACCGCGCGGCCGCCGGCGTGGTTGATCAGCTCGACGATCTCCTTGTTGACCTGGCCGGCGAGCACCATCTCGACGATGTCCATCGTCTCGGCGTCGGTCACGCGCATCCCCTGGACGAACTCGCCTTTCTTGCCGACACGCGCCAGCAGCTGCTCGATCTGAGGCCCGCCGCCGTGCACCACCACCGGGTTGAGGCCCACCAGCTTGAGCAGCACCACGTCGCGCGCGAAGCTCTGCTTGAGCTTCTCGTCGGTCATGGCGTTGCCGCCGTACTTCACGACGACGATCTTCCCGTGGAAACGCCGGATGTACGGCATCGCTTCGGCGAGGATCGCCGCCTTCAGCGACGGGGTCACCGCCTGCGGCGGCGCCGCAGAGGGTTGCGACGCGGAACCGGCGGGCTGCTGCTCGGCGCTCATGCTGCTCCTCGAGCGGATGGGTGGGATCGGCGAGGCATTCTAACCGAGGCCCGCGCGCGGGCCTCGCGGCGAGGCGCGGCTTTACCGCGACCCGACTTCGTGCTGAGATCGGCCGACCCGACCGGAGATCGACGATGCAACGATGGCCGTTCATGGCCTGCCTCGCCGCACCGCACGCGCGCCGTGGCTGACGCCGACGCGCTGCCCACCCAGGGGTGCGCGCGCTGCGGCGCCTCGTTCGCCTGCGGCATGTCCACTGGGCGCTGCTGGTGCGCGCAACTGCCGCCGCTGCCAGCGCTGCCGGTGCACGTGCAGCCTTCGTGCCTGTGCCCGGCCTGCCTGCGCGAGCTGACGCTTCGCGCGCGGCCCGGCGAGCGCGAGCGGAACGGACCGCGCCGATGAACCTCAAGCAGCTCGAGTACTTCGTCCACGTCGCCGAGCTGGGCAGCTTCAGCAAGGCCGCGCTCGTGCTCGACGTGGCCCAGCCGGCGCTGAGCCGGCAGGTGCGCGCACTCGAGACCGACCTGCGCGAAACGCTGCTGCTGCGCAACGGCCGCGGCGTGCGCCTGACCGAAGCGGGCAGGCGCCTCTTCGAGCACAGCGTCGGCATCCTGCAGATGGTCTCTCGCGCGCGCGAGGACATGGGCGCGAGCCGCGACGAGCCGGTCGGCCGGATCGTGGTCGGGTTGCCCCCGAGCATGGGACGGCAGCTCACGCTGCCGCTGATCGACGCTTTCCGCCAGCAGCTTCCCCGCGCGCGGCTGGCGATCGTCGAAGGACTGTCCGCGCACATCACCGAGTGGATCGTCACCGGGCGAGTCGACCTCGGCCTCGTGCACAACCCCGAGGCCGCCCCTGCGCTCGAGATCACTCCGATCCTCGACGAGGCGTTGTGCCTGGTGCAGCCCGCCGCGGGGCGACGCGGGCGTGGCCGCGGCGGGCGGGGCCCGCTGCCGCTGCGCGAGCTGCCGGCCTTTCCGCTGATCGTGCCGGATCGCACGCACGCGATCCGCAGGCTGCTGGAAACACAAGCCATGCTGGCCGGGCTCGAGCTCGACATCGCGTGGGAAGTCGCGAGCGTGCCCTCGATCATCGACCTGGTCTGCGCCGGCTACGGATACGCGGTGCTGTCGGCCGGCGCAGTCGCGGCGTCCGGGCGCTCGGGCGAGCTCGCCGTGCGGCCGCTGGTCGAGCCACAGCTGAGCAGCGTGCTGTGCCTGGCGACCTCGGCGCACAGGCGGCCGACGCCGCTGGCCCGCCACGCGTCGCGGCTTCTGCGCGAGCTGGTCGAGGCGCTGCCGATGCCGCGGATGGCCATGCCCATACGGCATAGCTGATATCGACCGGCCTTGCTGAAACCGGCAGGTCCGCGTGCGAGAATCGCGGATCCCGACCGGTTCCAGAGCCGATCCATGCAGACCGCCATTCCCTGCCTGTTCATGCGCGGCGGCACGTCGCGCGGCCCGTTCTTCGACGAGGCCGACCTGCCCGCCGACATCCCGACGCGCGACCGCGTGCTGCTCGCCGTCATGGGCTCGCCGGACCGCCGGCAGATCGACGGCCTGGGCGGCGCGCATCCCCTCACCAGCAAGGTGGGAATCGTCCGGCGCAGCCAGGTCGCCGGCGTCGACCTCGACTTCCTGTTCGCGCAATTGCAGCCCGACCGCGACACGGTCGACACGACGCCGAACTGCGGCAACATGCTCGCGGCCGTGGTGCCGTTCGCGCTCGAAACCGGACTGGCCGCCGCGCAGGGCGACACGACCACGCTGCGCGTGCTCACGCTGAACACCGACATGCAGTGCGACATCACCGTGCGCACGCCGATGACGCCGGTGGGCCGTCGCGTCGAGTACGCCGGCGACGCGCGCATCGACGGGGTGCCCGGCACCTCGTCGCCGATCACGATCAACTTCCTCGACACCGCCGGCTCGGTCTGCTCGGGGCTGCTGCCCACCGGCCACGTCGTCGACGAGATCGACGTCCCCGGTGTCGGGCGGATCCGGGCCACCTGCATCGACAACGGCATGCCGATGGTGCTGTTTCGTGCCGCGGACGTGGGACGCACCGGCTACGAGTCGGTCGCCGACCTCAACGTCGACAGCGAGCTGAAGTCTCGCGTCGAGGCGCTGCGGCTGGCCGCGGGCCACCTGATGGGCCTGGGCGACGTGACGACGAAGACCTATCCGAAGATGTGCCTCGTGGCGCCGCCGCGCGCCGGCGGCAGCCTGTCGACGCGCTGCTTCATCCCGCACGTCTGCCACGACGCGATCGGCGTGCTCGCGGCCGTCACAGTGGGCACCGCCTGCGTGCTCGACGGCTCGATCACCGAGGGCATCGCGAACGTTCCCGCCGGCACGGTGAAGACGGTCTCGGTCGAGCACCCGACCGGCGAGTTCAGCGTCGAGCTCGAAGTCGACCCCGCCAACCCGCAGAACGTCGTGCGCGCCGCGCTGCTGCGCACCGCGCGGCTGATCATGCGCGGCGAGGTCATGATTCCCGGTTCGGTCTGGAAAGGAAAGCAACGATGATCATCGACATCCACGGGCACTACACGACGGCCCCGAAGGCGCTGGAGGACTGGCGCAACCGGCAGATCGCCGGCCTGAAGGACCCGTCGGTCGCGCCGAAGGCCTCCGAGCTGAAGATCTCCGACGACGAGCTGCGCGAGTCGATCGAGAAGAACCAGCTCGCGAAGATGAAGGAGCGCGGCAGCGACCTCACCGTGTTCTCGCCGCGGGCGAGCTTCATGGCGCACCACATCGGCGACTTCCAGACCAGCTCGACCTGGGCCGCGATCTGCAACGAGCTGTGCCACCGCGTGAGCCTGCTCTTCCCCGACCACTTCATCGGCGCAGCGATGCTGCCGCAATCCCCGGGGGTCGACCCCCGCACCTGCATCCCCGAACTCGAGAAGTGCGTGAACGAGTACGGGTTCGTCGCGATCAACCTGAACCCGGATCCGTCGGGCGGCCACTGGACCTCGCCGCCGCTGTCCGACCGCCACTGGTACCCGATCTACGAGAAGATGGTCGAGCTCGAGATCCCGGCGATGATCCACGTGAGCACCAGCTGCAACGCGTGCTTCCACACCACCGGCGCGCACTACCTGAACGCCGACACGACGGCCTTCATGCAGTGCCTGACCTCCGACCTGTTCCGCGACTTCCCGACGCTGAAGTTCGTGATCCCGCACGGCGGCGGCGCGGTGCCCTATCACTGGGGGCGCTTCCGCGGCCTGGCGCAGGAGCTGAAGAAGCCGCTGCTCAAGGAGCACCTGCTGAACAACGTCTACTTCGACACCTGCGTCTACCACCAGCCCGGCATCGACCTGCTGGCGAAGGTGATCCCCGTCGACAACATCCTGTTCGCCAGCGAGATGATCGGCGCGGTGCGCGGCATCGACCCCGAGACCGGCCACTACTACGACGACACGAAGCGCTACATCGAGGCCTCGGCGCTCAGCGTGGAAGACCGGCACAAGGTCTACGAGGGCAACGCGCGGCGCGTCTATCCGCGGCTCGACCGGGCGCTGAAGGCTCGCGGCCTCTGACACGAAGGAGCACGTCCATGTCCATGTACAACCTCGGCATCGTCAGGCGCACCATCGCGCGTGCCGACCGGGCCGCCGTCGAGAAGCTCGCCCGCTTCGGCGTGGCCACGATCCACGAGGCGATGGGCCGCACTGGCCTGATGAAGCCCTACATGCGCCCGATCTACCCGGGCGCGCACCTGTGCGGGACGGCGGTCACGGTGCTGCTGCACCCTGGCGACAACTGGATGATGCACGTCGCCGCGGAGCAGATCCGCGAGGGCGACGTCGTCGTCGCGGCCTGCAGCGCCGACAGCGAAGACGGCTTCTTCGGCGACCTGCTCGCGACCTCGTTCCGCGCCCGCGGCGCGCTCGGCCTCGTGATCGACGGCGGCGTGCGCGACGTGAAGGACCTCACCGCGATGCAGTTCCCGGTGTTCTCGCGCGCGATCAGCGCGAAGGGCACGATCAAGGCGACGCTCGGTTCGGTCAACGTGCCGGTGGTCTGCGCCGGCGCGATGGTCAATCCGGGTGACGTGGTCGTCGCCGACGACGACGGCGTGGTGGTGGTGCCGGCCGCGATGGCGCAGCAGGCCGCCGACGCCGCCGAGGCGCGAGAGGCAAACGAGGCCGAGAAGCGCGCGAAGCTCGCCTCCGGCGTGCTCGGGCTCGACATGTACAAGATGCGCGAGGCCCTCGAGAAGGCCGGGCTCAAGTACATCGACTGACCGACCGATTGCGCACCTGCGAATCACCATGTCGATCCCCTCCGATCCCCTGCAGTGGCGCGTCGGCCTCGTCGGCTACGGCGAGGTCGGCCGCATCCTCGCCGAAGACCTGCGCGCGCGCGGCGTCGCGCGCGTCTGCGCGTACGACCTGAAGCTCGCGGGCGACGCGGCCGGCCCGCTGCGCGAGCACGCGACTGCGCACGGCGTGGCGCTGGCGGCCACGTCCGCCGAGCTGGCGGCCGGCGCCGATTTCATCGTCTCGGCGGTCACCGCGAGCCAGGCCGTGCCGGTCGCCGAGGCCTGCGCGCCGGCGATCCGGGCCGGCGCCTGGTTCCTCGACTTCAACTCGGCCTCGCCGGGCGCGAAGCAGCGCGCGGCGGCGCTCGTCGACGGCGCCGGTGGCCGCTACGTCGAGGGCGCGGTGATGACCTCGATTCCGCCGTACCGGATCCGCGTGCCACTGCTGCTCGGCGGCCCGCACGCGGCGGCGCTCGCGCCGCTCGCCGCGGCACTGGGATTCGACGCGAAAGTCGCCTCCGAGCGGCTCGGCGTCGCATCGGCCACCAAGATGTGCCGGAGCGTGATGATCAAGGGCCTGGAAGCGATGGTCATCGAGAGCTTCACCGCGGCGCGCGCCTACGGCGTCGAGGACGCGGTGCTCGCCTCGCTCGCCGAGACCTTTCCCGGCATCGACTGGGAAAGGCAGGGCAGCTATTTCTTCCAGCGGGTCATCCAGCACGGGCGCCGACGCGCCGAGGAAGTGCGCGAAGTGGCCCAGACCGTGCGCGAGATCGGGCTCGAGCCGTGGTCGGCGGCCGGGACCGCCGAGCGCCAGGCGTGGATGGCCGATCTCGCCGACGCCGGGCTGTTCGGAGACAAGGCCGCGCCGCGCGGCGACTGGCGGGTCGAGGCCGACCGGATCATCGCCGCCGTGAAGCCTGCCGACGCGGGACGCGACGCCTGACCTTGCCCAAACGAACGAACCGCCAGGGACGACCATGCAATTCCAGATGACCCCGGGCTGGCTGCCCTTCCACCCGAATCCGTCGAAGCCGCGCTTCCGGGTGCCGCCCGGCGCCGTCGACGCGCACTGCCACGTCTTCGGCCCGGGCGCGCAGTTCCCGTACGCGCCCGAGCGGAAGTACACGCCCTGCGACGCGTCGAAGGACCAGTTGTTCGCGCTGCGCGACCACCTCGGCTTCGAGCGCAACGTGATCGTCCAGGCCACCTGCCACGGCAGCGACAACCGCGCGCTGGTCGACGCGCTCGTGCACTCGGGCGGGCGCGCGCGAGGCGTGGCCACCGTGAGTCGCGACGTCACCGACGCCGAACTGCGCGCGATGCACGAGGCCGGCGTGCGCGGCACGCGATTCAACTTCGTGCGTCGGCTGGTCGACTTCACGCCGCGCGAGGTGCTCGCCGAGATCGCGCAGCGCATCGCGCCGCTGGGCTGGCACGTCGTGATCTACTTCGAGGCGCAGGACCTGCCCGAGCTGTGGGACTTCTTCACGACGCTGCCGACCACGGTGGTCGTCGACCACATGGGCCGGCCCGACGTGCGCAAGCCGGTCGACGGGCCCGAGTTCGAGCTGTTCGTGAAGATGATGCGCGAGCACCCGAACATCTGGTCGAAGGTCAGCTGCCCCGAGCGACTGAGCGTGTCGGGGCCGCCGGCGCTCGACGGCGAGCGCAATGCCTATCGCGACGTGGTGCCGTTCGCGCGCCGCATCGTCGGGACCTTCCCCGACCGCGTGCTCTGGGGCACCGACTGGCCGCACCCGAACCTGAAGGACCACATGCCCGACGACGGCCTGCTGGTCGACTTCATCCCGCACATCGCGCCGACCGCCGAACTGCAGCGCAAGCTGCTCGTGGACAACCCGATGCGGCTGTACTGGCCCGAGCAGGTCGCCGGTCGCGACGCTGGCGGGCGTTGAGATGAACTGTCTCCCGTCGGATGTCGGCATCGCCTTCCGGTGTCGGCGCGTCGCGGCATTCGGCAGCGGGCCAGGGCACGGCGCAGTGCGCGGGGCGTGCGTGCCGCGGGGCGATGACGACGGCGGTCGGTGCTTCGCACCGACTTCCCTCCGCTGCTCGCCTCGGGGTCGCGCGGCG
>OEIU01002013.1_pt1 | contig 11507 bp, 9 predicted proteins | sample 1539221 | NCBI WGS metagenome assembly OEIU01 (sample SAMN03792071, study PRJEB22550) | activated sludge metagenome | feature: wastewater treatment plant; material: activated sludge; isolation source: Wastewater treatment plant of a petroleum refinery complex | place: Argentina: Zarate | collected... | reverse complement strand
AGCCTGTTTGCAGGACGGAAAATGAGACGCACAGCGGCGCTGCCGCTCGGCCTGTTTCTGGCGCCGTCGATCTGGCTGGCCTGGCTCGGCGAGACTGTCCTGCTGCGCTGACGCGCCGAGCGTCTGCCTATTCCAGCAACGGATACCAGTGAACGGCGCGCTGTCGCGCCGCCGAAATCTGGCCGCGCGTCATCTTGGTGGTCACGGCATCACGCATCCGCGCGCGATATTCGCGATTGTCCTTCGTGCCCGCCGCGGCAGACAGATTCAGCCACTTGTTAGCCTCGACAAGATCGCGCCGAACGCCGAAGCCTTTGTCGTACAGCAGGCCGAGCGTATATTGCGCGGTGTCGTTGCCCTGCTCCGCCGCGCGGCGATACCAGTGTGCTGCCATCGTGTAGTTCTGCGGGACACCGCGGCCGGTTTCATACATGAAACCCATGTAGGTCTGGGCGACCGAGTCACCGCGTTCGGCATAGGGCTCGAGAATGCGCGCCGCGGAGACGAAGTTCTCGCGATTGAAGGCGGCAATCCCCTGCCTCATCGTTCCCGCCTCGACGGGAGCAATGATCGCGGCGGCCGTGACCGTCGCGCCGGCAATCACCCCGAGCAGGACACCGCGCCGCACCGCCTTGCCGACGGTTGCGCTCGCTCGTTGAAACACGTTGTCACTCATGCACGCACCTTGACTCGAGCACGCCTCGACCGGCTGCAAGTGTAGCGCGCCTGACAGCTTTTAGCCATATCCGTCATGCCGGCAAACGCGTGATAATCGATGCGGTAACCACATGGCGTTTTAACCATGCCGGGCCGCGCTACAGATCGTCGGGAACCGTTTATGATGCGGCCGCGCGCCGGGCTCCGGCGACGGTGAGTCCAACCGCTGATGTTTCGCCATCCACGCAGTCGACATGAGCGGCCGCACGAGGTCACGATGAGTTCTCGCATCATTCCGGTCATCATGTGCGGCGGCGCGGGCACGCGGCTGTGGCCAGCCTCGCGCGAGAGCCTGCCCAAGCAGTTCATCCCGCTGTTCGCCGAACGATCGACCTTTCAGGAGACGATGCTGCGCGTCGCCCGCGACGACATCTTCGAAAAGCCGATCGTCCTGACCAGCGCCGAATTTCGTTTCATCGTCGCCGAACAGTTGCAGCAAACAGGCATCAAGGCCGACATCGTGCTCGAGCCGGCGCGGCGCGATTCCGGCCCGGCAGTCGCCGCGGCGACAGCGCTCGGGTTGAAGCGCGCCACCGATGCAACGATCCTGATTCTCGCCTCCGATCACGCGATGACGAAGGTCGAGCAGTTTCATGTCGCCTGCCGTGAAGCATGGCCGATTGCGCAGCAGGGTCTGATCGTCACCTTCGGAATCATTCCGACCGAGCCTGCAACGGTCTATGGCTATCTCAAGCCCGGCGACGTTCTCTCCGGCAGCGCAGTGCGCAAACTCGAAGCCTTCGCCGAAAAGCCGGATCGCGCGGCGGCCGAGGGCTACATCAGCCAGGGTTATCTCTGGAACAGCGGCAACTTCCTGTTCCGCGCCGATGCAATGAAGGCCGAGCTCGAACGTCTTGCGCCCGATATCTGGCGCGCAGCCGAACAGGCGGTAGGCGCGGCGAGCGCCGATCCGGATTTTTTCCGTCTCTCCGCCGATCACTTCACCCGCGCTCCGAAAATCTCGATCGACTACGCCGTCATGGAAAAGACGACGCGAAGCGCGGTGCTACCGGTCGACTTCGGCTGGTCGGACCTCGGAACGTGGGACGCCGTCTGGGCCAATGCGCCGCGCGATGCCGACGGCAACGCGCTGTCGGGTCCGGTCGAAGCCGTCAATGTCAGCAATGCATTGGTGCTGAGCGATCCGAACGTACTGACATCCGTGATCGGATTGAGCGATATTGCCGTCGTGGTGACGGCCGATGCCGTGCTGATCGCGCCGCGCACCGCGACCGGCGAAATCAAGACGCTGGTCGAAAGGCTGAAGGCCGAGGGCAGGACGCAGGCGACCGAGCATCGAAAGTCCAATCAGCCGGTTTCGCGGTGATGGATGCAATCAGGAGGCGTGCGTGACTTCCAAGCCTGAAGCCGGTCCCAGCGTCGCGGAAGCCTATCTCGACCTCCTTGCCGATCGCGGCGTCGACTATCTTTTCGCCAATGCCGGAACGGACTTCGCGCCGATCGTCGAGGGACTTGCGCGCGGCGCGGTCACTGGCGCGAAGTCACCGACACCGATCATCGCCACGCATGAGAATCTCGCGATGTCGATGGCGCACGGCTACGCCGTCGTCTCCGGCAAGCTCCCCGCCGTGATGGTGCATGTCAGCGTCGGCACGGCAAACGGCGTCTGCGGCGTCGCCAACGCAGCGCGCGAGAACGTGCCGATCCTGTTCACGGCCGGGCGTACGCCGATCTACGAAGAAGATGTGCTGGGCGCGCGCGATTCCGCCATCCATTGGGGCCAGGAGATGTTCGATCAGGCCAGCCTCGTGCGCGAATTCGTCAAGTGGGATTACGAACTGCGCGGCGGCGCGCAGCTTGCCACCGTCGTGGACCGCGCCATCAGCATCGCGACCTCCGAGCCGAAGGGACCGGTATATCTCTCGCTGCCGCGGGAAGTTCTCGCCGAGGACATGCCCCCCGCCCCGGCAACGCCGCGTGCGCGCCGTGTCGCGGCGCTTCCGGCGCGGCCGAGCGAAGCGGGACTCGCGCAAGCCGCGGAATGGATCGCCGCCGCGAAGTCGCCGCTCTTTATCGCCGGAAATTTGGGCCGCGAAGCCGGTGCGCTGGAAACGCTATCGGATGTCGCCGCGTGGCTCGCGATCCCCGTCGTGCAGAACCGCTCGCGCTATCTCGCGCTGCCGGCGAGCCACCCGATGCATCTCGGCTTCGATGCCGGTCCGCATATCGGCGAGGCCGACATCGTTATCGTGATGGAATCCGACGTGCCGTGGATTCCGAACACGGCGAAGCTGCGTAGCGACTGCAAGGTGATCCATGTCGGCCACGATGCGTTGTTCGGAGATATTCCGATCCGCGGCTTCCAATGCGATCTCGCGCTGACCGGCAGCGCGCCGGCGTTCTTGAAAGACCTTGCCGCGCTTCTTGCGCCGAAGCTCGACCCAAAAATCCTCGATGCCCGGCGCAGCGCTGTCGCCGCGCGCCGCGAGGAAATGCTGACCGGCTGGCGGAACGAAATCGCACGCGTCAAGGACATGCGTCCTATCCATCCGGCTTGGGCCAGCCATTGTATTGCTAACGCCAAGACGGACGATGCCATTGTCGTCAACGAATACACGCTGATGGTGGAACATTGCGGCTTCGAGAAGCCGACGACATTCTTCGCGTCCAGTTCGGCGTCGGGCCTCGGCTGGGGCATGGGCGCGGCGCTCGGCGCCAAACTCGCCGCGCCGGATCGTCTCGTCATCGCGACGCTCGGCGACGGCGCCTATATTTTTGCCAACCCGGTGGCTGGACATTATGCAGCCCACCAGAACGATCTTCCGATCCTGACGGTTGTTTTCAATAACGGCATGTGGAATGCAGTGCGCCGTTCGACGCTGACGGTCTATCCTGACGGCTATGCTGCGAAGTCGAACTCGCGGATGCTCAGCGAACTCGGCGGTCTGCCGGCATTCGAAGATGTTTGTACGGCATCCGGCGGCTACGGCGAGCGCGTCGAAGACCCCGCGCAGCTGCCTGCCGCTCTGGCGCGCGCCATCAAGGTCGTTATGCAGGAGAAGCGGCAGGCGCTGCTGAATGTGATCTGCCAGCCGCGCTAGATCCTGCCTCCCCGACATCTATCCCCGACTCGCAAAGTGATGCTATGGTTACGATCATAGCATCACTGCGCGTCGCCTTGCCGGGCGGACGACGGGGACCACGATCATGCTGATGGACAGCGCAGCCTCGAAACTGCAACGCGCCTATGACCGGAGCCGGATCGCCCTCTATATCCAGGTCGCCTCGGTGATGCGACAGCGGATCGAGGGGCGCATCTGGCAGTCGGGCCAGAAGATTCCGACCCTTGAACAGCTCGAGAAGGAATTTCAGGTCGCGCGCGTCACCGTGCGTCAGGCCATCGAGATCCTGCGGCAGGAAGGCCGGCTCGAATGCTATCAGGGCCGCGGCACCTTCGTGACGAACAAGACTCAGGAGCGCTACTGGCTCGAACTCGCGACCGACTGGAACTCCCTCGTCGAGTCGCTGAAGGACAATGTCGCCAAGATGATCGTGCCGGTCGCGTCCGCTGCGCCGCCCGATCTTTCAGTCGCCGAAGGCAGACCGGCCGACGAATATGTGCTGCTGCGCAGCGTGCAGTATCACGACCAGAAGCCCTACGGCATCATCAGCGCCTATCTCGCGCGCGATCTCTACAAACGCAATCCCCGGGAATTCGACCGTCACCCGGTGCTGGCGGGCCTGTCCAAGCTGCCAGGCTTCAAGATCGGCAGCGCCAAGCAGAGCGTCGTCGTTTCGAGCGCCGATCCCGAAGCGGCAGACCTTTTGCATGTCTCGCTCGGCGCGCCGACGGCGGAATGCCGCTGCGTCGTCACCGACAGCAAGGGAACCGTCGTCTATGTCGCCAACATCGTCTATCGCAGCGATTGCGTGCGGCTCGACATCGACCTGCTTGCACGGCAGCCCGATAAAACCAGTACGGCTCGCAAGGCAACGCCGTCACGCAAGCCGAAACGCTAGGCCATCATTCGACATGATCCCGGACCGCGCATGAAGCCATCGCAAGGCGTCGGAGCACGACTTCCCCGCAAGGAGGATGACCGTTTCCTGCGCGGACGCGGACAATATGTGGCCGACATCCGCCTTCAGGGCATGAAAGACGTCGCCTTTCTGCGCAGCCCGATCGCTCATGCCCGGTTGCACGGCGTGGTCATTCCCGACGATCAGAAACACGTCTCGTTCAGCGCTGCCGACCTCGCAGGCGTCAAGGCGATCCGTGCGGTTTCGGCTTTGCCGGGCTTCAAGATTTCCGAGCAGCCGGCGCTGGCGCAAAACAAAATCCGTCAGGTCGGCGAACTGATCGCGATGTGCGTCGCCGATACGCGCGCAAAGGCCGAAGACCTCGTCGCTAACATCCGCTTCGAGGCCGACGAACTGCCCGCCGTCCACGACATGATCGACGCGCGCAGGCAGGGTTCGGCGCTCGTTCACGAGGAATGGGGCGACAACATCTTTCTCGAAACCTTCGTCGATACGAATTTCGACAGCGTGAAGGATGCGCCCATCAAGGTGACGCGCGAAATCCGCACCGCGCGGCAGAGCATGGCGCCGATCGAAGGGCGCGGCGTCATCGCGAGCTGGGACAACCGTCTCGGCCAGCTCACGCTCTACACCGCATGCCAGATGCCGCACATCGTGCGCACGGGCCTGTCGGAATGCCTCGGGCTCGATGAAGGTCAGGTGCATGTCATCTCGCCCGATGTCGGCGGCGGCTTCGGTTACAAGGGCATTCTGCTGCCGGAAGAAGTCTGCCTCGGCTGGCTGGCGATGCGCTGCGGCCACCCCGTGCGCTGGATCGAGGATCGCCGCGAAAGCCTGACCGCGGGCGCAAACTGCCGCGAGCATCATTACATCATCACCGGCTACGCCGATCGCGACGGCCGCCTGCTCGGAATCGATTGCGAAGCCACCGTCGATTCCGGCGCGTACTCGTCCTATCCGTTCTCGGCCTGCCTCGAAGCCGCGCAGGTCGCGAGCATTCTTCCCGGCCCCTACGATTTCCCGGCCTATCGCTGCCGCACCTATTCGGTCTCGACCAACAAGTGCCCGATCCTGCCGTATCGTGGCGTCGCGCGAACCGGCGTCTGCTTCGCGCTCGAACTCGTGCTCGACGCCATCGCGCGCGAGGCCGGTATCGAGCCGCACGAGGTCCGCTCGAAAATTCTGGTGAAGCCCGAGCAGATGCCGTTCGACAACATCACCAAGAAGCATTTCGACAGCGGCGATTATCCGGAAGCCCTGCGACGCGCGCTTAAAGCCATCGATGTCGACGGCATCCGCGCGCGCCAAAAACGCGGCGAATCGGATGGCCGCCGCATCGGGCTCGGCTTGTCGGTTTATTGCGAGCAGGCCGCACACGGCACGTCCGTCTATGCCGGCTGGGGCATTCCGATGGTGCCCGGCCACGAGCAGGCGACCGCGCGGCTGACGCCCGACGGTGCGCTGGAACTGCGCGTCGGCGTGCATTCGCATGGGCAAGGGCTGGAAACGACGCTGGCGCAGGTCGCTCACGAAATCCTCGGCATCGATACCGACAAGATCAAGGTCGTCCACGGCGACACCGCGATGACGCCCTACTCCACCGGAACGTGGGGGTCGCGAGCGATGGTGATGGCCGGCGGCGCGGTCGCGACGGCCTGCCGCGAACTTGCAAAACGCGCCGCGCGGATCGGCGCGCATCTGTTGCAGGCCGATCCTGCCAGCGTAGAATTCCGCGACGGCCTCGCGGTCGGCCCGTCAGGCTCGGTCGAACTCAAAACCATCGCCTACACTTGGTATCGCCGGCCGCAGGACTTGCCTGACGACGTCAACCCCAGCGGGTTGGAAGCCACCATCGGCTACAAGCCGCAGCGCGATTCCGGCACCTTCTCCTACGCCGCGCATGCCTGTGTCGTCGCGGTCGATCCCGAACTCGGCGATATCGAACTGCTCGACTATGTGATTGTCGAGGACGGCGGCAAGCTGGTGAACCCGATGATCGTCGACGGGCAGATCTATGGCGGCTTCGCGCAGGGCATCGGCACCGCGCTGTACGAGGAAATGCCGTTCGACACATCGGGCCAGCCGCTCGCCTCGACGCTCGCCGACTACACGTTGCCCGGCCCGGCGGAAGTCCCCTCGCCGCGCCTCGATCACATGGAGACGCTCGCGCCCTACACTGAATTTGGCGTCAAGGGCATTGGCGAAGGCGGCGCGATTGCACCTCCCGCCGCGATCGCCAATGCGGTGAACGATGCGCTGCATCCGCTCGGCGTCGAAATTCTGCAAAGCCCGATCACGCCGCGCCGCGTGCTGGAAGCGATTCACGCAGCCGAGAGCGCGCATCGCGCCGGGCAAACCGGCGTTCCCGCATGAAGCCGGTCGATTTCGCATACGAACGCCCGCGTAAGATTGCCGCCGCGCTCGCGATGCTGGAATGCGACGACATTTCGGCGAAAGTCCTCGCGGGCGGGCAGTCGCTCGGGCCGATGCTGAACATGCGCCTCGTGCAACCGGACGTGCTGATCGACATCACCGGCATCGCCGAACTCAAGCGCGTCGAGGACGGTGCTGATATGCTGACGCTCGGCGCGTGTATCACGCATGCCGACATCGAGGACGAGCGCGTGCCTGATGTGACGCGCGGCGCGCTGCCGCGTGTCGCCTCCGCCATCGCTTATCGCGCCGTGCGCAATCGCGGCACCATCGGCGGCAGCCTCACCCATGCCGATCCGGCGGCCGACTGGGTGTCGAGCCTCGCGGCCATCGGCGCGCAGGTCGTCATCGCCAGTACGAAAAGTACCCGCACGATCCCTGTCGAGGACTACATGGCCGATGTTCTGGAGTCCGCGCTGCAGCCGGGTGAAATGCTCGAAGCGGTGAAGCTGCCGAAGCTGTCGGGGGCGGCGCGCTGGGGTTACTTCAAGGCATGCCGCAAGGTCGGCGAATTCGCGCATGCCATCGGCGCGGTGCTTTACGATCCCGACCGCAGGGTCTGCCGCGCCGTTCTCGGCGCCATCGAGCGCAAGCCGATCGTGCTGGCCGACGCATCGGCATTGTTCGGCGGACGACCGGCTGACGGACTCGTCAAAACGTTCAATGCCGGGTTAGCCGATAGCAAACTTCAGGACGCCGGCGTGTCCGACCCCATCGCGCGCCGCTTCCATGTCGCTGCGCTCCGCCGCGCCATCGCAATGAGCGAGGCCGCATGACCGGCATCTCGCTGACGATCAATGGCGCTCGTGTCACAGCCGATGTCGAGCCGCGCACACATCTGGCGGATTTCCTGCGCGAGGAGCGTCACCTCACCGGCACGCATCTCGGCTGCGAGCACGGCGTCTGCGGCGCATGTACGCTTCTGATCGACGGCGTTCCTGCGCGCTCCTGCATCACCTACGCCGCAGCCTGCGACGGCAGCACGATTACCACGGTCGAGGGTCTCGATGACGACGAGATCGCAAGCGAATTGCGGGCCGCGTTCACCCGCGAACATGCTCTGCAATGTGGCTATTGCACGCCGGGAATGATGGTGTCCGCGCGCGATCTTGTGCTGCGCCTGCCCGACGACAATGAAGCGCGCATCCGCAATGCGATGAGCGGCAACCTGTGCCGCTGCACCGGCTATGTCGGTATCGTCAACGCGATCCGCTCTGTCATCGCCGAGCGCCGCGCGCGCGGCATCGCACCGCTGCGCGGCGGCGGACGCAGCGATCTCGGCCCTGTCGGCTCGGGTCATGCGGCGGCTGTGACCGCGAGCGATCCGCGCAACGCTTCGCCCGTGCGCCGCGCCGCCGCAACACAATCGTCTGCGGGCATGGACGGCGACTGGAAACCGTCGGCGACTTTCGCGCGAACCTTCACGATCGAAAAGCCGCGCGAGGCGGTGTGGGCGTTCTTCAAGGACATCAAATCGGTCGCGGCGTGCCTGCCGGGCGTAGCCCTCACCGGCGAGCCGACCGACGACAACATCGACGGCCACATGCGGGTGAAACTCGGCCCGATCAACGCGGCCTTTCGCGGCGTCGCCAGGGTGACGCGCGACGACGGCGATTTCTCCGGCACCATCGAAGGCCGCGGCGAGGACGCGCGCAGTCAGTCCGCGACGCGCGGACGGATCGTCTATCGTCTCGTGCCCGACAACGACGGCGCGGCGACGCGCGTCGATCTCACCATCGCCTTCGCACTCACCGGCATGCTGGCGCAGTTCAGCCGCTCGGGTCTGGTCCAGAGCATCGTCGACCGCATGATCGGAACGTTCGTCGAGAACCTGACCGCACGGCTCGATGGGCGCGCGGTGACGGCCTCCGCGACAGCAGGCGAATTGAAAGCCAGTTCGCTGCTGATGAGCGCGATCGGCGACTGGCTGAAAGGTCTGCGCGCGCGGCTGCTTGGAAAATAGCTATTCGAACGCGTTGACGACGCCACCGATCAGATTGGCATCCTGCAGAGCGTCGAGATCGATGGCAGCCTCCGCCTTCACGTCGCGCATCTCGGCAATGACCTTCTGAGTATCTGTCTCCTGCTGACGGCGGATCGCCTCGGCCTCGTCGCGCGACACCGCAGCAAAACGCACGCTGCGCCCCGGCTTGCGCCGCGCCAGCACCGGAATGTCGGCGGAAATCACCGTCGCGATTTTCGGATAGCCGCCGGCCGTCTGGCTGTCGGCCATCAGCACGATCGGCTTGCCGTCGCCCGGCACCTGGATCGAGCCGCAGACGATGCCGTCGGAGACGATGTTGTAGCCTTTGACATGCTCCAGCGCCGGGCCTTCGAGACGAAATCCCATGCGATCCGACTGCGGCGAGACAGTGTAGGTCTGCGACAGAAACGTCTCCATCGCCGCGTCCGAGAAGTAATCGTCCTGCGGCCCTTTCACCACACGGATCGGCTGATCGAACGCCGGCGCAATCTCGCGCGCCAGGGCGCGCTCGCTTCGTAGCTCGGCGTTTGCGAGCGAGCCGTGAAGTACATCGCCCTGCCGCAAAACGCGGCCGTCGATGCCGCCGAGCGCGCTGCGCGTGTAGGTCGCCATGCTGCCGAGCACTTTCGGCACGACAAAGCCGCCTTCGAGGGCGAGATAGCCGCACAGCACGGGATCGAGCGCACCGACCTTCAGCACGTCGCCGCGCTCCAGCCGAAAACTCTGGTTCGCCGGGCGCGCGACATCGCCGTTCGCAGTCGTGATTTGCAGAGTAACGCTACCGACGACAGCGACCCGCAGAGAATCCGCGACCACTTCAAGCGTCGGCCCGAACATCAGCAATTCCAACGCCGTGGTATCGGGCGCATTGCCGGCCAGCGCATTCGCAAGACCGAACGCCACGCGATCCATCGGGCCGGAGACAGGCACGCCGCTTCGCCGGAAACCGAAGCGCCCGGAGTCCTGCAGACTCGCGCCAAGGCCAGGCGAGACGACGCGAAACGCCGCGGTCATCGCCCGATCTCCTCGCAGCGCAATTCATAGCGACCCGCTGCAACATCGCGGCTGACGGCTTCGTAGTCCTCGACCGACAAGGATTCGAACTTGACCGCATCGCCCGGTGCGAACAGTGCGGGCTGCGGCCTGCTCGGATCGAACAGCGAAATCGGCGTCGAACCGATCAGATGCCAGCCGCCCGGACTTTCCACCGGATAGATAATCGTCTGGCCGATCGCGATGGCGATCGACCCCGGCGGCACGCGCACGCGCGGATTGACCCGGCGAGGCAGATTCAATTCAGGCACGGTGTCGCCCATGTAAGGCAGTCCGGGCACGAAACCGATCATGTAGACATGGTATTGCGTCGCGCTGTGACGCTCCGTCACCTCTGCAATGGTGAGTCCGGCACGCTCGGCGACTTCGGCAATATCGGGCGCATATTTTTTATCGTAACAGGCCGGTACATGCCACAGCCGCCCGTGCCGTCCGCTGCCGCCATGCTGCGCGATGCGGCTGCGCAATCCGTCTTCGAGCGATGCGCCGCTGGTCAGGCGCGGATCGTAATGGATAAGCAGCGAGCGGAACGTCGGCACGAGTTCGACGACTCCGGCGATGTTCGCGGCCTCAAGACTCTCCGACAAGGCGAGCACGCGATTGCTCAATGCGCGGTCAACGCTGCTTCCGAATTCGACAACGAGTCCGGTGTCGCCCGCCGGCAGAAAGCGTACACTCATCCCTTAGGCATTCCTGATGCGCCGCACAAACATCTTGTCTTACTAAAAATAGGACGATATCAAATTAACGGCCACGTAACATGGCTTCGGCCGCAGAATAACGCGCTGAGCCGTCAAAGAGGATGGACATGGCACTCTCGATCAATCTGAACGCGGACATGGGCGAAGGCTGGGGCGCATACAGGATTGGCGACGATGCCGGCATTCTCGACGTCATCAAGTCCGCAAGCATCGCCTGCGGTTTCCATGCGGGCGATCCGGTGACGATGCACGATGTCGTCAGGATGGCCAAGGAGAAGAGCGTCAGCGTCGGCGTTCATCCGGGCTTCAACGATCTGTGGGGCTTCGGTCGCCGCGCCATCACGATGAAGCCGCAGGAACTCGAATACATGGTTGCGTATCAGATCGGCGCCCTCCAGGCGATGGCGTCCTATTCCGGCGTCAAGGTGACACATCTCAAGCCGCATGGCGCGCTCAATAATATGGCAGCGGTCGACGCCGATTATGCCACCGCCGTCGGCCGCGCGATCAAGACCGTCGATCCGTCGATCATCTATGTCGCGCTGTCCGGTTCGGAGATGGAAAAGGCCAGCCGCAAGCTCGGCCTCAAGACGGCGCTCGAAGGCTTCTGCGACCGC
>OEIU01002012.1_pt1 | contig 11510 bp, 9 predicted proteins | sample 1539221 | NCBI WGS metagenome assembly OEIU01 (sample SAMN03792071, study PRJEB22550) | activated sludge metagenome | feature: wastewater treatment plant; material: activated sludge; isolation source: Wastewater treatment plant of a petroleum refinery complex | place: Argentina: Zarate | collected... | reverse complement strand
CAGCCGTGGTAAAGGCAGCGCAGCCCGCCGGCCTCGTTGCGGCCGTAGAACAGCGATGCTCCGCGGTGCGGGCAATGCTCCTTCATCAGACCGACGGTGCCGGCCGGATCGCGCCAGGCCACCAGCGCTTCGCCGAGCAGGCCCACCCGGACCGGCGCTCCGCCCGGCTCGACGATCTCTTCGGTCAGCACCGCCGGGATCCAGTAGCGGCGCATCAGTTGCCCCATCGGGGTACCGGGCCCGACCCGGGTCAAACGGGCGTTGTCGGACGGAGTCAGCATGCGGGTGTCCAGCAAGTGATCGATCAGCGGATGGCCGAGAGTCTGCGCAGGTCGTTCAGCGCGTCGCTGTCGCGGCCGAGCAGGGTGCCGATCGGACGGACGTGATGAGTCGCCGGATCGCGCGCCGGCGCGTGGACCTCGCCCGTGAACTCGCGTGCGGTCTCGAGCACCCGCTGCCGCCAGCGCACGATCGCCAGGTCGCCGGGCGCCAGGTGCTCGCGGGTCCGGTCGACGATCGGGCCCATGCTCTCCTGCACGGCCTTGTCCTGGCACCACAGCGGCGCCACGCCGAAGAACATCTTCGTCTTCTGCAGTTCCCGGTCGAGCCGATAGCCGTTGGCCGCGTTCGCGCGCGGCCGCCACGCGCCGCCGGCCTCCTCGGTCGGTGGGTCGAACTCGGTGCAGTGGAAGAAGCGGTTCGAATCGCGATGCGCCCGTTCGGCGGCCGACAGCGCGCGGTCCGGATGCCAGTTGATCACCCACACCATCGTCGTCGTATCGTCCATCGGCACCCAGATGTTCGTATGGAACAACTGGTCGTCGAACGGCGCGATCATCACGTGGAACGGCATGATCCACTGGGCGGCCCGCCAATGATGGCGCAGCGCATCGGCATTGCGGCGCGCCGCCATCATCAGGCCGTACTCGGTGTCGGCCACCTCGTAGCGGGGATACCGGTCGCGGTGGAAGTAGAGAAGCTCCTGGCGGCCGTCCAGCCTGTCGTAGTCGACCGGATCCAGCATCGAATGCAGGAACGACGCGTGGCTGCTGTCGATGTCGCCTTCCAGCGCCTGGGCCCAGTTGCACTCGAGCAGCCGGTTGCTCAGGTACCGGTTGTCGTCGGGTACCAGCGCCCACTCGAGCTCGGGCAGCGGCGGCGGCTCTTCGTCCCCCAGGTAGGCCCAGATCACGCCGCCGCGTTCCCCGCATCGATAGGCCGGCGCCTTCACCCTGTCCCGCATCCGGCTGCCGGGCGGCTCGCTCGGCAGGTCGATGCAGCGGCCGGTCACGTCGAACTTCCATCCGTGATAGACGCAGCGCAGACCGCCCTGCTCGTTGCGGCCGAAGAACAGCGATGCCTGCCGGTGCGGGCAATGTTCGGCGAGCAGTCCGACGCGTCCTTCGCTGTCGCGGAACGCGACCAGCGGCTCACCCAGCAGCCGCACGCGGACGGCCGGCCCACCGGGTTCCGCGAGCTCCGAGCTCCTGAGCGCCGGAATCCAGTAGGAGCGCAGCAGGCGGCCCATCGGCGTACCCGGTCCGACGCGCGTCAGCAGCTCGTTGTTCTGCGCGGACATCATGCTCGCCTCCGTCTCAGTTGCCGGCAACGGTTTCGAAGCAGCCCGCGCAGTTCGGCTTCGCGGGCACGATGCGCCCGTCCTTCCACATCGCCATCGCGACCGACGACGGCAGCATCCCGGAATGCGCGTCCGCCGCGAACCGGTATTCGCCATTGCCGCCGGTGAAGCTGGCGCTCTCCAGCGCCGTCACCAGCGCATCGGGGTCGCCGCCGGGGGCCGCCCTCAATGCCTGGGCGATCAGCAGCACCGCGACGTGCGCCGCCGCCGGGAACACGTGGGCATCGACGCGGGTGGCCTGGCGGTAGGCCGCCACAAAGGAATCGAGCAGGGGGCGCGAGCCGTTGCCGGGCGGCAGGAACGCATGCAGCACCGCACGGGCCGTCGGAAACGGCGCACCCTCGGCGGCCGCTCCGGCGGACTTCGCGAAGCCCGGATCGGCCTGTGCGCCGGTCAGCATCAGCGGCGGCTTCAGGTCGAGCGAGCGATACTGACGGGCGACGGTCGCGGGGGCCGCACCGGCGGCCCATACGATGACGGCCTGGACCTCCCTGTTGTTGCGGACCTTGGTCAGTTGCGGCGTCATGTCCGTATCGGCAAGGTTGAACGTCTCGGTCTGAATGATCCGCACGTTGTATTGCGGCGCCAGCTCGGTCAGCAGCCGGGCGCCGCCGCGGCCGTAGGCGCCGCTGTCCTGCAGCAGGGCCACGTCGCGCAGGCTGCTGCTGCGCAGGTAGCTCAGGATCGCGGCCGCATTCAGGCGCGAAGTCAGCGAGATCATGAACACGTACTTGCGGCCCGGCTGGACCTGGGCATCTTCGGCGGCCATGCTGAGCATCGGCAGCCTGGCCTGCTCCACCAGCGGGATCAGCCCCAGCGCGGTCGAACTGAAGTTCGGTCCGATCATCGCCACCGGCTTTTCGTCCAGCAGGCGCTTGAAGGCGATCACCCCCTTGCTCGGGTCGCTCTGATCGTCGCCGAACACCAGCTCGATCGGCCGCCCCGCGATGCCGCCGGCATCGTTGAGCCGCTTCACCTCCAGCTCGATGGCCGCTTTCGAAGGAACGCCCAGGGCGCTCAGCGGACCGGTCAGCGATGCCAGCACGGCCAGCTTGTACGGGCCGCTGCCTGCCTGTCCCCCGGACTGTCCGAAGCCTGCTCGCGGATGCAAGGCGAGCATGGTGCACAGCCCGCCCGCCGCGGCGGCGAATTCCCTGCGACGAATCATCGGATTCTCCTTCCCGTTGCGTTGAATCGAGCGGTTCCCGACGCCCGATCGGTCGATCAGTCGATCAGTCGATGCCCAGGTAAGCCGCCACGACCTCCGGATCGCGGCGGATCTCTGCCGGACTCCCTTCGGCCAGCTTGACCCCGTGGTTCAGCACCACGATGTGGTCGGCAAGCTCCATCACGAAATCCATCGCATGCTCGATCAGCAGGATCGTCATGCCTCGGCTGCGCAGCGCGCGGACCGCCTGGGCGAGCATCGCGCGTTCCGACTCGTTCAGTCCCGCGGCCGGCTCGTCCAGCATCAGCACCTCGGGCTGCCCGGCCACCGCCCGCGCGACCGCCAGCAGGCGCTGCTGTCCGGCCGTCAGCACCGATGCCGGCGTGTGCCGCAGCGCCTCCAGTCCCATCGCGGCCAGGCACTCGCCGGCATGCGTACGCAGGACGGCCTCCTCTTCGGCGGCCGGGCGCAGGCCGAGGAAGTGCTGCCACAGGCCGGCCCTGAACTGCCGGTGCATCCCGACCATCACGTTCTCCTGCACCGTCATGTTCGGAAACGGGATCGCGGCCTGGAACGTGCGCGCCAGACCCAGCCGGGCCCGCACGTGGGGCGGCGCGGCGCCCAGGTCGTTGCCGAACAGCCGCACGGTGCCGGCGTCGGGCACCAGCGCGCCGGCGATCAGGCCGAACAGCGTGGACTTTCCGGCCCCATTGGGACCGATCACCGCGGTGATGCGACCGGTCTCGGCCGAGAAGGTCACGTCATCGACCGCGACCAGCGCGCCGAACCGGCGGGTCAGACCGTGCATGCGCAACGCTGCTCCCGCGGCGGACGCCTGTCGGGAGGGCTGCGTGACCCCGAGCATTGACGGTGTCATCGGATGTGCGGCCTCAGACCGTTTCGGGGTGCGGCGGAGTTCCGACCTGCGCGCATGCGTGCTCGCCGATCACGTCCCGCCAGCTCCGCTCGCGAGGCAGTACGAATGTCGCCGACCGCACCGCTGCGCTGGCCCCGCTCGCCCTCTCGAAAGACCGCTGCTGCATGGCCCGCACCGCTTCCAGGAAGCGCCTGCGCCAGTGCACCAGCGGCTGATCGCTGGAACCCAGGTGCTCGCAGGTGCGGTCGAGGATCGGACCCATGCTTTCCACCGCCGCCTTGTCCTGCGCCCAGATCTCGCGGATGCCGCTGTAGTTGGTGTTCCGCTGGCTGTCGATCGTGCGTCCGTAGCCGGTCGCTGCATTGGCCTGCGGCTGCCAGCGAAGATCGCCGCCTGCTCCGGGCAGGAACTCGGTGCAATGGGCGGTCAGGCCGGTGCGCCGGCTCGCGCGTTCGCTGTCGGAGATCGGCCGCGACGGATGCCAGTCGATCACGTACACCATCGTGTGTTCGTCATCGACGGGGACCCACATGTTGCACCGGTAGAGCTCGTCCTCGTACGGCGCCGGCATCGTGGTGAACGGCATCACGTACTGTGCGACGCGCCAGTAGTGGTCGCGCGGACCGGCGTCGCGGCGGGCGGCGATCATCAGTCCGTACGGCGTCGCATCGATCTCGTAGCGGGGGTGACCGTCGGCGTGCATGTAGAGCGCCCGGCTCGAGCGCTCGTACCGCACGTAGTCCCGAGGATCGAGCAGCGCATGCAGGAACGAGGCATGGCTGCTGTCGATGTCGCCTTCCAGCGCCTGCGCCCAGTTGCAATCCAGCAGGCGTTTGCTCATGTAGCGCCGGTCGTCGGGCACCAGTGCCCACTCGAAGTCGGGCAGGTCCGGCACCTCGTCGTCCGTGCCCATGTATGCCCAGATCAGACCGCCGCGCTCCCTACATCGATAGGCACGGGCGCGAACCTTCGATGCCATCGGGCTCCCCGGCGGCTCGCTCGGCAGATCGACGCAGCGGCCGGTCACGTCGAACTTCCAGCCGTGATAGACGCAGCGCAGGCCCGACGCCTCGTTGCGTCCGAAGGCCAGCGACGCCTGCCGGTGCGGACAGTGCTCGGCCAGCAGGCCCACCCGGCCCGCGCTGTCACGGAATGCGACCAGCGATTCGCCCAGCAGCCGGACCCGTACGGGCGCGCCATCGCACTCGTCGAGCTCCACGCTCATCAGCACAGGAATCCAGAACGCGCGCAGCAGCAACCCTGCAGCCGTCTGACTGCCGACCCGCGTCAGCAGCTCGTTGTTCGAGGCACTCAGCATCGCGTCTCCTGAGCAGAGCGGACAGCGCGACGACGGCCGGGGGTGCGGAATCGACGGATCGAGTTCCACGTCGGACGACGATCGCGGGATCAAGTGATCTTAATTCAAAGTGATCTTAATTCGAGACTATCTTTTGTTGCGACCACTTTACGGACGTCGGTTCGCGCTGTCAACGGGAGAACGCGTTTCGTCCGCCGGGCATCGCGGCGGCATCGCGGCGGTGGGACTGATGTGCGGAGGCGCGAGGTTCGGCCGTCCGGAGGCGCGTCGGATCCGTCCGGACAGCGGCCCTGACGGCCGTGGATCGAGGTTCCCGCGGCAACCATGCGCCGCGGAGCGGGTGCGCCGTCTTTCGGGGCGCGCCGTCTTCGGGGGGCGCCGTCTTCGGGGGGAGGGGGCTGCTGTCTTCCGGGCCGCCGTCTTCAGCAGCGTGGCGCAACGTCCGCCGCGCCCGGCCCGGCCACCGGCATCCGCAGCACCACCTTGCCGATGCCGCGCCGTTCGATGACGGCGCGCATCGCGGCGCGGAACTCCGCCAGCGGATGGACGTGCGAGGCGTTCGGCTGCAACCGGCCCGCGGCATGCCAGGCGAACAGGTGCGCGAACGCGTCGGCCACCTGGCGATCCCACGGCACGCGCGGCACCACGCCGTCCCAGATGTAGCGGCCGAAGTAGAAGCCCAGCACGTCGATGTTCTTGACCAGCAGGATGTTGCCGGGAATCGACGGCCATTGCCCCGACGCGAAGCCGATCAGCACGATCCGGCCCAGGCCGGCGGCGACCTTCAGCGCGACGTCGAATGCGAAGCCGCCCACGGGGTCGAACGTCACGTCGATGCCGCGGCCGCCGCTCAGCCGCCTGATCTCGCCGGCGAGATCGTCGCTGTCGTTCAGCAGCGCGTGGTCCGCACCGTGTCGACGAGCGAAGTCGGCCTTCTCCGGCGTGCCGACGCAGGCGATCACGGTGGCCCCCAGGGCCTTGCCCACCTCGACCGCGGCGAGCCCCACCGCGCCGCTGGCGCCGAACACCAGCAGCGTCTCGCCGGGTTGAAGCCGGGCGCGCCACACCAGCGCGCCGTAGGCGGTGCCGTACGACAGCGGCATCTGCACCGCGACGTCCAGCGGCAGGCTGTCGGGCAGCCTGAACACGTTGTGCTCGAGCGCGACGACCTCCTCCGCATGGCCGCCCCATTCAGGCGACGAGCACACCCGGTCGCCGACGCGCAGCCGCGTCACCTCCGGCGCGCATTCGGTCACGATGCCGGACACCTCGGTGCCCGGGACGAACGGAAACGGCGGCTTGGTCTGGTGCTTGCGTGCGGTGATCAGCGTGGTGGCGAAGCTCACGCCGGCATAGTGCGTCGCGATCCGCACGCCGTGCGGCCGCATCGGCGGCCGCGGCAGACGCTCGACGGCCAGGCTCTCGTAGTCGGCGGGCGCGTGACAGACGACGCCCAGCATGTCCCCGCCAGCTTGTCCGGGTAGCCGCCCGGCCGTCCCCGGATCACCGGGCGAGGCCACGTTCACCCGGCACCTCTTCGGCCACGTTCGCGTTTCGCTTGCACTCTGTTCTCCAATCGTTGGCCGGTCAGCGGGGCACGACCTTCGTACCGGCCTGGCGTTCCAACATGAGCATCAGATCGTTCAGGTCCGCCTCGGCGCCCAGCTCGTTGGCCGCCGTCTGGAAGATCTCGCGCACCGCCCCGGCCACCGGCATCGGCACGCCGCTCTGCGCCGCCACGTCGGTCGCCAGCCGCACGTCCTTGTGCATCAGGCCCATCGTGAACGTCATCTTGCGGTTGGGGTCGAGCAGGCTCGGCAGCGCGAGCTCGGTCGTGTAGCTGCGCGCGGTGCCGACCGCCAGGATCTCGGCGCAGGTCTTCAGCGACAGCCCGTTCTTCACGCCCAGGGTCACCGCCTCGAAGGTGGCGGCCCGGACGCCGGCCGCGATGACGTTGTTGACCAGCTTCATGATCTGGCCGGTGCCGACGTCGCCGGTATGGAAGATCCGCGGGCTGATCGTCTTCATCAGCGGCAGGCAGCGTTCGAACTGCGCGGTGGTGGCGCCGACCAGGATCGCGATCGTACCGGCCGCCGCGCCATGGGGGCCGCCGCTGACCGGCGCATCGATCAGGTCGATCCGCCTGTCTTGCAGTTCGCCGGCCATCTCGCGCGTCGCGTTGGGGTCGCCGGTCGTCATGTCGATGATCAGGCTGCCGGGGGCGAGCGATCCGGCCAGTCCGCCTTCGCCGAAGATCACCGCCTTCACCTCCGCCGACGTCGGCAGGCACAACGCCACGATGTCGCAAGCGCGCCCGAGCTCGTCCAGGCTCGCAGCGGCCTGCGCCCCTTCCGACACCAGCGCGGCGATCGTCTGCTCGCTCAGATCGAACACCCGCAGCGGCTGCTCGCGAATGATCCGGCGGGCGAGCGCGCCACCCATGCGACCGAGCCCCACGAATCCAGCTTTCATCATCGATGCTCCATTGTCGGACGTGCGATGCGAGGTCTGTGTCCTTGCGTCGCTAAACCGCGGCGGATCGGCCGCGGTTCGGCTGTGAATCGGCCGCGGACGCGCCGCGGATCGGCCGCTCAGATCGGCGGAATCGAACGGTATTTCGGCGGCATGTTCGGTGGCTTGCGGGCGGGGCAGAGGGCCAGCGCCTCCGCGACCAGCCGGCGGGTGTCGCGGGGATCGATCACGTCGTCGACGCCGAAGTGCTCGGCCGCGCGCAGCGCCCCCAGCCGTCCCTGGATCTCGCCGATCAGCTCCTTGCGCCTGGCCGCCGGATCCGGCGCGCCGTCGATCTCGCGACGATAGGCGACATCGATCGCGCCCTCGACCGACATCGCGCAGATCTGCGCGGTGGGCCAGATGTAGCAGGCGTCGGCGCCGAAGCCGCGCCCGCCGCACATCGCCACGTAGGCCAGCCCGTACCCCTTGCGCAGCACGACCGACACCCGCGGCACCGAGGCATTGCCCAGCTCGTGCAGCAGCTTCGCGCTGCGCCGCGGCATCCGGCTGACCTCGGCCTTCGGGCCGATCGAGAAGCCCGGCACGTCGATCAGGTAGACCAGCGGCAGCCCGAACGCGTCGCAGATCGCGACGAAGTGCGCCACCTTGTCGCAGGCGTTCGAGTCCAGCATGCCGGCCATGTACATCGGGTTGTTGCCGATGACACCCACCGGACGGCCATCGAGCCGGGCGAAGGCGGTCACGACGTTGCGCGCATGCGTGGGCTTGATCTCCCAGACGCTGCCGGCATCGACCAGCAGCGCGACGACCTTGCGCATGTCGTAGGCCTTGCGCAGATCGGCCGGCACCAGGTCCAGCAGCCGGTCGTCGCGCCGGCCGACCGGATCGTCGCAGCGGCTCACCGGCAGCGGCGCCCGGGCGTTCGACGGCAGGTACGACAGATAGCGGCGGATCGCCGCGAAGCACTCGTCCTCGGTGTCCACCGCCAGGTCGGCCGCGCCGGTCTCGTTGACCTGCACATCGGTGCCGCCCAGCGTCTCCTTGTCGATCTCCTCGCCGATGCCGGCCTTGACCAGCGCCGGCCCCGCCATGCCCATCGTCGCGATCTTGCGCACCATGATCACGTAGTCCGACAGCGCGGCATGATTGGTCGGGCCGGCGAAGCACGGCCCCAGCATCGCCGCGACGATCGGCACCCAGCCCGACGCGCGGGTGAATGCGCTGAAGATGCCCTTGGCCGACGAGAAGTGGCGCGCATCCAGCCCTTCCTGGATGCGGTGCCCGCCGCCTTCCAGCAGCCGGATCAGCGGCAGGCCGCCGTCGATCGCCTTGTCGACGGCACGGGCGAGCTTCAGGCTGCCGATCACGCTGCTGCTGCCGCCGTAGACGGTGAAATCCTGCGACGTGATCACCACCGGGCGCCCGTCGATCGTCGCGGTGCCGGTCACGATGCCATCGGCCGGTGCGTCCAGGTCGCTGGTCTGCGGCGTATCGGCCGCTGCGGTAACCAGCGCACCGAGCTCGCGCCACGACCCCGGATCGCACAGGCGCTCGATCCGCTCGCGCGCGGTCAGCTTGCCATCGCGATGCTGGCGGGCCACCGCGTCGGGGCGCTGCGCATCCATCACCGAGGCACGCCGGCCTTCCATCATGCCGATCAACGCCCGCATGTCGGGTGCGGCCGCGGTCACGGCGTTGCCCGGGGCAGAGGTGCCCGGGGCGGAATCGCCCGCAGCGGAATTGCCCGAAGCGGAATCGCCCGAAGCGGAATCGCCCGAAGCGACGTCTTCCGCAGCCGGTCTGCCCGAGGCCGAACTTCCCAAAGCGGTTCTTCTCAAAGTGCGATGCCCGTCAAAGCGTGATGCCCGTCAAAGTGTGATGCCCGATTTCTTGATGACGTCGCCCCAGCGGACGTTCTCCGACTTGATGAACGAGCGGAACTCCTCCGACTGATTGCCGACCGCCTCGACACCCTTGCTCAGCAGATCGTTGACCACGGCCGGATCCTTCAGCGTGGCGCCGGCGATCGCGTTCAGCCGCTGGATGATCGCGGGAGGCGTACCGGCCGGTGCCAGCAGGCCGTACCAGGCGGTCACGTCGTAGTCCGCGAAGGCGCCGCCCAGTTCCGCGACCGCGGGAATGTCGGGCAGGGTCGGCCAGCGCCGGCTGCCGGTGATCGCCAGCGCCCTCAGCTTGCCGGCCTGCACATGCGGCAGCGACGTCAGCACGTCGTCGAAGCCGATCGGGATCTGGCCGCCGACCAGATCGACCAGCAGCGGCGCGCTGCCCCGGTAGGGCACCTGCACGATGTCGATGTTCGCCTTCATCTTGAGCAGCTCGCCGGCCAGATGCTTGGTGCCGCCGATGCTGGTGTGCGCGTAGCGCATGCCGGGGTTCTTGCGGGCGTACTCGATCAGTTCCGCCAGCGTGCGTACCGGTACGTTGGTGCCGCAGACCAGGAGGCTGGGCGCCTTGACCGCCAGCGTGACCGGATCGAAGTCGGCGATTCCGTCGAAGCCGAGGTTCGGGTACAGGTGGACGTTGACCGACTGGGTGCCGGGCGTGCCCATCAGCAGCGTGTAGCCGTCCGGAGCCGACTTGGCCACCGCCAGGGCGCCGATGTTGCCGCCCGCCCCGGGGCGGTTCTCGATGACGAACGGCTGACCCAGCGCGTCCGCGAACCGCTGGCCGAGCAGCCGCGCGAAGATGTCGGTCGAGCCCCCTGGCGGAAACGGCACGACGATCTTCACCGGCTTGTTCGGATAGGGCGCCTGCGCCCATCCGACTCTGGCGCCCGCGCTGGAGACCATGGCGGCAAGTTCGATCATCGCCCGCCGTCGCCCGTGCCGGTAGCTGCTCATGATCCGTCTCCGTGCGGATGGCTCCGCTTCGTTGTCGTGCTCCAATGTAATACTAACTGGTCAACCACACAATAAGTTCGGCCTCGTATACTCGTTGCCAAGCGGGCCGCCCTTCGGTGGCCGACCTTCGATGCCGATCGACGTGGCTTCCATCTCCCCCTCTTCTTCCCCGGCCCGCGCCGCCCCGAGGAAACGACGAACCCAGAACGAGCGGCGCCAGGATTCCGATCGGCGTCTGCTCGACGCCGGTCTGCGGATCGTCGCTCGCAAGGGCGCGGCCGGTGCGACCCTGGCCGAGATCGGCCTGGAGGCGGGCTTCAGCCGCAGCCTTCCGCTCGAGCGGTTCGGCTCGAAGCTCGCGTTCCTGAAGGCGCTGATCGACCGGACCGAGGTCTGGTTCAACCAGCGCGCATTCGCGCACCTGCAGGGCAAGCAGGGCCTGGAGGCGCTGCTCGCGCGCGTGCAGGCCCATCTGAACGCCGCCGCCGCGAGCTGGGACGCCACCAGCGCGCTGTTCCTGCTGTACTTCGAATCGCTGACCGTCGTGCCCGAGCTGCGCCCGCGCGTCGCCGTGCTGGGCGAGTCGTACCGCCGGGCCCTGCGGGACCTGATCGTGGAAGGGCAGGCCCGCGGCGAGATCCGCGCCGACGTCGATCCCGATCTGGAAGCGATGGCGCTCTTCAGCGCGATCCGCGGATCGATCGCGCAATGGGTGTTCGAGCCGCAGAACATCGACCTGAACCGGATCGCCCTTTCGCTGGTGCGCAGTGCGGAGCGGTCGCTGTCGACGGCGGGCGCGGCCGCCGTCAAGCCGCCACGTTGACGCAAATCCGCGGAACGGCTAAAATCGCCGGTTCGCTGGAGTCCTCTGGGTGATAGCGAGGGAATACGACGTTTTCGACTGTTAGCAAGTACTGACTTCGCCGTCGGCGATCTTGACAGCAGTGAGTGGCCGCCCTCGGGCGGGTCGCGGAAAGCGGGTGTAGCTCAATGGTAGAGCAGAAGCCTTCCAAGCTTATGACGAGGGTTCGATTCCCTTCACCCGCTCCAGTTTTGTGTGGGCTTATTTGGTAGTAAGTCCGAGGCCCATGTAGCTCAGTGGCAGAGCACTCCCTTGGTAAGGGAGAGGTCGGCAGTTCAATCCTGCCCAAGATCGGAAGAGCACACGTCTG
>OEIU01002011.1_pt1 | contig 11514 bp, 8 predicted proteins | sample 1539221 | NCBI WGS metagenome assembly OEIU01 (sample SAMN03792071, study PRJEB22550) | activated sludge metagenome | feature: wastewater treatment plant; material: activated sludge; isolation source: Wastewater treatment plant of a petroleum refinery complex | place: Argentina: Zarate | collected... | reverse complement strand
CGCTTCCCCCCCCCCACCCTCCGCGTTCTCTCACTCACCCCCGCCTCCGTCGTCGCCCGTTTGATCGCCTCCGCCAGCGACGCCACCGAGAGCCTCCGCCGCGCCAGCGTCACCGACACCCCCAGCCGCCCCGCCCGCGCCGCATTATCAAACTCATCATTCGCAAACGGCACGATGATCCCCGGCCGCCCCGACCGCAGCACCGCCGCCAGCGTCCCGATCCCCGCGTGGTGCACCACCACAGCCGCCCGCGCCATCACCCTCGAGTACGGCGCATACTCCACCGCACGAATCTCCTCCGGCAGGTCCCCCAGCGCTTCCGACCCGCCCGTGAGCATCACCCCGCGCCGACCCGCCCGCGCGCACGCCTGCGCCGCCAGCCGATAGAACGCCTTCCCATGGTGCGACACGCTCGACCCAAGCGTGACCAGCACCGGCTCGGGCCCCCTTTCCATCCACCCCACCAACTCCCGCTCGGCATCCAACTGCTCGCCGCTCGTCGCCGGCCGATCAAACGTCGCAAACCCGCAGATCCGCCCCGTCCGCGGATCATCCCCCATCGCAGGCCGGTAGTGCGGCGACCACATCCCCAGCGTGGGCACGCCGCGCGAACCATCACCCAGCCGCTCGCCGGGCAGAATGCCGTCATGCCCGCGCGCCAGGCTGAAAATGATGTTCTTGATCGGCGGCAATCCCGCCCCGCGCCGCAGCCGGTTGATCACCGGGTCCAGCCGCACCCGCGCCATGAACCTCGCCACCCGTCGCAGCATCCGATCAACCACCCGCGGCGCATCCGGCCACGGCAGCGAGGGCAGCGCGATCCGTTCCTCGCGCGAGAACCAGAACAGCGGCGAGAGCACGCACTGCACGTACGGAATCCCGAGCAGTTCCGCCGCCGCGTGCGCCCCGAACGAGATGTGGTGCGACACGATCACCTCCGGCCGCACCACCGGCATCAGCGTCCGCACCGCCTCCAGCGTCGGCGCAAACGACGGCGCGATCAGGTTGTCGAACACGAACATCGGCGACGCCCCCGCGTTGACCAGGTCCGCCATCCGGATCAGCCGCAGGTACTCCTCCGCCGTCCCGAGCGGCCAGAACCCGATCCCCGCCCCCACGATCCGCTCCTTGAAGTACGGATTCGTCAGCAGCGTCACCTCGTGCCCCCGCGCCTTGAGCGCAAGCCCCACCGCGACGAACGGGTGCACGTCCCCAGCAGAGCCGATGGTCGTCAGAAGGATGCGCATGGGCGGGTCGCGGCGTCAGCGTGGCAAAGTGGCAAAGTGGCAAAGTGGCAAAGTGGCAAAGTGGCAAAGTGGCAAAGTGTGATTCTTGGCTCGCGCACTCCGCCACCCTGCCACCTCGCCACTCTGCCACTATCCTTTCCCATGATCCAACTGGGCGTGAACATCGACCACGTCGCCTCCGTCCGAAACGCCCGCTACCGCGGCCCGCTCGTCCAGGACGGCGAGCCCGACCCCGTCCGCGCCGCCCACGAGGCCGAACTCGGCGGGGCCGACGGCATCACCGTCCACCTCCGCGAGGACCGCCGCCACATCCAGGACCGCGACCTCGGCCTCCTGCGAAGCCTCGTCAAGGTCAAGCTCAACCTCGAGATGGCCGCCACCGACGAGATGGTCGCCATCGCCGCCAGGCTCAAGCCCCACACCGCCATGCTCGTCCCCGAGGGCCGCCAGGAGGTCACCACCGAGGGCGGCCTCGACGTCGCCGGCCAGGCCCCGCGCATGCGTGAGGTGGTGAAACGCTTGCAGGACTCGGGCCTCATCGTCTCCGCCTTCATCGACCCCGACGACCGCCAGATCGACGCCTGCCGCGCCGCCGGATTCGACGTCTGCGAGGTCCACACCGGCCCCTACGCCGCCGCCTTCGCCGCCCGCGGCGGAGACCTCCGCCGCCCCGAGCTCGCCGCCGAACTCGACAAGGTCCGCGCCGCCGGCGCCCGCATCCGCTCCGCCGGCATCCGCTTCAACGCCGGCCACGCGCTCAACTACCACAACGTCGCCCACGTCGCCGCCCTCGAGGGCGTCGCCGAACTCCACATCGGCCACGCCATCGTCAGCCGCGCCATCTACACCGGCCTCCGCGAGGCCGTCCGCGAGATGAAGCGCCTCATGGTCCAGGCCGCGCAGTGACCGGGCGCCGTGGTGGACGGCCCCGCGTCCGCCACGCCTCGGGCCCCGTCCCAATACACTCCGCCCGCCATGCCACACCTCACCCTCGAAGGGCTGCTCACCGCCGACAACCTCGCCGCGCTCACCACGCTCACCGCCCTCGAGATCGTCCTCGGCATCGACAACATCATCTTCATCGCCATCCTCGTGGGCCGAATGCCCGCCGAGCAGCGCGACAAGGCCCGCATCCTCGGCCTCGCCGCCGCCATGCTCATGCGCATCGCCCTCCTCTTCGCCATCACCTGGGTGATGGGGCTGGACAAGAACGTCCTCTTCCATCTCCCCATCGCCGACCACGACGTCTCCGGCAAGGACCTCGTCCTCCTCCTCGGCGGCCTCTTCCTCGTCGGCAAGAGCGTCCTGGAAATCCACCACAGGGTCGAGACCGGCGGCGCCGTCGAGGCCATCCCGCACGCCAAGGCGGGCAGCACCCGCCTCGGATTCGCCGCCGCCATCGCCCAGATCATGCTCCTCGACATCGTCTTCAGCCTCGACTCGGTCATCACCGCCGTCGGCATGGCCAAACGCATCGAGGTCATGATCGTCGCCGTCATGCTCGCCGTCGGCGTCATGCTCGTCTTCAGCGGCTACATCGCCCGCTTCGTCGAACGCCACCCCACCATCAAGATGCTCGCCCTCTCCTTCCTCATCCTCATCGGCGTCATGCTCATCGCCGACGGGTGCGGCCAGCACGTCCCCAAGGGCTACGTCTACTTCGCCATGGCCTTCTCCCTCGCCGTCGAGATGCTCAACATCTGGGTCCGGGCACGCGCCAAGAAGGCCGAACCCGCGAAGGCATGAAGCGGTGAGCAGGTGAGCAGCCAATGTGGATTATTCACCCGTTCACCTGCTCACCTCATCACCCCTTCACCTCTTCACCTGCTCACCTCCCTACGCCCCCTCCCACCCCGCCGGATCCTGCTTGTAGAACCCCCTGAGCGCGTCGTACAGCCGCGTGTGCTGCGCCCGCAACTCCCCGGGCCGCTCAAAGAACGCCTCGCTCGCCACCGCGAAAAACTCCCCGGGGTTCGTCGCGCCGTACGTGTTGAGCACCGTCGGCACGCCCAGCGCGGCCGCCCTTCCCAGCGCGATGAACTCGCTCGTCATCACGCCCTTCCACTCGTCGAGCTGCTCCTTCGACTCCAGCAGCGGCGTCCCGTTCACCGCCCCGTCGAGCATGTCCAGCTTGTGCGCAAACTCGTGGATCACCACGTTGTGCCCGTCCGACCCGTCGATCCCGCCGTGCCGCGCATCCGCCCACGACAGCACCACCGGCCCCTGGTGCCACGCCTCGCCCAGGCACGCAAAGTCCTCGCTCACGATCGACACCGGCCCCACCGGCGCCACCGCACGCGGCCCCGAAGCCGTGAACCCCGCCGGATACACCAGCACCGACTCCACATTTGGAAACAACTCATCCCGCAGCGGGTCCAGCCCCAGCCCCAGCAGCAGAACCCCCGCCTGCGCCGCGATCACCGTCTTCATCGCCGGCGTCAGCCCCGCCGCGCGCAGCCCGCCGCACGGCTCCCAGTGCTTCTCCGCCACCAGCACCCGCGTGATGTCACGCAGGCGCGCCCGCTCCCGCTCCGGCAGCCGCCCATACAGCGCAACGTTCTCGGACAGCGCCCGCTCCGCCGCACCGTCCATCGGACGATCCAGCAACTTGCGGCGACGATGGGCTGTGAAAAAGGGCACAAGCATGAGGCCTCCCGGTACAAACACCTTCCCCCGCCAATCGGCAGCCAGATGCGAACCGCGTGCCACCGCAAAGGGCCCGCCTTGTGTTGTCTATGTTGCCCCGCCCACGCGGGTTCGCACACTCCGAATGCCGGAATGGCAGTCACGCGCCGAATACTCGGCACTCGGCACTGGGCACTACGTCCTACCCCTCCACCGCCAGCCGGCACATCACCTCCACCCCCGTCTCCAGCGCATCATCATTGAAGTCATACTCCGGCTGATGCAGCGATGGATACCCCTCCGCCCCTTTCGGCCGCACACCCAGAATGAAGAAGCACGCCGGAACGATCTGCCCATAGAACGAGAAGTCCTCCCCCCCAAGGCTCGGATGCTCCACCGGCTTCACCCGCTCGGCCCCGATCGCGCCCCTCGCGATCCGAAAGAACTTCTCCGTCGAGCCCGCATCGTTGAACGTCACCGGATACCCCGGCTCCCACGCGATCTCCGCGCGGCAGCCAAACGCCTTCGCCACGCCCTCCGTGATCTCAAAGAATCGCCGCTTCCCCAGCACCCGCGTCTCCGGCAACAGCGTCCGCATCGTCCCCGTGAACGTCGCCTCGCCCGGGATGATGTTCCGCGCCGTCCCCCCCCGCACGGTCGCGATCGTCACCACGATCGCCTCCTGCGGCGCAACGTTCCGGCTCGCGATCGTCTGCACCCCCGCGATAATGTGCGCCATCGCCACGATCGGGTCCGCCGAATACTGCGGATACGCCGCGTGCGAGGGCGTCCCCCGGATCGTCACGTTGATCGCGTCCGTCGCCGCCAGCATCGGCCCCGGCCGCGAGCCCACAACGCCCACATCAAACTGCGGCCACCCGTGCAGCCCGAAGATCTCCCGCACCCTCGGCCCCAGCACCGTCCCCCCGAGCACGCCGTCCTCGCACATCCGCCTCCCCCCCGCGCCCCCCTCCTCCGCCGGCTGGAACACCAGCGTCACCGGATTCGGCCGCTCCGGCAACTCTGAGAGCACCCGCGCCACCCCGAGCAGATTCGCCGTGTGCCCGTCGTGCCCGCACGCGTGCATCACCCCCGGCGTCGTTGACGCGTACGGCTTGCCCGTCTTCTCTGCGATCGGCAGCGCATCCATGTCCGCCCGCAGCGCGATCGCCCCCTCCGCCCCCCCCCCCGCGCCCGTCGGCGGGATGCGCGCCCCCCCCCCCGCCCCCCCCGCCAGCCCCCCCGTGTGCGCGATCTTCAGCCGCGCCAGCTCCTCCATCACCACCCGCGACGTCCGCCGCTCCTGATACCCAAGTTCCGGATGCGCGTGCAGATCACGCCGGATCCGGACCAGATCGGGCAGGGCCGTTCGAACGAGCGAGCGAAGATCGCTGGACATGCCCACAGCGTAGAACGCGAGCCTCTCCGATAGTCGATCGCACCCGCCGGGCTCCACCGCGACGAGTCGAAGGCGAGCGAAGGCCCCGAAACTGACCCAACCACCCCGCCCGGAAGCCCCCTCGATCCCCCCCGGCCGGAACGTCGCCCCCTCGCCCGCCGCACGCGGGCCCTACCCGAACACCCGCTCGCACACACCCATCGCCCCGTCCATCGCCTCCGCCGCCTCCACAAAGTCGATGTCCACAAGATCATCCCCCGGCGGCAGCCACGTCGAGAGCTCCGCCCGAAGCTCCGGGTCCACCGGCACGTTCCGCGCCTCCCCCGCCGCCAGCACGCGCTGCATCGCCGGCGAGAGCAGAAACTCCACGAACCCGCCCGCATCCTTCAGATTCTGCCCGCCCCGCACTCGCGACACCGTGTTCGGCAGCAGGATCGTCCCCGTCTTCGCCACCCGCTGCAACTCGCCCCACTGCGGGTTTTCGCGCGTCACCCGCTTGGCCATCGGGTTCGGACACCTGATGAACGCCATCCCGATCGGCCACCCCTCCCGCTGCCCCGCGAACACATCGTCGCTGTCCACCAGCCCCACGTGAATCTCCCCGTTCCCGATCGCCCGCGCCACCGCCCCGTTCCCGTCGTACACCCGCAGGCCGTTGTTCTTCATCGCGACCAGCAGGTCCCCCAGCGCCCCGCGCCCAAGCGTGTCGGCCAGGATCGCCATGTGCCCGCGCGTCGTCCCGAACTGCGGCCGCGCCATCCCCACCCGCCCCTCGAACTCCTCGCGCAGGAACATCCCATACGCCGTCGGTGCATCCTCCCTCGCCACCGCCTTCGTGTTGTACCCGACCACACGGGCCCGCGACCCGAACCCATACCACCGCGGCCCCGCCGCCGACCCCGCGCCCGGCTCCTTCCACTGCTGATCCCGCAGCACCCGCGGCCACCCCCCCTTCCCCTCCATCGCCCGTTCCGCCGCCACGCACGACGAATCCTCCAGCACCCCCGCCCTCGCCAGCCGGATCGCCCCGAACGGCTCGCTGAACCAGCACGCATCCGCCCGCGCCCGCCCCTTCTCCAGCAAAAGCCGCGACACCAGCCCCGTTGTCTTCGTCGCCTCCGTGTCGAAGACCGGATTCACCGCCACGCCTGTCTGCTTCGTGAACGCCTCGAACACCGGCCTGGCCAAATCCGAATCCGCCGAGCAATACACCACGATCGAGCGCGTCGCCTGCGCCGGAGGCGGCGGAGCCGCCGGCCCCGTCGCGACCGGCGATGGTGGCGGCGCGGGCGAGCGTTCGCACGCCGTCAAAAGCGCGGCCGCGCCCAGCATGCAGGCTTCGCGGCGCGTGAATCCCGGAACGCGAGGGGTGTTGGGCATGGCCCATTGTTGCCCCGGCCCCGCCGCTGGTCCCGCCAACGAAAACGGCACGGGCGTCGTGCCCGTGCCGTCGTGAGGTGCGCGTGTTGAAAGCCGCCCTACTTCCCCGCGTCCTTCGCGTCCTCGACCGGCTTGGCCGGCGCCGAGGGCGCATCCTTCGCCGCCTCGCCGCCCTTCTTCTTCAGGTTGCCGAAATAGCTCTTGATCGCCTCGTGAAACTCGCGGGGAATCGTGTTCTGTTCCATCGCGTCCGAAGCGCCCTGCTCCGCCTTCGACACCACCGACACAAACTCCGCCCGGCTCTCGCCCTTGATCGAATCTCCCTCCACCAGCCGCTGCGACACCGTCGGCCCATCCCCCTTGATCCCCATGTCCTTCTTCTTCTCGTGCGTGAAGTCCGCCATCGCCGTGTCCCCCTGCCCGCCCTTGCCGATCCCCCCGCCGCCCCGACGAGGCCCGTCCTTCCGCTTCCCCTCCCCGTTGCACCACGACGCCGCCAACTCCGCGTTCGAATTCCCCCTGCTGTTCCCGGACTTGTTGCAACCCCCGCCTTGCTTCATCCCCGCCTGCTGCCCGTCCTGGTTCCCGTCCCCCGGCTTGTTGCACATCCCCGCCATCTTGCTCTGGCACTCGCTCTTCGCGGCGTCCGCCAGATCCATCTCCTGCTTGAGCTGCTCCATCTGGTTGAGCTGCTGCTGCATCTGCTGCGCGGCCTGCTGCATCCCCTCCTTGTCCCCCTGCTGCCCCGCCTGCGCCATCTGGCTCGCCGCCTTCGACAGCCCGTCCATCGCGCTCTGGCACTGGCTCATCGCCTGCGCCATCTCCTGGAGCTGCTGCTTCTGCTCCGGCGTCATGTTCTGCGCCGCCTCCATCGCCTTCTTCATCGCCTCCGGGTCCGCCGCGGTCTTCGGGTCCAGACCGGCGTTCTGCATCGCCCTCTCCAGTTGCTCCTTGTTCTTGGCGATCTCCGAGAGCTGCTTGCCCAGCTCGTCCATCTGCTCGGCCAGCGCCTGCTTCTGCTCCGGGCTCGTCGAGCCCGCCGACATCTGCTCCTTCATCTTCTCCAGGGTCTTCTGCGCCGCCTTGAAGTCGCTGCTCGCCATCGCCTTGGCCAGCTCGCTCGTCTCCTTCCCCCCGGTCTTGAGGTCCTTGAGCTTGCTCTGGATCGCGTCGAGTTTCTGCCCCCTCTCCCCATTTCGCAGCTGGTCCAGCCGCTCCGAGAGCTTCGTCAGGTCCTTCAGCGCCGACCGCCGGATCGCCTCCGGATCACGCGCCTCGGGCTTCTCCGCCGCCGGCGGCTCGACCGGGTCCTTCTCCAACCCGAGGTCCTTGGTCATCTCCTCGATCTTCTTGATGTCCAGCACATCCGCCTTCGCCTGCACGATCCGCAGCTTCCGCGTCTCCTCCGCCACCCGCGCCGCCTTCCACCCGAACATGTCCATCCGCGGCATCGCGATCCACACGATCACAAACGCGATCGCCAGCGCAAACGGCACCGGCCACAGCCGCGGCGCCACGATCGGCACCGCCCGCGACACCCGCACGCCCCGCGCCTGCCGCACCGCCGACTCCACCGTCACCCGCGCCCACGCATCCTCGTTCTGCACCTTCTCAAAGCTCAGCGCCGTCGACAGGACTTCCTTCAGATTCGCCCCCTCATCCACCCGGCGCGCCACCGCCGCCTTCGACGGCCGTACCACGATCGCCCACACGATCCCGCCCAGCAGCGCACCCCCGCCCGCCGCGTACGCCACGATCTCCCACGCGTACACCAGCCCGAACATCTGCTCCACGATGCGCGCACCGATCAACCCGATCCCGATCGCCGCCGACACGTACACCAGCCCCTTGAAGAAGTTGGCGATCCACAGCCGCATCGCCGCGGCCGAAAGTACCTTGTTGATCTCGTGCATGGGATCGCTCCAAATGGACCGAATGCCGATGGCCGCCGGGCAGACTCCGTCCGCCATTGATCGTCGATCGTCAGGTGATACCACTGTATTCGGACGCCGGACGCACCCCGTTCGCCAATCCCGCCCACACCGCCCAATACGCAGACGAACGGAAGCCGAATAACTCTCGCCGATCTCCTCGCCGCAGTTGCGGTCGCCCCGCGGCCAGTCCATGATCCGCCTCGAATGCCCCCAGGCCCCTTCCACATCCCCCGTCGCCACACCCCCGACCAGATCGATGCCATCTTCGCCGCCCAGCGGCAGGGCGACCCAATCGGCTGGCGCATCCACCTCGCCCTCGCCCTCGGCGCCTGCTTCTTCGCCGGCTGGTCCACAAGCTTCGTCGAGTGGTGCGCCCTCCCCGTGCTCATCTGCTTCCTCGTCCGCATGACGGGCTGGCACCGCGTCCTCGAGCCCCTCGCCTTCGACCGCGTCCTCCGCTTTCTCCTCGCCTGGGGAGCCTTCGTCGCCCTGAGCCTCCTCTGGTCCGCCGGAACAACCTGGAACGAGCGGCTCGTGGACATCAAGCCCCTCCGCTTCCTCCCCCTCGCCGTCATCCTCTGGCCCGTCATGGACCGCCGCTCCTGGCTCATCCTCGCCCTCATGGCCGGCATCGCCTGCGGCCAACTCGCCCAGTTCACGCACCTGCTCACGCTCAAACTCGACCTCGGCTGGATGCCCTTCCACCGAATGCCCGGCCGCATCTCCGGCTGGTGGGACCCCGTCTCCGGCGGCACCGTCCTCTGCGCCGCCCTCGGCCTCTGGCTCGCCCCCGCCCTCTTCGCCCCCGGCCGCGCCCGCCTCCTCGGCGCCATCGGCGTCGCCGCCACCCTCGTCTGCATCACGCTCACCGGCACACGCGGCGCATGGATCGGCGCCGCCCTCCTCTGCGGCATCACCCTCCCCATCAAAGGGTGGCACTGGCGGCTCGCCCGCCAGTGCGCCCGCGCAGGGGCCGCCGGGGCACCCCCCCGTTGGGCGATCGGCGCCGCCCTCGGCGCGATGGTCGTGCTCGGCGGCGCCGCAATCTTCGCCGGAGGAACAAAGATCGCCGATCGCTTCCAGCGCGGCGTCGAAGAGGTCAACGCCGCCCTCACCGCCCGCGACTACTCCACCGACACCGGCCTCCGCATCGCCATGTGGCAGTGGTCCATCGCCGCCGCCAAGTCACACCCCGTCGTCGGCCTCGGCGCGGGCGGATACCAACCCTGGGTCCACTCGCAGTCCCCCGAATCCGCCGCACACCTCGGCGCGCCCATCGAGGCCGCCCCCCACGTCCACTCCCACGCGCATTCCTGGTATCTCCACACCATCGCCACGCTCGGCGTCGTCGGCCTCGCCCTCCTGCTCGCCCTCACCATCACCGCCGTCGCATCCGGTCTGCGCCCGCCGCTCCCCGCAACACCGCCCATCAAGTCCGCCCTCGCTTTCGCCCCCGCCCTCGCCCTCCTCGGCCTCGCCTGCGCCGGCCTCTTCGACACCATCACCGTCTCCCAGCAACCCGTCTTCCTCTTCTACCTCCTCATCGCCCTCTCCCTCCCCTCGCGTCCTCGCGAAGCCGGAGTGGCGACATGAACATCCTCATCATCAGCGGCCGCACCGCCCGCCACCCCTGGTCCGCCGGCGCCCTCGTCGCCCGCGCCTGCCACGCTCTCGCCGCCAAGGGCCACACCCTCACCCTCGCCGCCCAGAGCATCGACGACGAATCCCTCTTCTCCTCCTGCTCCCGCCTCCTCGCCTTCGACTCCTTCGACCAGACCGCCACCGACTGGCCCTTCGGCTTCGCATCCTGGGCCGCCAAGCGCCGCCGCGACACGCCCCACGACATCTGCCTCTCCTTCTCGCGCGTCATCGCGGGCGACGTCTGGCTGCCCCTCGAACCCAGCGGCTCCTCCTGGCTCGCCCGCGTCCGCCGCACCCACTCCCCCAAGTCCCTCGCCATCGCCGTCGCCCGCCACCACGGCGCGCTCCGCGCCCTCGCTTCCGACGCCTTCTTCGGCGGACCACCCGACGCCGCCCGCTCCCCCGCCCCGCGCATCATCGCCACCGGCGGCACCAGCGCGGGCGAAGCCTCACGCACCCTCCACCGCGTGCGCGGCCTCGGCGACCGCGTCGTCCGCGTCGATCTCTTTTCCATGATCGATCCCCCCGCGCCCGATCAACTCGCCCCCCTCCGCCGCCACACCCGCAAAACCCTCCGCATCCCCGACCACCGCCGCGTCCTCCTCATCAGCGCCCCCGGCCCCGTCGGTGCCACTCTCGACGGCCTCCTCACCGCCATCGCCGATCTCGCCCGCCGCACATCCGACCGCGCCCCCCTCGCTCTCATCCTCGCCAAAGACTCCTTCGCCCTCCACGCCCGCGCTCTCCGCGCTAGCGCCGCCGACCACGCCCGCATCATCGGCCTCACCCACCGCATGGACGCCGCCCTCGCCGCCGCCGACGCCGTCGCCCTCCCCCACAAGGCCGAACGCGGCATCTTCGACTCCGGCGCCCTCGCCCGCCTCGCCGCCGACGCCCTCCGCTTCAGCAAACCCATCCTCGCCCTCTCCGGCGCACCCGGCTACGGCGCGGCCCGCCTGCGCTCCTCCCAGCAAGACTCCCCCGGCCTCGTCGTCGATTATCCCACCGCCGAAACCTGGTCCCGCGCCATCCGCACAATCTCCGACGACGGCTGGCTCGAACGCGCCTCCACCGCCGCCGCCGAACTCGGCGCGGGCCTCACCTTCACCCACTTCGCCGACCGCCTCGAATCCGTCCTCACCGAAACAGCCGCGGAACGCGCCGAAGAAATGGGCCAGACCTGACCCGGGCACCCCGCCTCCGGGTACCCCGACACTCCGTGGCGGGCTTGCCTCGGGTACCCCGACACTCCGTGACGGGCTTGCCTCGGGTACCCCGACACTCCGTG
>OEIU01002010.1_pt1 | contig 11517 bp, 7 predicted proteins | sample 1539221 | NCBI WGS metagenome assembly OEIU01 (sample SAMN03792071, study PRJEB22550) | activated sludge metagenome | feature: wastewater treatment plant; material: activated sludge; isolation source: Wastewater treatment plant of a petroleum refinery complex | place: Argentina: Zarate | collected... | reverse complement strand
AACACAAGCCCACAAAAGTTCTGCATCTTTATGATTCGGAAAATGAATACCATAACCGGAACCAGAATAACTTTGAGTCATACGAATCGGTAAGGAAGCTTCGCCGTTTGATTTATCACTAATATCAAACAAGGCTTTAAATCTGTAGCGTCCGTGATCATCAAGATACGCATATTCATCTCCCGAACCGGATTCAAGTTTTGCACTCATAATTCCTGAAATTTTTGGAATAGGAGTTTTTCTCTCAGGACGAAAATCAATATCAAATGGTATTGACTCAAACCGGCATTCAAAGAGAGTCTCGCTCATCTGCATATTACTTGGAACAACAAACTGTCCTTTCTGAGCGCCGTTAAGAGTAAGCTTTGTGATTATGTATTCACTGTTCCAGTCAGATCTGTAATGCCTATCCATTTTGTAGCGGTATCCAGCTCTGAATAACCTGCTGTTTGTTTTACCTTTAAATATTTTACTCTTAGCCTGAAATTCCTGGTTTCTGATCTTAGCTAAAAATTCAGCATCTTTTTCATTTTCAAAATTGTCGCCGTAATCATAGTACATTCCGGGGGAGTTGGAATCTATCTGGCTCTGAGCCATCAACTGTTTTTCAGGAAACAAATAATTATAATCCTTTAGCTGAACAGTTCCGGTTACAACTCTCTCTCTTGATGATAAGTCAAGGATTGATTCCTTATCTCCAAAGGGGTCCTGGCTTGCATTATAGCCAATATCTTCAGGCAGATCAACATCAGGAAGTTTGCTGTTATCATCTGTAAAGCAGATAACTTCTTTATCGCCTGTATGATCGAAATAATAATAAATACCAAAATGTTCGAGTCTTCTGTTTAAGAAATTAAAATCTGTTTCCCGGTATTGAACCACAAATTCACTTTTGGGATATTTATTTTTTAGATCGATCTTAAAATCATTTCCTCCAAGATCACTTTTCTTAAGGACTTTTTCTATCAGATCTTTTATTTCAATATTCTGATAAACTTCATTCTGAAAAGTAAGATTGGCTTTCCACAAACGAGGCACAAGAACAACTTTGTAAAAAACGTGATCTCTTGCCGATCCAAACTGTTCAACCTGTGATATAATTCCATGAATTTCAGCAGTACTTTCATCAGATCTTATCATGGTAAAAGAGGCTGTTTTGTTTAATATCTTTGATGAATCAAGCTGAGGATTATCTGTGGCGAGAACGATTTCATATTCAAAAATATTGGAGATTTCCTCCCTGCCTTCAAATGATACTACTCCGATGTTTTCATCATCAAGCTCAGCAAGATGTATTTTGTAATAAGGCTGATTAAATTTTTGATCAGGCATCTAAAACCTCATGATTAAATCTTTTTTATTCTCTTGTATAATTATTATTCTACAAATTTGTATTTGAACGATCCGTCTTTAGCTTTTGTAACAGTTACTTTTGAAGGACTTTTACCTTCAGCCATAAAGCCTAAAAGTTGTGAGGAAATTTCCGGTGCAAGTTTTCTATCAACAATAGCATCAATATTCCTGGCGCCGGTTTCTGCTCTTGTACACGAATCGACAATATCGTCAATTACTGCTTTATTAAAATCAACCTCCAGGTTCTGGTTCTGAAGTAATCTTTTTTGAATTTTTCCGAGTTTCAATTCAACAATAGGCTTCATTGTTTCCTTGGTTAGTGGAAGAAAAACTATCGGTTTAGTTCTTCCTAAAAATTCAGGTCTAAAATATTGATTCATATACGGACGAAGCTCTTCCAGTAACTCATCGGGTTTTGTCATTCCGGCATTATATTTTTCGAACAGTACTTCAGATGCAAGGTTGGAAGTCATAAAAATTGTTGTGTTGGTAAAATCAATATTACGTCTGTCAGCATCCTGCAACATTCCACGGTCAAAAATCTGCATAAAAAGATCTGTTACAGATGTATTTGCTTTTTCAATTTCATCAAGAAGAACGACGCAGTATGGTCTTCTTCGCACAGGTTCACTTAAAGAGCCGCCTTCGCCGTAACCAACAAGTCCGGGATCAGCGCCAATTAACCTGGATGTGTTATATTCGTTCTGATATTCTGTCATGTTCAGTGTTACCATAAATCTTTCATCACCGAAAAGTACTTCGGCTACAGCACGTGCGAGTTCAGTTTTACCAACGCCGCTGGGACCAATTAATAAAAAGACACCATTTGGTCCTTCTTCTTTTTTAATTCCCACTTTTGCACCACGAATAACATCCGCAATTTGTTTGATTGCATGATCCTGCCCTATAACTCTTTTTTTCAACTCATCTTCAAGTTGAAGTAAAGTAGTCATATCATCACGTGTCATATTTCCAACTTTAATTCCGGTCCAAGCTTCAATTACTTCGGCAACTGTATTTGCAGTTACTTCAGCAAAAACCTGCGGACTCGGATCTTGCAGCGCCGTTAATTCCTTTCTAACATTTGTAATTTCTTCCACGATTGAAGGATTTTCTTTTTCTTTACCATTTCCGCTACCAGCAAACTTCTTCATCCTCAGTTCCATTAATTTGCGGGTAAGTTCACTTTCTTTTATCCAGCGCTCTTCATTTTCTTTAATATCTGATTCAAGTTTTTGTTTTTTTTCAGTTAGATCTTTTAATACTGCTTTATCTATTACAAGATCAAGATCAGAATCTTTCTGCTGAGTACTGATTGCCATATCCATAGACTTTAACCGGCTGATCATTAATTCCAGTTTAGCAGGTTTGCTTGTAAGTGACATCTTAACACGTGTTGCTGCTGTATCAAGCAAATCAACAGCTTTATCAGGAAGCTGTCTTCCGGCAATATATCTTCTCGATAATTTTACCGCAGCCTCAATTGCTCCATCAGTTATATGAATTCCGTGGTAGGTTTCGTACTTGGATTTTATTCCCCGAAGCATAACCATTGCTTTTTCATCGTCAGGTTCACCAACATGAATAGGCTGAAATCTTCGTTCGAGTGCGGCATCTTTTGCAAAATATTTATTGTACTCAAGATAAGTTGTTGCAGCGATAGCTCTGAATGACCCTCTGGCAAGAGCAGGTTTTAATAGATTTGCTGCATCTCCTCCTCCGGCGCTTGCACCCGCACCAATCAAAGTATGAGCTTCATCAATAAAAAGAATAGCAGGCAGTGGAGAATTGGTGATTTCATTAATTACAGCTTTTAATCTTTTTTCAAACTCGCCTCTCATTTTTGTACCGGCTTGAAGAGAACCCATATCGAGAGAGAAAATCTGGTTGTTCTTTAAAATATCGGGAACTTCATCGGCAGCAATTTTTATTGCGAGACCTTCAACCAGTGCAGTTTTTCCAACACCGGGTTCGCCAAGTAATATTGGGTTTGATTTTTTTCTTCTGCATAAAACTTCTATTACCTGAATTATTTCTTCATCTCTTCCAAGAATCGGATCAATCTTTCCATCTTTTGCCTGTGTAACAAGATTTGTTGTGTATAGATCCAGAACCGTTCCATCCATCGGAATAGCTTTTGCTTCCTCCTGCGAAATCATTTCCGATGAAACGGATTCATCTTCTACCGAAGCTTTAACAATATTATAAAATTCAGATCTAACTTCTTCCTGTTTAACTGGCGAAAGGATATCCATAAGTCTTGAACTGATTACCTGCTCGGAAGCAATAAATACTTCGAACATAGCGCCTGATCTTATTTTAGTTTCGTGATGATGTACCGAACTTGTAATCCATGCCTGTTCAAATAATTCTGTTAACAACGGAGATAGTTTGGGCTTTCCGGAATTTCCTTTATCCATCTCATCAAGATTCCGCAAACATTTTGCCTGAACATCACCAGAATCAATTCCATAGTATTTAAGTATTAAAGGAACATCACCCTGCCCGTCTTCAATCAAAGCATTTAGTAAATGATCGAAAGTGATTTCATAATGTCCGCGGTTAATTCCTAAACCGGTTGCCGTATCAAGATTACGAACAAGATAATTGTTCAATTTTAAAAGCAACGATTTTAAATCCCTACTCTGCATTTAAAGCTCCTGTAATTTTATAAATATGTTTTTGTGTGTATAAAAAAGAAGTGATAAAATTTATTCAGGTAAACTAAACTTTTGAAGTATTGGAATAAATCAGTCAATTCCATTTCTCCATTATTCCTACCCAGCAGCGACTGCCAACCATCGCATAATGGGAGAGATTAATTAGTTCACCGAATTGAATTCTTCATTATCGATATAAACCTCGAATTGCTCTACTGATGGTTTACCGAGCCAGACAGTTGTTCCAAGTTTAAGCCGGTCATCATCCCAGGAAATTTCCTCAATCGTATCTGCTTTTATTTTAAATTGAACGTCATACTCAAGTCCGTCATTCAAATACAGATTTAATAGCTCATTCAACTTTTTTGCATTTAATGTTCCCGGAAGAAAATCAAGATAATCTTCAAAGGAAACCGGACCTATTTCCAGGCATATTCTGCTCATATAATCAATAACGGCTTCTCCGATAAAGCTGTTTTTACCGAGCCTAAAATCTCCACTCCCGATTTTAGGAACATCAACAAGCTCAACCCAGTGAGGAACAAATTCTTTTATTGTAATGGGAAACCGGGGAAACATATAGCCGAGTAGTATTTTCAATCCTTCTTTATTTCTAACACGCTGGCTGAAGACACCGGCAAACTTAAGTAAAGTGAAATCAGAAATCGTGGAGGATTTATGTTTTGTAAATGATCCTCTTCCTATAAAAGAATTAATTCTTTCCGAAATTTTATTGTTAACATCACCATTTAAGTGAAGATAGAATTTATACTTTTTCCAGGACTGATAATAGAGCCAGTAAAACCGGTTGTTAAAGATATCAAGAAAATTCTGAAGAGGAATTTTTCCTTCGCCTAATATCTTTTCCTGAAAGGAAATTTGTTCATGATAACATCTTGGTATCGGTGAATTTATTCCATATAAACCGAGAAAAGTTAAAACAAACTCAATATCTTTTTCTTGACGCGAAACAAATTTTATATCACGCGGCGGATAATCATAATGCTGGTAGGGTCTGAACTTTAAACCAAGCTGATCAAAAAGATAATCCTTTCTGCCGGGATTATCTTTCTTCGTCGCAATCTCGGTTAACCATACAGCCTGCCAGACGTGATATTCAGGTCCGCGCTGAATTATGTCCTCAACTATACGGGAAGTATTTCGCCTATCGCCGGATTCCATGTGTAGCTTATGCTTGTTCCTGATTCTGTTATTTTAAAAAATACATATGAATTAAGAGTAACATATTGTGAGAGGAAAGTGTTTAACACCATTCCCATCAGATTAATTTCGCCAGCGCCGTTTTCAAATTCTTTTGCATCAACTTCAATATGAAATTCAATTCCTCTTATTAAACTTTGATTCATTATTTTATTGACAAGTTTCGGCTTGTGAATTTTTTTAATGCTTTCAATTCTTTTTTTGTTCGGATGATTGTGAGCCTTTGCCCAGTTGTACAAATTCAAAATACTTTTAAATGTTTCAAGTTCTGATAATGTTGAAAAGCTTACAGAGAGATGGGCAATTAATGACCATTGATAATTTTGTTTTTCAGGACATTCCTGCACCTCATTCGGAACGGTAATATTTGACACCTCGATGCCGGGAGGAAAATCAAGCGGTTCTTTAACTGATCCGACTTCAAGATAAGCAGAAGGAAGAAACCCGTTTGATAAAGTTGATTCAATACTCAAAGTTTCTTTCGGAAATATTTCTTCTTCCATACTCGGTCCGAACAACCTTATAAAAGTTTCAGACATATCACTCTGAAGCGATTTGCGGACTATTGAAAAAAATCTTTTGTAATTATATTCAGGACTACTGGTATCAAGAATATCGTGTGCAGTTATAGGAATGTACTTGTATTGCTCAGTTCTGTTTTCACTTATGCCGCTTACTTTATCTACGGAATAAATCTCTCTGCTTTTTCTTCTGTAAAGATCAGGAACCATATAGTATTCCGGCAGTCTTTGATTAACTGAAATTTCTTCTGTAGGGCGGGAAAAAAGATTTACTATGGGTGTACAGTTAATTGCAATGTTACTTTTATCAGGATATTTTTCCCGTGATAATTTTTGTGTGAAGTCCAGCTTAATTTCATAATTTGAAGAATCACCAGGTGCAGTAAATCTGTCAAGTCCGTAAATATCAATGAAAAAAAACTTCTCCGGAAAACCAAAGTATTCCTGAAGTAACCGGAAACCTGTGAAAGATTGTTTGGAATACGGAAGTATTGAATATTCATCACCATTATATTCAATATCTGTTGAAAGCTCAGGCACACCAATCTTAAATTCATCTAACTTGATAAACTGATATTTCTCATTAACAGCTTCTTTTACGGATACCGATGAAACATACCTGGTTAAAAAAAGATGCAGATTATATTTAACAGAAGATGAGCCTTGTAGATAAATTCTGAATTGGCTCATCTTTAAAGTATTGTAATCAACATTTCTATCAAGCTGCAATTTTAAAATTAAAGAAGATTTGCCCTGCGGTGTTTCTTCAACTTGAACATCCGTAAGTTTTATGGGTCTTACAATTAAATCTTGTGTTGTACGAAAAATAAATTCTGTCGGTTCATCTTTTTCAGTTAACCTGCTGCCTGTTCCGGAACCTGACTGTACTTTATATTTAACTTTATACTTTCCGGTTGGAGTCTGAATTTCACTTCCTTTTTTTATTGTAACTGGTTCAGTTAACGCGCCGGATTTTATCTTAGCCTGAAGTATTGAACAGGAGGGAAATGTTTTTAAAAGATGAGGAAAAAGTATTTCAAGAATTCCTCCTGCTATTTCTGGAAATTCATCATCGAGTCTTTCATGAATTCTGCCGGCGAGAAAGGCAAAACCTTCATATAGTCTTTCTACAAAAGGATCTTTTCTTTCTCTCTCACTTAAATGAAGCCTTGATCCCAGTGTCGGATGATTCTTACTGAACTCTTCACCCGATGTTTGAAGAAAATTATATTCTCTTTCAAAATATTTATCTGTACTCATTTATCGTCCCTATCATATACTACTTTGGTCCATCCGGTGGTTGAAAACTCTGTTAATAATATTTCCTGGTTTGAACTGTCTTTAACTTTAATAATAATTTTCAAAGCTGCTCTCAAAGTTTTCTGATCAAATTCTGAATTTTCCATTCTAACTTCGCTGATTCTCGGTTCGTACTTTAATATTACATCTTTGATTTCCTGTTTTAAGGATTCCACCGGATTTTCTGATGATAAGTATATCTGTAGAATATCTGAAATTCCAAAATCGGGAAGGTGTAATATTGAGCCACGCCTTGTCGTTAGAATCATACGAAGATTTTCAATAATGCTCAGGCTCAGTTTCTGATCTTCAGTTAACTGCTCAAACTGCTGTGGTCCAATCTCATCGGGGTTAAGTACCTCGGATATAAACTGTCCTAAGAGTATGTTATAAAGACTAAGGTTTTTCAAAAGCAATCAAACACTGGTTTTATCAAAGTAAAAAAGAGGGTGGATTATTTAAACCTATCCTGATATTAGATTTACGGTTCAAGCCATCCACCCTAATGCTTATTTATCAGGGCATTCTAAATGAGAAAAACCCTTGATCCGAGAACAATGTAGCGCCTTTTTTGTGCTCCCAGTCTATACTTTCTGGAATAAAAGCAATCCTTTCCAAATGCGCAACACTCATTCTATCTGCTTCAAATGCCGGGGGCATATAATTCTCAACTGAAACCAACCTCGCATTTGTTAGAGTATAGGTAAAATACACAGTTTCTTTACCGGTAGCTTCGGCAATCTCGTAAAGGGAAATTACTATCGATTTAAAAAGTTTGCCTTCCGCACAATACTGAAACATGAAGGGGGTAATTTTATCTATTTCCTTCACCACCACGAATGGTTCATACATCCTGCTTCCTGTTACCTGCCCGCTTGTTCTATCATATGGTAACTTAAGTTGTTCAGAAAATTCCAGAACAGTACAAGATTTATCTAAACGTGGACCCTCAAGTTCATTTCCTTCAGCGTCCTTGAATAAGATTGTTCCTTTAACAGCCATTTTTTACCTCCTTGGTAAATTAATTAGTTGAAATGTTAGTTATGATACTTGCAACACTGGTTAAGCTTCTTCACCTGAATGGTATGCAATAAGTTTTAAGTTTACATCCATTCCTGTTATTGCTACGTGTGGTCTGAATTCTGCACTGATCTGAAAGAAACCAGGTCTTTCTTTTAGCTCAGTTACATCGAGCTTATAAGAACGGAGAGGTTTCTCAGCAACTATTTTTTCTGCAGGATTAGGCATATCAACAACCAGCGTATCAAGCCAGCTTGACATGTCTCTTTTAATCTCACCTGCACCGGCATTTTTTCCTACAAAGACTAACTGCCGGTATTTAAGGTAGTGAGCAATTCTTGTATATTGAAGTCGTGATCCAACTGAGAAATTAGCAGTGGCAGCGGGATCATTTTTAATTTGTTTTGGTCTGTTTGCTGATGGTGTCTCAAAGAAGCAGGCATAATCGGTTCTGTCCCAGTGAGCCAAAGGAATGAAACCAAGATCACAAAGTTCTGCATCCTTTGCCTGACCAACCGAAGCTTCGACAGGGACTTTTAATTTTTTCTGTCCATGTTCTTCGTAAGTTGGAACAGGAAGATTTTCAACCTTACCGCCTGATTCAACTCCAACTATCTTCACGCTCCAGCCCCACTTCTCAAAACTCTTTACCATATTGGAAGCCATAGCAAAGGAAGTGCTGCACCAGAGACTGTTATCTTTTCCTGTTCTCATTACATTCTCGGAGTAGTTGAAATTCTTTGTTGGTTCCGATTCAGCACTATAAGGCAGCCTGCCAAGAAATCTCGGTAAGGTTAAGCCAATATATTTTGATCGATCATCGTCTCTGAAAGCTCTCCAAGAAGCATAAGCTGCTCCTTCTTTAAGCTGTTCAGGAAGAAATCGGTTGTTCATTACATCAGTCATACTTTTCTCTCCAAAGAACTCATGGCTGGCATTTCCGATAAAGGGAATTTGAGCAGATTCTGAAAGTACTGACAAATGCTGCAGCAATGAGATATCCTGCGGTGAGTTATTAACCGCAAAATCTGCAACTATGGCGGTATAAGAGTGCCCGCCTACTTTATCATAAGCACCCCAATATATATGATGCCATATACCTGAATCCTTTTCATAACCTTCTCCAAGAGCAGCATCATTAAGGTCATCATAAAGTTCTTCCTTCGAAACATCAAGTAATTCAAATTTTACAGGTTTACTGAATTCAGTATTCTGTACAAGAAATAGAAGACCACGCCAGGTTGATTCCAGTTCCTGAAAATCCTGGTTGTGTAATATCTCATCCATCTGGGCGCTGAGTACTGTATCGAGATCAGCAATATAAGAATCTACAAGAGCGCCGGTAATTTTAAAGACTTCTGATTCTTTACCAACCTTACTTACAAACTCAGCTACTGCTGATTTCTTGGAATCATCCAGCATGGAGATTAACTTATCAACTGAACTTTGTCCAGTTTCCTGTCCCTGTTCTGTTGATTCTGATTTTTCTATAGCCATTTAATTCAACCTCCGTTAAACAATTTTAAAATTCATAAATATTTTATACTCAATTAAATTATTACTCTTTGGTAGTGCCTAACTTATTCATCAGATCATCGATACTGGCGCCGCCGTCTTTAAGCACTCCTTCCAATGCTCTCTTCAGATTTGCATCTTTAAGAACAGCAAGTTTAAGTTCTTTTAATCGTTCTCTTGCCTCAAGAAGTTTTTGCAGAGGTTCAACTTTTTTAACTAATTCATCCGGATGAAAATCTTTAATATCCTGAAAATCAAGATTTACTTCCATTTTTGCTTCGGGATCATCGGAGAGTTTATTAGAAACCGTAAGCTTAAGTTTTGGATTTATATCTTTCAGAACTCTCTTATAATCACCCTTGTTGCCGATGGTTCTTAACCTACGGTCTTTTACTTGCGGTTGACTACCGGGAGCGCTTTTACTAAAGTTCCCGGGAATCAGCATGCGGTAATCAAGCTCGACACTCTCTTTTGCATCACTGCTTGGGAGAATGGCAACCTTGACGCGTTGTGCGATTTGAGGTGCAGTTGGTCTTGCCATAACTTACTTCCTTTTTTTGTGTTTTTGTTGTTCTAAATTGATTGCTAAAATTCCATTGTGTTTGGCTATTTTATAAATCAATTCTTCTTGTTCGTTTTCTAATTGTTTTTTTTTGTTGTCATTTTCCGATGTAAATAAAAGCTGAACATTTGTTAAATATAGTGACTGCCAAACTGAAGTACTTAATGCCGGCTCCCATTCTGCAAGCTTCAATTCCTCAACCAGAATCCTGAGTTCTTCGAGATTTACTTTTGCAACGTTGTACTGCTTTGCTTCATAACATAAGTTTGCAATATTTAATCTTCTCAGAAATTTTCCTTTCGTCCGGTCTTCAGCTTTAAGCTTTTGCTGCATCTGATTAAAACTCTCTTCAAATTTTTTGGGAAGACCTGCAATTGCTTCTTCGTATTCTTTGGTGATTTCCTCATAAGTTGAATCAACAATCGGCGTTAAACTAAGAGATGATGACTCAGAGGCTTTACCTGCCGAAACTGAACTTTTACCAATATCATTTAACCAGCTTAAAGTTTCTTTATTTGCAAACGGAATTTCTCCACCAATAAATTTTAAAGTTTGAAGTTCAGGCAATCGTCTAATAAGCCGCGACAAATGATATTTTATATCATCAGCGGCGATAGAATAATTGCCGCCTTTTGTCTCAAGTGCAGTAACGAGAAATCTTTGTCCATCTAACCAGTAACGAAATTCACTATTATCTTTAATAAATTCAAGCTCAATCCTTGGAATAAGAACATCCCACTTACCTTGTGAAAACCAGTCATTTAAAAGTTTGAGTATAACATCATTCGGAGGCTGGATATTGGTTACAGTTTCCACTGCTGATGGAAGAACGAGTGAACTCCATTGAAGCTGCCGGGCGATTCCGAAAGTATAAGATGAATCCGGGATTCGTTCAATGGTTTCATTATTCTGAATTACTTCATAGAAATAATTAAGAGTATGTCTTAACTGAGCTGCGGCTTCATCCTCAGATGCCGGTTGTGATGCTTTTACCGGAGCAGTTGACTCTTCATGCGAAACAGGAGATGATGTTTCTTTAAATATTTGTTTCGGCTGAGGCGGAGGAACTATTTTTTTCTCAAGTGCAGGAGGTGGATTTATAGCTTTATCGGCAGAGTCTATATGGCTCGCAATAATATCCTGAAGACCCTGAAGAACAGGAATATTTTCGGGCAGAAGTTTTTCACATTCCGAAGAGATAAGCGTTAAAAGTTCACCGATTCTTTTTACAGTTTCCGCATTCGATTTATTTATATCTTCTCTTTCAATCAGCTTTGTTACTCTTGTAGTATTCAAAAACTGGATTGCTTTACTTTTATGAACAGGACTTTGTGGAAATAAATCGTTACCGAATTTTTTTATCAAA
>OEIU01002009.1_pt1 | contig 11517 bp, 9 predicted proteins | sample 1539221 | NCBI WGS metagenome assembly OEIU01 (sample SAMN03792071, study PRJEB22550) | activated sludge metagenome | feature: wastewater treatment plant; material: activated sludge; isolation source: Wastewater treatment plant of a petroleum refinery complex | place: Argentina: Zarate | collected... | reverse complement strand
AGTTCCCGATGGACCTGTGGCGCAAGTTCGGCGACCTGGGCGTGCTCGGCATGACCGTCTCCGAGGAGTACGGCGGCACGAGCATGGGCTACCTGGCGCACGTCGTCGCGATGGAGGAGATCTCGCGCGGCTCGGCGTCGGTCGGCCTGTCGTACGGCGCGCACTCGAACCTGTGCGTGAACCAGATCCACCGCAACGGCACCGAGGAGCAGAAGCGCAAGTACCTGCCGAAGCTGGTGTCGGGCGAGTGGGTCGGCGCGCTGGCGATGTCGGAACCGAATGCCGGCTCCGACGTCGTCTCGATGAAGCTGCGCGCCGAGTTCCGCGGCGACCGATGGATACTGAACGGCACCAAGATGTGGATCACCAACGGCCCCGACGCCGACGTGCTGGTCGTCTACGCGAAGAACGACGTCGAGGCCGGTCCCCGCGGCATGACCGCGTTCCTGATCGAGAAGGGCTTCAAGGGGTTCTCGATCGCGCAGAAGCTCGACAAGCTCGGCATGCGCGGCAGCCACACCGGCGAGCTGGTGTTCCAGGACTGCGAAGTGCCCGCGGAGAACGTGCTGGGCGGCCTCGGCCGAGGCGTCAACGTGCTGATGAGCGGCCTGGACTTCGAGCGCGCAGTGCTCTCCGGCGGGCCGCTGGGCATCATGGCCGCCTGCATGGACGTCGTGATCCCCTACGTGCACGAGCGCAAGCAGTTCGGCCAGCCGATCGGCGAGTTCCAGCTGATGCAGGGCAAGCTCGCCGACATGTACTCGACGATGATGGCCACGCGCGCCTACGTCTACGAGGTCGGGCGGCAGTGCGACCGCTCGCGCGCCGGGCTGGTCGACGTGCGCAGCCTGCGCAAGGACGCGGCCGGCGCGATCCTGTTCTCGGCCGAGAAGGCCACCTGGATGGCCGGCGAGGCGATCCAGTGCCTGGGCGGCAACGGCTACATCAACGACTCGCCGACCGGGCGGTTGTGGCGCGATGCGAAGCTCTACGAGATCGGGGCCGGCACGTCGGAGATCCGCCGGATGCTGATCGGCCGCGAGCTGTTCGCCGAGACGAAGTAGCCGCCGCCCGCGCACGCCCATGCCGCAGAGCCGATCGAGCCCCGCCGAGGACCCGCGCGCCGACCGCAGCGCGCCCGACCGCAGCGCCGACCGCCCCGCCGCGGTCGCGCAGGCAATCCTCGCCGGCTTCGACCGCCACTTCGGGCTGACGCGCTACATCGCGCAGCAGGCCAAGGCGCGCTACGAGCGCGGCGACTGGCACGGCATCCGCCGGCTGGCGCGCGACCGCATCGCGTTCTACGACCAGCGCGTGCACGAAGCGGTCGAGCGGCTGGAGTCGGAGTTCGCGCTCGGCCAGCGCGGCCAGCGGATGGCCGACGACTGGCTGTGGCCGCGCGTCAAGCGCAACTACGTGGCGCTGCTGGCCGACCACCGCCAGCCGGAGCTCGCCGAGACCTTCTTCAACTCGGTGTGCTGCAACATCCTGCACCGCAGTTACTTCCACAACGGCTTCATCTTCGTGCGCCCCGGGGTCTCGACCGAGTACCTCGACGCCGACCGGCCGAGCTGGCGCGTCTACTATCCGCTCACCGTCGGCTGGCGGCCGGCGCTGCGGCAGATGATCATCGACTTCGGGCTGGCCTGCCCGTTCGTCGACATCGAGCGCGACCTGTCGCTGGTGCAGGCCGCAGCGCGAGAGCACTTCCCGCCGGGATTCGTCTACGCGGCCGACTGCCAGCTTCAGGTGCTGCGCACGCTGTTCTTCCGCAACAAGGGCGCCTACCTGATCGGCCGCTTCGTCAACGACGGCGAACTGCTGCCGTTCGCGGTGCCGATCCTGCGCGACTCGCAAGGGCGCCTGTACCTCGACACGGTGCTGTTCGGCAGCGAGCGGATCGAGGCGCTGTTCAACTTCGCGCGCGCCTACTTCATGGTCGACATGGACGTCCCGTCGGCCTACGTGCGGTTCCTGAAGACGCTGATGCCCACCAAGCCGGAATCCGAGCTGTACACGATGCTCGGCTTCCACAAGCAGGGCAAGACGCTCTTCTACCGCGACCTGCTGCAGCACCTGAAGTACTCGCACGACCACTTCATCGTGGCCCCGGGCATCAAGGGCCTGGTGATGCTGGTGTTCACGCTGCCGTCGTTCCCGTACGTGTTCAAGCTCATCAAGGACAAGCGCGGCAAGGAGATCTCGCGCGAGTTCATCCAGTCGCAGTACCAGCTGGTCAAGTTCCACGATCGCGCGGGACGAATGGCCGACACCTGGGAGTACTCCGGCGTGCCGTTCCCGAAGGACCGCGTCGACCCGGGCCTGCTCGCCGAGCTGAAGGAGTTCGCGCCGTCGCAGATCGAGGAGGAAGGCGACTCGATCGTCATCCGCCACCTGTACATCGAGCGCCGGATGGTGCCGCTGAACATCTACCTCGAGCAGGCCGACGACGCCGACCGCGAGCACGCGATCATCGAGTACGGCGACGCGATCAAGCAGATGGTCGCCGCGAACATGTTCCCCGGCGACATGCTGTGGAAGAACTTCGGCATGACGCGCCAGGGGCGGGTCGTGTTCTACGACTACGACGAAGTCGCCTACATCACCGACTGCAACTTCCGGCGCATTCCGCCGCCGCGCACGCCCGAAGACGAGATGTCCGCCGAGCCGTGGTATTCCGTCGGCCCGCACGACGTGTTCCCCGAGGAGTTCGGCACCTTCCTGCTCGGCAATCCGCGCGTGCGCGAGCTGTTCATGAAGCACCACGCCGACCTGCTCGACGCCGGCTATTGGCAGGAACGTCAGCGCCGGATCCGCGAGGGCGTGCTCGACGACGTGTTCCCGTATCCCGAAACACTGCGCTTCCGGAACCGGCTGCCGGCGCAGCCGTCGGCGCAGGCCGCATGATTGCCCCTCGTCATCGACAAGCCGGGGCGGATATCGCATCCTTGCATTGCCAGCTTTCCCGATCATTCCGCAGGAGGATTCCATGAGCGACCCCGTCGTCATCGTTTCAGCAGCCCGCACGCCGATCGGCGCCATGATGGGCGAGCTCTCCGGCCTCGCCGGCCAGCAACTCGGCTCGATCGCGATCCGCGCCGCGGTCGAGCGCGCCGGCCTGAAGCCCGAGCAGGTGCAGGAAGTCATCATGGGTTGCGTGCTGCCTGCCGGCCAGGGCCAGGCCCCGGCGCGCCAGGCGACGCTCGGCGCGGGCTTGCCGCGCTCCACCGGCGCCACCACGATCAACAAGGTCTGCGGCTCGGGCATGAAGGCCGCGATGTTCGCGCACGACCTGCTGGTCGCGGGCAGCCAGGACATCGTCGTCGCCGGCGGCATGGAGAGCATGAGCAACGCGCCGTACCTGATGCTCAAGGGCCGCGGCGGCTACCGCTACGGCCACGCGACCGTCTACGACCACATGGCGCTCGACGGCCTCGAGGACGCGTACGAGAAGACCCCGAACGGCGGCGGCAAGTCGATGGGCCAGTTCGCCGAGGATTGCGCCGCCAAGTACACGTTCACCCGCGAGCAGCAGGACGCCTACGCGATCGAGTCGACGCGCCGCGCGCTGGCCGCGAACAACGACGGCAGCTTCAAGTGGGAGATCGCGCCGGTCACCGTGGCAGGTCGCAAGGGCGACGTGGTGATCGACAAGGACGAGTCGCCGTTCAAGGCCAACGTCGAGAAGATCCCGGCGCTCAAGCCGGCGTTCCGAAAGGACGGCACGGTCACTGCGGCCACCTCGTCGTCGATCTCCGACGGCGCGGCCGCGCTGGTGCTGATGCGCGCCTCGACCGCCCAGCGCCTGGGCTGCAAGCCGCTGGCGCGACTCGTCGGCCACGCGACGCACTCGCAGGAGCCGCAGTGGTTCACCACGGCCCCGGTCGGCGCAATCGCCAAGCTCTACGAGAAGACGGGCTGGAACACCAAGGGCGTCGACCTGTTCGAGATCAACGAGGCGTTCGCGGTGGTCGCGATGGCGGCCATGAAGGAGCACGGGCTGTCGCACGACCGGGTCAACGTCCACGGAGGGGCGGTCGCGCTCGGCCACCCGATCGGCGCCTCCGGGGCGCGGCTGATCGTCACGCTGATCGGCGCGCTGCGCAAGAGCGGCGGCAAGAAGGGCATTGCGTCGCTGTGCATCGGCGGCGGCGAGGCGACGGCCGTCGCGATCGAGCTGCTCTGACGATGCCGACCGCGCTGGTCCTCGGGGCTTCGCGCGGCCTCGGCCTGGAGTTCGCGAGGCAGTACCTGGCCGATGGGTGGACGGTCTACGCCACCCATCGCTCGGAACCCGATCGCGTCCGGTTGCGCGACCTCGGCGCGCACACGCTCAGGCTCGACGTGCTCGACGCCGACGACCTCGCCGGGCTCGCGTGGCAGCTCGAGAGCGAGCGGCTCGACGTGGTGGTGATCAACGCCGGCGTCTACGGGCCGCGCAGCAGCAACCTGCAGCAGCCGCCCGCCACCGAGGACTTCGACCTGGTGATGCACACCAACGTCCTGGCGGCGATGCGCCTCGTGCCGCGGCTCGCGCCGATGCTCGGGCCGGCTCGCGGCACGCTGGCATTCGTCTCGAGCCGGATGGGGTCGATCTCGGCGGCCGGCGCGAGCCACGGCATGCTCTACCGCGTCTCGAAGGCCGCCGAGAACATGGTGGCGAAGCTCGCGCACGTCGAGCTCAGCCCGCTCGGCGTGCGGGTGCTGGCCCTGCACCCCGGCTGGGTCCGCACCGACATGGGCGGACCGAACGCCGAGGTCGACGTCCCGGCCAGCATCGTCGGCATGCGGCGCGTGATCGCCGATGCCACGGCGTATCCGGCCGGCGGGTTCTACGACTACCGCGGCCAGGCGCTGGCCTGGTGAACCGATGCTGCTGACCGAAGATCAGGCGATGACGCGCGATGCGGTGCGCGCGTTCGTCCGGAACGAAATCGCACCGCACGCCGCCCGCTGGGACCGCGAATCGCAGTTTCCCGCCGACGCGCTCCGGGGGCTGGCCGCGCTCGGCTGCTACGGCATCGCGGTGCCCGAGCGCTGGGGCGGAGCCGGCCTCGACTATGCGTCGCTCGCGCTCGTGATCGAGGAGATCGCCGCCGGCGACGGCGCGACCTCGACGATCGTCTCGGTCAACAACTGCCCGGTGTGCTCGATCCTGCTGGCCTGGGGCAACGACGCGCAGAAAGACCAGTGGCTGCGGCCGCTGGCGTCCGGCCGGATGCTCGGCGCGTTCTGCCTGACCGAGCCTCAGGTGGGCTCCGAGGCGTCGGGGCTGCGCACGACCGCGGTCCGCGACGGCGCCGACTGGGTGCTCGACGGCGTCAAGCAGTTCATCACCTCGGGCAAGCACGGCGACGTGGCGATCGTGATGGCGGTCACCGACCGCAGCGCCGGCAAGCGCGGCATCTCCGCGTTCCTGGTGCCCACCTCCACGCCGGGCTACGTCGTCGCGAGGCTCGAGGAGAAGACCGGCCAGCACGCTTCCGATACCGCGCAGGTCGTGTTCGAGAACTGCCGCGTACCCGCGGCGAACCTGATCGGCGAGGAGGGCCAGGGCTACCGCATCGCGCTGTCCGGCCTGGAGGGCGGGCGCATCGGCATCGCATCGCAGTCGGTGGGCATGGCGCGCGCGGCGTTCGAGGCGGCGCTCGCCTACGCGAAGGAGCGCGTCGCCTTCGGCCAGCCGATCTTCGAGCACCAGGCGGTCAGCTTCCGGCTCGCCGACATGGCCACCCGCATCGAGGCCGCGCGACAGCTGATCCGGCACGCGGCCGCGCTGAAGGACGCCGGCCGCCCGTGCCTGAAGGAGGCGGCGATGGCCAAGCTGTTCGCGTCCGAGATGGCCGAGCGCGTCTGCTCCGACGCCATCCAGATCCACGGCGGCTACGGCTACGTCGCCGACTACCCGGTCGAGCGGATCTGGCGCGACGTTCGCGTGTGCCAGATCTACGAGGGCACCAGCGACATCCAGCGCATCCTGATCGGGCGCGCGCTGGCTGCCGAAGGCGGCTGACGGGACGCCCGACGATGCTCAGGGGCCTGCGCGTCAGGGAGCGGCTGTATCGCTGGGTGCTCTGGCTGGTCGCGTTGCTGTTCGCGGGCTTCCTGATCGGCCTCGGCGGCCTGCTGATCGGCGACCTGCCGAAGATCGAGCGCGCGCCGTCGCTCGAGCAGTTCGTCGATGCCGGCGCCGCGGCGCCGCTCGACCAGCGCATCGCGTCGCTTCGCAGCGAGGCGACCGCCCTGTCCGACCGCCGCGAGACCGCGAACCTGGCGCTGACCGCGGCGCGCAACGCGTACCGCTCGGCCCGCGAGGGATTCGCCAACTGGGTCGCGACCCGCAGCGCCACCGGCCAGCCGTCGCAGGACGACGAGGTGATGGCGCGCACCCGCGAGCTCGATGCGCTGAAGGCAACCGAGCGCGCGCGCCAGGCCGACGTCGAGGCGATCGACGCGCGCGCGCTGCAGGCCAGGCAGGCGCTCGCCGAAGCGGGCAAGGAGCGTCAGGCGCTCGAGCGCGACGCCGGCGAACGGCTGCGCAAGGCGCAGTTCGCGCAGGAGCTGCGCGTATTCGGGTTCCGCCTCGCGCTGACGCTGCCGCTGCTGGCCGCCGCAGGCTGGCTGTTCGCCCGCCATCGCAACGGCACCTGGTGGCCGTTCGTCTGGGGCTTCGCGATCTTCGCGGCGTTCGCCTTCTTCGTCGAGCTGGTGCCGTACCTGCCCAGCTACGGAGGCTACGTGCGGCACGTGGTCGGCATCGTGCTGACGGTCGTCGCCGGCGTCTACCTGATACGCGCGATGCAGCGCTACCTGGCCGCGAAGCAGGCCGAACAGCAGCTGCCGCAGGGAGACCGTCGCAGCGAGATCCGCTACGAGCAGGCGCTCGAGCAGATGCGCAAGAACGTGTGCCCAGGCTGCGAGCGCAGCGTGAAGCTGGGCGGCGAGGCCGAACCCGACTTCTGCATGCACTGCGGCCTGCAGCTGTTCGGGCGCTGCCCGGCGTGCAACGCGCGCCACAACGCGTTCTTCCAGTTCTGCCCGGCGTGCGGCGTGCGCTCCGAAGCCGCGCCGCCCGGGGCGCCGCACCGACCCGCTGCCTGAGGAGCCCGCCGATGCCCGCGTTCACGCTGTACTGCTTCGCCCAATCGGGAAACGCCTACAAGGCCGCGCTGATGCTGAACCTGTGCGGCGCCGAGTGGGCGCCTCGGTTCGTCGACTTCTTCAACGGCGAGACCCGTACCCCCGCCTACCGGGAGATCAACGTCATGGGCGAGGTGCCGGTGCTCGAGCACGACGGGCGGCGCCTGTCGCAGTCCGGCGTCATCCTCGACTACCTCGCGTCACGGCTCGGGCGCTTCGGCTGGCGCGACGACGACGAGCGGCGCGAGATCCTGCGCTGGATCCTGTTCGACAACCACAAGCTCACCAGCTACGTCGCCACGCTGCGCTTCATGCTGCAGTTCGCGCGCACCGGCGAGACGCCCGTCACCGAATGGCTGCGCGGCCGCGCGAACTCGGCGTTGAAGGTGCTCGACGCGCACCTGTCCGGTCGCCGCTTCGCCGTCGGCGACGCGCCGACGATCGCCGACCTGTCGATGTGCGGCTACCTGTACTGGTTCGACGAGTTCGGCATCGACCAGGGCACATTCCCGGCGGTCGGGGCGTGGCTGCAGCGCATCCGCGCGCTGCCGGGCTGGGTCCATCCGTACGAGTTGATGCCCGGCCACCCGCTGCCCGGCCGCTGAGCGGCGCGCGTTCACGGTCGCCAGGTCCGGCTCCAGGCCGCGGCGGTGCCGGGCGGCTGCACGTAGCGCAACGCCTCGGTCGTCCATCGATGCGCGGTGCCGCCGCGCGCGCTGCCCGTGAACACGGTGCGCTCGAGCAGTTCGGTCAGGTCGAGCGCCACGCCGAGGTAGACGGTGCGCCGGCGCAGGTCCTCCTGGCTGTAGTCGAAGTCGCTCCTGAAGCCCTTCGCGCCGTATCCCGCCACCAGCTCGACGTAGCGCAGCGGGTTGTCCGGCCCGATGGCGTCGAAGCCCGACAGGCGCAGCGCGAGCAGGTACGTGTGGTGGTCGTACCAGCTGTCCTTGCGGCCTGCCGGCGAGTACATCCAGCGGAACGCAAAGTAGCGGTCGAGCGCCGGGTACGACTCCATCGCGGCGCCCAGCCCGATGCCGAGCGTGTTCATCGCCAGGTCCTGCCAGCTGAAGCCGTATTGCCCCGAGCGCGACAGTCCGTCGAGGATCTCGACGCCGAGCCCGAAACCGAAGGCGACGCCGGCCGCCATCCGCACCGCCTCCTGCTGCGGCACCTGCGCCCAGCCCAGTGCCCGCGTGCCCAGCCGCGTGGCGAGGTAGAACGAGAAGGCGTGGCCGAGCTTGTCGATGCCGCCGGCGTACGTGTCCTTGCCGAACCAGCCCTCGCTGGCGACGCTGAAGTTCGACGTGAAGCCCTGGCTCCACCAGGCCGCGACGCTCACGGCAGCACTCGCGGCGACGCTGCCGGCCACGATCGCGGTGCGGCAGCTCCGGATCGGGCCCCACGGCAGCCGCAGCGCCGCTTCGCAGGAGGAGGCCGGCGCGCCGGGCGACGGCAATGGCGACGGGCCGGCACGCGCAGCCGCTGCAACCACGAGCGCGTCGTATCCGCCGTCGGGCACGGCCGGCCGCTCGCCCGGAAGCGCCGGAACCCCGGAGCCCGCCTGCGCGACCGCGGTCGAGGCAGCCAGGCAAGCCGCGCCGAGAACCCGCATGAATGCTCGCATCCGGGCATGGTACCTGCGCGCGCCGGCCTGCGGCCGAAGTTAATCGGTCGTGCGTTCAATTAATCTGCTATGCTGCGGCCTCTCGCCCACGCCCACGAACATCGACCATGGCCCGTACCGTCGGCTCCGACGGCGCCCGCACCGAGGACGCGATCCGCCAGGCGGCGATCTCGCTGATAGCCGAGCGCGGCTTCGAGGCGATGACGCTGCGCGAGCTCGCGGGTCGGGTCGGCGTGCAGCCGGGCTCGATCTACCGCTATTTCCCAAGCAAGGCCCGGATGCTGGTCGACCTGCTGGTCGAGCACCTCCAGTTCCTGCTCGGCCAGTGGGAGGCCGGGCGGCCCGCAACCGACGACCCCGTCGCGTTGCTGCGCGCCTTCGTCGACTTCCACGTGCGCCTGCACACGCTGCGCCGCCGCGAGGTGTTCGTCGCCAACATGGAGCTGCGCAGCCTCGCCCCCGCCGACCGCCGCCGGGTCGTCGCGCTGCGCCGGCGCTACGAGGATATCCTCACGGACATCCTGCGCGCAGGCGCCGACGCGGGAGCCTTCCACGTGCCGGATCCGCGCATCGCGACCTTTGCCGTGCTGGCGATGCTCACCGGGGTCGGCAGCTGGTACCGGGAGGGCGGCCGACTCGGCAGGCGCGAGCTGGTCGAGCAATACACGCAGCTGGCGATGCAGTGCGTAGGCGCCGCGGACACCGGGTCCGCGCGCCGGGCGGTCGGCGCCAACGAAGGGAGACGCGATTGAACAGAATCGAAAGCAGGCTCGATCCGCGCGATCCGCAGTTCCAGGCCAACGCGCAGGCCATGCGGCTGCTGGTCGGCGACCTTCACGAGAAGGTGGCGCAAGTCGCGCAGGGAGGCGGCGAGGCGGCGCGCGCGAAGCACGTCGCCCGCGGCAAGCTGCCGCCGCGCGAGCGAGTGCAGATGTTGCTCGACCCGGGCACGCCGTTCCTCGAGCTCTCGCAGCTGGCGGCGATGGGCCTGTACGACGACGAGGCGCCGTGCGCCGGCGTCATCACCGGCATCGGCCGGGTGGCCGGCATCGAATGCGTGATCGTGTGCAATGACGCCACGGTCAAGGGTGGCTCGTACTTCCCGCTCACCGTCAAGAAGCACCTGCGCGCGCAGGAGATCGCCCGCGAGAACCGGCTGCCCTGCATCTACCTGGTCGACTCGGGCGGCGCGAACCTGCCGACGCAGGACGAGGTCTTCCCGGATCGCGAGCACTTCGGCCGCATCTTCTACAACCAGGCGACGATGTCGGCGATGGGCATCCCGCAGATCGCCGTCGTGATGGGCTCGTGCACCGCGGGCGGCGCCTACGTGCCGGCGATGAGCGACGAGGCGGTGATCGTGCGCAACCAGGGCACGATCTTCCTCGGCGGCCCGCCGCTCGTGAAGGCGGCGATCGGCGAAGTGGTCAGCGCCGAGGACCTCGGCGGCGGCGACGTGCACACGCGGCTCTCGGGCGTAGCCGACCACCTGGCCAACGACGACGCGCACGCGCTGGCGATCGCGCGCCGCATCGTCGGCAACCTGAACCGGCGCAAGCCGCAGCAGCTCGACGTCGTCGACCCGGTCGAGCCGCGCTACGCCGCCGACGAGCTGTACGGCGTGATCCCGGCCGACCCCCGCAAGCCCTACGACGTGCGCGAGGTGATCGCACGCTTCGTCGACGACTCGGCGTTCGACGAGTTCAAGGCGCGCTACGGCACGACGCTGGTGACCGGCTTCGCGCGGCTCTACGGGATGCCGCTGGGCATCGTGGCCAACAACGGCATCCTGTTCTCCGAGTCGGCCAACAAGGGCGCGCACTTCGTCGAGCTGTGCGCGCAGCGAAAGATCCCGCTGCTGTTCCTGCAGAACATCACCGGCTTCATGGTCGGCCGCAAGTACGAGAACGAGGGCATCGCGCGCGCCGGGGCCAAGATGGTCACGGCCGTCGCCTGCGCGCAGGTCCCCAAGCTCACGCTGATCATCGGCGGCTCGTTCGGCGCAGGCAACTACGGGATGTGCGGCCGCGCCTATTCGCCGCGCTTCCTCTGGATGTGGCCGAACGCGCGAATCAGCGTGATGGGCGGCGAGCAGGCGGCCTCGGTGCTCGCCACCGTGCGGCGCGACGGCTTCGAGGCGCGCGGCCAGGCGTGGAGCGCCGACGACGAGGAAGCGTTCAAGGCCCCGATCCGCGAGCAGTACGAGCGCCAGGGCCACCCGTACTACGCCAGCGCCCGGCTCTGGGACGACGGGATCATCGACCCGGCCGACACCCGGATGGTGCTCGGGCTGGGCCTGTCGGCGGCGCTGAACGCACCGATTCCGGAAGCGCGCTTCGGCGTGTTCCGCATGTAGACGAAGGATCGCGAAGTGAGCTACGAAACCCTGCAGACGCAACTGAACCAGGGCGTCGCCCTGATCTGGCTGAACCGGCCCGAACTGCGCAATGCGATGAACGACGTCGTCATCGCCGAACTCACCGACGCATTCGAGCGCGCCGGCGACGACGACGAGGTCCGCGCGATCGTGCTCGCCGGCCACGGCAGCGCGTTCTGCGCGGGCGGCGACCTGGGCTGGATGAAGCGGGCCCGCGAGTTCACGCCCGAGGAGAACCGCGCCGACGCCGCGAAGCTGGCGAAGATGCTGCGCACGATCTACGAGAACCCGAAGCCGGTCGTCGCGCGCGTCCACGGGCCGGCGTTCGCCGGCGGGATGGGGCTGGTCGCCGCCTGCGACATCGCGGTCGCGAGCA
>OEIU01002008.1_pt1 | contig 11522 bp, 12 predicted proteins | sample 1539221 | NCBI WGS metagenome assembly OEIU01 (sample SAMN03792071, study PRJEB22550) | activated sludge metagenome | feature: wastewater treatment plant; material: activated sludge; isolation source: Wastewater treatment plant of a petroleum refinery complex | place: Argentina: Zarate | collected... | reverse complement strand
CGTGCTGCAGGGGAACAGCTCGGCGGTGGCGGCGGCGCTGCTCGATGCGATCAACAAGCACAACGATCGCGAGCCGGCCAACCGGATGCTGTTCCTCAACTATTCGGCGGTCGACCCGGCGCTGACCAACGAAGCCTGCAGCTTCTGGCATTTCCGCTTCGATGCGCATGCCGGCATGCGCATGGATGCATTGATCGACGAGCTGGCCGGCCATCCGCAGGTGCGCCGCGTCTACCTGTTCAACCAGGACTACAGCTTCGGCCGCGAATTCGCGCGGCTGGCCCGCGCGGCGATCGGCCAACGGCGGCCCGACATCGAGATCGTCGGCGACGAGCTGGTGCTGCCGGGACGGATCAAGGACTTCCTGCCCTATGCGGTCAAGGTCAAGGCGGCCGGCGCCGACACCGTGGTGACCGGCAACTGGGGCAACGACCTCGCGCTGATGGTGCGGGCGCTGCGCGACATCGGCGCCGATACCGCGCTGTACACCTTCTACGGCAACAGCCTCGGCGCGCCGGGCGCGATCGGCGAGGCCGGCGTCGGACGGGTGCATTCGGTCGCCGAATGGAATCCGAACACCGACTGGCCGGCCGCGTCGGCGATCCATGCCGACTTCCGCAGGCGGCTGGCCGACCCGGCGGCGGACTACTTCAACATGCGGCACGTGGCGATGCTGGAGCTGCTGGCCCGGGCGATCGAGGCGGCCGGCACCACCGAGGCCGGCAAGGTCGCCCGCGCGCTCGAAGGGCGCCGGCTCGACGGCGTACCGTATGCGGCGATGATGCGCGCCGACGATCATCAGTTGCTGGGTCCGCTGCAGGTGTCGGTGATGGCCCGCAAGGACGACACGCTGCGCCATGACGTCGAGGCGAGCGGCTACGGGTTCCGCACGGTACGCAGCATCGACACGGTCGCGCAGCCGCCGGAACATCGCTGCCGGATGAAGCGAGCGGGATGAACGGGCTGGCATGACGCGGCCGTCATCACGCCGCGGCCCCTGCTGAACGCCGCCGTCGCCACGCTGCACCGGCAGCCCGGACGCACCGGCTGAAAAGGCGTCGGGCCTGCGCCGGTGTTATAACGCGAGGCATGAACGCACCTGCAGACCCCCTCGGCGACAGCCACCGCCTCAACAACGAACCCTGGTACCTGCCGCTGGCCGACGAGGTCGCGCTGTTCGAGGCCGCCTATGCGCAGCGCCTGCCGGTGCTGCTGAAGGGCCCGACCGGCTGCGGCAAGACCCGCTTCGTCGAGCACATGGCCTGGCGGCTGTACCGGCAGGCCGACACGCGGCGGCGCGCTCTGGAGACACCGCTGGTGACGGTGGCCTGTCATGAGGACCTGACCGCCACCGACCTGGTGGGCCGCTACCTGCTGTCGAACGATGCCACCGTCTGGCTGGACGGGCCGCTGACGCGCGCGGTGCGCAGCGGCGCGATCTGCTATCTGGACGAGATCGTCGAGGCGCGCAAGGACACGACGGTGATCGTGCATGCGCTGACCGATCATCGCCGGCTGCTGCCGATCGAGAAGACCGGCGAGCTGCTCGATGCCCATCCCGACTTCCTGCTGGTGATCTCCTACAACCCCGGCTACCAGAGCGTGCTGAAGGATCTGAAGCCGTCGACCCGGCAGCGCTTCGTGAGCCTGGAGTTCGACTATCCGCCGGTCGACGTCGAGGCCACCATCATCGCCCACGAGAGCGGCCTGGATGCTGCGCTGGCGCAGCGTCTGGCGCTGATCGGCGAGAAGGTGCGCAACCTGCGCGAGCACGGCTTCGAGGAAGGCGTCAGCACGCGGCTGCTGGTCTATGCGGCGCAGCTCGTCGTGACCGGCATCGCGCCGCGGCGCGCCTGCGACGTGGCGATCATCCGGGCGGTGACCGACGATCCCGAGGTGCAGCGGGCGGTGGGCGACATCGTCGATGTGCTGCTGCCCTGATCGATCGGGGCTCCATGGAGGACTCTGACGCCGCCGTCACGCTGGTCGACGCCCAGCGCGTGCTGGCGCTGTTCGCGCAGGGGCTGGCCGGCCGCTACCTGCATCTGAAGTCGATCGATGCGCTGGACGGCCTGGTGGCCGGCCGGCTGGTCGGCCCGGGAGCCGGCCGGCTCCGGCCCGACTCGATCACCACCGACGGCACGTCGATCTACCTGCCCGATCAGGTCGCGGTGTTCGACACCGCGCGCGCGAACCACGGCGTCTATCGGATCGCGGTGCTGCACCAGCTCGGCTTCGTCGAGCACGGCACCTTCGAGTTCTCGTTCGAGGAGGCTCAGCGCCGGCTGCCCGACCTCCCGACGCGCGCGAGCCGGAGCTGGCTCAACCCGCCGCCGCTCGAGCGGTTCTTCAACCTGTGGCGTTCGCCGACATTGATGCGGCGTCTGTTCATGGCGATCGAGGATCATCGGATCGACAGCGCGATGCCGATCCGCTACCCGGGCGCCCGCGCCGATCTGCGGCGGGTGCTCGCGCAGGCGCTGCGCGAACGGCCGCCGCTCGGATCGCTGCCGGGCATCTTCGCGCGTCTGTGGGAGGGACTGGTGCGCTACACGCTGGGCGCGCCGCGCGACGAGCTGCTGGCCCTGCTGCCCGGCCGCGCGCTGGCGCGGATGCTCGATGCGGTGGCCATCGTCGAGATACCCGGGGCCGACGTCTACGACAGCGCCGCCGCGGCGATCCGCTGCTACCGGGTGCTGGAGCGGATCGGGCTGCCCCGCCGCGGCATGCCGGCGATCGACGAGGAACCGGCCGATGAAGCCGGAGAAGGGGCCGACGGCAGCACCGTCGGCGGCGACCCCGGCCCCGACGCGCAGGCCGGCGAGCTCGACGACGACGCGATGGCCGGCGTGCCGGTCGACTTTCGCGGCGAGGTGATGCCCGAGCTCGTGCAGCGCAAGCTCGCCGGCGGGCTGGCCGGCACGTTGAACCCGCAGATGGTGCCGCGGGTGCCGCCGCGCGAAGAGGACACGACGGCAGCGGACGAGAGCGAGGACGCATCGCCGTCGCGCCGGCCCGTGCCGGCGCGGGCACCACCGCCGCGCGGCTGGCCCGACGAGGGCGAGCTCCGGAGCTTCCTGTACGACGAATGGGACTACCTGAACCAGACGTATCTGAAGGGCTGGTGCCGGGTGTTCGAGCACAAGCTGACCGGCGACGACGTCGGCTTCATCCGCGACGTACGCCGCCGCCATGCGGTGCTGGCCCACCAGGTCAAGCGTCGCTTCGGCTTCATCCGCCCTGCTTCCTGGCACCGCGTGCATCGCGTCAGCGACGGCGAGGAGCTGGAGCTGGACGGCGTGATCGAAGCGATCATCGACCGCCGCAGCGGGCAGGCGACCGACGATCGTCTCTACACCCGTCGCGATCGGGCGTTGCGCGACGTGGCTGCGGCCTTTCTCGTCGACATGAGCGCATCGACCGATTTTCCGGTGCCCGACCCCGACACGAAGGCGGCCGCGCCGGCCGCCGCCGGCACGGCTGCAGAAGACTTCCCCTACCTATGGCGGCTACGGCGGCGCGCCCGATCCGGCGATGCAGACCCCGAAGCGCCGCGTCATCGACGTCGCGAAGGAATCGCTGGCGCTGATGAGCGATGCGCTGGTGACCTTGGGCGACCAGCATGCGATCTACGGCTTCTCGGGCGACGGCCGGCACAAGGTCGAGTTCCACGTCGCGAAGGACTTCGACGACCGGCCCGGCCAGCGGGTATGGACCTCGCTCGCGGCGATCGAGCCGCGCCGCTCGACCCGGATGGGGCCGGCGATCCGTCATGCGCTGACCAGGCTCGCGCATCAGCCGGCGCGTCTGAAGGTGCTGATCATCATCTCCGATGGCTATCCGGAGGATCACGACTACGGGCCGCACCGCAATGACGACGAGTACGGCATCCAGGACACCGCGCAGGCGCTGCGCGAGGCCGAGCGGCAGGGCGTCGAGACCTTCTGCGTGACGATCGATCCGGCCGGCCACGACTATCTGCGCCGGATGTGCGCGCCCGACCGCTACCTGGTCATCGACGACGTCAGCGATCTGCCGGCGGAACTGTCGAAGGTGTACCGGGCGCTCACGGTGTGAGCGGCGGCCGGGTGGCGATGCGTGCTTGCGGCTCCCGGCAGCGTCCGGGGGTGGCATACGCGCTTACGGCAGGAGGCCGCGAGTGCCGGCCAGCACATCGGCCGACGGATCGGCCGGCACGTCGGGCAGCGCCTGATAGACGCGGATCGCCGCATAGGCGTCGTTGGCGGCATAGACGAGCTGCGCCGGCGACAGCCGCGGGCTCGCCCAGTTCGACGTGGTGAGCCGGCGCGACTTCACGAAGCGCTGCCCGAACACCAGCGCCACCGCCGCCTTGACGCCGACCTCCTTGCGATAACCGCGCTGGCGGAACAGCACGTCGACGTCGATCAATGCCCTGGGCTCGGCTCCCAGCTTCGCCGCCAGCCGCTGCCGGTCGGTGGACAGGCCGAAGCCGACCTTGACGACCGACGGCGAATGCAGCAGCTCGACGACCACCTCGCGGCAGATCGGATCGTTGAGCTGGAACACCCACGCATGATGGCTGGTCGCGAACTGCACCACGTGCGGCCCCTCGGAGCTTTCGCCGCGGATGAACGTGGGCCGCGATTCGGTGTCGAAGCCGAGCAGCGCCGTGGTGCCGAGCACCCCGTGAGCGGCGTGCGCTTCATCGGCTGCGGCCACCGCGGTGATGTCGGCAACGCCCAGGCGGGCGAACTCCGGCAGGCCGGCGATCGTGTCGCGATCGGGCAGCGGGCGCGTCGTCATACGGTCGCGATCGGGCGGCGGACGCGTCATCATGCGGCCGCCCGCCGGGCGACGATGCGCGTGCCGCCCAGCCGGCCGGCGACGAACAGCCCGACGAAGAACGCATAGGTACGGTCCCAGGCATCGAAGTGCGCGTCGCCGAACTTCGCCACGGTGGTGTCACGCAGCGAGCGGTACATCGCGAGCCGCGCGACCAGCACCTCGGCCCATTGCCGCGACAGGTCCTCGACGGATTCGACGATGCAGCCGTGCTCGCGCAGCAGCCGCGGGTACAGCTCCTGATCGGCCACGCGTGGAGCATGCATCTCGCGGGCGAGCCGGCCCGCTTCGTCGGCCGCGAGCGGCGCGCGCGCGATCACGTCGGTGAACGCGATGACCCCCGACGGCCGGACCACCCGTGCGCATTCGCGGATCACCGCCTGCTTGTCGGGGATGTGCAGCCAGGCCTCCTGGCTGATCACCACGTCGAACCGCGCATCGGGCAGCGGCATCGCGGTGGCATCGCCGTGCTCGAAATCGACCCGCTCTTCGAGCCCGACCCGTCGCGTGAGCCGGCGCGCCGCCTCGACCCGGCTGGCGGTGAAGTCCAGCCCGGTGACGCGGCAGCCGTATCGGTGGGCGATCCAGCGCGCCGGCCCGCCCATGCCGCTGCAGACGTCCAGCACGTGGTGGCCGGCGGCGATTCCGGCGCGCTCGGCCAGCGCCTCGACGACATCGACCCCGCCATAGTGGTCCTGGTCGAAATCCTTGAGCTGCTCCTCGGTCAGCGTGTCGAGCGCCACGCCGCGCGCTGCGAGCTTGGCCAGGATCTCATCCTCGTTGATCGGATGGCGGTCGTAGAATCCGATCACGCCTTCGGCATGCGTGCCTGCCTCGTTGCTCAACCGTGTCGCTCCTGCAGGGGTGGCCGGGTGTTCCGGTATCGGGATGACCGCGGCGGCGGCGGCCGGCCCGCCGCAATCATCAGCGTAACCGATCCGGTTGCTGCGTACCGCCGCACGGTAATTGTGTAAGCTAGTGTCGTATGACTCGAGCTCTTCCGCTGCGGATCCGTGAATGCCTGCTGGCCGCATCGGCCGGCGCCGCACTGCTGCTGATCGGCCCGCCGGCGCTGGCGCAGTCCGTCACCGACGGATTGAACCAGCGTTTCTGGGTTCAGGTCGGGGCCTACCGTCCGGACATCGATTCCGAGGTGCGGGTGGACCAGCGTGCCGGTGCCTTCACCGGCACGAACCTCAGGCTGGAGCAGGAGCTGGGGCTGCCCGACCGCAAGACCCTGGCCTCGCTGCTGGCCGGCATGCGGATCGACAGCCGGTGGCGCGCCGAGTTCGAGTACTTCTCGCTGAAGCGCAGCGGCCGCCAGGATCCGCTGGGCGGGCCGGTGATCGTCGGCGACACCGCGTTCGCCGCCGAGATCGACGGCCGCTTCGATACCCGTGTCTACCGCGCCAGCGCCGGCTACTCGTTCGTGCGCAGCCCGCAGGTCGAGATCGGCGGCACGCTGGGGCTGCACATCACCGACTTCCAGGTGTCGCTGGCCGGCACGGGCACCGTCAACGGCCGGCCGGTCGCGGTGGCGGTCGAAGAGGAGCAGCGCACCGTGCCGCTGCCGACGGTGGGCATCTACGCCGGCCTGGCGCTGACGCCGAGCTGGGTGCTGTCGGGCCGTGCCGACGTCTTCAAGATGAAGCTGCGCGGCGATGACGGCCAGTTGCTGAACCTGCAGGCGAACCTGGTGTACCGCATGACGCCGAACATCGGCCTGGGCGTGGGCTATCGCTACAACGACTACCGGGTCGAAGGCAACGGCTCGTTCAAGGGGCGGGTCGACTATCGCTACGGCGGGCCGCAGGCGTTCGTCGAAGTGGGATTCTAGGACCAGGAGTCTGCCGGCATGGACATCAGGTTGTCGAACAACACCGGGCTGCATCGCTACGAGATCCACGCCGATGGCGCGCTCGCCGGTTTCGCCGAATACAACGTGCTGAGCGAAGCGGTGATGTTCACGCACACCGAGGTCGACAACGCCTTCGAGGGCAAGGGGCTGGGCTCGAAGCTCGCCCGTCATGCGCTCGATGACGTCCGCGCGCAGGGCAAGCAGGTGATTCCGGTGTGCCAGTTCATCGCCGGCTTCCTGCGCAAGCACCGCGAGTACGTGGACCTGGTGCGGCCGGACATCCAGAAGGCGTTCAAGATCTGACGTCGGCGCAATAGGTGCCGTCGCCGTGCGGCGCCGCGCGGAATTCCGGCAGCGCCTCGGCGCGTGACGAGCAGGCGACCAGCGCCGGATAATCGGCGGCGGGAACGGCCGATGGGGTCATCTGCCGGATGAAATGCCAGGCCACCGCGACGCCGACGCCGCCGTGCGTGAGGCCGGCCGAGGAGATGTCCGGCGGCCGCCGGGTGATCTCGGCCTCGAGTTCGCCGCAGGCGGCGCGCAACTGCCCGGTGACCCGTTCGAGCCAGGGCTGGTGCAGCTTCTCGGAAGGCCTCAACCCGTGCTCATAGACGATCTGCACGCTTTCCTCGCGGGCCGCCGGGGCCGGCCGGGTCGGCCGCAGTTGGCGCCGCAGCGCTGGCGGGCCCGCCGGCACGAGGCTGCGCGGCGGCGCCAGCGCCTCGCAATACTGGAGGATCAGCGTCGAATCCATCAGCACGGTCCCGTCGTCGCAGATCAGCGTGGGCGCCTTGACGACCGGATTGATCGTGCGGAACTCGTCGAAGCCGCGGAACACCGACAGCGACCGATGCTCGAACGGCAGCCCCATGAGCTGCAGCGAGATCGCGACGCGGCGCACGTAGGGCGAATCGAGCATGCCGATCAGTTTCATCGTCACTCCGGTTTCTTCACGAACTGCACCGACGCGGCGCGGGCATCGACGACGACGATGTGCGCCGGGTCGAAAACCACGGTGCGCGGCCGGCAGCGAACAGCCGCACGTGCGGCCTCAGGCGAACCCGACCACCGCATGCGGCAGATAGGGCTCCTCGAGCCGTGCGATCTCGTCGGCCGACAGCTTCAGATCCAGCGCCGCCAGCGCATCGTCCAGATGCCCGGCGCGCGACGCGCCGACGATCGGCGCGGTGATCATCGGCTTGGCCAGCACCCAGGCCAATGCGACGCTCGCCATCGGCACGCCGCGCTGCGCGGCCACCTCGGCCACCCGCTCGACCACCGCCCGGTCGGCCTCCTGCGTGCGGCCGAACAACGTGCTGCCGAACTCGTCGGTGCGCGAACGCTCGGTCTGCGTATCCCAGGGGCGCGCCAGCCGGCCGCGGGCGATCGGGCTCCACGGGATCACGCCGATGCCCTCGGCCGCGCACAACGGCAGCATCTCGCGCTCCTCCTCGCGATAGAGCAGGTTCACGTAGTTCTGCATCGACACGAAGCGCGTCCAGCCGTGCAGCCGCGAGGTATGCAGCATCTTCGCGAACTGCCAGGCGTACATCGACGAGGCGCCGATGTAGCGGGCCTTGCCGGCCTTCACGACGTCGTGCAGCGCCTCCAGCGTCTCCTCGATCGGCGTGCGCGGGTCGAAGCGGTGGATCTGGTAGAGGTCGACGTAGTCGGTGCCCAGCCGCCTCAGGCTGGCGTCGATCTCCTGCATGATCGCCTTGCGGCTCAGGCCGGCGCCGTTGGCGCCCTTGTGCATGCGGCCATGCACCTTGGTGGCGATCACCACCTCCTCGCGGCGCGTGAACTCGCGCAGCGCACGGCCGACGATCTCCTCGGAGGTGCCGTCGGAATAGACGTTGGCGGTATCGAAGAAGTTGATGCCCGCCTCCACCGCCCGCTGCAACAGCGGCCGGCTCGCCGCCTCGTCGAGCGACCACGGGTGCGCCCCGCGCGACGGCTCGCCGTAGGTCATGCAGCCCAGGCACAGCGCCGACACGTCCAGACCGGTCGTTCCCAGCTTGCGGTACTTCATCGCGACATCCTCCGATACCTGTTGAATGGCCCGGCCGCCATCATAGAGCCCCCAGAAGGGTAGCGCACGGTCGGCGCCCGGCGCTGCGCTTCAGCTCCGGTCGTGCACGAGCCGCGCGCCGGTCACGCTGCCGCGCCGGCGAACATGCGCAGCCAGCCGAGCGGATCGTGGCTGCGGGCGATCGACACCATCGTCGTGAAGCACAGCAGCGCGATCACGTAGCAGACGAGCTTGCCGGCGAGGGTCGGCGCGCGCCGCAGCGCCAGGATGCCGAACACGATGTAGGCGACCAGCAGCGCCAGCTTGGCGGCCAGCCACGACACCGCGAACGGGTTGAGCTGCAGGATCACCAGCAGCAGCAGCGCGGCCGCCAGCAGCGCGGTGTCGATCACCTGGCTCAGCCGCCGCACCGGCCTGGCCATCGGCGTGGTGGCACCCAGCAGCACGCCGAGGCCGCGGCCGGCGAACACGGCGCCGCTCAGCAGAGCCAGGCCGACGTGGGTCGCCTTGATCACGGGATACCAGGTTTCCAGGGACATGACGGTGACGCTGACGAACGGCTCGATGACCTCCGAGGTCATCGACCTCGCCGCGGACTCTTCGTACGCTGTGTGTCACCGGATCCCGCTACGCAGGATCCGCGACACCCGAAACCGCCCATATCGAAGGAGCCCGCCATGGTCGACGCAGCAACCATCGCCCAAGCCTACATCGAGACCTGGAACGAATCAAACCCGCAGCAGCGGATGGCGGTGCTGGACAGGCACTGGACCCGCGACGCGACCTACGTCGACCCGTTGATGCGCGGCGACGGCGCCGCGCAGATCAGCGGACTGGTCGGCGCGGTGCATGAACGCTTTCCGGGCTTTCGCTTCCGGCTGACCGGCAAGCCCGACGGACACGGCGACTACGTGCGGCTGTCGTGGTCGCTGGGGCCGGACGGAACGGTGCCGCCGATCGAGGGCAGCGACGTCGTGCGTCTGCGCGACGGCCGGATCTGCAGCGTGATCGGCTTCATCGATCGCGCCCCGACCGCCTGAAGCCGGGCCGCGTCACCGATCGTGCGCCGGCCGCCCGAGACCGAGCAGCTCCAGCGTGCGCGGATCATCCTCGCCGCCGAAGAAATCGGCGAGCGCCTGCGCGAAGACCGAACCGGGCCCGTCGACCAGCTTGAACAGCGTCAGGCACGACCGGTACTTCATCGCATCGAGCTCGCCGAGGATCTCCTCGATGCGGCGCCGCTCGCGGTGCGCGCCGATCGCGGCGACGCATTCGCGCAGCCGCGCGCCGAGCGTCGGATGCGCGAGGTACGCGCGGGCCTCGTCGATCGACGCGATGCCGTAGAGACGCGACGCATGGCTGACACCGAGCCCGCGAAGCTGCGGCAGCACGTACCAGATCCAGTGACCGCGCTTGCTGCCGGCGCGCAGCTCCGCCAGCGCGCCGTCGAAACTGTGCGCCTGGGCCGACAGGAACCGCTGCAGTCCCTGGCCGTCGTCCACATCGGTGCCTGGCATCGAACGCCCCTTCGCAGTTCGCGGTGACCGGCGCCGCGCTCCGGTCAGGCCTTCATGATGCCAGTCCCGGGCCCGATGCGGTTCACCTCGGCGCCGGCAGCCTTCCGACCAGTTGCTCGATCGCCATGCCGATCGCCAGCAGCCGACGATCGCTGCCGGCCGGCCCGTCGATCTCGATCGCGATCGGCAAGCGGCTCGCCTTGCCCAGCGCCACCGGCACGTTGACTCCGGGCACGCCGGCGTTGCTGCCGGGATCGGTGTTGCGGATGAACAGGCCGAAGTTCTGCGGGCTGCTGGCCTCGGGCGTCGCATCGAGCGCCACCCGCGGCACCGTCGGAAAGACGATGCCGTCGAGCCGGTTGGCGGCGAACGTGTCCGCATACAGCTTGACCAGCGCCGGCCGCGAGGTTTCGAGCGCCGCCTTGTAGGCCGGCGCGCTGTCGACCGGCTGTCCTCCGGGCGGAATCAGCTTGCGGGGCATCACCATCGCATCGAACACGCCCTTGACGTCGGGGCTGCCGATGCCCTTGGCGACCTCGTCGATGCTCTTGCCGACATTGTTCGTCTTCAGGTACGCGGCCAGATCGTCGTAGGCCTCGTGCACCGCGACCGGAAAGCCGACGGCGCCGTTCAGCTCCATCACCTTCGGCATCTGCACGTCGATGATCCGCACGCCGGCCTTGCGCAGCCGGGCGAGCGCCGCCTCGGTGGCGGCCCTGGTGTCGTCATCGAGGTCTGCGATGAACTCCGGCACCACGCCCAGCCGCACCGCCCGCAGCGATGCGGGCCGCATGCGCGCCGCGCCGGTGATCACGCGATCGATCAGTTCGACATCGGCCATCGAACGGGCCATCGGGCCGGCGGTGTCGCGGGTGTGCGAGATCGGCACGATGCCTTCCTGGCTGTAGCGCCCGACCGTCGGACGCAGCGATGCGCAGCCGTTCAGCGCGCACGGGATGCGGACCGAGCCACCGGTGTCGGTACCGAGGCCTGCCGGCACGATCCGCGCACCGATCGCGGCGGCGGTGCCGGACGACGAGCCGCCGGCCATCTTCGACGGATCGTAGGCATTGCGCACGCCGGGCTGCGAGCCGGTCTTGAATGCGGTGTTGTAGCCGGAGATGCCGAATGCCAGTTCGTGCATGTTGGTCTTGCCGATGATCACCGCGCCTGCGGCGCGCAGCTTCGCCACCACCGGCGCATCGGCCGCCGGTTTGAAGTCGCGCAACGCCGGCGTGGCGCCGACGCCGGCGGGCCGACCTCCGCCGCGGGGGGGCTCGCCGCGTTTGGG
>OEIU01002007.1_pt1 | contig 11523 bp, 13 predicted proteins | sample 1539221 | NCBI WGS metagenome assembly OEIU01 (sample SAMN03792071, study PRJEB22550) | activated sludge metagenome | feature: wastewater treatment plant; material: activated sludge; isolation source: Wastewater treatment plant of a petroleum refinery complex | place: Argentina: Zarate | collected... | reverse complement strand
CATGTTACGATCGTGCAAACCTGTGATGTGTTGCAGTTATGCCTTTGACCCCGCTCGAAAAAGTGTGCGGCCCGGCAACTACCCCAGGTGCCGGGTCACGGTTTTCGCAACAAGTCCCGGCCGTGGAAAAATACCCTTATGAAAAGTGGTCGTAACCTTGGGGTCCGAGGGACATGCTTTCTCCGCGGGCGTTGGTGACGGCCACGCCAGCGCCCTCCCTCAACCTGCCTATGCACGAAACATTGAAGGGCAGTGTCGCGCTTGCGGCCTGTAGCTCTTCCATCTGATCGCTGGGCACGGAGAAGAGGATTTCGTAGTCATCCCCGCCCGAAATCACGGCCTGCGCCCAGCGCGCGTCCGCCTCGATCATGAGCTGCGCCGGGGGCGATAGCGGCAAGGACTTGAACGCAACCTCGGCACGCGCGCCTGCGCCTGCCGCCAGACGGCCAAGGTCCTTGGCGAGGCCATCGGAAATATCGAGTGCCGCCGTCGCATAGCGGTGCAAGAGCGGCGCGAGTTCCACGCGCGGCGCGGGGCGCAGATAACGCCCGCAAAGGAAGCCCGCATCGCCGCTCGTCAGCACATCGGCAAGCAGGCCGGGCTCGCGATGCAGCGCCAGTCCCAATGCTGCGTCCCCCAAGGTCCCCGTGACGAAAATGGCATCTCCCGGCGACCCTCCCTTACGACGCACCATGGCGCCCGACGGCACGGCGCCGAAAATCGTAACGGACACCGAGAGCGGTCCTGGCGTCCTATCGGTGTCACCGCCCAGCAGCGTGCACCCGAAGGCCTTCTGTGCGCTCGCCAGACCTTGCGCGAACTGCGCCATCCATGCGTGCTCGGGCGGTGCGGGAAAGGCGAGCGCCAGCGTGTATCCGAGCGGTAAGGCGCCTTTGGCGGCGAGGTCCGAGACGTTCACGGCGATCGCCTTCCAGGCAATATCGTCGGCACGCTCATCGGCGAGGAAGTGGACGCCCGCCACGATCGGGTCCGTCGTCACGACGATGTCGCAACCCGCGGGCGGGGTGAAAAATGCGGCATCGTCACAAAGGCCGAGCGCTCCCGGCGCGTCCACGCTCAAAGGGACGAGGTACGTCTGGATCAGTTCCGTTTCATTTGCGATCCGTTGCGTCAAACCAACCTCTCGGCGTGTCGTCGTGATGCGTCAAACGGAACCGCCCTTGGGCTCGAAATCCTTCGCCCGGATTTTCCGGGCGATCTTGTCCAGAATGCCGTTGACGACACGCGGTTCGTCTTCGGAAAAAAAGAAGTGGGCGACATTGATGTATTCGTTGATGACGACGCGCACGGGCACGTCGGCGCGGTCCAGAAGCTCGCAAACGCCAGCGCGCAGCACGGCGCGCAGAATGCTGTCGACGCGCACCAGCCGCCATCCCGTCGCAAGCTGATCGTCTATCAAAGGATCGATCTCGCGCTGACGGCGCAGGACGCCGCGCAGGATGTCGGCGAAAAACTGCCGGTCCGCACCTTGGGCGGCCGCAGCGGCCGTCGCATCTTCTTCTGTGCCATCGTCAACAGCCGCGCCGGGCTTTTGCGTGATGCGCTCGGACAGAAACTCCTCGATCACATCGTTGAGGTCCGTGCCGGCCATGTCCATCTGGTAGAGCGCCTGCACGGCCGCCAGCCGCGCGGCGGTGCGCGCCGAGATCAGCTCGGACGCTGGGCCCGCCTGTTTCTTGGTGGTCATGCCTTGTGCCCCCAGAAGGCGCGCTTGATCTCGATGAGCGCCAGGCAGGCGCGGGCTGCGTCACCGCCTTTGCCTTTACGGCCGCCCGTGGCGCGGGCGATGGCTTGCGCCTCGGTGTCCACCGTCAAAACGCCGTTGCCGACCGGCGCGTCGTTGCGCACGGCGACATCCATCAGCCAGTGATTGGCGTTGTTGACCACGATATCGTAATGCGCCGTCTCGCCGCGAATGACGCAGCCCAGTGCAATCGCGCCGTCGAAACTCATACGGCCGGCAGCACGCGCACCGACGGCTGCCGCCAGCACCTGCGGGATCTCGAGCGCGCCCGGCACAGTCAGGCGTGTATAGGTGACGCCGCGCGCCTCGAATTCCGCAATGGCACCCTCCACCAGAAGGTCCGCGATATGCGTATAAAAGCGCCCTTCGATGATCAGGACATGAGCCCGCAGGGGCGCGTCGGAGCGTTGTGCGCTCGCTTCCTCGTTACCGGTTTTAACGACCATGACCCCTACTCGATTTTTCTCGTGCCCGTGACGCGCAGGCCGAAGGCTTCCAGGCCAACATAGACGTGGGCGGGTGACGTTGTGAGCACTTCCATATCCTTTACGCCGAGATCGACGAGAATTTGCGAGCCCACGCCGATCTCGACCTGACGGCGCTCCTTGGAACTGTCGTGCATGCCGGGTGTCTGCTGCTTCACCCACTCCGACAGAGCCTTGGGCCGCAGATCGCGTATCAGCACCAGGACGCCGCGTCCTTCCTTCTCGATGGCGCGCAGCGATTGAGAAATGATGGCCTCGCTCTCGCCGCCGATCCCCAGGATGTCGTGGAACACGTTGAGCGGCTGCACGCGCACGAGCACGGGTTCGCGGCCCGTAATCTTGCCCTTGACGAGCGCCAGATGCTCGGCCGGTTCCACCGTCGTCTCGTAGACATGAAGATCGAAGTCTCCGCCGATGCGTGCTTCGACATGCGTCTTGGCGACGTGCTTGATGATACGATCGTTCTTGAGGCGGTAGGAGATCAAGTCCTCGATGGCGCCGATCTTCAGCCCGTGCGTCTGGGCGAACGGCACCAGATCACCCATGCGCGCCATGGTGCCGTCGTCGTTCATGATCTCGCAGATGACGGCGGCGGGCACGAGGCCCGCAAGTCGCGTGAGATCCACACTCGCTTCCGTGTGGCCGGCGCGAACCAGCACGCCGCCCTCGCGTGCGATCAGCGGAAAGACGTGACCGGGTGAAACGATGTCGCCTGCACTCTTGGTCGGATCGATGGCGGTTGCGATGGTGCGCGCGCGATCGAATGCGGAAATGCCGGTTGTAATGCCCTCTCGGGCCTCGATGGACTGCGTGAAGGCCGTCGAGCGGCCGACGCCTGCGCGGGCCTGCGACTGCAAACCGAGTTCCGTCGCGCGCGCCTGCGTCAACGTCAGGCAGATCAGTCCGCGCCCGTGCTTGGCCATGAAGTTGATGGCATCGGGCGTCGCCATTTGCGCAGGAATGATGAGATCGCCCTCGTTCTCGCGATCCTCCGCGTCGACGAGCACGACCATCTTGCCATTCTGCATGTCCTCGACGATCTCCTCGATCGGCGAGAGTACGGAGGTAGCTCTTTGCGAACCGTGATTCACGGGCGGAACTCCAGAAGGCGCGCGACGTAGCGCGCAAAAACGTCGACCTCTATGTTGACGAGGTCGCCCGGCCTTTTCGCGCCCCAGGTCGTTACCGTCAAGGTGTGCGGAATGAGGTTGACGCCGAAGCGGTCTCCGGACACCTCGTTGACGGTTAAGGACGTGCCATCCATGGCGATGGAGCCCTTGGGTGCGATATACCGCGCGAGGTGCTCGGGCGCTTCCAGAACAAAGCGGCGGCTGTCCCCATCCGGCGTGATGGAGATGATCTTGGCAACCCCATCGACGTGACCCGAGACGATGTGTCCGCCCAATTCGTCGCCAGCCCGCAGCGACCTTTCCAGATTGACCTTGCGGCCGGGCTTCCAGCCCTCAAGTGTCGTCTTGGAAAGCGTCTCATTGGACACATCCACCGTAAAGAGCGCACCGGCCGGATCGCGCGCGATTTCCTTGGCTGTGAGGCATACGCCATCACAGCAAATCGATGCGCCGGGGGGAATCGTATCCGCGCCGTAGGCCGTGCGCACCGTGAACTCGCCCCCTTGGCGCGACACGACTTCTCCGACGTCGCTCACCAGCCCCGTGAACATGCTCAATGCCCTTCCTGCCTATGCGCCAAGCGCAACCGCCAAAGTCTATCAGGTCCCAAAGTCGCGGTATCCACAATTCCCAGCGGCAGATTGCCTGCATAGGGCGCAACAAGCGCAAGCGGAGAAACGCTGCCCATGCCCTCAGATCGCTCCGTATCGCCAACGCCCGCGACGTACATGGCGATCTCATCGACGAGCGATTGGTCACTGAAGGCCCGCCACATGCCCGGTCCGCCCTCCACCAGCAATCGCGTAATTCCGCGGGCCACAAGGGCCTCCATGACGGCCGGCAGCCAAAGCTGCGACCCCACCACCGGCACGAGCGCCACCTCCGCACCCATCCGTTCGAGTGTCGCCTTGCGCACCGGGTCAGCCCCCAAGCCAGCGATACATAGAACGCCGACGGCGTGACTGTCGTCGAAGATGCGGGCGTGAGGCGAAATATCGAGACCTTTTGAGAGCACGACGCGCAAGGGCGAACAACCCTCAAGCCCCGGCAAACGGCACGTCAATTGCGGATTATCGGCTCGCATAGTGCCCGCCCCGACGAGGATGGCATCGGCCTGCGCACGCAGCAGATGACCATGCGCCCGCGCCTGGGGGCTCGTCACGAAGACGGGCGAAGATCCGGTTCCCTCCGGCACGCGCCCCGCGCTATCGAGCGCCATTTTCAGCGTGACGAACGGGCGGCGTTCGGTGACGCGGACGATGTGGCCGCGCGTGATCCAGCGTGCCTCCTCCGCACCGACGCCACGCCGAACGTCCAGTCCGGCGGCCCGAAGCCGATCGAGGCCGCGGCCGGCCACACGGGGGTCGGGATCTTCAATCGCAACGACTGCCCGCTTAAGGCCCGCTTCAACAATCGCCTCCGCGCATGGCGGCGTTTTACCGAAATGCGAGCAGGGTTCCAGCGTGACGTAGATCGTCTTGCCCTTGGCGCGCGCGCCAGCTTGTGCAATGGCGCGCGGTTCCGCGTGCGGCCTGCCGGTTGGCGCAGTAACGGCGCGCGCAATCACCTCACCCGTCACCTCGTCGGCGATCACGGCTCCGACAGATGGATTGGGCGCCGTGAGGCCAAGTCCCCGGCGCGCCATCATCAAGGCGATCCCCATCATCTGGGCATCGAATTTGGCGCGGTCAGCGCTCACCACACGCCCCTTTTCACGTGCGATGCGCCAATCCCGGGGGCGCGAACATTCCGCCTGTCTAAGAGCACGCCAGTCACGATCGCTTATTTCTTTGCTGCCGAAACATCAGGGGGCGAACCGGCCGCGTAGGTATCATCACGCAACCGTCTGTCGGAGAGATCAGAGGCAATATCGCGCAACACGGCCTGGAAATCGCTGGCGTCCCGGAAATCCCGGTAAACGGAGGCAAACCGCACATAGGCAACCGGATCGAGTTCGCGCAAGGCCGCCATGACCAGTTCGCCAATCTCCGCCGATGTGATCTCGGTTTCGCCCGAGCTTTCGAGCTGGCGGACCAGACCCGTAACGAGCCGCTCGATGCGCTCGGGCTCGATGGGACGCTTGCGCAGTGCGATCTGCACGGAGCGTTCGAGCTTGTCGCGCTCGAAGGGCACGCGGCGGCCCGATCGCTTCACCACGGTCAACTCGCGCAGTTGCACCCTTTCGAAAGTGGTAAAGCGCCCGCCGCAGTCCGAGCAGACCCGCCGCCGGCGGATGGCGGAGTTTTCGTCCGACGGCCGGCTGTCCTTGACCTGGCTATTTTCGCTCCCGCAGAAGGGACAGCGCATGCTGGGCGTTCCTTGCCTCGTTCAATTGGCTTTGAGCGCTTCTCGACCGCCCGGCCGGGCGCGTCAAGGCGCGAATTACCCTTGAGCGGGACGCGGGGCCGGATGTTCTTTCCTGGAGAACTCCGCCCGCGCGGCCATGACCTGCGGAATGTGAGCCTCGGCCCAGCTATCGAGCTTCCTGACAGCGTCCGCCAGCGACCGGCCCAGATCCGTCAGGGCATATTCCACGCGCGGGGGGATCTCGCCATAATCGATGCGCGAAACGAGCCCGTTACGCTCCAGTTCGCGCAGCGTCTGCGTCAGCATCTTCTGGGAGACGCCTTCGATCAGCCGCATGAGATCGCCGTTTCGCACGGGGCCGCGCTTCAACGCCGGCAGGATGAGAAGTGTCCACTTGTCCGCGATCAACTCAAGGATGGCCCGCGACGGGCACGCCTCGGCATAGACGTTTGGCGCCTGGCATTCGCGCCCTTCAAGAACAAGTTTTCTAACCATGAGGCGTTCTCTCGACAGTTACCAAAAGGTGCGTACGGCAGGAACCAAAAGGTGCGTACTTTACGAATGGTGCTCGCCCCATATATCGCAGGTGCCGAAGGATATTTCAACTGCATGGGAGCACCGCACATGACCACCCTCGCCATCGTCTATCACTCCGGTTACGGCCACGCCGCCGCGCTTGCCGATCACGTCGCCAAGGGCGCTGCGAGCGTCGGCGGCGTCAGCGTCAAGACCTATAAGGCCGAAGAGCTTGCCTCACCCGACAAGGGCCCCTGGGCCGGCCTCGCCAATGCCGATGCCATCATCTTCGGCGCCCCAACCTACATGGGCTCGGCGTCCGCACCCATGAAGCAATTCATGGACGCCAGTTCCAAGGTGTGGGCCGGCCAGGGCTGGAAGGACAAGATCGCGGCGGGCTTCACGGTCTCGGCGAGCCAATCGGGCGACAAGCTCTCGACACTGATGCAGAGGAAAAAAAGGGACAAGCGTCGAGCGCGTGTGATCCGGCCCATGACTGGAGCTCTCCATATCGCCAGAGAATGTCCTTGCGAGTAGATCGGGAACTTGGCGCACAGCGCCATGGCCTTCGCGCGCACGGCTGCCTCGACGGAGGCGTTGCGCGTTCTTGGCCAGGCCATCGAGAACAGGCGGATGTTTTGGCAGCTTGTCCGATTTGGACCCGTTTGCGGACATCGGCAGGCGCTCTGTCCTGGTCAACGAGAACAACTGGCTTGCTTCCCGCATAATATTTCGATATATGCCGAAATATCGAAGGGAACCGCATGTCATCGAACAAGCTAGAGAGAGACGTCGCCCGCTTCGCCGATATGCTTGCCGCACTCGGCACCGAGACGCGGTTGAAGATCGTGCGGCTGTTGCTGCAGGCACACCCCGAGGGCCTCGTCGTCGGTGAGATCGGCGCCGAACTGGGCGTGTCGCCATCGACGCTGTCGCACCACCTCGACAAGCTGAAGAACGAGGGCCTCATCAGCGTGAAGCGCGAGAGCACCTTCCTGCGCTACACGGCCAACACGGCAGTCCTGGAAGAGATCCTGGGCTTCCTGTTCGCGGAATGCTGCACGCGAACCAAGGCCATAAATCCGAAGAAGATCGTCTGCTGTTAGGAGAGCCGCCCATGAGTGAACCCACCGTCAAAGACGTCGTGCGCGAGACGTATGCAGAGGCGGCACGGCGCGTTGCGACCGGAGCCGGTAACTCCTGTTGTGGCGGAGCGCCGGCTGCACTCGACGGTTGCGACCCGATCACCTCCAATCTTTACGGCATCGACGAGACTGGTGTGCTGCCCGAGACGGCGGTCCTGGCTTCGCTCGGCTGCGGTAATCCGACGGCACTCGCCGAATTAAGACCCGGCGAGACGGTGCTCGACCTCGGCTCCGGTGGCGGTATCGACGTGCTGCTGTCGGCACGCCGCGTCGGCCCGACGGGCAAGGTCTACGGCCTTGACATGACCGACGACATGCTGGCATTGGCGCGCGAGAACCAGAAGAAGGCCGGCGTCACCAATGTCGAGCTCCTGAAAGGCGAGATCGAGAACATCCCGCTGCCCGACAACTCGGTCGATGTCATCATCTCCAACTGCGTCGTCAATCTTTCGAGCGACAAGGACAAAGTCATCGCGGAAGCGTTCCGCGTGTTGAAGCCCGCAGGGCGCTTTGCCGTCTCGGACGTGGTCACGCGCGGCGAGATCCCCGACGCGGTCCGCAAGGACATGGGATTGTGGGTCGGCTGCATCGCTGGCGCCCTCGATGAGCGTGAGTTCCGCATCAAGCTGGCGACGGCGGGTTTCGAAGCCATCAGCATCGAACCGACGCGGGTCTACAAAGTCGAGGATGCGCGCGAGTTCCTGGCCGCAAAGGGCATGGAAGCGGAGGCGCTCGCAGCGCAGGTAGACGGCAAGTTCATGAGCGCCTTCGTGCGCGCGACCAAGCCCGGCAAGGCAGCCAGCGGATCGTGCTGTGGCCCGTCCTGCTGTGGGGCATAAAGGGGCGCGTGCCCACGTTCGAACGCTACCTGACGCTATGGGTCGGGCTCTGCATCGGCGCGCATCGCGCACGTCGCGCGGCAATGGAGCCGCGCCCGGCAGCCCGTCGCCGCCTGATCACGGGCGCACCTGAACCAACAGCACCGGCCGCCGCCGGTGCTTTTTGCTTTTGGCCGCTTGTGTGATTTGGACCCAAAACAGACATCAGGCGTCGCCGTCACTCCGGCACTTTACAGGATTATAGAAAGCATCCCTATCGATCTAATCGGCGAAATTCGACTCGACGATTGACTGACCCGACTTCGGCTTTCGAAATATGGTTGGGAGAATCTGGCGGCGCATCGCTTGCCCCGCAATGACTTTACTAACTCACGGCCCATGATGAGCAAGCTAGTGCGGGCTCGACGGAACTGACGTTGATTTGATTTGCAGTAGACAAGAACTATCCCCTATCGACGAACGCGAAAAAGACGGCGCTGTTATCGAAGCGCTGGATGTTCGAAGGGGGGACTAAAGCATGACATCTCTGATGCTCAGGTGGTTTGCGCTCACGGCGTTTGTCGCCGCGGTTGTGGGCTCATTACCGGCTGTGGCCGCTGAGACGAGTGAGCGAGTACTGTCAACCTCCGAGTGGCATTCCTATGGCCGTGACTATGGCCAGCAGCGGTTCTCCCCCCTCGATCAGGTCAACACCAAGACCGTGCAACGTCTGGTGCCCAAATGGATCTATCAGACTGGTGCGGCGGCCACTTTCTCGACGTCACCATTGGTCGCCGACGGCGTCATGTACATCACGGCCCCCTTCTCCCATGTCGTCGCATTGGATGCCAAGACAGGCCAGCAGATTTGGCGATACGAACATAAGCGAACCTCGGACAAGATCTGCTGCGGACCGGCCAACCGTGGTGCTGCCATCGGATATGGCAAAGTTTTCGTCGCGACCGTCGATGCGCGCCTCGTCGCGCTTGATCAAAAGACAGGTCAGCCCGTGTGGGATATCGCCCTTGCCGAGAAGATGATGGACGGCACCGAAGACAAGCAGGTCATGGCGGCGGATGATCCGCTGCATGCCAGAAACATCACGGGTTCGACAGGTGCCGGCGCTGTCATCGCGCCGCTTGTGTACGACGGCAAAGTTTTCGTAGGCATCACGGGCGTCGGTTATGGCTTGCATCTCGACAGCCCTCGGCCAGGCGCACCGCTCGGCGCCGTGGTCGGCGTATCCGGACGTTACGGCCGCCCCGGCTTCCTAGCCGCCTATGACGTTGATACCGGCAAGGAGGTTTGGAAGTTCGAAACGACGCAGAAGGGTTGGGAGGGTGAATTCCGCACCCAAACACCCGATGGCGTGCCACTCAAGCGCGACATTGCGATAGAAAAAGCCAACATGGCAAAGTATGCCAACGCTTGGCAGTACGGCGGCGGCTCCATCTGGCACACGCCTGCCGTGGATACAAAAACCGGCCTCCTCTATTTCGGCATCGGCAATCCTTCGCCTCAGGCGGCAGACAGCACGCGTCCGGGCGACAATCTCTACACGATGTCACTCGTTGCGCTGGAGGCTGCGACCGGCAAACTGGTATGGTATTTCCAGCAGGTGCCTCACGACATGTGGGGTTACGACGTAGCGAGTCCTCCGACGCTGTTTGATGCAGAGGTCGATGGGAAGAAAGTGCCTGCGGTAGGCGAAGCGAGCAAGCTTGGATGGTACTATGTCCACGACCGGCGCACCGGGGCGCTGCTGTTCAAATCTGAAGCCTTCGTGCCGCAGGACAACCTGTTCACACCGCCGACGCCGAAAGGTGTCCGCATCACGCCGGGCCCGGCAGGAGGTTCAAACTGGTCACCGGCTTCGCTAGATGCGGCGCGCGGTTTGGTCTATGTCGCTGGCTCGCATATTCCGATGATCTATCGAACCGATGAATTGCCGGCCCAAGGCGACAAACCTGCGGTGCCGTATTTCATCATCGAGCCCTCCAACGAGCCGAACTGGGGCACGCTCACCGCCATTGACCTGAAGGACAAGGGACGCATTGCGTGGCAGACGAAGATGGAGCAGCCGATGGTCGGCGGCGTACTGGCGACAGCGGGCGGCCTCGTCTTCACCGGCGAGGGCAGCGGCGAATTCTCCGCATTTGATGCCGCGACGGGGACCAAGGTCTGGCGCTTCAATTGCGGAGCGGGCGTCAATGCTCCGCCGATAAGTTATGAAATTGACGGCAAACAATACGTGGCTGTTGCTGCGGGCGGGAGCCAAATCTGGGGCTTCCGGCAGGGTGGCGCTCTGGTCGTGTTCGGGCTCGCAGATTGACGTCGAACGTCAGCAGTGCGCACACGATGTGTGCTGCGCGCGGGCGCAGCGCGGAACCCTACCGCAAGGCGCTCCACCGACTCGGCGTCGGCACGCCTCCTTTTGGCGTGGAATGTCTGCCCATGACTCCTGAGCAGACATGTCTAGCTTGCCATGCGGTGCCTGTGGAAAGAGAGGAAATACCGCTACTAGGCGGAGAGGCTTTGTGGGTAGATCCGACTTGCAACAGAGTATTCCTGGCAAGCGTCATGCACTCAACTAGCGTCCGACAGAGATTCTATTTTCGGAGGGGCCAATGCAGTCCTTGAAATTCGGCTTGGCGGCGGCGGCGATGGCCTGCGCACTTTCGGCGAGCGCTCAGGCCGCCGATTGCACCAGGGTTACAGCCCTCGGCGAAACCTTGACCTACGACACCGCCGTGCTCTTCTCGACAAACGCTCTTAAAAATACGCTCGCTTCGCAAGGTCGCGTGGGGAAGGGGCCAGTGCGCACGACCTGCAAGACAGGCTCGATGATGACGACGTGTTACTCCTCGCAGATGGCCTGCAAAGGCGCAACACCCAAGACCTGCTTAGGCGCTTGGCTGTGCTTCTGACTCCGCCGCCCGGCGCCAACTCGTTCTGAAGTTGACCTCACATCGATCGGCGATGCAGGGTGAAGTCGACTGGACGCTGCCCATGGGCGGTTTTTATCTCGTCAATATTGTTTCTGTCGTCATTCGATTGCTCCAACGACGTTGCTGTAGTCATGAACTGTGCGGGTCCAGTCCGGCAACTTTGCTGGTCGCCTGCATCATACTATAAGTTTCGAGCTGCCATCGAAGTTGCATTGCGTGGTGCCGGCGGGCGAGCCTAGGCGGATGCCGGATTATGACCTCAACCGGACCAAGTGCCGGTGCACAACATCGCCGCTGAGAATCTTTAGATGGCAGATCGATTTCTTGTCGGTAGTCGTCTTAATCCTAACTTACGAGCTATCGCCAATTCTTGGTGACGGCCTGATGGCTCAGGCGGCGGCTATGGGCT
>OEIU01002006.1_pt1 | contig 11533 bp, 9 predicted proteins | sample 1539221 | NCBI WGS metagenome assembly OEIU01 (sample SAMN03792071, study PRJEB22550) | activated sludge metagenome | feature: wastewater treatment plant; material: activated sludge; isolation source: Wastewater treatment plant of a petroleum refinery complex | place: Argentina: Zarate | collected... | reverse complement strand
CATGCTGCCCGGGCCGAGGAGGACCACGAGCACCGCGTACGCCGTGGCGAGCGAGGGGTGCGCGCCGAGCGTCAGGCCGAGCCGCAGCGGACGGGTCGCGTGGACGGCGACGAGGAGGCCGAGCACGACGAAGCCGAGGTTGCTCCACGTGTTGGCCGGCTGCCGGACCCATCCGGGCCGGGCCGCCTCGCAGAATCCGTCGCCGCGGCCGACGTCCGGCCCGAGCCATCCCCACCGGGCGGCGGCGAGCACGAGGGCCAGTGAGAGCACGGCCGTGACGGCGGTCACGACCACCGGTCGCACGGTGCGCCCGTCCGGCGCCGGGGACGACATGTGACCAGCCCAGCACATCGGCCGCCTGCCACGCCACGGTGCGCCGCTGATAGCGTCGAACCGACATAGAGACTCGCTCGTCCGAAGGGGTACATCCGTGAGCACCACGCCCGTCAAGGTGGCCGTCACCGGCGCCGCCGGCCAGATCGGCTACAGCCTCCTGTTCCGCATCGCGAGCGGCGCGCTGCTCGGCCCGGACACCCCCGTCGAGCTCCGGCTCCTCGAGATCACCCCCGCGCTCAAGGCGCTCGAGGGCGTCGTCATGGAGCTCGACGACTGCGCCTTCCCGACCCTCGCCGGTGTCGAGATCGGCGACGACGCCACCAAGGTCTTCGACGGCGTCAACCACGCCCTCCTCGTCGGCGCCCGCCCGCGCGGCCCCGGGATGGAGCGCGGCGACCTGCTCGAGGCGAACGGCGGCATCTTCGCGCCGCAGGGCAAGGCCCTCAACGAGGTCGCGGCGTCCGACATCCGCGTCACCGTCACCGGCAACCCGGCCAACACCAACGCCCTCATCGCGATGTCGAACGCCCCCGACATCCCCACCGAGCGCTTCTCGGCCCTGACCCGGCTCGACCACAACCGCGCCATCTCGCAGCTGGCCGCGAAGCTCGGCGTGCCGGTCTCCGAGGTCCGGAAGATGACGATCTGGGGCAACCACTCGGCCACCCAGTACCCCGACCTGTTCCACGCCGAGGTCGGTGGCCGCAACGCCGCCGAGGCCGTCGGCGACCAGGACTGGCTCGAGAACACCTTCATCCCCACCGTCGCCAAGCGCGGCGCGGCGATCATCGAGGCGCGCGGTGCGTCGTCGGCGGCGTCCGCGGCGTCGGCGACCATCGACCACGCCCGTACCTGGGTCGAGGGCACCCCCGACGGCGACTGGGTGTCGATGTCGGTGCGCTCCGACGGCTCCTACGGCGTCGAGGAGGGGCTGATCAGCTCCTTCCCGGTGACTGTGAAGGACGGTCGCTGGGAGGTCGTCCAGGGCCTCGACATCGACGACTTCTCGCGCGGGAAGATCGACGCGTCGGTCGCCGAGCTCGCGTCCGAGCGCGACGCCGTCAAGGCCCTCGGCCTCGTCTGAGCCTCACCCCCTCGCCGGGCCCGCATCCCGTCGAGAGGACAGAACACGCCGTGTGACCTCCGGGTCGCACGGCGTGTTCTGTCCTCTCGACGGCTTCTGCGTGTCGGGGGCCGGCTACGGGGACATCGACAGGAACAGGAAGGCCGCGAGCAGCACGAGGTGCACGGTCCCCTGCAGCCGCGTCGCCCGCCCCGGCACGACGGTGAGCACCGCGACGACCATCGTGATCGCCAGCAGCACGATCTGGGTCGCGCCGAGGCCGAGGTGCAGCGGCGTCGGCACCCAGATCGAGGCCACCGCGAGCGTCGGGATGGTGAGCCCGATCGAGGCCATCGACGAGCCGAGCGCGAGGTTGAGCGAGACCTGGATGCGCCCGCGCCGCGCCGCGTTGGCCGCCGCGAGCGTCTCCGGCAGCAGGACGAGCAGGGCGATGACGACGCCGACGAACGACACCGGCAGCCCGGCCGCCAGCACCGCCGACTCGATGGCCGGCGACTCGATCTTGGCCAGCCCGACGACGGCCACGAGCGAGAGCAGCAGGAGGGCGAGCGAGGTCGCCGCCTCCCGGTTCGTCGGCGGGTCCGCGTGGTCGTCGGCGTCGAGCGGGTCGCCGCGGTCGGAAACCGGCAGGAAGAAGTCGCGGTGGCGCACGGTCTGGGTGACGACGAACGCCGCGTAGAGGACCACCGAGGCCACCGCGGCGAAGGCCAGCTGCCCGCCGGTGAACTCGGGGCCGGGCTGCCCGGTCGTGACGCTCGGGAGGACGAGGCAGGTCGTGGCCAGGGCGGCGACCGTGGCCAGCGCGCCACCGGTGCCCTCGGCGTTGAAGTTCGCGAAGCCGAAGCGCCGGGCGCCGAGGAACAGCGAGAGCCCCATGATCCCGTTGACGGTGATCATCACGGCGGCGAAGACGGTGTCGCGGGCCAGGGTCGCCGCGTCGTCGCCGCCGCTGAGCATGAGCGTGACGATGAGCGAGACCTCGATGACGGTGACCGCGACGGCGAGGACGAGCGAGCCGAACGGCTCCCCGACCCGGTGCGCGACGACCTCCGCGTGGTGGACCGCCGCCAGCACCGCCGCGGCGAGCAGCAGCGCCACGACGACGACGAGGACCGGGCCGATGTCGCGCCCCCAGGTGAGGGCGAGGGCGACGAGGCCGACGATCGGCGCGACCGTCCAGGTACGAGCGAGGACGGGGTGCGTGCCGGCCGCGGCCACGTCAGCCGGCCCCGTGGGCCGCGTCCGCGGCTCGCCCGGCCGCGCGCTCGGCGGCCTCGACGACGTTCGAGAGCAGCATGGCGCGCGTCATCGGCCCGACCCCGCCGGGGTTGGGGCTGACGAACCCCGCGACGTCCCACACGTCGTCGGCGACGTCGCCGGCGACCCGGCCCTTGCCGGTCTCCTCGTCGACGACCCGCGAGACGCCCACGTCGAGCACCGCGGCGCCGGGCTTGACCATGTCGGCGCTGATGATGCCGGGCGCCCCGGCCGCGGCGATGACGATGTCCGCCTGGTGCACCTCGGCCACGAGGTCGCGGGTGCCCGTGTGGCAGAGGGTGACCGTGGCGTTCTCGGAGCGCCGCGTGAGGATGAGCCCGAGCGGGCGGCCGACCGTGAGGCCGCGCCCGACGACGACGACCTTGGCTCCGGCGATCGGCACGTCGTAGCGGCGCAGCAGCTCGATGCATCCGACCGGGGTGCACGGCAGCGGCGCCGGCTCCCCGAGGACGAGCCAGCCGAGGTTCATCGGGTGCAGGCCGTCGACATCCTTGGCCGGGTCGACCGCGGACAGGATGGCGTTCTCGTCGAGCCCGGTCGGCTGCTGGACGATGAAGCCCGTGCAGTCCGGGTCGTCGTTGAGCTCGTGGACGACGCCGAGGACGTCCTCGAGCGAGGAGCCGGCCGGCAGGTCGCGGCGCATCGAGCGGATGCCGATCTCGGCGCAGTCGCGGTGCTTGGCCCCGACGTACCACTGGCTGCCGGGGTCGTCGCCGACGAGGACGGTGCCGAGCCCCGGCACGACCCCCCGTTCGGCGAGCGCGGCCACGCGGGCGCGCAGCTCGTCCTTGATCGTCGCGAGGATGGCCTTGCCGTCGAGCGTCGTGGCGGTCACGGGCTCATCCTCGCACCCGCCCCGGCCCGCGCGCCGCCACCGGTCCACGAGCCGCCGGACCGGATCGACCGCCGCGTCGCGTCGTGGCGCTGGAGTGACTAGCGTGGTGCGTGTGGCGAGGTATGCGGTGAACGAGGCGGGGGTGGCCCACGTGCGGGCCCTCATCGACGCCCGGCAGTACGTGCTCGACAGCGACTGGGGCGAGGTCCAGCCGGACGCCGCCGCCGAGAACGCCTACCTCGAGAAGCACTCGTGGGAGGAGTACGGGGCCTGGCACCTCGGGCTCACCGAGGGCCCGGGCGACGAGACCAAGGCCCGCTACGCGTTCGTCGCCGGCGACTTCCGCCGCGTGCACCGCAGCGCCCTCATCGCCTGCGTCTACCGCGCCTCGGAGTGGCGCCACAAGGACGTCGAGCTCGCCGCGCACGACCTCCTCCAGCACCTCGACGCGACGAGCGGGTGAGCGCGGGAGTCGTCGCCCGCCGCTCCGGGCGCCACCGCACCCGGGGCCGCGTCCGCGTGCCGGAGCGCGTCGCCCCGGGCGCCACCGGTCCCCGGCTCGCCGGGCTCGACCTCGCCCGCGGGCTCGCCGTCCTCTCGATGCTCGTCGCCCACCTCGCCCCGGTCGGTGGCGTGCTCGACGTCAGCGAGTACCTCACGGCACCGCTCTTCGCCCTCGTCATCGGGGCCGGGACGGGTCTCGCGCTCGCCCGGCCCGGTGTGGAGGCCGGCCGCTTCCTCCTCGACTCGCTGCTGCGCGGGCTGCTCCTCGTGGCGCTCGGGGTGCTGCTCCAGGCGACCTACGACCAGGTCGACGTCGTCCTGCCCTACCTCGGGGTGCTCGTCGTGGTCCTCGGTCCGCTGGCCCTCGCGCTGCGCCGGCTCCCGCTGCTCGTGGTGGGCGTCGCGGCCGGGCTGGCGGTCGTCGGGCCGCTCGTCACCGAACGGGCCCGCGACGCCCTGGGGCCGGGGTCGGGGACGGTCGTCCGCGACCTCGTGCTCTGGCTCGCGGCCGGCCCGAGCTACCGCCTCGTCTCGTTCCTGCCGATGGCCCTGGGGGGCCTGGTGCTCGCCCTCGTCCTGCCCCACCTCGCCAGATGGCGGACGGCGGCCCCGGTCTCCGCGGTGCTGCTCGCGGCCGCGACCGTCGTGCACGCGCTCGGCGTGGCCAGCCCGGACGGGGCGGCCGCGTACTCGGGGACGACGGCGGAGGTGGTGGCGGCGACCTTCCTCGCGGCGGCGGTCGTCGTCGCGTCGTGCGCGGTCGTCGACCTGTTCGCCGGGCGGTCGCGGCCGAATGCCGTCCTCGCGCCGGTGCTCGCGGTCGGCCGGCTGGCCCTCACCGCCTACACCGTGCAGGTCCTCCTGCTCGCCCTCGTGGCCGTCTTCCGCTCCGGCGAGCGCGACGACTCGTGGCTCGTCCTCGCGCTCACGGCCGTGGTCGTCGTCGGCGCCTGCTGGCTGCTCGACCGCACCTGGGGCACCGGCCCGCTCGAGATCCTCGTCCGACTGGCCCGGGTGCCGGAGGACTGGCGCTCCGGCGCCGGCCTGCGCGACGCGGTCGGGTCGCTCAGCGCGGCACGGCGTCGGCGAGGGCCGCCACCGCCGCCACGAAGCACTCCTCCGGAGGGGTGACCAGCCCGGCGCCGACCTGCCCGGTGCCGGCGACCCGCCCGGCCATCCCGGTGTTGATCTGGGGCAGCTCGCCGGTGCGGACGACCTTGGTCACGTCGATACCGACCGGCGTCCCGCGGAACCCGAGGATCGGCACCTGGTAGACGGGGTGCTCGTCGACGGTCACCTCGTACATCCGCCGGGTCGCGGCGAGCGCGAACGGCACGTCGCCGCCGACGAACCGGACGATGGCCGGGGCGGCGGCCATCGCGAACCCGCCGATGCCACCGGTCTCGGTGATCGCCGAGTCGCCGATGTCGGGGTTCGCGTCCTCCGGTCCGTAGTCGCCGAGGAAGAGGCCCTGCGGGGTGTTGGCCGGGCCGGTGAACCACCGGTCGCCGGTGCCGGAGACGCGGATGCCGAAGTCCGTGCCGTTGCGGGCCATCGTCGTGACGACGGTCGAGCCCGGGATGCCCTCCGCGGCCCGGGTGGCCAGCTTGCAGGCGGGCATCCCGAGGTTGAGGAAGAAGTGCTCGTTGGCGCCGGAGAAGCGCACCGCCTCCGCGACGTCGGTGCTCGACGCGTCGGCCGTGATCATCCCGGGCAGCAGCTCGCGCAACAGCATGAGCGACCCGGCCCGGTTGCGGTTGTGCCCCTCGTCGCCCATCTGGAGCATCTGGGCGATGATCGCGCGGACGTCGACCGGGCCGGTGCTGCGGACGGCCTGCCGGAGGATCGGACCCAGGACGTCGCCCATCCAGCGGAGGCGCTCGATCACCTCGGCGCCGTACGCGCCGTAGCGCAGCACCTTGCCGAGGCCCTCGTTCAGGGAGCACCACGAGGTGTTGTCGTGCACCTCGTCGCGCAGGACGTACATCCACATCGACGGGCTGACGACACCGGCCATCGGGCCGACGGCGCCACGGTGGTGGCAGGGTTCGAGCTCGAACTCTGCTGCGGCAAGGCGCTGCTCGGCCTCCTCCGGTGAGTCGGCCAGGCCCTCGAGGAGGACCGCGCCGATGAGGGCGCCGCGCATCGGGCCGGACGCGCGCTCCCACTCCAGGGGCGGGCCGGCGTGGAGGAAGGTGCCGCGCTCGAGTCCGAGCGACTCGGACGCCGGTGCCACGTCGACGAGGGTCGCCTCGGCGGCGGTCATCCGGGCGAGGGCGGTGGCGTTGGCCTCCTCACGACGTGGGTCGGCCATCACCCGGGCCAGGGCGGCCTCGGTGCCGGGCAGCGGCGGGTGCCAGCCGGCGTCGGTGACGGCGACGGCCTGGTCGCGCAGCGCGTCGGCGAAGAGGGCGACGCCCGAGGTGGCGACGACCGGGTCGGCGCCGAGCAGGCCGCGGAGCGGAGCGGTCATCGGGTTCCTCCGAGCAGGGCGACGGCGTGCCGGGCGGCCGCCGCGTTGGACAGGAAGACGGACGCGCCGGCCGCGGCGAGCACGTCGGCGCACCGGGCCCGGCCCTGCGGGTCGGCGTCGGTCCCGGTGAGGGAGACGACGACCGGTAGCGCCCGGCCGTCGGCGTGCGCGGTGTCGCGGGCGTGGCGCACGGCGTCGGCGAGCTCGCCCGCGGGGTCGGGATGGGCGCCGTGCCCGAGGACGAGGTCGAGGAGCAGGACGCCGCAGGTCGGGTCCGCGGCCTCGGCGGCGATGCGTTCCATCCGCAGGGTCGGGTCGATCATCGGGTGCGCGCGGCCGCGGGTCAGCTCGTCGGCGCCGAAGTCGACGACGACGTGGCCGGGGTCGGTCGTCGTCGCGCCGAGGGCGGGCTCGTGGCCGAGGTTGGAGGCGATCGGGCCGAGCGCGTCGGTGGCGACGAGGAGCGCCTCCTCGGCGAGCGTCCCACCGCAGAAGAGACCACGCAGCGACGGGCCGGTGGTGAGGGTCGCGTCCTCCGGGTCGGCCTGTGTCGCAGGCCAGTCGGGCACGGCGACGCCCTCGGCCTGCAGGGCGGCCTCGGTCGCGGCGGTGAGGTCCGGGCGGCCGGCTCCGAGGGTCGCCCAGTGCACGCGCAGGCCGAGGTCGGCGGCCTCGGCCCGGATCGAGTCGAGCACCCCGTCGTCCGGTGGCTTGGAGACGACGAGCACCCACTCGGTCGAGGCGTCCTCCGCGAGGGCGCGCAGGGCCTGCCGGGTGGCGCGTCCGCCGACGGCGGCCTTGAGGTCGCGGCCCCCGACGCCGAGGCAGTGGCTGACGCCGACGCCCGCGGCGTCGAGGAGGCACATCGCCTGCTGTGCACCGGTGCCCGAGGCGGCGACGATGCCGACCGGCCCGGGACGGACGACGTTGGCGAACCCGAGAGCGACGCCTCCGACCAGCGCCGTGCCGCAGTCGGGGCCCATGACGAGCACGTCGGCGGCCGCCGCGGCGTCCTTGAGGGCGACCTCGTCCTCGACGGACACGTTGTCGGAGAACAGCATCACCGAGGCGCCGGCGGCAATGGCGTCGTAGGTCTCGGTCACGGCGTGCGCACCCGGCACCGAGACGAGGGCCAGGTTCGCCCCGCTGCGGCGCACCGCCGAGCCGAGGGTGGCCGGCGGTACCTCGTCGGCGCTGCCGGTGTCGGACGAGGACGCAGTGAGCGCGCGGAGGGCGTCCTCGACAGCGGCCAGCCCGGCGGCCACGGCGTCCTCGTCGTCGACGCGCAGGGCGACGACGAGGTCGTTGGGGCCCGCGCCCTCGGGCACGTCGAAGCCCATCTGGCGCAGCACGTCGACGTTGAGCTCGGTGGCCATCGCGACCTGGGCCGCCTGCACCCCCGGAGACCCGGCGACGGCCCGCGACACCTGCATGAGGCTCACCGAGTCGTGGTACGCCCCGCGACGGAGCTCGACGTGGACGGTCATGCGGCGATCCTTCCGGAAGGGTGCAGGACGGCGAGGGCGGCGACGACGCCGGTGACGAGGTCGCGGCCCGAGGTGTGCCCGACGGCGAGCGCCGCGGGCAGGGCGGTCGTGAGGGCGTCCGCGTCGTCCGCCGCGACGGCCGCGACGAGGGCGACCGCCTCGGGGGCCGCCCAGCCGTCGAGCGCGGCCTCGAGCAGCGCGGCGGAGACGGAGGTCGTGGCGTGCAGCCGGGCGCGGACGGCTCTCGCGAGGGGGGTGGCCAGGGTGGCCTCGTCCGCGGCGAGGGCCCGCCGGAGCAGGAGCGCCCCGGCGAGGGCGTCGTCGCCGCTCGGGGTGAGGCCCGGCCCGCGGCCGACGAGAGAGCGCACCGCGGGACCGGGGTCGGGGGTGGTGAGCGCGGCGCGGACGCCGTCGGCCAGCCAGGAGGGGGAGGCGGCGGTGGCCGCGACGAGCGCCCGGTGGACGCCGGCCGAGCGGTGACCCCGCGGCGCCGGGGCCGCACCGACCCGGGCCGGGCGCCAGGTGCGGGCACCCCGGACGACGACGCCCGGCAGGACGACCTCGCCGTCGCCGACGGTCACCGGGTCGCCGGGTCGCAGGTCGGAGAGGTCGAGCGGGCCGGCCACCCGCAGTGCGCCGGGGAGCGCGACGGCTCCGTGGCCCAGCACCGGGAGCACCCGGCCGGGTGCGCCGAGGTACGCGCCGACCCGCGAGCCGGCGAGCACCGCGCAGCGTCGCGGCCGGCCGTGGACGAGGTCGGCGGTGAGCGGCGAGACCGCCCCCGGGAGCACGCGTGGCCCGGTCGGGCGGGTGCGGTCCGGCGAGGGCATACGGAGACGCTAGTGACGCCGTTACAGTGTCCGGATGGTCAGAGTTGCCAACGATGGCGCCGATCGCGCACAGACCTTGCCAGCCGGCGCGCCGGCCGATGCGCCGGGCGCGTCACGCGACCACGCCGCCCTGGCCGCCCTCGTCGAGCACCAGCAGGCGCTGCTCGCGCGCGAGGACGAGGTGCACCGCGTGCTCGTCCGGGTCGTGCTCGACGGCGGCGGGCTGCCCGAGGTGGCGGCCGCGGTCGCCGGCTTCTTCGGCGGCGCGGCCACGGTGACGACCACCGACGGTCGGCTGCTCGCGAGCGCCGGTTCGCTCGAGGGCACCGACTCCGTCACCGACCTGCCGTGCTTCGACCGCACCGGCCGGCTCCTCGTCGAGGACGAGCCGGTCGGCTCGCGCAACCCGTCGGGGAGCGCGGACCCCGCACGCGCGTTCGTCCGCATCGTCGCCGGGTCCTCCGACCTCGGGATGCTCGGCGCCTTCTCCCCCGGGCCGCCACTCAGCCCCACCGACGTGCACATGCTCGAGCGCGCGGCGACCGTCGCGGCCCTGGCCATCACCAAGGAGCAGGCCGTCGCGGCGGTCGAGGGCAAGTACCGCGCCGAGTTCCTCCGCGACGCGCTGGCCGGGCGCGCCGGCGACCCCGCCGACACGGCGTCGCACGCCGCGTCCCTCGGCTGGGACATCGACCGGCCGCTCGTCGTCGTGGCCGCCGAGACCGACGAGAACGACGCCGAGTCGACCCGCAGCGCCGAGGAGGTGCGCGGGCTCCAGGACCGCTTCGTCCGCGCGTGGACGCAGGCCGTCCGCTCGCGCGACACCTCGGTGGCGGTCGCCGGCTTCAGTCAGGAGGTCGTCGTCCTGCTGCCGGTCGACGCGGAGGCCGATGCCGAGGCCGTGCTGCGGCCGGTCGGCGAGCTGGTGCGCGTGGTCCGCGGGGACGGCGGCGGCGGCCGGCGCACCTTCTCGACCGGCGTCTCGCGGCTCGTCACGAGTCCCGCCGACCTGCCGCGGGCGTACGAGGAGGCGCTGACCGCCGTGCACGTCGGCCGGCAGGTCAACGGCGACTCCGGTGTCGCACACTTCGACCGGCTCGGCATCTACCGCCTGCTCGCCCTCGTCCCCGAGTCCGCCGACCTGCGTCGCTTCGTCACCGAGAGCCTGCGCGAGCTGGCCACCGACGACGTGCCCGAGAACGCCGACCTGCGCAACACGCTGTCGGTGCTCATCGACACCAACCTCAACGTCGCCGAGACCGCCCGCCGGCTGTTCTTCCACTACAACACGCTGCGCTACCGGATCGCCAAGCTGGAGCGGATGCTCGGCCCGTTCACGACCGACCCGCAGCTGCGGCTGACCCTCGCCCTGGCCCTCCGGGTGCACCGGATGAAGGGTCTCTGACTCGCTGCGATAATTGTTCCGATCTCCTTCCACCGCAACGCGATTGGGCGACGGATGTGCTTGCTCTTCGAACGGGTGTCCGGTAGGATGGCGGCATCGAGGGGAGGGGGAGCCGATGGCCACGACGCAGCACCTGGTGGCGGCCACGCGCGCGGCGCGATCGTTCCTCGGCGGGGCCGCCCCCGACGCTCTGCTCGCCGGCTCCGTCGAGGACCACGCCGCCCTCGTCGGTGAGCTCCAGGCCCTCGTCAACCTCGCGACCGCGGTGCAGGACACCGCCATCGCGTCGCTCGCCGCCCTCGAGACCGAGCTCGCCGAGGACGGCACGCTCGTCGAGACGCGCCGGGTGCCCGGTCACGTCTCCCTCGACGCGCCCCCGGTCGTCTCCGGCGTGCTGTGCCTCTCCGCGGCGCACGCGGAGCGTCGGGTCCGTGACGCCGTCCGGCGCGCCGCCGACGGGCCGGAGGGCGCGGACACCCGGACCGGCCTCGGCGGACTCCACACGGCGATGGCCGCGGGCCGCCTCGACGCCGTCCGGGCCGGGGTCGTGGCCTTCGAGCTGGAGGGGGTGCCCCCCGAGGTCGCGGCCACCGTGGTCACCACGATCGACGACCACCTCGAGCACGACACCGCGACATCGCTGCGACGACGGGTCCGCCGGGTCCTCGCCCGCATCTCCCCGGACCTGCTGCGGCAGCGGGCCGTCCGCGCCCGCTTCGAGTCCTCGCTGCAACGCTGGGTCGACGAGCCCGGGGTCGACACCTGGCACGGCACCTTCCCGTCCGAGGAGGCCTGCGCGGCGTGGGCCGCCATCGACGCCCTCGCACAGCAGTACGTCGCCGACGAGGTGTGCGACCGCATCGACCGGGCCCGTGCCAAGGCGCTCACCGACCTCGTGACGCAGCAGGCGAGCATCGAGGTCCGCGTCGTCGTCGCCACCCCGGTCGGCTCGTCGGCGGCCGCCGCGCCGGCCGGGCCCCCGTCCCCCGCCGCGGGTGCCCCCACCGACCTCGTCGAGGTCGCCGGCTTGCGTCCGGGCGACCCGGTCCTCGTCGAGCGGGGCTGGCTGGAGCGGGCCGTCGAGCGGACCGCGCGCCTCTGCGAGGGTCCGGAGCTCCTCCGGTGCGACCCGGCCAGCGGCGCCCCCGTCGACCCGGACGGCGCCCTGACCACCACCGCCTACCGACCCGGAGCCCGCCTCGTCGCGTTCGTCCGGCAGCGCGACCAGCACTGCCGCTTCCCCGGCTGCCACGTCGCCGCCCGGTTCTGCGACCTCGACCACGTCCTCGCGTGGCCCGTCG
>OEIU01002005.1_pt1 | contig 11545 bp, 12 predicted proteins | sample 1539221 | NCBI WGS metagenome assembly OEIU01 (sample SAMN03792071, study PRJEB22550) | activated sludge metagenome | feature: wastewater treatment plant; material: activated sludge; isolation source: Wastewater treatment plant of a petroleum refinery complex | place: Argentina: Zarate | collected... | reverse complement strand
ACCTCCGGCATCGCCATCATCGGCGCCAGAAACCCCGCGCTCACCGGCGTGCTCGCGCTCGCCGAACTCGCCTGCCCCCCCGCCGCCGAGCCCTGGTGCGGCGTCGGCGCGCTCCCGATCTCCTCGAAACTGATCCGCGCCCCCCCATCCCCCGCCCCCGGCGTCACCGTGTGCCACACCACCGCCGCCGCGAAGAACACCAGCGCCACATGGATCGCCGCGCTGATCACGATCGACACCGTGGACGTCGCGATCCGCCCCCGCCGCGCCGTGTGCGGCGGCGGAGACGACGCGGCGCCCGCGCCCACGGAAATGGCCCGCTCAGCGTTCAGCCTTGGCCCCCTCTTTCTGCCGGACCACGCGATACCCCCCGATCGCCCGATCGATCGCCAGCGCCCCGGACCCCAGCAGCATCAGCGCCCCGCCCATCGCCAGCAGCGCCGCCTGCCACAGCAGCGTCTGGCACGACATCATGTCCAGCCAGTCCTTCGCCGGCAGGAACCCCAGCAGCGCATGCCCGGACTGCACCGCCGGCCCGATCTGCGTCAGCCACATCGCCCCCAGCATCGTCCCCGCGATCGCCATCGCCCCAAGCCGCGTGAACAGCCCGATGAGCCCCACCCCCCCCCCCAAAACCCCCGCGATGAGCCCCCCCACCGCCAGCACCTCCGGCCATCCCCCCCCACCCACCCCCCCCGCCCACACCCCCCCCGCCGGCGCCACCGGATGCGCCGCCTTGTGCACGCCCAGCGCGATCATCCAAACCCCCCGGCACTGCACCGGCTCCGGAAAGTCCTCCGACGTGAACGCCGTCGCCGCGCCGACCGGCGGCGAAGCCGCCCCCCCCCCCCCCCCCCCCCCCCCCCGCGGCCCCCCCCCCTCCCCCCCCCCCCCCCCGCCCCTCCCCCCGCTGACTCCCCCCTAGACGGCTCTCCCCCGCCCTCCCCCCCGCGCGTCGTCGGCTTCGACGCCGGCAGCGGCGTCACCGGCGGCACACCCTCCGGCGCAGCCGCCTTCACCGGCCGGTCCAACACCCCAAGGTTCGCCAGATACGCCGCGTCCTCCCCCGACACCGGCGCTGTCCCCCACCATTTCCACGACCCCGCCCACACAAACGTCAGCCCAAGCACCACCCGCAGAATCAACGGAGCAAGTCCAAGCGCGCCCGGGCTGGGTCGAATGTCGGCCATAGATGGTGGCAATCGCAAAGGGGGGTGAGTATCAACGCTCCACGCACGGCCCGCCCGCCGCGGCCCGAATGGTCTATCGGCCGCGCCGGACAACCCGCAATCATACGAACCGCGTCGCTCCTCAGCTCGGTCCCCCCGAGCCCCGGTAGTGGGTCAGTTTGATTCTGGGGAGGCCTCGTCGCTCTTGGTAGGTTCTCGCCGCCCCCTGATGAACACTGTGACAAGTGCGACCACGACGCCGCAAACGATCGTCGCCGCTGTCTTTGGGTGACCCAGATATGCGAGGTATGCCGCAAGACCGACGAACAGGAGTACCACGCCGAAGCCGCACAATTGACCTCGCGCTGCTCCAACCCGTTCGCCGTGCTCTAACGCCGTTTGTCGGCGCAAGTCGTCACGCTGCATACGCTGAATGTGCGCCTGCTGGGCCTTGGCCATCTTGAAGATGTCACGAGGCAGTGCGGGATCAATCTTAGCGTATTCCGCCATGTCCGAAGGTGGCGGAATCGGCCCACGCCGAACCTCAAGCGACACTTCGGCGGCAAATCCAGCCGGACCCGGCTTCGGGGGATCGATAATGAATATCGGCTGGGCCGGAAAGGAGCTTTCCGGTGTGGATATCGAAGTGGATGGTGCCGCCTTCGGCTTGCTCGAACCACTGCCGGAGATGTCCGATGACTTGCTGTCGCTCACGGGGCGCAAGTGTATCAGCCTTCTGCCACATCGCAGAGCCGATCAACTGCCCGGTGTCAAGCCAAGCCGCCCCAACCGGATCAACCGTCTGCCACTTGGAATAAACAGTCTTTGGCCCAGCCCTAGACGGCCAGAATTCAAAGAACGTTCCGGCCCCCGCAGCGACATTGTGCCAGAATTTGTTGGTAGTCGTCTCCACGAACAAGTATATCGGTGCAATTGCCACCAGTTGCACACACCTACCGGAGTCCGATATCTTCAGGGAAGGGTGGTCCGATCTTGCCTGTTCGGGCCCCCCTCGTTGGCCTTCGTGCCGACCACCTTGGCCGGTGCTGCTCGCAGGGGGCTAGCCGGTTCAGCTAGCGTCCAGACGTGCCCGGTGGGGCCGGATTCCACCACCGGCGCTACCCGATGGGGCTGGTGGGCGCGGCAGAAGTACTACCTCATCCTTACCCGCCCATCCGCTTCGCCTACTTCTGCGCCATGCGGATTGGTACGATCCGTCACCACACAAAGGAACAGACTATGGCCATCAACGTGAATCCCCCAGCCTTCCCCGTCCCATCGGAGCATGACACGATCGGACTGACCCAGCGCGACTATGTGGCCATCTGGGCCATGCAGGCCATCATTTCTCGCGGACCGACAAACCCGTCTGATGCGGCACTTGGTGCGTACCAGTTTGCCGACGCGATGATTGCCCAATCGCAGACGTTGCCAAGTTCTGCAAAGCCCAGTGGTCCGGAAGAAGCCGTTTGATTTCAAACTGCCCATTCCCCACCCCCCTCGCCCTAAAGTGCCCCGCACGCGGGCGTGGCGAAACTGGCAGACGCGCGGGATTTAGGTTCCCGTGGCCGCAAGGCCGTGCAGGTTCAACCCCTGTCGCCCGCATTCACCTCCATCAGAGCCGAGCAGTGCAAGCCGCCGGTGCTCCGCGCCGGCCCTACCGCGCCGCGCCCGCCCCCGCGTGCGCGCCGTCCGCCTCCCACGCCAACATCCCCCCCGCCAGGTTCGTGCACGAATACCCGTGCCGTTGCAGCAGCGAGCACGCCCGCGCCGACCTCGCCCCGCTCCGGCAGTTCACCAGCACGGGCCGGTCCCTGGGCACCTCCCCCAGCCGCGAGCGCAGCCGCGTGTGCGTGATGTTCATCGCCCCGTCGATGCGCCCCTGCGCAACCTCCGTCGCCCGCCGCACATCCAGCACCACCGGCCGCTCCCGCTCGATCATCGCCCGCGCTTCGGCCACGCTCCGCTCCGCAGTCGTCGCAAGCCTCCCGCCCGCCGCACCAAGCCCCTCCATCCCGCCCGCATCAAACCACCCGACGATGCCGTCCAGCCCCACCCGCACCAACCCGCGCACCGCCTCCTCCACCCGCCCCGCCTCCGCGATGATCACCATCGCCTCCTCCTCCCCGATCAGCGACCCCGCATCCGTCGAGAACGAGTTGCCCAGCGGAAGATGCAGCGCCCCCGGCACGTGCCCCGCCCTGAACGCCTCCCACGGCCGAGTGTCCACGACCGCCCCGGCCATCGCATCGAACCCGCGCACCTCCGCCGCGCTCATCTCCTTCGGGCGCGGCAACCCCCCGAGCACACGCGGCCCCGCCTTGTTCTCCCGCTTCATCCGCGCAAAGTACAGCGGCGGCTCCGGCTGCGCATCCAGGATGAACTTCACAAACCCCGCCTCATCCCTCGCCGCCAGCACCGACACATTGAACATCTTCTCGTACCCAACCGTGGACGACGGCACCGCCCCCAGCGCCTTCCCGCACGCGCTCCCCGCCCCGTGCGCCGGCCACACCTGCAAGTAGTCCGGCCACGCCATGAACCTCCCCACGCTCGCGTGCAGCCGGTGCGCCGAGGGATCCGCCTGCCCCTTGAAACCCGCGGCCGATTCCAGCAGGTCCGGCCGACCCAGATCCCCGACAAACACAAAGTCCCCCGTCGCCACGCCCATCGGCTTGTCCGCGCCGCCCCCTTTGTCCGTCACCATGAAGCACAGATGCTCGGGCGTGTGCCCCGGCGTGTGCACCGCCCGAAACTCGATCTTCCCCACCATGAACGTGTCGCCGTGGGCGGGCAGGGGATGTTCTTCCCCCCCCCCGCCGATTCTCTTGTCCAGCCACCCATACTTCCACTCCGCATCCCCCTCATCCGATACATACACCCGCGCCCCCTTCTCCCCCAGTTCCCGCGCCCCCGACAGAAAGTCCGCGTGGATGTGCGTCTCCGCCACCGCCGTGATCCGCAGCCCGTTCGCCGCCGCCAGCCGCTCGTACCGGTCCACATCCCGCTCCGGATCGATCACGATCGCCTCGCCCGTGCGCTGGCACCCAATGAGATACGCCGCCGCGGCCAGCCCATCGTCGTACACCATTCTCAAAAACATCGGGGTCTCCTTTCCGCGGGTCCCGCACGAACATTGGAGGCCTCTGCCCCCGCCGCGGTTCCCCGAAAGTGCGCGACCATCCGTCCGGCGCCGCCCCGATCCCCGCCCCTCAGTCGTCCAGCGACACCGATTGCGGCCCCTCTTTCCCCGCCGTCCGCTCCATATACCCCTTCCCCTTCCGCTCGTACTTCGTGAACCCCAGCCGCTCCAGGTTCTTGTTGCTCAGCGTGCTCTTTTCCTTGATCGGGGACCAGTTCCCCGCGATCGCCGGAGCGACAATGGCCCGCCGGCACGGCTTCCCCGTCTCCGGCTGCCTCGTCAGCGCGGCCGTCTTCATCGACGCCACATGCTCAAACGTCTCCCCCGTCGGCTCCCCCGCCTTGTCCAAGATCTCATACACGTACGTAGGCATCCCAAACTCTACGTCACCGCCCCCCACCGCGCCGAACGCACCCTCACCTCTTCACCTGCTCACCTGCTCATCCTCCGCCTCACCTCCCCGGCCGCGCATACGCATTCAGCAACACCCGCTCCTCCTCGCTCGTCCGCGGCTGGCTCGGCCACGTCGCGTGCCACACCATGTCGCGAACCTCCGCCACCCCCCCCCGCCCCCCCCTTTGCCCGCCACCCGCGCGCGGCACGCCCGGCCCCCCCCCCCCAAAAACCGGCCCATCGCCCCCCCCCGCGAACGCGCCCCCGATCCCCGCCAGCGCCACCTCCGGCGTGCACACCGTCTCCTTCTCCTTCAGCGCGGCCGCCAGCAGCCGCGCCGCATCCCCATCCCGCCCCACCAGCGCCAGTGCCCACAGCGCCCCGCGCAGATCCTTCGTCCGCAGCAGGTCCGGCAGCGTCCCCTCCACGTCCTCCCCCCCCAGCAGCGGCAGCGCCACCCCCCCCCACCGAACCGCCTCCGCCCCAACCGCGAGCACCCGTGCGCCGAGCCCCCCGTCCATCCGCATCGCCGCCCCCCACGGCGCGCCCCCCGCCAACCGCGCCATCGCCAGCGGCGTCGGCACGAACGCCTGCAGGTACGGCTCCTCCACCGACCCCACATACGCGTACGCCCCCCGATCCATCCACATCCCGCCCACCGTCTCCCGGTTCGTCGGCTGCGCCAGCGAGAACGAGTGCACGAAGTACACCATCGTCGGCCGACGCAGAATCGGCACATCCACCGGCTTGCCCTGCCCCGGCTTGAGATCAAAGAACTCCGCGTTCCCCGACGTGTTCACCGCCACCAGCCCCACGTCGATCCCCATCCCCGCCCCGGGCCCCTCCCGCACGCCCGCGCCCCGCGACCGCCACTCCAGCAGCCCGCGCCCCGTCGGCCCATCGTCCACGATCGCCCTCACGCCGATCTTCCCGAGCTCCTCCCCCGCCGCCGTCATGTCGAACGCGTTCCACCCCGGCGACGAGTCGTACCCATCGAACAACCACGCCCGCTCCGGCCGCAGAAACAGCCCGCACATCGCGTCATACGCCGCCCGCGCCCCGTCCCCCATGATCTGCCCGCACCACGCCCACCGCTCCCGCCCGGACCTCTCGTCCGTTCGCCCCACCAGGTCCGTCACCGCCAGAAACTTCCGCTTGTCGCTCGGCCCCAGCCACGCCCGCGACGGCGTCGTCATGCACAGCGTCACCGCCTCGATCTCGTCCCCCAGCGCCTTCCACGCCCGCCCGCTCCCCTTGAGCGCCCCCATGATCCGCCCGTTGAACTCGTCCCCCTGCTCCAACATCATGTACGCGTTCGGGTCCGGGCAGTGCGGCGGATCGATCCACAGCATCGGCTGCCCGTGGAACGCCGCCAGCGCCACCCCCGCCGTCCACGCCGGATCCCTCGTCGTGCACACCACCACCCCCGGCGGCGCAAACCCGAGTTTCTCCCACTGAGCCCTCAGGTCCCCCGCCGTCTGCACGCCCCACGCCGACGCCGCCGCGTTCTCGATCCGCTTCTGCCTCGCCTCCACCCCCTCCGGCAACTTGCCCAGCGCGGCCCCCGCCTTCCACCGCACCACGCTCCTGGGCCCGAACGCCCGAACAAACTTCGCGATCCGCTGCCGCCCCGCCCACATCCCGTCGTCGATCAACACCGGATACCGCACCGCCCCCGTCTTCCCCGTGTTCCACCCCTCGATCGCCGCCAGATACGACGCCTCATCCGGCGCCAGCACCACCGTCGGAATCACCCGGAACTGCCGCTCGACCAGGTTCACCCTCACCCCCAGCCGCAGCGGCGGCGGCATCGACTCCAGCGCCACCGCCTTCTTCTCCCCCTCCCTCTTCCCCTCCTGCTGCGCCCACGCCCCGCACGCCGCGACCCCCACCAGCGCGCCGGCCACCCCCCGCACCAGCATCCCCGCCGCTCTAGACTGCCCGCTTCCCATGGTCGTTCCCAGCAAAGAACACTTCCTTTCCATCGTGCGTGCCCAGCGCACCGCCGCGCCCGGTTGTACGCCCGTCGTCCCCCTCCGGATCAGCCTCCTCGACGACCAACTCACCCCCGTCCTCGCCTACCGCCGCCTCGTCGCCCCCGACGCCCGCGAAGCCCCATCGTTCCTCCTCGAGTCCGTCGAGGGCGGCGAGCGCCAGGGCCGCCACTCCATCCTCGGAGCCCAGCCCGCACGAGAGATCATTGCCCACGCCCACGACGTCCGCCTGCTCGAACACCGTGAATTATCCGGCGCCCCCAAAACCACCCGCGAGGCCGACCCGCTCGACGTCCCCCGCCGCATGGTCAAGCACCTGCGCCTCGTCAAGCCCCCCCAGCCCGGCCTCCCGAACTGCTTCCTCGGCGGCTGGGTCGGCTTCGCCGGCTACGACACCGTCCGCTACGCCGAGCCCGACAAACTCTCTCCTGCCCGCGCCCCGCGAGACGACCGCAACCTCCCCGATCTCCACCTCGCCTTCTACGACGGCGTCGTCGTCTTCGACCACGTAGACAAAGTCGTCCACGCCATCCGCCTCGCCCAGGCCCCGCCCGCCGCCACCGACGCCGACCTCGCCACATCTACGCCCGCGCCGCCGCCGCGCTCGACGAACGCATCGCCACCCTCCAACCCCATTGCCCCCCCCTCCCCTCCGGCCGCATCGGCGAAGCGCCCCCCGCCCCCGCCCCCCTCAAGAGCAACCTCACCCGCGACCAGCACGCAAACATGGTCGCCCGCGCCCTCGACTACATCCGCGCCGGCGACATCTTCCAGGTCGTCCTCGGCCAGCGCTTCGAGCGCCGATCCACCGTCGATCCCTTCGACGTCTACCGCGCCCTCCGCGCCGTCAACCCCAGCCCCTACATGGTCTACATGCAGGCCCCCGGCGTCATCCTCGTCGCCTCCAGCCCCGAGATCCTCTGCCGCGTCCGCTCCGAAGGTGGCACGGCTCTCCAGAGCCGTGGCCCAATCGTCACCAACCGCCCCCTCGCCGGCACCCGACGCCGCGGCACAACCCCCGAAGAAGACAAAGCCCTCGAACTCGAGCTCCTCGCCGACCCCAAGGAAACCGCCGAGCACATCATGCTCGTCGATCTCGGCCGCAACGACGACGGCCGCGTCGCCACCCCCGGCACCATCACCATCCCCGCCCGCCTCGCCATCGAGCGCTACAGCCACGTCATGCACATCAGCTCCACCATCACCGGCGAACTCCGTGACGGCCTCGACTGCTGGGACGCCCTCCGCGCCGCACTCCCCGTCGGCACCATCTCCGGCGCGCCCAAGATCCGCGCCATGCAGATCATCGACGAGCTCGAGCCCGTCCGGCGCGGCCCCTACGGCGGCGGCATGGGCTACGTCGGCCTCGACGGCAACATGGACATCGCCCTCGCCCTCCGCACCATGGTCGTCCCCACCGCCCTGCGCTCCCCGACCGGCGAATGGATGTACCACCTCCAGGCCGCCGGCGGCATCGTCGCCGACTCCCAGCCCGAAGCCGAGTACCAGGAAACCATCAACAAAGCCGCCGCCCTCGCCCGTGCCATCGAAGTCGCCGAACAAGCCTTCAAAGAGCCTCTCGCGTAAGCGAGAGGTACGAGCCACGAACGAAGTGAGGGGTCCAAGGCGGGGGGGCGCGGGGGCGTGACGAGGCAATCAAGCGTCGCGTCCCGCAGCCTCGACGCGTCCGAGTTCCAGGCCGCTTCAGCGGCCTTGTTCACTTCTAGCCCGCCGCTTCAGCGGCGGGTCTCAGCCCCCGACGCTCCCCGCGGCCTTCACATCTCTCGCAGCCCGCTTCAGCGGGCTTCCCCGACAGGGCTTCAGCCTCGCGCACGCCGCCCCCCGGGTGCGCCCGTAGAATCCCGCGCCATGCCCACCCAATCCTCCGCCGCCACCGCAACCGCCGCCAGCACCCGCACCGCCGAGCGCGCCAAGCAGCCCTGGCTCTGGAACGTCGTCCTCCTCAACGACGACGAGCACTCATACGACTACGTCATCACCATGCTCAAGACCGTCTTCGCCCACCCCGAGCCGCGCGGCATGCAGATCGCCAAGCGCGTGGACAAGCACGGCCGCGCCGTCGTCCTCACCACCCACAAAGAACACGCCGAACTCAAGCTCGACCAGATCCACGCCTTCGGCCGCGATCGGCTCATCGCCGCCTGCGCCGGCTCCATGTCCGCCATCATCGAGCCCGCCGAGTTCGAGGGCGACTCGGACGTGAACGACCCGCACTCGCGTCCCCCTCAAGCCTGAAGCCCGCTCCGCACCGGCAGCCCCGGCCTTGGCCCCGGAGGGGCCCAAGTCCCTTGCCGTGGGCGTAAGCCCATGCTGGCCGCCCGGCGCGCCTTCCAAGCCCCGGAGGGGCGACACCCTCGCACACGCATGCAAACACGCGCTCACTACCATCGCCCATGACCGCCCGCCCCCTCGTCCTCCAAACCGAACAACTCGACGAAGCCGCCCACGCCTGGCTCGCCGAGCGCTGCGAGATTATCCGCTGCCCCTCCGATGATCCCGCCTTCGCGTCCCACCTCCCCCGCGCCGACGCCCTCCTCATCCGCACCTACACCACCGTCAACGAATCCCTCCTCGCCCGCCCCCCCCGCCCAAAGGCCGTCGCCCCCGCCGCCGTCGGCCCCCACAGCTGCACCCCCCCCGCCTGCGCCGCCCGCACCATCACCGTCGTCTCCACCCCCGGCGCCAACCCCCGCGCCGTCGTCGAGCTCGTCACCGCCTTCATGCTCGACGACCTCCGCCCCCGCCCGACCGTCCCCCGCGCCCTCAACCCATCCGACTGGTCCACGCTCCGCAAGAACGCCATCGCCCCCACCCAACTCTGCGACCTTGCCCTCGGCATCCTCGGCCTCGGCCGCGTCGGCTCCGGCCTCGCCCGCGTCGCCGCCGCCATGAACATGCGGACCGTCTACCACGACCTCCTCGACATCCCCGAATCCAATCGCTCCGGCGCAGCCCCGCTCCCCTTCGAGTCTGTCCTCCGCGAAGCCGACATCCTCTCCATCCACGTGGACGGCCGCGCTTCCAACAAGCACCTCATCAACGCCCACGCCCTCTCCCTCTGCAAGCCCACCGCCCTCATCATCAACACCTCGCGCGGCTTCGTCCTCGATCCCGCCGCCCTCGCCGCCTTCCTCCGCGCAAGCCCCTCCGCCCGCGCCGTCCTCGACGTCCACGACCCCGAGCCCTTCGGCCCGGACTACCCGCTCCTCAACCTTCCCAACTGCCGCCTCACCCCCCACATCGGCGCGGCCACCGCCACCGCCCACGCCAACATGTCCTGGGTCGTCAAAGACCTCTGGCGCGTCCTCAGCGGCGAGAAGCCTCAGCACCCGGCAACTCCATAGCCGCCGCCCGCCCCATCTCCCCGATCGACCCCAGCCGCGCCGCCAGCCCATCCAGAAACATCTCCCGCCGCGCCGGCTCCAGCCGCTTGGCAAACGCCCCGACCGACGACGCAAACTGCGCCGCCGCCGCATCCGGCCCCACGTTGAGCAACGTCTGCTCCCACCGCACCGGCAGACACACCGGCGCCGCCATCGACCCCGCCGTCGCCATCGCCCCGCGCCACACCCCCAGCATCGCCGGAAACACCGCATCGATCGTCAGCCGCGAGCGAACATCCGCCGCCGCCGCCGCCCCGATCCGCGCCGCCTCCTCCGGTCGCCGCAGAAGTTCCACGATCTCCGCCGCGATCTGCCACGGCTCCTCGCCGCAGATCATCCCCGTCTGACGCGGCACGATCTCCTCATCCACCCCCGGCGCCCGCGTCACCACGCACGGCGCGCCCATCGCCAGCGCCTCCAGGATCGTCTTCGGGTGCCCCTCAAATCGCGACACCTGCGCGTACACGTTGCACCGCCCCATCGCCCGCAGCAACTCCTCGTGCGCCAGCCGCGCACGAAACTCCACCGGCGCACCCAGTTCCTTCGCCAGCCTCCGCAGCGATTCGCCAAGGCTCCCATCCCCGACGATCGTCAGCCGCGCGCCCGCCACCTCGCGCCCCACGATCGCCATCGCCTTCACCAGCAGGTCCAGCCGCTTCTCCGCCTCCAGCCGACCCGCAAACAGCACGCTCCCCTTCTCCCGATCCGCAAACGCCGGCGCCTCCCCCGGCGGCAGCACAAAGTTCGGCACCACGCTCACCTTCTCGCTCGCCAGCCGATGCTGCCACGCCAGGTCCGCCGCGATCCGCCTCGTCGTCGCGATCACCGCATCCGCCGATCGGCACAAGTCCCCCTCCATCAGCGCCGCCGCCGTCGCCCGCGGATCGTCCGGCGCGGTGTCCCGCGCCACCGTCCACGACCAGTGATACCCGCACCGCGCCACCAGCCCCACGCGCATCCCCGCGCTGCGCAGCGCCCCCGCCGTCTGCACCGCAACCTCGCCCCCGTAGTGCTGATCCGTCACCACCAGCGCGGATGCACACCCCGCCGCCCGCAAGTGCGCCAGCACCCGCTCCGGAACCCCCGCCTGGAACCACCCCGGCTCCCGCCCCTCGTCGTTGCACACGCACGCAAACCGCCCCGCCCACCCCTCCGGGGTGATCGCCGCGGCCAGCCGCGCATCCGCATCATCCCCATACCCCACCATCACCACGGCCTTCGAGATCGCCCCGCACGCCCGCGCAAAGAACGGCCGCTCCCGCGCCAGCATCCCCACCGTGTTCATCCGCCCCAGCGAGGTGTACGCGCACTGCACATGCACCAGCGCATCGGCGATGGGCATGCCGGTTGGCGGGCAGTCGGATACCAGCGTCTCAGGGCGATTGTGGCTCGAAAGCACCCGCGCCGATCGGCCCCCTTTCGACCCCCCCTTTCGGCCCCCCC
>OEIU01002004.1_pt1 | contig 11552 bp, 9 predicted proteins | sample 1539221 | NCBI WGS metagenome assembly OEIU01 (sample SAMN03792071, study PRJEB22550) | activated sludge metagenome | feature: wastewater treatment plant; material: activated sludge; isolation source: Wastewater treatment plant of a petroleum refinery complex | place: Argentina: Zarate | collected... | reverse complement strand
GCGTCGCGCGCACCGAAGTCCATTGCCGCCGCTGCGGCGGGCACCTCGGCCATGTCTTCGACGACGGGCCGAAACCGACCGGCAAGCGTTATTGCATGAACCGCCCCGCGCTTCGCTTTACCCCCCCCTGATCAGCGCGCCGGCTTGACCCGCCACACCGCGAGGCCGCTGTCGCCGGGCAAGGCCACGCGTTCGAGCCACCCGGGCGGCGTTCCGGCATAGAGGCGCGCCGCGAGCGACGCCTTGCTCACGCGGCGATATCGCGCAAAGTCATTGGCGGCGGGGCAATAGACGATCAGCGTCGCCTTCTGCTTGCGCACCAGCGCCTCGGCCTTCGCCGGATCGCCGATGAAGATGCGCAGCGTATCGGCCATCGCCTCGCGATTGCGGTGATGCGGCGTCGCGACCACCGAATGATGCGTCCAGAAGATCAGCGGCGCGCCGAGGTCGATCGGGGTCAGCAGCACCGCCGGCGGCAGGCGGTCGAGCGCGGCAATGGCGGCGGGGTCGCTGCAAGTTCGCTCCGCAAAGCTTTTTTCCGGCTTTTCCTGTTCGGCTTTGATCGCGGGAAAGACGAGACCGGCGATCACCGCCACCGCGACGCTGCCCGGCAGCGGCAGCGTGAGCACCGCCGCCGCCGACGCGGCAACGCGCGGCAACAAGCCAGCGATCGACCGCGCACGCGTCCAGATGCGCAGCCCCAGCCAGGCGCAGCCCGGCAGCGCAAAAAGCTGCGCGGTGCCCGAGGCACGCAGGACGAGCAACGACAAGAGCGCCGCGCCGAGCAGCGCGACGATCACGGTCGCCCAGTTCCGCCGGTCCTCAGCCCCAGTGCTGGCGCGCCATGCGAGCCATGACCCGGCGAGCCCGACGATCGACGGGACGATGACGAACAGCAGGGTGTTAGCCGGCGAGGCCCATACCGGGTGGCCTTCGAGGACGTTGCGATCCCAATATTGGACGACGATCGGGTCGAGCGTCGCGAACGGCCCCGCGGCGCACAGCGGTTCGACCGCCACCAGCGTTCCGGCGGCGAGCACGCCCGCGCCGCCGAGCGCGGCGAAGCGCAGCCAGCGCCGCGCCGGATCGGCCCGGCCGATCGCGAAAACCGCGGCGGCGGCGACGGCAAGGGCGGCGATATAGGGCGCCGACAGCGAATCGCACCAATGGCCCGCAAGCCCGGCAGGGCCGCGCGTCAGAAACTGAAGGAAAGCCGCGCCCCCCGCGAGCCCGGCCATATAGCCCGCGAGCCGAGCCCGGTCGTCGGCGCGCGCGTGCAGCGCCCAGCGCAGCGCGGCGATCGCCGCGAACAGCGCGGCGATCGGCAGCCCCTCGATCGAGATGGCAAGCAGCGCCGCGGCGCTCAGCCCCGCGATCAGCCCGGCGCGGCCGCTCGCGGGCCGGAGCGCCTGTCCCATGATCAGCATCGCGAGGAAAATCTGCCAGCCGTGATGATCGACCCGCAGCGGGCGAAGCTGGATCACGATGAAGACGGCCGCGACGAGATAGAGCGGCACGACATAGGCGATCCGGCGGTCCGACAAATGCCGATAGCCGCGCACGCAGGCGACGCTGAGCGCCGCGCCGAGCAGCGGCGGCCACAGCGTCATCACCACCTGCTCGGCCAGCGTCTGGCCGAGCAGCGGCTTCAAAAGCAGGATAGCGAGCGCCAGCGGCGCATCGACGATGCGCGACCAGTGCATCAGCACGCCGCCGCCCGCCGGGTTGACGCGATATTGGGTGAGATCCCACCAGCCCTGACCGGCGAGCAGGTCGCGGACCTGCGCCATCCGCATCGCATCGTCGGTGTCGCTGAGTTCGAGCGTCGCGATCGCGTGCCAGCGCGCGACGATCGCGATCAGGCTCATCGCCGTCCAGACGATCAGCGCGATGCGGACCGGCGTCAGCCAGGCGCCGAACCCATGGTCCGCCGCCTGGGATGCGGGCGGCGCCGCGACGGTCATGCCACGGCGGCCCGGAAAACGATGTGGCGGCGCAGCAGATAGGTGGCCTGGAAACTGACGACGATCGCCGCCAGCTTCGCCAGCCGCGGATCGAGGCCGAGCGCGGTGCCGGTGCCGACGATCGCGGTGGTGAGCGCCAGCCCGATCAGCGCCGATCCGATGAACAGCAGTTTCTGCCGATGCCGTTCGCCGGTGCCGCGCGCCGCGGCGCCGTCGGCAAAGACGAGTCGGCTCGACACAAGCCAGTGGACAAGGATGCCGGCGCAATAGCCGATCGCCGACGCGACCATCGGCGTCAGCCCGGCGCCCATCAGCAGCAGGAACAGCCCGGCGTCGCTGCCGAGCGCGAGGCCGCTGGCGAGCAGATAATTCAGCCAGCGCGCCTCGCCGCGCCGGACAAGGCCGATCAGGCGGACGACAGGGTTCCGCATCGCATCAGCGCCCCCGGCCATGGCTCAGGCCGCCTTGGCGATGCGCGCCGGAACGTCGCGGACCGATGCCAGCGCCGCCTGTTCGCCCTCGGTGCCGCTTTCGTGATATTCGGCGTCCTCGTTGACGCCCCAGATGTCGTAGACACGCTCACCGGCGACGATGTTGCGCACCGTCAGCATCGCGGTCATCATCGCATGATCCTGATTATTATAGCGGTGCATCCCGTTGCGCCCGACCATGTGCAGCGTCGGATAGCGCGCTTCGAGTTCCGTGCGCATCGTCGCGACATGCGCCGCATAATCATCGTCATAGACCGGATAGGCCTTTTCCTGCCGCACCACCGCGCCGCCAACGACATCGTTCGGATCGCAAAGGCCGAGGATCGCCATTTCCTTGGTCGCAAGCGCAACCAGATCCGCGTCGCTCGACGACCAGAGCCCGTCGCCCTCGAAGCAGAAATATTCGAGGCCGACGCAGGCGATCGCCGGATCGGGCACCATTTCGGGCGACCAGCTGCGGAAATTCTGCACCCGGCCGACCTGCACCTTGCTGTCGTGGATATAGATCCAGTTGTCGGGGAACAGGTCCTCCGAGCGGATCTTGAGCGCGACGGTCAGGAAGTCGCGATAAGCGAGCTTCGGCGCCGCGGTGAGCGCACAGGCCGGCAGCGGATGGATGCGCGCCGCGAGCTCGCGCATCGGCGCCGAGCTGATCACATGCGCCGCGTCGATCACGACGTCGCCGTCCGGCCCGTTCGCGGTCAGCCGCCAGCGGCCGCTGACCTGATCCTGGGTGAGCTGCTTGAAGCTGTGGCCCATCAGCACATGATTGCCGCCTTGGGCGACCTTGCCCGCAGCCGCCTCCCACATCATCCCCGGCCCGAGCCGCGGATAGCGGAAGGTTTCGAGCAGGGTCTTGGTCGCCATGCCGTTGTTCGGCGCCTTGTTGAGGCCGAGGCTGCGCTTCAACCCGTCGAGCACCGCGGCGCCGAGGCTCAGCCCCTTGATGCGCTGCGCTGCCCAGTCGGCCGACATTTCGTCGCACGGCATCCCCCACACCTTCTCGGTATAGGTTTTGAAAAAGATCGAATAGAGCTTCTGCCCGAACTGGTTGATCGTCCAGTCCTCGAAACTGCGCACCTGGCGGTTCGGCAGCAGCTTGGCCTTGGCATAGCTCGCCATGCACAGCGCCGAGCGGACGATGCCGAGGTTCCACAGCGCCTCGAACGCGCGCAGCGGATAGGAGTAGAATTTGCCCTCATAATAGATGCGGCTTATCCGCGGGCGCTGGATGAAATCGTCGGGAAGAATCTCGTTCCACAGGTCGACGACTTCCTGGCTCTTCGAGAAGAAGCGGTGCCCGCCGATGTCGAAGCGAAAGCCCTCATGCTCGACGGTGCGGCTGATGCCGCCGACATAGACCGGATCCTTCTCGATCACCGTCACGCTATACCCCTGCTTGGTCAGCAGATAGGCGGCGGTGAGCCCCGCCGGGCCGGCGCCGATAATCGCGACGTCGGCGCTCGCCGGCCGGTTCTTCGACACTTGGGCGTTGGTCACTGGAATATTCCCCCCACAGAAAAGCCTTGCTTGTCAGCCGCTGTGCCCAAACATGGCTAAGAAGTGGTTAATCGGAGGGACCGATCGTCGCCGCGGCGCGGAATGCGGGCGTCCGGCCAGCCGCGACGAAACGCCCTGCGGAACGGTCGAACCGAACGAAGCCGGCAGCATGTTCAGCCGGGCGCCAGCTTCGCATCCTAGGATGGCATCGGGACCAAAATAGTTGGAACGAAGACCATGATCTGGATGAAGAAACTGGCGCTCACCGCGCTGATCGGCGTCAGCGCCGTCGCCGCCCTTCCCGCCGAGGCCGATGCCCGCGACCGGCACCACCGCCATTACAGCTATCGTGACCGCGATCATGATCGCTATCGCGATCATCGCCGGGATTACCGCCGCGACTATCGCCGCAGCCATTATCGCGACCGCTATTATTGCCGCCGCGGCAGCGGAACGACCGGACTGATCGTCGGCGGTGCGGCGGGTGCGCTCCTCGGGCGCGAGGTCGATCGCTACGGCGACCGCACGCCGGGGACGATCATCGGCGGCGCGGCGGGCGCGCTGATCGGCCGCGAGATCGGCCGCGGCAGCCGCTGCTAGGCTATACGGTCACGACGGCCCGCCGGTGCCTTCCGCCGGCGGACCGCGGGCGCTGCTGCCTTCGCCGGATGCCGTCGCCCCGGCCACCAGCGCCCGCGCGATCGGCTTCAGCGCCACAGTGCCGAGCTTGACGCGCGGCGCTGCCTTGCCGGGCGCGGCGCCGATCGCCAGCGCGGGATCGAGGCGCAGCGCGGCGGCCGAAGCCTTGGCCAGGCGGATCGTATAGCGGCCGTAAGCCACGCTTTCGAAAAGATAATATCCATCGAACTCGGTCAATGCCGTCGCCCGCACGCGCCCCTCGGCATCGACGAGTTCGAGCGTGAGCCCCTCGATCGGATTGCCCCCGTCGCGGATCATCACCCCCTCGATTTCACCCGCCGCGGTCATCGGCAGCAGGACGCGCGTCGCAACCCCGGGTCGCGGGGTGACGACGACTCCGGGCAGCGCGGGCTGGACATAGGGATCGGGCAGGCTGCCTGCGTCGATGCCGATCATCACCGGGCGAAAGGGTTCGAGCCCGTCGATCGTCGCCCGGCCGCTCGCGTCGGTCGATGTTTCGATCAGCGCGTTGCCTGCGGTCAGCGGCACGCCCTTCAGCGCCGCTTCGCCCGGCTGGCGGATGCCGTCGCCATTATCGTCCATGAAGACGTCGGCGCTCACCTGGCCGCGCCCGCCGAGCTTCTCGCTCGACATACGCCAGCCGCCACCCGCGGGTTTCGGCCCGAAGCTGAAGGCGAGCGACAGCGACGCCGCAACCGAGCCGTCGGTCGCCACCTCGCCGAAGCCGCTAAGCTGTAACGTCTTGAAACGCCGCGTATAACCAAGGCCCGCACGGCCGCGCGCGAGCCCCTTGTCATAGCCGAGCTCGGCGCGCCATTCGGCGTCGCCCTTCCCCGCCCATTCGCCGACGACGGCAAGGCGCGTGTCGGCCTCCTGCCCCGACAAGGCGAAGCGCGCCTCGCCGCGCAGGCGGACGCGCCCGATCCGGGCGTTGGCGAGCAGGGTCGCGGTCAGATTGTCGGGCGGGTCGGGTCCGCCAGGCGCTTTCGTGTGGCTCCAGTCGAGCTGCCCGGTGAAGGTCAGCGCGCGGAAACTCAGCGACGCGCGGCCCGATGCCTGCAGGTTCGACGCCCCCGAGGCGCGGTCGATCTGCGCCAGATCGACATGCAGCGGCACCACCGTCCGCCCGAGCTTGACCGCCTGATCGATCGACAGCGAATAAAGCCCGGTGATTCCGCCGACGAAGCGGTCGGACACGAAGCCGTCCCAACCGCGCATCGCATCGGCGCGAATATTGGTTTCGCCGAACGCCGCGAGCCAGCTTGCGCGGAGCGCTTTCCCTCCCCCAGCCCCTCCGGAAGCATCGGAGTAACTTCCCGCAACCTCGAGCAGCGACGGGCCGATCGAGCGGCGCACCGCCGCCTCGCCATAATTGCGGCGGACATTCTCGATCATCAGGCTGTGGAAATAGGCGGCGATCGAGGTCCGGGTATCGAGCCCACGCTCGATCCCGGCGGTGCCGCGCCAGCCGCGCCGGAATGCGCCGCCGCGCCGGGCGAATTCGATCAGGTCGGTGTCCTCCTGCGCGATACCCGCCCAATACCAGGTCTGCTGCGGCGGAATCGAGTCGATCCCCACCTGCAACTGCCTGATTTCGCGCCTGATCTGGCCCTGCGGCCCGTATAGCACGATCTCGAAGCGGTTCGCGCCATATTGCAGCGGCACGTCGAGGAACTCGTAGCGGCCGTCGCCGTTCGGGCTGGTGAAAGCGAGCAATTGGCCGTTGCGATAGAGTTCGGCGTCCCAGCCCGCGGGCAGATCGCCGCGAAAGCTCGTCTTGTCGAAGCTGTCGGGGCGCTCGACCGGGCGGTTGGTGATCACTGCGCCGCGCCCGGGCGCGCCCTGCGCAACCAGTCCCGTCGACAGCAGGCTGACATCGCCGACCGCATAATGCGTCGCATGGAGCGGGCCGAGCAGCCGTCCCTCGGGGTCGGTGCGATAGAGGCGCATCCGCAAGCTGTCGGGAACGCCCTTGTCGTTCGACGACAGCCGCGCGTCGAAACTCTGGCCGAGCGCTTCGCCCGCGGCGAAAATCTCGTAGCGCGCCTGGGTGTAGGAACCACCCTTCCGGTCCGACACCGCTCCCGCCGAGGCGACGACGTCGACCGACGGCGTCGCCCACGCCTGATAGGGCCGCGTCGCCTGCGGCAGGCTGGCGAGGTCGAACGACGCCTGCGGACGCAGCCCCGCCGCCCGCGCGCGGCGCTCGGCCGCGAGCTGGAAGGGCAGCTTTTCCTTGGTATCGATCCGCAGCACGGCGTTCGACAGGTCGGCGGCGATCGGCACGCCGAGCCACTGTTTCGGCCGGCCCAGATCGACGCCCCGGCCCGCGGGCGCATCACGGCTCGCGGTCGCGCCGATGGGGAAGCTCTGGCGGCCGGCGCGCCCCTGCCCCGCCTCACGGTCGATCAGCAGGCTGCGGCGCTCGTCGAACACCCAGCCGGTTGCGCGGCGCAACTTCTTGTCGACGCGCACCGCGAGATCGAGCGCGAGCACCATATCGCCGAGGTCGACGCAAATCCCCTGCGGCGTCTGATACCCCCGCACCCCGTCGCCGAGGCGGTATGGACCCGATCGCAGGTCGAACAGCCAGCGGTCGTCCTCGTTCGGCCGCCAAACGGCGGCGGCGGCGGCGGAAACCGGCTTTTCTTCAAAGGCGTGCGCGCCGGCCGGGGCAAGCCCGGCCAGCGTCAGCGCGGCGGCAAGCGCCGGAAGCCATCGCAGGAACGCCGCGCGGAGCATCGTCCGCCTGCGGTCTTTGCGCGAATCCCCGCCCTATTTCACCACCCGGTCGGCGTCGGCAATCGTGCCGCCGCCGACGTCGCGATCCTCGCTGTAGCGGATATGCACCGGCCCCCTGAGCTGCGCGGCGAGCTCGGGCGGGACGGGCAGCGACACCTTGCGCGCCGCCACCTCCGAATAGACCGCGATCCCGCGCGCGCGCAGCAGCGGCTCGGCCACCCCCGGCCGCGTCACCTCGATGTCGCCATAGACCGAGCGATCGCCGCTCCGCGCCAGGTCGAACTCGAACGCCGACCCATCCTTCGTCGCGCCGACCCGGGCATCGCCGATCGTCGCGGTCGCGCCGAGGTCGCCGACGCGAACGATGATCGGGATGGTGATGCCATAGATCGGCGTCAGCGCGATCGACACGCCGGTCGGCGCGGACCTGGCGGAATCCGCCGCGACGACGGGCGCCGTATCGGGCACCGCGCGGAACAGCATATGCGCGCGATATTCGCCGGGCGCGAGGCCTTCAGGAAGGCGCACCCCGACGCGGATCACCTGCGGCTGGTTCGGCGGCAGGGTGACGCGGCGCGGGCTGAACGCGATCATCTCGAGCGCGGCGCGTTCGGCGGGCGTCGCATCCGCCTCGTCGATCTCGTCGAGCCCGCCGTCCGCGGTCATCCGCTTGATTTCGAGGCTGATACGATAGGTCGCCGGCTCGCTGCCGATATTGTTGAGCACCACTTCGGTGCCGCGCGATCCGTCGAGAATGACCCGCGTCGGCGCGACGAGCAGGTCGCCCGCGGCCAAAGCGGGCGGCGCGGCGGCGCCGAGCGCAGCCGCCGAGAACAGGCAAAAGCCCTTGATAAAGCGCAACATAGACACGATCCCCACAATCGTTGCGGAGCGACGGCCGCCGCTCCTTTGGTTGGTCGCATCACTGTTGCGCCATCATGGTTGATATTTTGCTAACCATGATGGCCGGCCGGACCGGGGCCGCGCGCACGAAAAAGGGCTCCGGAGGCTGGTGCTCCGAAGCCCTTTTGTCCGGCCGGCGGGCGCAAGACCCACCGTCCCCCCACCCGATAGACGGGTTATCGATTACTGATAATTGGCGGTGACGGTGAACGTCCCCGAATAATTGCCCGCCGCCTGATTGGCGCCGACGCTAAGCGTGCCGCCGACCGAGAAGCTGTTGCCCGACGCGGCGAGCGTCATCGAGGTCGCGGACGAGGTCAGCGCGGCCGTCATGCTGTTGGCGCCCGAGCTCAGCGACACCGTCGACGGAACGCTGATCGTGACGGCCTGGCCGGTCGTGCCGCCGAGGTTGAAGCCCGCGGCCGAGGTCGTGCCGATGCAGGTCAGGCCGCTGCCGCAACCGACGGCGCCAGCGGTCGAAACCGTGACGGTCGAAGCGGTTGCGCCGCTGACGATCGTCGCGAAATCGAGATCGGTGCTGTTGGCGATCGTCAGCGGCGCGAGGATCTTCGCCTTGGCCGTCGCCGTCGCCTGCGCGGCGTGCGCCGCCGAGGCGTTCGTCGCAAAGGCAGCAATCGCGGCGCCCGCGAGGGCGCGCTTCATTCCAGTGGTGCGCATAGATTTGGTCCCTTGAACAGTCGAAAATCGAATGGAAATCCCACCCCATTCGCCGCCCCCTTTAGCGGACGACCCGTTCAGGCTTTGCGCAACAAGCATGGTTAACAGCGCCTATAGGAATAGCCCGCGTTGCGCGAAGCAAGCGAGCTAAAACAAGGCTTTGAGCCATGACTGGGTCGATCGTGGGGATCGCCTTGGGCCTGTTAACGGCCCGCCACGGGACAGATTAAGCACGCAGCGAAAAAAGGATTGCGCGAATCGGCCGGGGTCAGATGCCCTCGCCGCTCAGCCGCTGGCAGATCATGTCGAGCTGGTCGAGCGACGCGAATTTGAGCGTCAGCGCACCCTTGCCGCCGCCGGCATAGTGGATCGCGACCCCGATCCCCAGCAATTCGGACAAATGGCGCTCGACCGCAACGATATCGGGGTCACGGCCGCCGTCGAGGCTCTTATATTCGAGCGGCGCCCTGTTGCGGCCCCCGCCCTTCCCTTCGCGCACCAGCGCTTCGACCGCGCGGACCGAAAGCCCCTCCCTGACGATCCGGCGCGCGATCTCCTCGGCCCCGTCAACGCCGATCAGCGCGCGGGCGTGACCCATCGACAGCGCGCCGTCGCCGACCAGATCCTGCACCCCCTGCGGCAGGTCGAGCAGACGCATCAGATTCGCGACATGGCTGCGCGACTTGCCGACGAGCTTCGCCAGCGCCTCCTGACTGTGGCCGAAATCGTCGATCAGGCGGCGATAGGCCGCCGCTTCCTCGATCGCATTGAGATCCTGGCGCTGGATATTCTCGACCAGCGCGATCTCATAGGTCGCGGCGTCATCGAGATCGCGGACGAGCGCGGGAATCTGGTGCAATCCGGCGCGCTGCGCCGCGCGCCAGCGGCGTTCGCCCGCGACGAGCTGATAGCCATGCCCATGCCCCTGTTCGTCGGGGGGCGCATGGCGAATGATGATCGGCTGCAGCAGCCCGCGCGCGCCGATCGAATCGGCCAGTTCGGCAATCGCCGCTTCGTCGAAATGACGGCGCGGCTGATTCGGCAGCGGGCGAATCGACGCGACCGCGACATGCTGGACCGCATCCCCCGCCACCGGCGCCGCCTTCGCCGCCGCGCCGGGCGAGGCGAGCACCGGCGCCTCGACCGCCGCATCGCCGAACAGCGCGTTCAGCCCGCGTCCCAGGCCCGAGGGCCGCCTGCGCAGCGCCTGCGCGCCTATTTCTTTTTCATTATCAGACATTTAAGCGGCCTTGCGAATGTCGGGCAGGCGGTCGATCAGCTCGCGCGCAAGCGCGATATAGGCGGCCGACCCGGCGCAGCGATGGTCATAGATCAGCGCCGGCAGCCCATGGCTCGGCGCTTCGGACAAGCGGACATTGCGCGGAATCACCGTCTGGAACACCACCGGGCCCAGCACTTCGCGGACATCGTCCGATACCTGGTCGGTCAGCCGGTTGCGGCGATCGAACATGGTGAGCGCGACGCCCAGAATGAACAATTGCGGGTTGAAGCGCCCGCGCACGCGCTCGACGGTGGTCAGCAACTGGCTGAGTCCCTCGAGCGCGAAAAATTCGCACTGGAGCGGAACGAGCAGCGATTCGGCCGCGATCAGCGCGTTGAGCGTCAACATGCCGAGCGACGGCGGACAGTCGATCAGGCAGATATCCCATTGCCCCGCTTCGGCGCCCGACAGCGCCTGCTGCAGGCGGTGCAGCCGATCGGCGAACTCGATCAGCTCGATCTCGGCGCCCGACAGATCCACCGTCGCGGGAACGATGTCGAGCCGCGGCACCGCGGTCGGCACCGCGCATTCGGCGACCGTCGCCTCGGCGCGCAGCAGGTCATAGCTCGAATATTCGCGCTGCGCCTGCGTGATGCCGAGCCCGGTCGAGGCATTGCCCTGCGGGTCGAGATCGATGAGCAATGTTCGCCATCCGGTCGCCGCAAGCGCGGTCGCCAGATTGATCGCGGTCGTCGTCTTGCCGACCCCGCCTTTCTGGTTCGCTACGGCAATGCGGATCATCGCTTTCCTCGCTGTTCTGCGCCGATGCGGCCTTCGCCCACCAAAATCCGGCTTTCCACGTCGGTGCGGCTCTGTTCCACGTGAAACATTCTCTGCCATGGCTGCGGCAGCAATGCCAGTTCCTTAACCGCGTTTCGTCCCTTTGGCAGCAGCCAGCGCGTCGATTCGGTCGAAAAACGCGTGGATAAGGCGATCAACCGGTCGAGCGGCGCAAAGGCGCGGGCGCTGATCGTCGCCGCGGCGCGTGTCCCGACGCGTTCGAGCGGCGCTTCGGCCACCTCGACATGCGTCAGATCGAGGTCAGCCGCGACCCCGCGCAGAAATTCGCACCGCCGCCGCCGCGACTCGACGAGCAGCATCGGCCGTTCGCTCAGGATCGCTACCACCAGCCCCGGCAACCCCGGCCCGCTTCCCAGGTCGACCCACAGCCCGTCGCGCGCCGGATCGAGCGCCAGCAACTGCGCGCTGTCGGCGATATGCCGCACCCACAGGCTCGGAATCGTCGACGCCGCGATCAGGTTCTGACGCCCATTTTCCTCGACCAGCAGCCCGGCAAAGCGGTCGAGCCGCTCCCATTGCCGCACCGTCGGT
>OEIU01002003.1_pt1 | contig 11553 bp, 12 predicted proteins | sample 1539221 | NCBI WGS metagenome assembly OEIU01 (sample SAMN03792071, study PRJEB22550) | activated sludge metagenome | feature: wastewater treatment plant; material: activated sludge; isolation source: Wastewater treatment plant of a petroleum refinery complex | place: Argentina: Zarate | collected... | reverse complement strand
AGCGTTGTCGTACAGAATACCGACCCAGTATGCCGGAAGCGCGCAGAGCCGGTCGGTCGGTCCCGCATCCGCGCCGCGCATTTCCAGATAACGCTTGAGGCGCACTTCCGGAAAAATCGTGCTGAGGTGATTGGCCCAATCCGAAACGGTGGCGCGGCCGCCCGGCAGGCCCGGATGATTTCCGGCCAGCAGGTCGCGGAACGAGGAACCGGCGACGTCGATATATTCGTCGCCGCGCTTGATGAAATACATCGGCACATCGAGTGCGTAATCGACGTAGCGCTCGTAGCCCATGCCGTCCTCGAATGCGAAGGGCAACATGCCGGCGCGGGCGTTGTCGGTATCTTCCCAGACATGCGAGCGGAACGAAAGAAATCCATTCGGCTTGCCTTCGGTGAAGGGCGAGTTCGCGAACAGCGCGGTCGCGATCGGCTGCAACGCAAGCGACACGCGCAGCTTCTTCACCATGTCGGCTTCGGACAGAAAATCGAGATTGGCCTGCACGGTGCAGGTACGGAACATCATGTCGATGCCAAGCGTGCCGACCTTCGGCATGTAGTTCGACATGATCTTGTAGCGGCCTTTCGGCATCACCGGCGTTTCGGCCCGCGTCCATTGCGGAGACATGCCGATGCCGAGAAAGCCGATGCCGAGCGGCTCCGCGATCTGGCGCAGTTGCGCGAGATGCGCGTGGAGTTCGGCGCAGGTGCGGTGGATGTTTTCAAGCGGCGCGCCGGAAAGTTCGAATTGTCCGCCCGGCTCCAGCGAGATCGCGCCGCCGCCCGTGACATCGGCGAGGCCGATCAGCGTGCGGCCTTCGAGGATCGGCTCCCAGCCGAGCAGCAGTTGCATCCCTTCCAGCAATGCGCGGATGCCACGCCGGCCCTCGTAGGCGACCGGCGAGCGGTCGGCGACGCGGAACGGAATTTTCTCGTGCTCGGTGCCGACACGGAATTGGCTTGCCGGTTTCTCTCCCGCCGCGATCCAGGCGACGAGTTCGTCGCGAGATTCGATCGGCGTCGTATCGGTCTGGTCGCGGGCCATGCAGGGGAAGCCGGAATTGAAAGGTCGCGGACCATACAGGAGTGATGCGACCGCCGCCAACGGCAGCGGTCATGCGGGCTGCGCATTACTGCGCGGACGTCGCGGCAAGCCAGTTCTTCACGGCTTTCAGCGCTTCGCCGCGGCTTCTGGTCCGGGCCTCCGCCTCGCTGAATACCGTGATCTGCGCGTCGGCACTGGTGCCTTCGGCGAGAATCGTTTCGACCCGCTTCAGTTGCGCTTCGCAGCCGAGCGCCACGGCATCGTCCCTGACGCGGGCCAGCAGCGCGCGCACCGCCTCGCCGATCGGCACGGCGCGGCCGGCGTCGCGATCCACGAAACTGCCGTGGATGCCGTAGCGCTGCGCGCGCCACTTGTTCTCGGCGGCAATGGCGTGGTCGACCGGCGTCACCTTCGCATTCAAGTCCGCGTTCTCGAACAGATGGCGGACCAGCGCACGATAGAGCGCTGCGATGCCGATGGCGTCTTCCACGCGCGTGCAACTGTCGGGCGCGCGCAATTCCAGCGTCGGGTGCGCTTCGGACGGACGGATCGCCCACCAGAGGTAGCTGCCGTCCGGCATCACGCGCGCATCGATCAGCGCCTGCTTGTAGGATTCGAAATCGGCGTCGCTCTGGAACAGCGGCGGCAGGCCGGTGCGCGGCAACTCGTCGTAGGCCGCGAGGCGATAGCCCATCAGGCCGGTGCGGCGCGAATTCCAGAACGGCGACGAAGTCGCGAGCGCGATGAAATACGGAACCAACGGCGTAACGCGGCGCATGATTTCCACGCGCCGCGACGGGTCCGGCAACTCCACGTGCACGTGCAGACCGCACAGCATGTTGCGCTCGGCCAGCATCTGCAAATCCTGCATCATGCCATCGTAGCGCATGGCTTCGGTCTGCCGCGCGGAAGTCCATGCCGCGGTGGGATGCGTGCCGGAGGCGATGAAGGCGAGATCGAACTCGGCGGCGATGGCGCCAACATTCCTGCGCAGCGCGCGCAATTCGCGCGCGGCCTCACCGAAGTCGGTCGAAGGTTGCGTTGCAACCTCGATCTGCGATTGCAGCATCTCGCGCATTACCGAACCGCCGAGACCTGTCTTCAGCGCAGCAAGAAATGCCGAAGGCATTCGACGCTGCACCGCTTTGGTCTCGGCATGAACGACGAAATATTCTTCCTCGATGCCGAAGCTATATTCGTTGGTCATGATGCCTCGTTGTTTCGGGGAAACAGCGCGCCGCGTCAACGCCAGTCGCCGCGCGACGCCTGAACCAGCGCAAGCGCGGCAACAGCTGCGGTATCGGCGCGCAAAATGCGCGGACCGAGCGACAGACAAATTACATTCTTCCGCGCGAGCAGCGTTTCGCGTTCGCGGTCCAAAAACCCCCCTTCGGGACCGACCAGTACCGCCAGTCCTTCACGCGGTGCGGCTTGCAATACATCAAGTGGCGCGCCCTCGCCCTCCTCATCGCAGAAGACGATCGTCTGCGACGCGTTCAGCGAATCGCACCAGCGCTCGAATGCGAGCGGCGCGTCGACCTGCGGAATCGCGAGAATGCCGCACTGCTCGGCGGCTTCGACCGCATTCGCCTGCATCCGTTCCTGGTTCAAGCGCGTTACCTGCGTGTGCTGGGTGATGACGGGAGAAAGCCGGGAAGCTCCCATTTCGACCGCCTTCTGGACCATGTAATCGAGCCGGGCCTGCTTGATGGGAGCAAACGCATAAACCGGCCCGAAGGTTTCAGGCTGCGGGCGGGTTTGTCGTTCGGGCCTGAGCAGGACGCCGCGTTTTCCGGTCAGTGCCGCGCTCGCCAGCCATTCGCCGTCCCGCCCGTTGAAAAGGAGTAACGGGCTGCCGTCAGCCAACCGCAGCACATTGCGCAGATAATGGGCCTGCTCCGGGGCGGCCTCGATTTCTTGCGCTGCGGCGAGAGGGGCCTCCACAAAGAGCCGTTGTGTGCGGAAATCGTACTTTGCCAATCAAATCTCCGCGGGTTTGGGCGGTTAACGGCGTTTTCGCCGCGATATTGCCCCAAGTCGATGCCTTTTGTTACGCCTTGGCACCACAACCGGACCGGCACCGCATGTTCGCTCGCATATCGCTTGCGCTGATCGTGACCCTGCTGCTGATCGCAACGGGCGAGCGCGCCATGAACGCGCAGGCGCAGATGATGACCCCTGCCCCGCAGCAGCAGCAACAGCACCCCTGTCAGGCGCAGTTCGAGCCGCTGCGGACCGATCTGCAGGCCAAAGGCAATGCGCTGCAGGTCGCCAGCAAAAAGAAGATGTCCGCGAAAGAACTCTGCGCGCGCATCACCAGCTATTCCAATGCCGAAGTCAAAATGATCCGCTTTCTCGAAACGAAAGCGCAGGAGTGCGGCATTCCCGCAAATGCAGCGGACGGCCTGAAGAAAAGCCGCGAGCGCACCAACGAAATGAAGACCAAGATCTGTGCGGCCGCCGCCAACCAGACCACAGCGACACCGCCGCCGCCGAGCCAGGGCCTCAGTGGCGCGCTTACCACCGGCACCGGCTCCACGCCTGAAACGCCGCAGTCGGGTGGCGGCATCTTCGACACGCTTACCGGCAACGTCCTGCAACGATGAAGCCAGCCGCGGCACCGGTTGCCGACTCGACCGGCAACTGGGTGGACCGCAGCGCGCCCGCATGGGCGCAGCCCTATCTCCGCCTTGCGCGTATCGACCGGCCTATCGGCTGGTGGCTTTTGTTGTTGCCGTGCTGGTGGTCGACGGCGATGGCCGCGCTCGCACAACGTGCGCCGTGGCCGGATTTCAAACTGCTCGTTCTGTTCCTGATCGGCGCAATCGTCATGCGCGGTGCGGGCACCACATGGAATGATATCCTCGACCGCAAGATCGACGCGCAGGTCGAACGCACGAAAAGCCGCCCGATCCCTTCCGGGCAGGTTAGCGCGAAAGCGGCTTTTGCATTCGCTATCTTACTTTCATTCGTGGGGCTTGCGGTTCTGCTGCTGATGAATCGATTCGCGATTCTCGTCGGTATTTCTTCGCTGCTCATTGTCGCGATCTATCCGCTCGCGAAACGCGTGATTTCGATGCCGCAGTTCGTGCTTGGCCTCGCCTTCTCGTGGGGGGCGCTGATGGGATGGGCGGCCGTGTTCGGCAGCCTCGACTGGCGACCGCTCGTTTTATATGTGGGCACGATTTTGTGGGTGATCGGCTACGACACGATCTACGCGCATCAGGACGCGGAGGACGATGCGATCATCGGCGTGAAATCCTCGGCGCGGCTGTTCGGTGAGCAGACCCGAAGCGCCATCGCGATTTTGTACGCGGGCACCGTTATCCTTGCCGGGATCGCCATTGCGTTCTCCGGCGGCGGCGTTCTTTCGTTCGCGGGACTGGCGGCGTTCGCGATGCATCTGGCATGGCAGGTGCGGACGCTCGACGCCGACAATCCGGCCTATTGCCTGAAACTGTTTCGCGCGAACCGCGACGCGGGGCTTTTGCTGTTCGCGGGTTTGACCGCGGACGTGATCGCGAAGGCGAACGGCTTTCCGTACTAGCTCAGGTGCGCGCGATGATTTCGCGCTCGCCGGCATGGGATGCGCTCGCGCATTGCGTCTGCGCGGCGGCGTGACGAATCCGCATCGTGGTGCGGCGGTGGCGCAGCATCGAGCGCTTGCGGCGGCGCGGCGCTTCCTTGGTCCGGTTGCGCATGGCGGCGGGATTGCACAAGCGCCCGCCTTCCCCGGCGATCAGCACGGGAAGACCGAGCGCACGGCTCCAGCGCCGCGCGGCAATCGCCGAAGCCGCGCTGTCGTTCGAGACCATGAGCGGGATGCTCAGTGCCTCGTCGCGATGTTCGAGTTGAACGTGGATCTGCATGTCGTCCGACGCGATCAGCACGCGCACGGCGATGCCAAGAAATTCCTGAAGCGGCAATTTCAGATGCATGTGCACGCCGCGCACGCTGCGCTGGAGATCGACGCGCTCCTGGCCGATCTCGACGCGGCGTTCGCCGCCGTCGGCGGCCGGGTCGGAAGCGATGAATGCAGCCGGGAGGCGGAGCGGATCGGGTCCGGACAGAGGACCCGATCCTTCCCGCGCGTATTCGGCCGCGCCTGTCTGACGCCTCAATTTCGTCTCCCCCGCCGGATTTTTCCGGTCGTTGGAGCGACCATGACAGCAAGCCAGAACGATCCGCTTAAGGGATTGGGTAAATCTTTCCTTTTTTGCCTCGATAGAGTGCCGATCCGGCCATCATCGTTGAGAAAGCGTTGCTTGCCCTCGCCCCGGACAGCCTCTAGAGCGGGCGCATGACGATCTCTTCCGCGCCGAGCGCCGCTTTGCTTCCCGCGCTGACAGATGCCGTTTCGGAAGCCGGCCGACTCGCGCTCTCCATGTTCCGGAAAGACGTGCGCACCTGGAATAAAGAGAATCAATCACCGGTGACGGAAGCCGATCTCGCGGTCGATCTGTTCCTGCGCAAACGGCTGTTCGAGGCCGATCTCGATGCGGGCTGGCTTTCGGAAGAAACCGCGGACGCTCCCGCGCGGCTGGAGAAATCCCGCATCTGGATCGTCGATCCGATCGACGGCACCCGCTCCTTCGTCGCCGGGAAAGAAGACTGGGCCGTATGCGCAGCGCTCGTGGAGGAAGGGCGGCCGGTGCTCGGCGCGGTTTTCGTGCCTGCGACCGGCGAACTGTTCGCGGCAGCACTCGGCAACGGCGCGACCCGCAACGGCACGGCGATCTCGGCCAGCGAACCGCGCGACGTGAAGACGGCGGCTATCGCCCGGCCTTACGGCCTGGAGAAAACCTTCGCGCAGACCGGAAATATGACAAGCGCCCCCCATATTCATGCCATCGCCGTGCGCCTTGCGCGGGTGGCCAGCGGGGAAATCGACGGCGCACTGGCGCGCGAGAACGCCAACGATTGGGACATTGCTGCCGCCGATTTGATCATTCACGAGGCTGGCGGCAAATTGACCGATAGCGCGGGCAACCTGCCGCGCTACAACCGCCCCGTGCCGAAACACGGCATGCTCGTTGCTTCGGGCAAATCCTTGCATGCACCGCTGCTGGCGGCGCTTGCAAACCGGTAAAGCAGGGAAACAAGAGCGCGCATGACGACGCAAAAACAACTTCTCCACCTCGTATTCGGCGGCGAACTGACGGCGCTCGACGGCACGGAATTCCGCGATCTCGGCCGTCTCGACATCGTTGGAATCTATCCAAATTACGCAACGGCGTATCAGGCGTGGAAATCGAAGGCGCAGCAAACCGTCGATAACGCAATGATGCGCTATTTCATCGTTCACCTGCACCGGTTGCTCGATCCGGAGACGGATGGTACGCGGCGCGCATAACTTCCGGCGCCGGATCACTCATGTGGCGTAAAATTCGCAAGTCGTGGATCGTGCGGCAAACGCTTGGCCGCATGGTCGCATATTACCTGTGGTTCGTATGGAAGACGCAGCGCCTGACTGTGGAGCCAGCCAATCTCTATGACTGGCTCGATCAGGAAATGCCGCTTATATTCACGTTCTGGCACGGGCAGCATTTTCTCGCGCCGTTCGCACCCAAAGCGCATCACCGGGCCAAGGTCATGATCTCCCGTTCTTTCGATGCGGATGTAAACGCCATTGCCGCGGAAGTGCTCGGGATCGGAACGATCCGCGGTTCCGGCGCGCATGGCAGCGATTTCCAGCGCAAGGGCGGCGTCGCGGCGACAAGGCAGATGATCGATACGCTCGCCGAAGGCATCAACGTCGCGATGACCGCGGACGTGCCGAAAGTCTCGCGCCGCGCCGGTCTCGGCATCGTCACCATCGCAAAGATTTCCGGACGCCCGATCTATCCCGGCGCGATGGCCACCAGCCGCCGCATCGCGCTCAACAACTGGGACAAGTCGAGCCTGCATCTTCCGTTCGGACGCATGGCGTTCGTAGTCGAGGAAGCATTGCGCGTTCCGCCCGACGCCGACGACGAAGCGCTCGAAGCGGCGCGGCTCGAAGTCGAACGGCGATTGAACCGCGCAACCGCACGCGCCGAAGCGCTGGTCGGCAGGCCGCAGACAGGCCAGGCCGATGGCGCCTAGAATCAAACTGCCCCTGCCGCTGCGCGCATACCGGCGGCTTTCGCGCTGGTTCGCACCATTCGCGGGTACGGTGTTGAACTGGCGGCTCAAGCGCGGCAAGGAAGACCCGGCGCGCGTCATGGAGCGGCGCGGGGTTGCCACCGTCGAGCGCCCGCCCGGCGCGCTGGTTTGGTTTCACGGCGCGAGTGTCGGTGAAATTCTCTCGATCCAGCCCGTGGTCGAACATATCCGCGCACAGGGCTTCGCGGCACTCGTCACCTCCGGCACGGTGACGGCAGCGCAGACCGCAGCACAAAGGATGCCGGCCGGCACCATTCATCAATATATCCCGCTCGACTCGCCGGCCTTCGTGCAGAGTTTCCTCGATCACTGGCAGCCGGGACTGGCGTTGATCGCAGAGTCGGAGTTCTGGCCGAACCTCCTGCTCGAAACGCATCAGCGCAACATTCCGCTGGTGCTGCTCAATGGCCGCATGTCGGAGCGCTCGTTCAAGCGCTGGAAGCAGGCGAAGAAATCCGCGCGCGCGCTGCTTTCCAATTTCGATCTCGTGCTCGCACAGGACAACGAGATCGCGGACCGGCTGGAAACGCTCGGCGCGCCGCGCGTGATTTCCACCGGTAACCTCAAGTTCGACGTTTCGCCGCCGCCCGCCGACGCTTTCGCGATGCAGGAAATGCAGCGCACGATTCACGGCCGCCCGGTTTTCCTCGCAGCGAGCACGCATCGCGGCGAGGACGAAGCGATCATCGATGCGCATATCGAGGTAATGGAGAAGGTGCCGGGCCTCCTCACCATCATCGTGCCGCGGCACCCGGAACGCGGCGGCGAAATCGCGCGGCTGGTCCAGGACGCCCGGCTGGCGCCCGCGATGCGCTCGCGCCATCACCTGCCCGATCTCGGCACGCATATCTATGTCGCCGACACCATCGGCGAACTGGGATTGTTTTATCGGCTATCGCCGATCGTGTTCATGGGCGGTTCGCTCATCAAGCACGGCGGCCAGAACCCGATCGAACCCGCGAAACTCGACAACGCGATCCTGCATGGCCCGCATGTGCATAGCTTCGCGACGATCTATTCCGAACTGAACAAACAGCGCGCGGCGGCTACGGTGACGAACGCCGACTCGCTCGCGCGCAGCCTGCTGCGCCTGCTCGACGACCCGGGACTGGTGCGCGCGATGGCGAAAGCCGCGCATGCCACGGTAGTCCCGTTGAGTGGCGCGCTGACGCGCACGGCAAAAGCCATCGAACCCTATCTGGTCCAACTGCGCTTTCACTGATGCCCGGATTGATCTCGCTGCGTGCGCCTGCGTTCTGGTGGAAAAAGCCGGGGCTGGCGGCCACGTTGCTGGCGCCGCTCGGCGCGGTCTACGGCGGCTTCGCTGCGCAACGCATGAAGCGCCCCGGCTATCGCGCGAATATTCCGGTCATCTGCATCGGCAATCCGACGCTCGGCGGCGCGGGGAAGACTCCGGCAGCCATCGCGGTCGCGAAACTTCTACAGGAACGCGGGCGCAAGCCGTTCTTCATTTCGCGCGGCTATGGCGGCAATGCTGCCGGGCCGCTGCGCGTCGATCCGGAAAAACATACCGCAGGCGATACCGGAGACGAGGCGCTTCTCCTCGCCGCGACAGCGCCGACAATCATCGGCGCGGACCGCGCGGCTTCCGCGAAGCTCGCGGAAAGTCTCGGCGCGGACGTACTGGTGATGGACGACGGATTTCAGAACCCTTCGCTGGAGAAAGACCTTTCCATCCTCGTCGTGGACGGCGAGCGCGGCATCGGAAACGAAAAAGTTTTCCCTGCTGGCCCACTGCGCGCGCCGCTTCCGATCCAGCTCGCGCAGGCGCACGTGATGGTGGCCGCAGGCGCGGGAACGGGCGGACAACGCGCCTTGTCCGCCGCGATCCTTGCCAATCTCGCGGTCCTGGCCGCCGTCATCGCACCGGGCGAGGCGGCGGTCGCAGCGCTGCGCGGCAAGCCGCTGCTCGCATTTGCGGGGATTGGTTTCCCGGAAAAATTCTTCGCCACGCTGGAGCGGAACGATCTTCGCGTCGCGGAACGCCGCGCGTTTCCGGATCATCACCGCTTCAGCGCCGCGGATGCGGCCGCGCTGATCACTTCGGCGGAACGCGGCGGCCTGACGCTGGTCACGACGGAAAAAGATTTTGCGCGGATGGGAGGCGACCCGGCGCTTCGCGAATTAAGAGAGAAATCGAAAACGCTTCCCGTCGCGCTCGCGTTCGACGATACGGCCGAGATCGGCGGATTTATCGACGAAGCGCTGGCGCGAAAACGCTAGCGCGGCGCCAACGGCGTCTTGCCGTGCAGGCGCGCCATCACTGCTTCCGGCGTGGCATAGGCTTCCTGCAAATCCACGCTCCAGTATTTCAGTTCGTCGAGCGGAATCGGCACGCCGGTCACCGCGCAGCGCACATAGCTTCCCGGCCGGACGATGCGGTAGTCGCCGTCCAGATAGCGCAGCTCGGCTTCGCCGGCGGCCAAAGGGGTGCGTTCGAAACGGTTCATCTCGAATGTGCGGGTTCGCGTTTGGAGTAATCCATATATGGAGCGATTTACGCGGGAGCGCAAAACATAAATTCGCAACCTCACGCAATCGTTTACGGCAAGGAAATGCACTCAACCGAACAGATTGCCCTGTTTCGAGGCTTTCGCGGGCTGCGGCCCGGCGGCCTCGCGGCTGCCCGGCTCGCTGCCGGTGGAGACCGCGCCGAAGCTGCCGTCGGCCACCTCGACGGTGAGCGCCGTGCCTTTCGGAGCCTTCGTAACCGAACGCACCGGATGCCCGTCTGCGCCGCGCACCAGCGCGAAGCCGCGCTCCAGCACGCCGCGATGACTGTAAGACTTCAAAAGCTGCGCCAGACCCTGCAAGCGCACGCCTGCATTGCGGAGCGCATTGCCGCTCGCGCGCGCGGCGCGCGCATGCAGGCCGTCGGCGCGTTCACGATAGAGTTCGATGCGCGAACGCAGCGCATTCGGCGTATGCCGTGCTTCGAGGCGCGAGAGTTTCACGCGAAACGCATGGGCGTTGGCGCGCAGCGCGCGCGGCAGACGTTCGCCCGCACCATCCAGCCGCTGGCGCGGAAGCGCCAGCAAGGCGTCGAGCGGCGGGATGCCGCGCGCGAGGCCGCGCAATTCTGATTTCAGGCGCTCGGCCATGCGCGCCCAAGGCGAGACCAGCCGTGCGCGGCGATCGCGCGGGAGCGGGAGCAGTTGGCCGCGTACGGGCACCGCCATTTCGGCGGCAGCGGTCGGCGTCGGCGCGCGCCGGTCGGCGGCAAAATCGATCAGCGTGAAATCGGTTTCGTGGCCGACCGCGGAGATCAGCGGGATTTCGCTCGCGGCCGCCGCGCGCACCAGCGCTTCGTCGTTGAAGCCCCAGAGGTCTTCGAGCGAACCGCCGCCGCGCGCGACGATCAGAACATCCGGGCGCGGCAGCGCGCCGCCTTCTTCCATCGCGTTGAAGCCTTCGATGGCCGCCGCGACTTCCGGTCCGCAGGTCTCTCCCTGCACGCGCACGGGCCAGACCAGCACATGACGCGGGAAGCGATCGTTCAGGCGATGGAGAATGTCGCGGATCACCGCGCCGGTTGGCGAGGTGATGACGCCGATCACGCGCGGCAGATACGGCAGCGGTTTCTTGCGCGCCTCGTCGAACAGACCTTCGGCCGCGAGTTTCTTCCGGCGCTCCTCAAGCAACGCCATCAGCCCGCCCGCGCCGGCCGGCTCCAGCGCGTCGATCACGATCTGGTAGCTGGACTTGCCCGGATAGGTCGTGACCTTGCCGGTCGCGATCACCTCCATGCCTTCTTCCGGCTTGAAGCGCATTTTCGCGAACGCGCCCTTCCAGATGATGGCGTCGATCTTCGCACTCGCATCCTTGAGGCTGAAATAGACATGGCCGGAGGAATGGGGTCCGCGATAGCCGGAGACTTCGCCGCGCAGGCGCACATAGGGGAACGCCTCCTCGACCGCGCGCTTGAGCGCCACGGAGAGTTCGAAAACGCCGATTTCAGGCAGATTCGTGGGTGCTGTGGATGCTGGCATTCGCGACTCTAAATGGCGGCAGGCCCATGATACATCAAGCCGCCTCTAGGGAAGTGTCCGTACGCGCATGAATGTCCTGTTGATCGGTTCCGGCGGCCGCGAACATGCGCTGGCGTGGAAGCTCGCCGCCAGCCCGCTCTTGACGAAGCTCTATGCCGCGCCGGGCAATCCGGGGATTGCGCAGGAAGCCGAGATCGTCGCGCTGAAGGTCGAGGACCACGCAGCGGTGATCCGCTTCTGTCAGGAGAAGAAGATCGGTCTCGTCGTGATCGGGCCGGAAGCGCCGCTGACCGCGGGCCTCGCCGACGACCTGCTGGCCGCGAACATCAAGGTATTCGGCCCGCAGAAAATTCCC
>OEIU01002002.1_pt1 | contig 11578 bp, 15 predicted proteins | sample 1539221 | NCBI WGS metagenome assembly OEIU01 (sample SAMN03792071, study PRJEB22550) | activated sludge metagenome | feature: wastewater treatment plant; material: activated sludge; isolation source: Wastewater treatment plant of a petroleum refinery complex | place: Argentina: Zarate | collected... | reverse complement strand
CCGATCTGGGATACGAAGAAAGAGACTGCACGCGCCGTGCGGCAGCGCATCGAAATGGTACTCGCCGCGGCCAAGGTTGAAGGACTCCGGAACGGTGAAAACCCGGCGCAGTGGAAAGGTCATCTCGATCACCTCTTGCCGCGACACAAACGAACGCAGCGCCATCATGACGCGCTACCCTATAGCCAACTTCCCACGTTCTGGCGGTCTCTATCGAACGATGAGAGCGAGGCTGCGGCTCTGTTGCGTTTCACTATTGCTACCGCGTCCCGGTACAGTGAAGCAGCGAACGCCCTTTGGTCTGAAATAGACAGGGATAAACGTCTTTGGACCATTCCAGCCGCTCGGATGAAGGCGGGACGCGAGCACGTCGTGCCGTTGTCTGATGTCGCGATGGCCGCTCTAGATGCTTCGCGCACAGACGTCGGGCTGATATTTCCAGCGATCCGTAGCGGAAAGAAAATGTCCGACGTGACCTTGGCCAAGGTCATCAAGCGCCACACCGCCACGCCAGCCACCACGCACGGATTTCGAAGCACGTTTCGCGATTGGGCCGGTGACCGCACTGACTATCCGCGCGAGGTCGCAGAAGCCGCGCTCGCTCACGCTGTTGGGAGCGCCGTCGAACAAGCATACCGACGCGCTACCGCGCTCGAAAAGCGGCGTGAACTTATGTCGGCGTGGGGGTGCTTCGCTGCGTCTGGTTGACCGTGCATTGACAACGGGGGCAATGAAGCGCATTATGTGCAAGTTCTAAGGATCGCGAACGGCCGACGCCGCAGCGGTCCTTTTTCATATCTACCGAACCCTGCCTGCTCGTTGAGTCGAGTCGGCGGGGATTTTTTGTATCCGGAGGACACAATGAATTCGCTGACGATCGACGAGTTCTGTAAAGCTCACCGCATTTCGCGCGGCGGCATCTATTTGCTGGCCAAGCATGGCGAAGCACCCGCAACCTTCAAGATCGGACGACATGTCCGCATCTCCGAGAATGCCGCGCGGGAATGGCTTGCGAAGCGTGAGGCTGCCAGCAAGGGAGTCGCCGCATGAGTTTCACAGGCGTGATGGCGAAGTGGGATCACCAGCGCAGCTACGGTTTCATCCGACCGAGCCAGACGGGGCATGACGATATTTTCGTTCATCGACGCGAGCTGCGAATGCCTGCATCTGACTTCAGGCCTGGAATGAAAATTAGGTTCGACATCGGCCTCGACGCTGAGGGCAAGGTCGAGGCAAAAAATGTTGAGGCGATGCGATGACCAATCTGGAAAAGCTCCGCATCGCAATCCTGCACGTTAAGGACGCGCGGACCTATTTCGACAGGCGGGCGAAACTGCTGGACGATAAAGTGATGAACGATCGTCTCGCGGCGTTCCGTCACGCGCTTAATGAACTTGATTCCGCTGCGGCGGAATTCCAACTGAATCCAACCGACTAAACGAAAAACGCCCGACCGAGTGGCATCGGCCGAGCGTTGAATTTCAAAAGGTCTGGAAGTCTTTTGATATTCGACGTTTCGTTTTTTGTCAATGAAAATCGGTCGGGCTTCTCACCAAGAGGAGTCCACGATGGATATGGAAATAAAACTTTCGCCTGCTGGCGAAGCAGCGGTGACGCGTTGTCTCGAGCGAAAGGCGATTGACGATTTCATCTTCGCTGAAATTGATACGATCAATCTGCTGCATCATCCTGATTACTGCACTCGCATGGCGGCTCGAGATCGAGCGCGCGAAGATGCTGAGGCCGAATGGGATGAGATCACTGCCACGCTGCGTTCCGCAGAAACCGATGCTGAGATCGACGCGTATGAGGCGCGCATCGCTGAATGGCACCGGACTTGGGATTTCCTTTGGCCCGCCGAAGAATTGGAAGCCGCCCGCGCGAAGCTCGTCGCCGAGAAAGAGATGTTCACTCAGTGGTTGAACACTGCCGCTGCTATTGCCCTTCCCGAAGGAACACCAATGCCGTCTAACGTCGCTTCGAAAAATATGCAGGAAATCACGATCGAACGACCGGCTTGGCAGCACCTTTGTATCAGCGACGGGAATGGAAAAATCGTTCCGAATGTCGCCAACGCAATTATCGCGGTAAAGTCGAATCTCCCGGCGCTGGCCTTCGATCAGATGCAAAACGCTTTGGTATGGCGTGGTGGCGCAGCCTTGAGGGATGAGGACGTCATTCGAATTCAAGAGTGGCTGCAACACAACGGCATCCCTAAAATCGGCAAAGACATTGTGCATGACGCGGTTCGCACCGTGGCGGTGCAGAACAGCTTTCATCCGGTCCGCGATTATCTCGACAGCCTGATTTGGGACGGCCTGCCGCGCCTCGGTACCTGGCTTTCACACTATCTTGGCGCCGAGCCAAATCCTTATACTCACGGCATCGGGCAAATGTTCCTGGTTTCGATGGTTGCGCGCGTGTTTCAGCCTGGATGCAAGGCCGACTACATGCTGGTACTCGAGGGAAAGCAAGGGTTGATGAAAAGCTCGGCGTGCCGCGTTCTGGCCGGCCAATGGTTTTCGGATGCATTGCCGGACATCAAGTCGAAAGACGCGCAACAGCACCTTCGCGGTAAGTGGCTGATCGAAGCATCTGAAATGCACGCCCTTTCAAACGCGGAGACGGCAGCACTTAAAGCATTCATCACGCGACAGGAGGAACGCTTCCGGCCCTCATACGGTCGTCTCGAGGTTGTCGAGCCCCGGCAAGCCGTTTTCATCGGCACCACAAACATGGCTCAATACCTGCGTGACGAAACCGGCGCGCGGCGGTTCTGGCCTGTGAAATGTGGCCCGATCAACATTGATGCCCTCGCGCGTGATCGCGACCAGCTCTTTGCCGAAGCTGTCCATGCCTACAACCACGGTGCGAAGTGGTGGCCTGATCGGGATTTCGAGCGGGACCACATCGCACCGGAACAGTCTGAGCGATACGAGGCAGACGCATGGGAGCAGCCGATCGCGAGCTTTCTTGCGTCGCGCCTAGACGTGACGGTCATGGAGATCGCTTCCGGTCCTTTGATGATGAGCCGGCGGGAGCTTGGCACTGCGGAACAGCGGCGGATCGCGAGGGTCTTGGAACGACTCGGGGGGCGACGGGGCAAGCGCGCGGGTGATCTGCGACCATGGGTGCGCTCTATTCCATGACGCAGTGACGCTTCATGACGCATTCTCTAATAGAGGGAATCTTTTGATTTAATGCTCTATGGAAAAATCCCCTCATAAGGGAATTTGTGTCACGAGCGTCACGTGCGTCATGAGCGTCATGGCATGTTAGGCATTTCAGGGCGCTAGTATTTGGTTAAGCAATCGCGCTTATCTTGAGCGCACCTGATCCCCGTCCGATGCCCGTGTGGCCTCGTGGCGGGGATTTTGTTTTAGGAACCGGCTCATTCCTTCCATACTCGACGGCGAACTCGCTGATCTCCTGACTGATGCGCTGACCAACGCGGACATTCCGCAGTCGTGTGTCGTCACGCGACAGGAGCAGTCCGGTCCCGACTACGCGCCGATCATCACCAACGTCCCATACGACTGCCAAGGCTGGATTGACGATTATGCCGAGCGCGACCGCGACGGCACACTGGTACAGGTGAACGACCGTCGCGTGTTCATCCTCTGCGCGTCGCTCGACATCACGCCCAGCACGGCCGACAGCGTGACCGTGGATGGCGTATTCCATCATCAGCGTGCAGCGTGATCCGGCCGGCGCAGCGTTCGTCATCCAGGCGCGCGCATGATGTGCATCAGGGGCCACCGTAGGAAAGTTTTTGGGGGAACCCTACGCGGAGCGGGCTTATCCTTTCTCGCTCGCGACTCTTGGGGGTCGTCCCGATGAACGCGAAGAAGGCCGTCAAATTCCTTCAATCGCTGAAAATCCCAGAAGGCCCGGCGGCCGGCAACGCCCTTAAGCTGGCTCCCTTTCAGAAAAAATTCGTCACTGGCGCGCTGGCACCCGGCATCAGCATCGCCGCGCTGTCGATTGGTCGCGGTAACGCCAAGACGGCCCTTTCATCGGGACTCGCCCTCGGAGAATTGCTCGGCGAGATCGGCGACACCCAACCGAACCGCGAAATCCCGGTCGGCGCTCGAACTCGCGACCAAGCTCGGCTGGTTTGGAATTTCGTGGCTGGCTACGCGCGGTATCTGCCCGAGGACGTCCAGAAGCGCCTGACCTTCCGCCGCGCACCACGGCTCGAGATCGAGTACGAGGACGGCAATGGTGTCCATCTACTGCGTTGCTTGGCCGCCGACGGTAAGTCGGCCCTTGGTGGCGCACCTACGCTTGCGATCATGGACGAGCGCGGTCATTGGGCGCGCGACAAAGGCGACGAGCTGGAACACGCGCTGCTGTCCGGCATGGGCAAGCGTGGCGGTCGCGCACTGATTATTTCCACGTCTGCACCGGACGACAATCACCCATTCTCGAAATGGCTCGACGAGGAACAGGACGGCGTCTATCGGCAGGAGCATCGACCCGCACCGGGCCTGCCGGCAGATGATCTGGCTTCGCTGCTGATCGCCAATCCCGGTGCGGTCGCTGGCATCGGCTCCTCTGTGGAATGGCTACAGGCACAAGCGCGCCGCGCGATTGCTCGCGGCGGTTCGAGCCTCACCACGTTCCGGCTCTACAACCGCAATGAGCGCGTTTCGGGCGAGACGCGCGATTTGCTGTTGACCGTTGACGAATGGCTATCGTGCGAGGTGGCCGAATTGCCGCCGCGTAGCGGTCAGGTCGTCATAGGAATCGATCTTGGCGGTTCGGCTTCTATGACGGCGGCTGCTTTTTATTGGCCGGAAACAGGTCGGCTGGAATGTCTTGGCTGGTTTCCGACGCAACCGAATTTGGCCGATCGTGGCGCAGCCGACGGTGTTGGCGCGCGTTACGGCGAAATGGCCAGCCGTGGTGAACTCTCAACGCTCGGTCACGCGACCGTGCCTGTTGCGGCGTGGCTATCGGAAGTCATGCGCCATGTCGAGGGCGAGCGCGTCGCAGCGCTGGTCATGGATCGATACAAACAGGCCGAACTCGGCCAAGCGATCGATGCCGCACGGATTCGCGCGCCGCTTGTATGGCGTGGCTTTGGCTTCAAGGACGGTAACGAAGATTGCGAGCGATTCCGCCGGTCCTGCTTCGATGGACAAGTGAAAGCCGGACCGTCGCTGCTGTTGCGCTCCGCGTTCGCTGACACCGTCTGTCTCCGCGACCCGTCGAACAACATCAAACTGGCCAAGGCTCGTTCGTTAGGCCGTATCGACGCCGCATCCGCGTCGGTGCTCGCCGTCGCGCAAGGCGCGCGAATGTTGGCGCAGCCCGCACGCACAGCGAGGGCGCCGCAATGGCTATGAACCGCGCGCCATCGTCGATCTACAAAGACCCGCGATGGGCTGTCGTCCGGTTGCAAGCGAAGCGGCGCGATGGGTGGAAGTGCGTCGACTGTGGAGCGCGTGGTCGTTTGGAAGTGCATCACATCAAGCGGACGAAGCATTTTCCAGAACTCGCCTACGTCCTCGAAAATCTCAAGACCTTATGCGGGCGCTGCCATGCTCGCATCACCGCAATCGAAGTGGGCATCGCGCCACTCGATCCAAAGCGCCAAGCGTGGCGCGATCTCCTCAAACGAAAGGAAGTCATATGTTGCAGTCTGTAAAGCTGGCACGTCGCCAGTCTGAAATTCGCCAGTCGCTTGCCGGTCTCGTCGGCAAAGCCGATCTGACCGAGGACGAAACTCGTTCCATGGAAACGATGGATGCGGAATATCGTTCGAACGAAACGAAGTATCGCGCCGCTCTGATCGTCGAGGACGATGAACGTCGCGAGGCCGGCGTCGAACTGGAAGGCCGCTCCGACAAAGAATTCGCCAGCCTGATCGACAAGTTCGAACTGCGACAGGTCGCCTTGCATCTCGACGAAGGTGCGAAGATCGACGGTGCCACGGCGGAAGTGATCGAGGAGCTTCGTTCGCAGGGTGGTTATCGCGGCGTCCCGGTGCCGTATCAGGCGCTGGAAATTCGTGCAGGTGAAACCGTCGCCAGCGGCACGCCTTCGCCGGTCAGCACCGCTCCGATCATCGATCGCATTTTCGCTGGCTCCGCTGCCAGCAAAATGGGTGCTCGTTTCATCAACATCGCGCAGGGAACCAACGACTATCCGATCACGTCGTCGACTGTGACGGCCGGTTGGGCTGACGGCGAAACCGGCGCTGTTGCTGGTCCGACGGCATATTCGACTGCCAACCGTTCGCTGGCGCCGGATAACACGTTCGGCATTCAGATGAAGGTGACGCGCAAGGCGCTCAAGCAGTCGGGCGATGCGCTCGAGCAGGCTGTCCGTCGCGACATGAATGGCTGCCTCTCCGAGGGCATGGACAAGGCCGTGTTCCTCGGCACCGGTGCCAATGGCCAGCCGTCCGGCATTCTCGTCGGCTCGTATGGCATCACGTCGACCGCGGTGAATGCCGCTGCGTCGTGGTCCGCTTTCCGCGCCGCCGTGAAGCGTTTCCTGGTCGCGAATGCCGCGAACTCGCCGGCTGACGTCAATCTGCTGCTGCGTCCGGAAATCTGGGACGCGATGGACGATGACCTCATCACCAACACCGCGGTTTCCGAGTGGGATCGCCTGGTCAAGAACATTCCGGGCGTCGTCATGTCGTCTAATGCTCTTGCGGCCCCGACCGGTTCGCCGGTCTCGTCCAAGGGTCTCCTGACCACGACTGTCGGCGGTGTTGCGCCGATCTTCGTCGGCACTTGGGGAGCGATCGACCTGATCCGCGACGTCTACAGCGACGCGGCGTCGGGTGGTCTGCGCTTGACCGCGCTGGCCACGATGGACGTGACCGCGGCCCGCAGCCAGCAACTGCAGATCCTGACGGGCATCCAGTAATGATGGACGAGTTCGCCAGCGTCATCGGCGAACTGGAGGTTCGCGCCGGTCGAAATGGCCGGCGCAAACTTCGCGGTCGCTTTCCCTACAAGTCGCTCGCGGTGTTGAGCGATGGCGGCAAGCTCGGGAAGCCGCAGAAGGAACGATTTATGCCGGGTGCGTTTACGCACTCGATCAATTCGGCAGATCAAGACATTCATCTGCTCGTCGGGCATTCGTTCGATGCACCGCTTGCCAGCAAGAACACTGGCACGCTGTCATTCAATGACACTGCCGAGGCATTGAATTTCGACGCTGAAATCACACCGCAGATTGCCGATACGTCATACGGCGCCGACATTCTCAAACAGATCGACTCCGGTCTTTCTGTCGGCATCTCGCCCGGTTTTCGTATCCCGCCGCCGCGCGCGGTCGCCAAGGCCGAAACATTCGCTGACGAGGGATATGACCCGGCGCGCGGGATGCATAACGCACGCATTCGCACGATCCTGCAGGCGATCCTGTTCGAATTGAGCGTTGTCACGCGCCCTGCATACAAAGAAGCGGCGATCGTGGTCGATCCCGAGGACATGACAGACGAAGAAAAGATCGCGGCTGGTTGGACGCTCAACGCTGCGGGGATTCTCGTTCCTCCGCCGCAGTCGATCACGACGCGATCGGCAATTTTGAGGTACCGATAAAATGGTCGAAACAGTTTCCGAAACAGAATCCGCGCCAGCAAGCTATCCGACCACAAGTCCAGCCGTTACTGGCAACGACGTCGCGTGGCAGCGGATCGAAAGCTACATCGCGCACCGCTTCACGCCGCGCGCGGTTGAGTGGGTGGTCGACGGACCGGGGCTCTGGCATCCCCCGTTGAAGCCTGCGGCTATTTCCACGGTCGAAGTCTGGTCGCGCGCTGGCGAATGGGAAAGCGTCGAACTGACTGCTTCGCCATACGGCGGATATGCGCTGCCATGCTCCGGTCCGTATCGCTTCACGGCAATGGTTGGCGGCGGCTCGCCTGCACCTATTGTTCCGACTGCGGTTTGGGAAGCGGTAAAGCGTCTCGCGGCGTACATGACCACGAAGCCCGGCACGCCCGGAACGTCGAGCGAGCGCATTCAGGCAGGCAGCATTTCAATTCAGCGTTCGCGTTCTGAGAGCTGGATGGCGGCCGCATTGCAGAACAGCGGCGCGGCCGATCTGCTGCGCGCTTATCGAAAGGTTTGACGATGGGGATTCTCGATCTATTCCGCCGATCGGCGCCAGCCGTTGAACAACGCAGTGTCGGTTCTGGCTTCACCGCCGAGGTGATGCGAATGCGCGAGGCTTACATCAGCGGCCGGACCGGTCTTGGCGAACTCACCGGCACGGTCTCCAGTTGCGTGTCGCTCTGGCAAAACTCATTGAGCCTGGCCAAGGTCACGGGTACCGATCTCCTCGATCCTTTCGCGCTGGCGCTGACCGGCCGCAGCCTCGCGCTCCGCGGCGAGTTCGTTGCGCTGATTGATGGCGATCAGTTGGTCCCCGCGAGCGATTGGGACGTTCGGACGCGCAATTCTGTTCCGATCGCATATCGCCTTTCCATTCCCGAGGCTGGTGGCGGCCGCACCATGACGGCGCTTGCTGGCGAGGTGCTGCATTTCCGGATCAACGTCGACCAGGCGGCGCCGTGGCTGGGCGTTTCGCCGCTGCGCACCTCGAGCCTTTCGGCCGGGATGCTTCATTCGGTCGAAACGGCCTTGAGCGACGTTTACGAACAGATGCCGTTCGGTTCGCAAGTCGTGCCAATGCCGGAAGCGCCGGAAACCGACAACACGAGTCTGGCGCTCTCGTTTAAAGGCCAGCGCGGTCGAGTGCTGTTGCGCGAAAGCGTCGTGGTGAGCGCGGCAGGTGGTCCGGCACCTGTGCAGGATTGGAAGCCTTCCGACCTTACGCCAGGCTTGGAAAAAGCGGTGCCGATTCAAACCCTGACGGGGGCGCGCGAGTCGATTGCCATGCCCTATGGCGGCTTGCCGGCTCTGTTGAACAACCAGACGACTGGACCGCTGGTCAGGGAAGCGCAGCGTCATCTGGTCCAATTCACGCTGCAGCCGGTTTCCGAGATCATCGCGACCGAATGTAGCGAGAAGCTCGGCGGGGCGGTCGCAGTGGACGCGCTGACCGGGACGCAGGCGTTCGACACGGGCGCGGCGGCGCGCAGCTTTCAGATGCTCGTTACCGGCCTGGCCATGGCGAAGGATGCGGGCATCGACGCCAAGGCCGCGCTTGCCATGCTGGATTGGTCGGACAAATGAGCGGCGACATCACGTTCGGCCTCGACATCGCAGCATGGGTCGAGAAGGCGAAGGGAAACTGCGATGAAGCATTCCGCGGTGTCGCCAAAGAAGCGTTTCACCGAGTCGTTGACCGCACGCCGGTAGCGTCCGGCGCAGCCAGGGGCGGATGGGTCGCTGGCGTCAACGATCTGCCGCAGGGCGTGGAGACGCCGCTCGACCCCGATGGCGCGGCAACGATCGCCAAAATCAACGCGGTCGTCGATACCGCCAAGGTCGGCGACGTAGTGGCCATCGTGAACCAGACCGATCACGCCGGAAAATTAGAATACGGCTACAGCAAAAAAGCGCCCGCCGGCATGGTGCGCATCACCATCATGGAAACCGAGCAGATCGCGCGCGAGGTCGCGACGAAGCTGGAAAAATGAGATCGCGGCGGTCCTAATCGGCCAGGACTGTCGTGGGGGCGTCGCGTTCTTGCCGGTGCGCGGCGCCCCATTTAGTTACTTCTTATCAGGAGCTTGTGTCAGCGCACTTCCAGCCAGCTTGCGGATCTCTGTCTTGGTAAGGCTGCCCGGATCCTTTAGACCTTTCGAGGCTATCTTCGCGATCTGCGTGCTTGTACTTTCGCTACTGCTCTTGGCTTTCTTAGCCATGTTTCCTCTCCCCATTTAATTACGAACAATCTGCAATTCCTCGTCCGCATCAAGAAGTTATCGGAAACTCTTTCCAGATCAAGTCGTGATCGGCGCGCGGTTTCATGCATCCTGATCGCACGGCCATGGCGGCCGGATGGAGAATGGAAATGAAAACCGATTGGGAATTCGCCGCGCGGCTCGCGCTGGTTATCGAAAGTGGCGTCACAACGCGCTCGCCGAAACAGACGCGCGTTGCTGCGGAGACGCTGGTAAAGCTATTCCCGGATTTCGAGAAGGTCGGGAGAAAATCCGGGAGCTAATTCCAAACGCGCGAAAGATGTGAATAAAAACAACGCTGGTTGACACTCTCGGAGCGCGCCATTCGATCAAAAACTTACGTCGGTTTTCGGCGCTGTGTTACGATAGGTCCGGTATTCGTTACGTCAAGAGGGCCTATCGTTCGCGCGACTTGCCAAGACGCGCGCCAGGCTTCGAGGCCAAGCAGCAACGAGATGGGACCATCTATGCGACGGCGTTCGCCCATGCGTGACGCGCGAGGACACCGCCGGGCTTTTACCCACGATACGATATCAATCGTGGGAGCGGGAGTGCCCGTGTCCGTGCCCGTGGGTGGAGCGCCGCTTGCCGCCGGGCTTCGAGGGGATCATCACGACGCGGCCATAGCGCACGCCGCGTTCGGCGATGACGTGGTCGGCAAGGTGCTGCACCTCTGCGGTCGGGCCCTGCAACGCCGTGACCTCCATGCACATGTCGTCGTCGAGATGGACATGAAGGGTCGCCAGCGACAGGTCGTGATGGTCGTGAAAACTTTCCACCAGCCGCTTCGACAGGTCACGCGCCGCATGATCGTAGACATAGACCAGTGCCGCGACGCAGTTCTCGCTGCGGCCGCTGTCGCGCCGCGATTGCTGAATGCCGGCGCGGACAAAGTCGCGAATGGCTTCCGAGCGGTTCTGATAACCCTGCGCGGCGATCATGCGATCCACCTCGGCAAGAAGATCGTCGTCGAGGGTGATCGTGATCCGCTCCATTTTTTTTCTCCATGGGTATGACGATTTTGAATTTTTTTCATATCGCGGAGACCGCGCCGACGACGCTGCATCGACAGGCAGCAGCGCCGTCGAACTATACGCGCGGGCATGGCCGGCGTCTCGCTGCATGAGAACAGGAATAAAGGCGAGAACTGAACGCCGATGACATCGAACAAGACAACGAAAAAACGTCTCAGCCTGCGCCGGATCGTCCGTCGGGGATCGATGACGGTGGGGTTCGTGCCGCTGGCGGCTACCGCGTTCTTGCTGGCGGACATGCATCCCGTATCGGCGCATCCTCATACGCCGAGAGAACCATCGGCATTGCCTGAGATCGAAATCATGCCTGCGCCGCATACTCATCGAAAAAAGAAGCGCGCCAAAAATTCCGAGCGCACCACCGCGCGCCGCGCCGTGCCTGTGCCAAATCCGGCCCGTAAACCTGCTCCGGTGAACACCGCGCTGACCGGCGCGCCCAATGTCGCGGGCGGTACGGCCTCCGCGCCCGCGATGGCGAGCGAGATGACGGTCTCCGGCAAGGAGATCAACGACCGCCCGGTGACGCGGCCGGGCGAGGTGCTGGAAGCAGCACCCGGGCTGATCGTCACCCAGCACAGCGGTGAGGGCAAGGCCAACCAGTATTTCCTTCGCGGCTACAACCTCGACCACGGCACCGACATGGCGATCACGGTCGACGAAATGCCGGTCAACATGCGCACCCATGGCCACGGGCAGGGCTACGCCG
>OEIU01002001.1_pt1 | contig 11579 bp, 20 predicted proteins | sample 1539221 | NCBI WGS metagenome assembly OEIU01 (sample SAMN03792071, study PRJEB22550) | activated sludge metagenome | feature: wastewater treatment plant; material: activated sludge; isolation source: Wastewater treatment plant of a petroleum refinery complex | place: Argentina: Zarate | collected... | reverse complement strand
TCCGAGGCCAACGACGGGCCCGAGCCACGGCACACTGGCCTGAAGATCGACCATCATTTCGCTGCGCGCCAACAACCACGGCTCTCGCCGTATGCGTTATTGGTGAGAATATCGTTCGCAGCGCCGGGATCGTTCGCGACAAGATAGAGCACGGTCTCGCTCTTCATCTTGTTCGGCCGCCAGCCGTCGCAGACGCTACCGCCCGCCTGGTGGACGCACCCAGCGAGACAGACGGCGCTTAACATCATTGGGAGGCAGGCTATCAACCTCATTTTCGATCCTTGCTCTTTCGCGGAAATTTTCGAGCGACTGGCGATCCTGCCGGCCGCGCTCGGATGCTTTGCCGGCGTTGAAGACTTTCAGCACGGCGAGTCCGATGGTGATCAGAAGTCCGACCGCCATCGCAACGAAGCGGCCGACCTTCGATTCGGCGAGCCACAGCGCGGCCTTTGCAATCCAGATCATGCGAATTTCATCTCCGGCACATCAGCCAACAGGTTGCCGTCGATCGCACGCTGCGCCTTCTTGGTGCGCCAATCGGCATAGATCGCATAGCCCGCCGCGCCGACCGCGATCGCGACACCGGCGACGGTGAGAGCCATGTAAATTTTTGCGACCAAATCTGAGGTGCCGACGAACGGTTCGAGCTGCGCCTGGAACTGCGATACCGAACCCGCAAGGCCGGTGCCGCCGACGCTGATCTTGGTGGACGTTCCGACATCGAGCGTCGGCTGCACCACGTCGCTCGCGTAGCCCTTGGCCGATGCGCCAATGAAGTAGACCGGCTGCGGCCCGACCGAGCCCGTTGCCCAGGCTTGGCCAGTTTTCTTGATGAGGGCGACACGCGCATTCCAGCCGCCCTTGAACACCGGATAGGTGTCGAGCGCCCGCAACATGCCAAGGCGACGCGCGCAGATGTCCGCAATGAGCGCGTCGTGATCGGAACACATTTCGATAGCGGCCAGCGTGGCCGCCCCGATGTGACCGTCGATTGCGCCTCCATAGATTCCGGCCGCGCTCAAAGCGCGTTGAAGCCACAGAGCGCTCTGATACGGTCCGCTGTTCACCGCACCGTCAAATACGACGAGATCGATACCGGCCGGCAGTTCGTCGCCGTTCACCGCGTTCCAGTACTGGGCGCGATAAATCTCGTTGCGCTCCTCGATCCATTCGGCCGAGCTGCGCATTGCTGCCGTCAGCGGACGATGCGGTTTTTTCTTACGGTCGCGATAGCCGTCATAAACGCGCTGGATGATGCCTTCGAGCGTGACGCCGCCGGGATCTGACTTGTGATTGCTGAACCCGCCCTCCTGGGTAAGAATCACGGGCATGCATTTCCTGAAGTTGCCCATTACGCTGCGAGCTCCTGGGCGGCGAAGCCGAGTGCGAGCCGTGCACGCTCTTCGTTCTCCGCGAGTTGCTTGAACAGCAGATGCGCCTGCAACAGCATTCGCACGTCACAGACCGCAAGGTTCATGCTGCGGCCGATGCCAGGATTGTCCGGGCCGAGTTCGACAGCGAGCTCATGCATCGTGCCGAGGGCGTAAGCCCGCTCACTCGCGGCGTTGAAGCACGCTGCGGCGACGTCGGCGAAACTGTCAGGCATTAACTCGGCCTGAACCTTGAGAGGCGCGAGAATATTCTTCTCGCGTTCCTCTGCCGCTTCGGTGTCGACGAACCCTGTTGCGGTCGCAATGATCAATCGATCCTCCTGATTTGGAGGCGGCGCTGACATGAACGAAAGAGAAAGGACGCCGCCGATCAGCAGCAGCCGAGAGATGACGCAAGACATGAAAAAACCCCGACTTTCAGCCGGGGCGATACTACGATCCCGAAATTCGGGGCCTAACCCTGTCACATGTCAGGCTGTGCTAAAGCAGAGTACCTTGTCCGTCGTCGTTTTCACCGCGATGCGCGCGCCGGTGCCGATGCACGGTACGCTGTGAGACGCCAACGGCGAGGGCGATCTCCCGCGATGAATCTTTCGCAAGGTGGCGGTCGTGGATACGCTTGGCAATAGCACGGCGAAGACGCGGATATGCGCCGCCCGAATAAAGCGGGATGTCGAGTCGGCACCCTGGCCCCTTGCCGGCCTTGAAATGCGCGCAGATGGCGTCCGCTGCGCGCCTGCCGACGCATTCGACCAGCCAATGATCGTCTGTCGTGATCACTTTCGGAATGTAGACCCTTATGCCGCCATAGCATGCCGCGAGCGAAACCGCCGCCGGTTCGCCGGCGACCTCCGCAATCTCTGCAAGCACGCCGGGCAGTTCATCCATCATGCCAGGAGCACTCCTCGCACGATGCAGGTGAAGGTCGACAGGATCGCATCGCGCTTTCGCCAAACAACGCGCGCCGTGTAGCTACCATCACGGCAGCGCCACAGCCTCGCGCTTTTGACCGCGTGGCCGTTGTTCTCCGCGATCGCATGGAGCTTCTGCAGGTCAATGCTCGACGCGAGCAACTGCTCAATGCTGACGGTGACGCGGCGCGGCTTGCGGCGGCTCATAGGCCGATCTCCTTCAAGAAGTTCTCGATGCCGGCCGGGGCTTCCGGTGTAGTGAAATACGCTTCAATGCGCCGCCAAATGTCGTTGTGGCGCGCGATCCGCCGCCGAGCGATCGCGGCGATCGTTCCTCCTTCGATCGCTCCCGCAACGATGCGGCGATCGATCAGGCGGTGCAGCCTCTTTTCCTTTGCCTTGAAGCGTTTCCACTCGTTCCGCAGCGAGGTCGGGAGCTTCTGCCAGCATTTGCCGCAGACGATCTTGTCAGACACGCCATCGTCGGCTGCCGTGCGACGGCAGCTCGGATTCAGACATGCGATGCGGCCGGGCTCAGGCATCGCGGGATGTCTCCCGCAACATCTCGCGAAAATTCGCGACCCAGCGCGCGACCAGATGCTCCGGCAGATCGAGAGTAACGGCGATTTGATACGTGTCGAACCGCGCGCGCCACATGCTGACGACTTCCGCGTATTTCGAGAGAGCGTTGCGCGTGACGCGCGGCTCGACACGGAGGGGAATGACGTTTGATGTCATCGCTGTGCGGCCCTTCTGCTGTGGTCGGCGCAATACGACAACCCGGCGAGCTTCGACCGGCCGCAAAAGCCGAAGTCAGACGTACCGACGTCGCCGATCGGCCAGCGGCAATGATGATCGGCAAGCTTCATGAGCGGCACGGGCTGGATCGGCTCGCACGCGACCTTCACTGCCGGTTGAAGAGGACCAGCGGCCGGCTTGATCGGCACCGGCCGGGCTCGACGGGTGGTCGGCCTGCTTCGCCGAGCTTGGCTCTTGGCTGAAACGCCCATGCGCGACAGCAGGCCGATCACCGCATTTCTGGTCGCGGAGCGGCCATGATCGCGAAGATGGTTTGCGATCGCTGTTGCACTCATGCCCTCGTCCACCAGCTTCTTCACGATGGCCTTTTCGAGCGGCGTCCACCTAACACGCATGGCGGGTCTCCTGCGGCGGCGTGACAAGCGCCTTGCGAATCCGGCGACCGAGCGAGCGCTGCAACTCGTCGTAATCGTGAGCCTTAAACGCATCCCAGGCTTGTTTGCGGGTCGCCTTCGAGGCGTAGACCTGCAGATCGGCGGTTTCCCGGATTGCGCCAAGGCGAAGCAGCCGTGCCCACTGCGCCTCGACCACCGCGAGCTTGATCTCGATGATGTCGGAATCGCCGCGCCGGGCCTCGATCGGCCACTCCACGCCACCATCGCGGCGCAGCCATGACTTCAACGCCTCGATCGCGGCGGTCGCATCGGAAGGATGCGTGAGGAAGCGCGTATGCGAGACGCCGGTCTGCCGCTGCAGGAACGACAGCATGGCCTTGTCGGTGCGATCGTGGATGAGGCCGAGGTTGTAGCCGGTGAGCCAGAGCGCCTGCATCTTCTTGGCGACCGGACTATCGAGGCCAGCGACGGTGCCCTTTGCCCAGCCCGGCTGGCCGCTGGCATCGCGCAGGCGATCGATGACGCGGCCGGCGTCCTTGAAGGACAGCGCCTTGGTCGAGCGAACGCCGGCCTCGCGGTGCAGGAAGTCGCGATAGGTGTCGTCGTCCATGCCGGCGCGCGACGCCAGCGTGCGGATCGCCGTGATCTGCTGTGCTGAAGCCTGGTTCATGACCGCACCTCCGACACCCGATCGCCCGCGATCTTTTCCTCGACGCCGAGCGGCTGCTCGATGCCCATGCCGATCATTGCATCGGCGAGACGATGCAATGGCGCATGGTCGAATTGATCGTCGCGATTCGCCGCCAGCGGAATCGAGACGACAAGAAACACGCCGCGCGGCAGGTCATCACAAACGATCTCCTGAAATTCCAGATCGCCGTGCTTGAACGAGAACCGATGACGGATGCGGCTGTCGAATTGACAGACCGTCTCAAGCTGCACCGAGGTGCCGCCCGGTGCGGTCTTGCGCGAGGCCGGATCGAGCGACCAGCTCCATTCGGCCGTCATCCAGCGGTTGACGAGGTCAATGACCTGCGCGTCCCGCGTGCTGCCGCCGACGGCAGCTATGTCGAACACGCCGAGTGGTGGTCGATCTTCTCCGCGTTGGAATGATGCAAAGTCAGGGCCGCCCATCGAAAGCGGCGGCAACGGCGTCGAGTTGGGCTGCATGATCGTCTCTCCTTCAGGCTGCTGCGAGGTCGATGGTGATGGCGTTCCACGCCGCGTTGCGGTCGGTGCGCCGGTAAAAGCGGACGTATTCCTTGGAGCCGATGACGCGGATGGCGTCGCCGAGCGCGGCCATCGCCTTGCGCCAGTGTTCGTCGTCGATATCGAGGCGTCGCAACTGGAACAGCGCCGCGCGGTTGATGCGGCCTTCCTTGTCGACCTGGAAGGCGTGCTCGACGAGCGCGCGGATTTCAGCTCGCGCGCCGTTGGCCCAGGCGGTGATGCATTCGTCGACCAGATGCTTGGCGATCTGCAATTCGGGGCCGAACGTGAGTTGGTCCGCGACCTGCACCGTGACCTTGAGCAGGCCGTCGAAGCTCGTCAGCGTGATATTGCCCTTCTTGCCGCCGACGCGGGTGCCGTACTGCTGCGCGAGCAGCTCGGAGAAGGACGCGACGTCGTCGAAGGTGTGGCCGCGGAAGCGGCTAATCTGGTCCGACAGTTCCTGCGCATAGCCGATGATCTTGCGCACGGTCTGATCTTCGAGCAGATGCTGCGGCTTGATGAGCTTGACCGGCGTCAGGCTTCCGCGCGCATCGTACATATGCGCCTCGCCGTTCACGGTGATGGTGGCGTCTTCGTCAGACATGAATGGTCTCCTTTGCGGGGGGTGCAATTTCGTGATCGGGCGCGGCGTAGCCAAGCTGCGCCAAGGTCGCCTCGATGGCGTCGATCTGCGGTTGATGGTTGGCGCGAATGTCGCTGCTGAGATGGCCGATCAACTGAACGACAGTGCCGGCCACGTCTTCGAGCGCCAGCAGTCGAACCGCCATCGCGACCGCTTCCAGCGTCGAGACCCGCGTCGCTTCGCGAAACGGATTGTCGCAAAGACGCTGCGCTGTCTTGATGGCGTCGGGATCGTCCAGCAGGCGCGCGAGGTCGGATGAGGCGATCAGCTTGATGGCCTGCCGTGCATCATCGACAGCCTGCGCATACTCTTGATCGGTCTCGCAGCGCCGCCTGCACTCGTGGACTGCGTCGATGATGGTCGTGTGGTCGCGACCGAGGATCCGGCCGATCTGCGGATAGCTCATTTCGGTCAGTTCATAGGCCAACAGACACGCGGCGAACCGCGCGTCGATGGTCCGCTTTTGTAGCCGTGGCGAACGAATCTCGCGGATGCTCACGTCGAACACGACGGAACATGCGTGCACGATGGTATTCACCGAAACGAAGTTAGGCATGTTTCCGCTCCGGCAAGCGCACGACGTTCGGTCCGAGCGGATCGATCAGCCGAGCCGCCTGGGCGATGCAGGTGTTTTCGAGCTGGCGGGACTTTTCGGTGCAGTCGGCGATGATGGTGATCACCTTCTGCAGGTTGTCGTCAGACACCGGCAATTTGTGATCGCGGGCATATTCCAGCCACGCCGACAGACTATCGAGCTCATGCGACAGCATGTTCAATGCTCCTTGATGCGGGAATGAGGACAGCCTGACCGGCACGCGCGGTAGAGCTTCGAGCGTACCGAGCTTGTCGCGCGGCGCGGCTTCTTCTGTTCGTCGAGGCAGACGTCACGGCCGATCTCGCCCAGGATCGGGCAGACCACGGTTGCTCCCATCAGCGCGCCGCGAACCTTTTCGGCGACGCGCGCGACGTCGCCGGTATAGGTGTTCGCAAATACATGGGAGATCAGCGACGGCGAGTAGCCGATCTTCTCTGCGGCGAGCTTCGCCGAGGTGTTGGTCGCCTGGATCGCGAGCTCCTCAACCCAATCCGGGAGATCGTCGCCATAGGCGGCTTTCGCTTTGGCGACGAAGTCGGTTTTAGTCCTGATGCCTGGAGACGGGCCGCGCTTCATGCGACCTCCTCGGCGTCGACGATGTCGTCGCCCATCAGCTTGTTGAGGTTGGCGTCAAAGACGACGTGCGCTTTCAGGATTTTCGGCGATCGTGGGCCGGTGTCCATCGACGGCTTGAGGCGGAAATCCCATCGCGTCAGCGCGATGACGTAGCCTGCCGTCTTCAAACGATGAACGTAGGCCTGCGCAACGCTGATCGGCACAGGGCTTTGCTCGGTGCTGGCCGTATAGGCGAGCTCCTTGAGCTTGAATTGCTTCAGCGAGCGCATCGCGGTCCACATGCGCTGTTGGGCTGAAACCTCCACGACAGAGCCGTCACGGCGAAGTGATGGTGCCGCAGATGGCCGCTTCAGCAGGCGAAAAAGCTTCGTGGGCGTGTCGTTTTTGTGCGTCATGGCATCGCCCACCTGTTTCACGAAACCGCCGCGAACCAGGCGCTTGACGTAGTCGTTGACCGAGGCCTTGTGAGGCTCGTTGGTGAGTGCATGAATCTGAGGAACTGACCACGGCCCTTTCGGGTCGAGGTCGCGGATGATCGACCAGTAGCCGTCGCGTCCGCGCGGCACGCGCGCAGACAGGCGGATGATGTCGAGATGGCCTTTGCGTGGCATGATCAGGCCGCCATGGTCTTGTTATTGCGGCGGAACGGTTCAATCGGGCGGATTGCCGGGGGCTCGCCCGTGTAAAACGGCCGCGTGCCCCAATCCTTGGCGGCGAATGTGCGGGCTCCCTTGTTGCGCGCCGCCTCTGCGACACGTGCGAGATTGACGACGATGCGCCGCGCGCGACCGCCCGACTGCGTTCGGATGGCTTCGAGCAGTTCGTCATCGAGCTTGATGCTCGCCGCGAAGGCTGCCGCAAGGGCACGCGTATCTTCGAGGTCGCAGGGTTGCGCCGGCATCCAGTCGAGCACGCGGTTGTGCAGCCGCTCGACCGCCAGCATCTTTGCCGGGAGCTTTTCTTCACCGATCAAGATGACGGGCGCCTGCGAATGTTCCTGCACTTCGCGGACGAGTTCGCTGATGCCCTTGTCAATCAGCTTGTCGGCTTCGTCGATGATGAGGGGTCGAGCTGGATCGTCGCCGAGCACCATGATGACCTGCTCTGCGAGGTCCGAGATCGTCTGCCGCTTGAGAACAGGCGTGCCGGCCTCGCGTAGGATAGCGGCGAGCAACGTGCGGCGCGTCCAGCTATCACCGACCTCGACGCGAAGCGCGCGAGTACGGTTCTGCGCGAAGATCGAGGCATAGGTTTTCCCGTACCCGGACGGAGCATGACACACACCGATTCCGGGCAGGTGCGGATCGCGCTCGATGAGGCGCGTGGTCATCGCCATGAACGCGGCGACATTTTTTAACGCAACTGGACCCTTGACAGCGGACACATGGACCGTCATTTCGTATTCTCCTTTTTAAAGCGAAAGCTGCCCCGCTTCGGCGGGGTTCTTTTTTTCCAAATTGACCCCATAGGTCTGCGCGAAACCGCGATAGACAGGGCCTTCGCGGAAGCCGCCGAGCCACATCAGCTCGTCGGGTGCCACGAATTCTTCTCGCTCCAGACGCGCTTCGATGGCGCGCGCGCGATTCCAGAGCTGATGATCGGTTTCCTTCTCGCGGAGCGGCGTGACGACATCGCCTCCGCTTTCGGCGATAAGCTTCGCTTGCAATTCAATGACCTCGGCCGAGTGGACCGGCTCGCGATCAACCGACGATGCCTGCGCTGCCGTGCGTGCGGCTTCGAGCGTTGGCGTTGAATGTGGAATGACGCGCTTCGGAAACTCGGTAAGCTTCCCGGAGTCGACCAGAGCTTGACGATGCAGCGCGGGAGCGACGTCGCGCATACGGATGGCGCGGGCCTGTTTGCGTGCCGGTGCCAGGGTTTCGTCGATCAGGCGCTTCTGCTCGGCGCGCACGGCCGCGATCGCGGCGGCCGGATCGATACCGGCTAGCTCCGGCGACAACGCCTCGCCATGGACGCGGCCGAGATCGGCGGGTTCCATGCGCACCATCCCGTCATCACCGACTGTCAGGAAGCCAGCGAGGTAATACGAGCCCTCGATACGCAAGCCGCTCTTGGTGACGACGCGGCGGCCATCCTTGCCGGCGGCGGGCATCAGCAACATGTCGAGCGCGCGTTCGTCTTCGACCTTGCGGATCGGCCCGGCGTAGGTCGCGGCCTTGGCGAATGGCGATTGTCCCGCGAGACCCGCGTGAGCCGCGTGGCCGTAATTAACCGCGCACCATTCGTCGACGCGCTTCTGCAGGTCGGCGGCGGTCAACTTCACTTCGAAGGCGTCTTCCGGTGTCTCGCCGAGACGGCGCGAGAAGCTCTTGCGGCCCTCGATCACCTTGCGATCGGCGACGCTGTGCCCAATGAAGCCTTCCAGTGTTCTCATCAACCCGCGCTGCAGGGTGCCGATCGCGCGTTCGACATGGCCCTTCTGCTCCGGCGAGAACGGCGCTGATTTTTCATGCTCGATGCCGAGCGCCGCGAACAAGCGCAGCGACTCGCGCGCGATGAAGTCGGAACCGTTGTCGGTTTTGATCCGCTCCGGGATGCCCCAGGCCGTGATCGCCTTGCGGACAAGCAGTGCGACCGCCGCGGCACGGGGTGTCTTCGTCACAAGGCTGACCATGCGGCGTGAAAACACGTCGATGCAGGCATAGATCGAGTACCGGCCATCGACGAGCATGACGTCGGCAGGCGAAGCATCGATCTGCCAGACCTCATTGAGCCGCATGGCCGGATTCGCGACGCGCGCCGCGAAGCGAACGCGGTTTTTGAAGCCGTCTGGATCGCGGATGAAGGTCAGCTCGTTCCTGTAGAGGTGTCGCCACGTCTTCAAGGCACGTTGAAAGGTGCGGATCGGCGGCAATGCCATGGTGCGGCCACCGATTTCGACACTCGGAAACCGTTCGCAGGCGAGGCCCCGCAGGTGATGGGCGGTGAGCTGCGGCTGCTTGGCGAGTAGCGCCAGCAGGTAGGTTTTGACTTCGCCCTCATTGGCGCGGTCCAGCACGCCGGTCCCTCGCCGTGCGACCGCGCGATCGACAGCGAGCTTGGCGGTCTTTCCGTTGGCGCGAGCTGCTCGCCAGCGTGCGAGCGTGCGCGGCGTCAGCGATTTGACTTCGTTCTTGATCCAGGCGGCGACTTCGACGCGACCACTGTTGTAGAGATCGGCGAATTGCCGGTCGGCAACCTTGCGCGAAAGCTTCCCTTCCGAGGCGGTGCGATCGGCAGCGTGCAGGAGCGCGAGACGCGCATCGCGAGCTTCGGTCGCTGCGCCCCCGAGGTTCTCTGCTTGAGGTTCGGCCGCCGACGCCGGCACCTCTACCATTTCGACGTGACGCGCCACATAGGTCGCGCGCGCTTTCGCCGGCAGAAGGTGGAAATGATATTCGAGGCCGCCACCACGACCCGAACGCTGGCGCGCGTAGTCCGATCGCTGATTCCAGCCGAGACGCTCGGCCATCAAGTTGATATTGCGCTTTGTCGACGGCAGGCCCGGCAAGGCAAGTGCGGCGATCTCGGCGGCGGAGAGCCAAACCTTCACTGGTTCGCCCTCCAGTGCGCGTCTGCAGCGGCGATCTCGCGATCGAGTCGCTCGCGCGCCTCCTTGGCCATTTCGCGGCGGATCAGCGCTTCGTATTTTTCATGGACGGCGACGAGGCCGGTGCCATCGAGCACCGTGTTGATGAGGCGCGCGTCTTTGGTGACGGCCAGGAGCGCGAGCAGCCGGTGTGCCGGGATGTTGTGCTTGTCGTTCGACGGCGACGCATACTGATTGATCATCGCCTCGGTGACGGTGTCGCCGAGATAGGTGGACATCTCGCGGGCGATGTCGGCGCGTGAGCGCCCATCGTTCTTCAGTGCTTCGGAGATCGCGCGAGCGACCCGCATGGTGATGGTCGCAGCCCGCACCCGTTCGGGCTCGTAGCGTGCGACAACGTCAGGAACGACATAGTCGCGAAAAAGATCGGGTGTTTTCGTGTCGCGCTTCCTGCTCATGGGAAGGCCACCCCGAAAATGCTGGCCGCGTTGAATGCAGCGGCCAGCGCGAGGGCGACGAGGACGGCGGTATAAGCGGAGGGGCTGAAGCGGCGGTTCATGAGGCCCGCCTTGTCAACAGATGAGCGCCCTTTTGACTCGCCGGGCGGCCCTGTTTCCGCATAGGCTGCAGCCGAGAGACGCCGGAGACTTTGCTATACCGTTCCGGCCATAAGGCTGCTGGTTCTACCCCGAGGGCTGCGGCGATCGCACGTTCACCTGCGCGATTGCGGCGGCGCAAAGCGGCTCTACAGGCGCTCGGCTCAAGGCCGGCCGCCCGTGCGATCCCGACGAGCGTAAACCCGCGACGGTGAACTTCAGCCTTGATGGAGTGACGGTCCCAGCGAATGGCCATCTGCGTCCCTTGGCCCCGTAACCGGCCCTGACAGGCCGGTTTTTTGGGGAATCAAAAATCACATTTGTGACTGTGCCAGTTCAAGCATGCCAATTCAAGCACAAAGAGGGCAGGATTCGGCGCGCGCGTCAGAGCGCCGCGAGCTGGCGAAGCTGGTCGCAAGCCGACTGCGCGAGGTGTTCGATCGCTGCGGCGGCGTTGGCGAAATTCATTCCAGAACCGGCATTCCATTGAGAACCTTGCACAATTATGTTTCTGAAACGAAGCTCACCGAGCCGAAGATCGGTGATCTGGCGATCATCGCGGCGCGGACGCAGGTGAGTTTGGACTGGCTTGTCGGCGCAGGCGGAATGAACGGGACTGTGCATGATCCGGCATCCGGCAGCGGCGGCTTTCTGACGATTGCGCAAGAAATGGCAGAGTTTTCGCTGGTCCCGCGCTACGACATCCGCGCGAGTGCTGGGCCGGGCGCGGTTGTTCCGCTTGAAGACATCGACGGATCGCGCGGGTTCGTTGCTTTCAGGACCGATTGGCTGCGACGCCTCGGCGTGAATCCGAAGTCCGCTGAAACGATCATCGCCGTTGGAGACTCGATGGAGCCGACTATTCGGGATGGAGACTTGCTCCTGGTCGACCGCTCGATCACGCGGATTGTCGATAACGGCATCTATGTGCTGACTTTGGGCGGGATGATC
>OEIU01002000.1_pt1 | contig 11587 bp, 13 predicted proteins | sample 1539221 | NCBI WGS metagenome assembly OEIU01 (sample SAMN03792071, study PRJEB22550) | activated sludge metagenome | feature: wastewater treatment plant; material: activated sludge; isolation source: Wastewater treatment plant of a petroleum refinery complex | place: Argentina: Zarate | collected... | reverse complement strand
CCATGTCCCAGGTCGGCTGCCGGCTCATGGTGGCGTCGAGCGCGAACACCAGCCGCGCCTTCGCGCCGGGCGCGTGCGGCGACACCGCGCGGGCCCTGGCGACGAAGGCCGCGATATCCGCCGATGTCGAAACGGTCCGCGGCACGGATGCGCCCGCGCCCGTCGCCGCCACGCTTGAGGTTTTCGATTTCGCGCCTTGGTCCGTCATCAGGGTCCCACGATCCGTCGCAGGACTATGTAAACGCGATCCGGACCAGGTCAATGCGACGGCGCGGCCGGCGACGGCGGCGCGACCTGCGCCACCGGACCGGGCGGCGCCAGCCGCGCGTCCGGACCCGGATTGCCGATCTTCGGCTTGCTTGTATCGACCGGGGCCAGCACGCTGTCATTGTCGAGATACTTGTCGAGCATGTCCTCGATCTTCTGCTTCACCGAGTTCGGCCCGCGGTCGCTCATCTCGGTGTGCTGCGCGCCGGTATCGATGACGGTGATGCCGGCCTTGTCGCGAACCGCGCGATCCGGGATGACGCCGGGATCGGTCTTGAACCTCGGATCGTCCGAGCGGAACGACAGGATCTTGAACTTGCCGTCGGTCAGGAACGGCACGCGCAGATTGTCCAGCGTCACGACCTTCTTGATCTCGTCGGGATACTCCTTGGCGAAATACATCGAGATGTCGCCGCCCATGGAGTGGCCGACCATCGTCACCTTGTCGTAGTCGGCATTGGGCTGAATCTTCTTCAATTCGTGAATGGCGAAATGGATATTGGCGACGCCGCGCTGAATCTGCGGCAGCCGGCCGACATAGGGCTCGCCGACCTTGGTCACCATCGGCGGGTCGGTCGGCAGATCGTGCTGCGGGCTGATCGCGAGATAACCGCGCCACGCGAAGACGTTTGAGAGGAAGGAGTACTCGGTATTCTTGACGGTATTGCCGTGGTTGAGGATCGCAACCGGCAACTTGATCAGGCCGGCATCGGCCTGCATTTCCTTGTCGCGACGGACCGCGATCGACACGGGGACGAGACGATTGTCGCGATCCGGATCGTGAAGCACGATGGTCTCATGACGGATCGCCCACTTGGTCGCGGTGACATACGCGACAGCGACCAGCACGGTGAGTGAAAGCAGAACGAGAATTCCACGTTTCATTGTCGTCCTCGCGCCCCCGTTAGGGGCCATCCCTGTTTGAGACTCTTCCGGTCTCCTGCCGATGATATATGTCACGTTGAGGTGACATAAAGGCCAAATCTTGTGTATTGACCGCCTGATCGTTGTGCGGCGCACCCATTTCCCGGGCACCGCTCAAATCCCGCAAATTGACCCCGTTTTTAGTTACGACGCCTTCCATCAAGCTTTGGTTCGATGGTTAGATAAAAGTCTAGTGAAAACGGGCATGCTGCCGGTCTGGTTCCAGCTTGCCGGCAGCCCGACAGGTGCAGAAATACCAATTGGCCGAAAAAGCTACGCCGCCGTGTAGATGACGAGCTTCAGCGCCGGGTCGTCATTGGCCTGAAAACTCACATACTCCAGCTTCAGCCGGCCCCTCTTGGGATGGATCAAGGATTTTCGTCCTGCCGCGGCCCCGCTGACGTCATGGGCCTCCCACCAGCCCGCAAATTCCGGGCAGCCCTCCCGCAGCCGCGCCAGCAGGTCGCGAAAGGCCGGATCGCCAGCCCAGAGGTCGTGCGTCGTCCGAAACTGCGCGACCATGCGCCTCGCCTCGTCAGCCCATGACGCGCCGAACAGCCGCCGCGTCGCAGGGTTGGTCAGCACCGACAGCAAGCTGTTGCGGTCGGCTTCCTCAAGCCGGCTGAAGGCAAAGATGTCGTCCGCCGCGGCATTCCAGGCGAGTACGTCCCAACGCCTCCCGGTAACGTAGGCAGGCAAATTGAGCTGCTCGACCGCGCGCAGGATGGCGGCCGGAACGATCTCGCGGACGAAGGCGCGCCGATCGGCATTCTGCGCAAGTTCGCGCAGATGCCGGTGCTCGGCCTTGGTCAGCCGCAGCGCGCGCGCCAGCGCGTCGAGGGTTGAAGCCGAGGGACTGACCGAGCGCCCCTGTTCAAGACGGATATACCAGTCGACGCCGATGCCGGCGAGTTCGGCCACCTCCTCGCGCCGCAGTCCCGGCGTGCGCCGGCGGCGGCCGTCCGGCAGGCCCACCGCCTTCGGCGTCAGCTTCTGCCGCCGCGACCGCAGGAAGTCGCCGAGTTCGCCTTGCCTTGAATCCATTGCCGACAAGGCCATGCGCGCGCTCCGCAACAGGGGTTTGGTAGTCCTAGGATAATACCAGGTCTTGTTGAGGCGGCGAAGCCTGCCGAGAATGCGGGTCACAACGAAATGAGGAGGCCCCATGAAAGCTGCCGTCCTGAATGCGTTCGGATCACCGCTTGCGATCGAAACCGTCCCCGAGCCGCGGCTCGGCACCGGCGAGGTCATTGTCGATGTCTCGGCGAGCCGCGTGCTGGCCTATGCCGGCGAGGTGCTGAGCGGGGAGCGAAAATACCTGATGGAACTACCGATGGTGCCCGGCCCCGGCGCGATCGGCCGCATCAGTGCCACCGGTCCCGATGCGACCCGCCTTCGCCCCGGCGACTGGGTCTATTGCGATCCGACGGTACGCTCGCGCGACGATGCGGTATCGCCCGACATCGCCCTGCAGGGCCTCACCGCCGGCAGCGAGGCCGGCCTGCCCCTGCAACGGTACTTTCACGATGGCGCCTGGGCCGAGCAGATCCGGGTGCCGACCGAGAACGCGGTGGCGATCGGCGACATCGCGGAGCAGGACGCCGCGCGATGGTGTGCGCTCGGCACCCTGCTCGTGCCCTATGGCGGCTTCCTGGCCGCGCAGTTGCAGGCCGGCGAGATCGTGTTGGTCAACGGCGCCACCGGCAGCTTCGGCAGCGCGGCGGTCGCCGCCGCCTTGGGCATGGGCGCGCAGTGCGTGGTCGCGACCGGACGTAACGAGCAGGTGCTGGCGGAGCTGTCGCGGCGGTTCGGCGGCCGCGTCCGGACCGTGCCGATGCGCGGCCAGGAGGCCGACGATCGCACGCGCATCCTGCAGGCCGCACCCGGCCCGATCGACTGCGTGCTCGACATCCTGCCGCCCGCGGCCAGCGCCGTGCAGGTACGGGCCGCGATCATGGCGGTACGGCCGTATGGGCGCGTGGTGCTGATGGGTGGCGTCGGCATGCTCGGCGGCGCCGGCCTCGATCTGCCCTACCCCTGGCTGATGCGGAACTGCGTCACCCTGCGCGGACAATGGATGTATCCGCCGCACGCGGCCACCCTGATGGCCGGCCTGATCCGCGCCGGCCTGGTCGACCTCGATCAGTTCGAGGTCACCGCGTTCGGCCTCGACCGCGCCAACGACGCGGTCGCGCATGCCGCCGCTAACTCGGGCCCCTTCAGGATGACGGTGATCCAGCCGCGATAGGCCGGCCAATCGGATCAGGCGCTGATGATGTCGCCAAAGATGTCATGGATTTCGAGCGGCTTGTCGACCTGGGTGAACCACTCGGCGCGGTTGGCGGCGCGGCGACGGCCGCGCTCGTCGAGCGGCAGCTTGAGCTGGCGCAACAGGCTGGTCACTTCCTCGCGCGCCGTCACATGGCCGAGGCTGGGCCGCGTGCCCAGCGTCGCCTCGTCGATATCATCCAGCGCCGTCAAGCCGCGCGGGAAGAACTCGCGGTAGACCACCCGCTCGGCAAAACCGTCGATCGAACGGAAACCGAGCCGCAACGAAAGGTCCTTCAGGCTGTCGGCGACGAGCTGCTTGTTGCGCGAGCCGATCATCGACAGGCGGTTGCGGACCACGATCCAGTCGGTGGTGGCGCCGTCGAGCTGGCGGCGCTTGCGCCTGCTATCGCGGACCATCTCCGCATAATGGCTCTCGCCGATCACTGTATAGGTCGCGGGATCGACGGTTCCGAGCACGTCGAAATCCAGGAAGCTGTCGTTGATCGGGGTCACCAGCGTATCGGCCATCGAATGCGCCAGCCGCATCAGGTAGGAGTCCGACCCCGGCGTATCGATGACGATGAAATCGAAGGCGCGCTCGACCGTAGCCACCGCCTCGGCGAACTGCTGGAACTCGGAGTTTTCATTGTCGGCGATCTGCATGGTGTCGCCGAGCTTGATGCAGTAGTGCACCGGGATTTCGAGATCGAGGCCGGTGCGGCGCGCCCACGCGCTGCGATTGGCGATGTAGCGGGTGAAACTTTGCTGGCGGCAGTCGAGGTCGATGGTGGCGACGCGCTGTCCGGCCTTCAGCAACGCAACAGCAATGTGCAGGGCGGTGGTGGATTTCCCGGATCCGCCCTTCTCGTTGCCGAGCACGACGACATGCGCCGAACCCAACTGACCCTGACTCGCTTGAACCAACATGACTCACCCCGCAAGTTATCTTCAAATCACGCGCGACTGCGCGTCAAGTGAAATGCGCGACGACGCATTCAAATCGCTCGCGGTGTGTCTTAATCATGAATCCCCTCGCCGCGGATTTCGTTCCGTCACAGCGATCAGGCAGCAGCAAACAGAGGGCGCGCAGTGTTGGCGCAGGGCCGCCGCAGGCTTGCCAGGACTGCCGCAGGCTTGCCATGTCCGCGCAACCTTGGCGGCAATGCTCTGGCCTTATAAGGTCGGCCCGCCCGCCGAACGATCGGGGCCGTGAGCCCCTCGCCCCCGTCACCCGTTGCAAGAGACCGAAGCCAGATGTCGCGAAGTCCCGTGATCGTCCGTACCGTTCCCGCATTGCGTCGCGCCATCGAGGCCTTGCGCGCCCGAAAGGCTGAAGTCGCGCTGGTGCCGACCATGGGAGCGCTTCATGACGGGCATGTGTCGCTGGTTCGGCTCGCCAGGCGCCGCGCGCAGAAAGTCGTCGTCTCGATCTTCGTCAACCCGACGCAGTTCTCACCGACAGAGGATTTCGGTTCGTACCCGCGCACCTGGAAAGCCGACCTCGCCCGGCTGACCGAGGAGAAAGCCGACCTGGTCTGGAATCCGGACGTCAAGGCGATGTACCCGGAGGGCTTCGCCACCAGGATCGTGCCGGAGGGTCCGGCGACCGCCGGGCTGGAGGACCGTTTCCGGCCGCACTTCTTCGGCGGCGTCGCCACCGTGGTCGGCAAGCTGTTCACGCAAGTCAGGCCCGATTTCGCGATCTTCGGCGAGAAGGATTTCCAGCAATTGCGGGTGGTGACGCAGATGGCCGCCGACCTCGACCTTGGCGTCAAGGTGATCGGCTCGCGCACGGTGCGCGAGCGCGACGGGCTCGCGATGTCCTCGCGCAACGTCTACCTGTCGACCGGGGAACGGCAGATCGCGCCGACGCTCTATCGGGCGATGAAGGACAGCGCCCGGCGGCTCAAGGCCGGCGAGGATGTCGAGGCGGCGATGGCGGCCGGCCGCCAACAGATCGCCGCCGTGGGCTTCGCGCTGGACTATTTCGAGGCCCGCCACGCCGCGACGCTGGCGCCGATCGGGTCGCTGAAAGAAGGACCGGTGCGTATCCTTGTTGCCGCCAAACTCGGCAAGACGCGCCTGATCGACAATATCGGCGTGTAGCCGTGCAGCCGGGCGCCGGCGCGCCGCCCCCGGTCAGAGCAGCCCGAGATCGCGCAATTCGCGCCGCATCGGCTCCGGCATCGCCGCCACGCCGGCGGCGGAGGACCTGGAAAGGTCCGGCGGCACGGCATCCTCGGCCAGATAGCGCCAGCCCTGGAACGGGCGCATCGGCCGCGGCGAGACAGCGAACACCTTCGGCTGCATCACGAGGCGGCACCGTCCGATCCCATCCTTGTCGCGGAACGGCTCGATCGCGATGATCTTCTCGCGCGCGGCGATTTCGCCCTTGATCACCCAGTACAGCGAACCGCCGGCAAGGAGTTCCTCGTCGCGCTTCGGCGTCATACGGGTGATGTGGACGTGGCGAAGCGGCAGGCCCTTTTTCCTGGCGGTCGCCATGCGCTCGGCAACCCAGCCTTTGAGTTCCTTGACCGACTCGCAGCCGACGGCAAGCTTGATGAGATGAAGCGGCATGATCACGCCGATGTAGCGGGCCGTGCGCGCTTTGAAAAGATCACTCCCTGTGGAGATCACTGCTCATTGTCGGCGCTCGCAGCCGCCGGAGTTGATGGTGCGAGCTGGACCGGCGCGGTGGACGGTCGCTTCGGCGCCGGCGCCGACTTCCTGGCGGCGGCCTGTGCGGGAGGTGGCGGCGTTGCCGGACGCGGGGCGGCCTGTGTCGCCGGCGCAGCAATGGCGGGTGGAGACGGCTTCAGCGGCGGCTCGGGGTTCATGATGCTGACCGCCGGCGTCGAGGCCGAGGTCGGGAATTCGGCATTGGTCGGCTTGCCTGTCGGCACCGATGCCGGCAGCGCCGCCATCATGCCGTTCGCGGCTTGCGACGGCGCATTCCACGCCGCGGCATAGCGCATGACGAGGGTTTCGTAGACGCGGTCTTCCATGTTGGTCGCAATCTGGCGTGTCTCGGTGAGCGAGCGGAACGCGCGGCAGGACGACGGCGTGCAGCGATCGCGCACCGCCAGCACATAGGCCATCAATCCATAACGGTCGCGCTCGACGGCGCGGCGCAGCGCCAGCAGGTCGGAGCCCGCACCCTTGTTCGCGGTGGCGACATCGCCAAGCGAGGTCAGCAGGGTGATCTGCGAGGCAGCATAGGCGACGGCTGCGGCGACCGACTCGGCGGAGCCGAACAGCACCTTCTCGCACGCGGCCAGCACGGCATCGCCGGCGAGTTCGTCGATGCAGGAAAGCTGCGGCAACGGCGCAGTCGCCGTCTGGACCGGACGCGCCTCCACCGGCTGGGCGACCGTCGCCGGGCCGAAGCCGCGCAACGCCACTGCGCCGGCGATGCCGACCACGAACAGCGTGATCAGCGCCAGCACGCCGTTGGCCACGGATCTCTCCGAACGCAGCAGCGTGACGAGCACGACCAACCCGACAAACCCGGTGGTGGCCAGCGTCAGGTAAAGTGGAAGGTTCGGCGAGCGCCAGATGTGATCCAGCGAGGCAGCCCAATCCCAGTTCATGCAGTATCCCTTACGCAGCAATCATACAAAGCCGAAACACGAATGCGTCTTTCCCGCATTCGCTTTTCGGCAGAATGGTTTTGCGAACGGGGCCTTTTGACGGCGCTACAGATCGAACTACGTCAGCAGGCTAATTGCACACTACTGTGTCAGGAAATCGCGAGCTGGCTTTCCTTGGCGACCCGTTCGAAAGCTTCGGTCGAGCTTTTGATGCGATACTGGCAGTCGTCGCCATCGGTCGGCAGTAGCCGGACGACCTCATAGGTGCCGCTGGCGGCCGGACGGGCGACGTTGCTGGCAGTAAAATAGACAGTCTCTCCAACGGAGTACTTATGCTTCAACGCCCTCTCCATTACGCAAGAACGCCGGCCGCGCTCACGGTCCCGCTAGCTTTCGGCCGACTTGAGAACCCTGCGGCAACCTAGCACAGCCGCCTTGCCAAAAGCCAGCAGCTTCGAGGCATGGCAAGCACGCAAATTCCGCATATTTTTCAGTGTGGTATGCGTGCAATCCTAGAGGTTCCCTGGAAACCGCGGGGGCCGGCCCGGAGCCGGGTTGTCCAATATTGGACACCCATCGGAGCCCCGCCGCCCCGCCCTGCGCGATCAGACGGTTTCGAAGCGCTCGATCACCAGGGTCTCGGCAAGGCCGGCGCGGGTCCACTCCTGAAACGCCGGCAACGACGTCATCGCATCGTAATATGTCGCGCCCCTCCCTGCACCTCGATCGCATAGGTGCGGAAGCGGTGCACCACGGGCGCAAACATGGCGTCCGCCGCGCCGAACGCACCGAACAGGAACGGCCCCTCCTTGCCGTAACGGCTGTGGCAGTCGGCCCAGATCTCCTGAACGCGCGCGATGTTGGCCCGCGCATCATCCGACAGATCGACCGCGCCAACCGGCCGGTGCAGGTTCATGCCGCATTCATTGCGCAGCGGCATGAAGCCCGAATGCATCTCCGCCGACACCGAACGCGCATGCGCGCGGCGGGCTCGATCCTGCGGCCACAGCCTCGCATCAGGATATTTCTCGGCGAGATATTCCATGATCGAAAGCGAATCCCACACCGTGACCTCGCCGTCGATCAGCGCCGGCACCTTGCCCGAATCCGAAAAGCTCAGGATGCGGTCCTTGTCGGCCGTGTCGTTGGTGTAGAGCGGGATGAACACTTCCTCGAAGGGGATGTCGTTGGCGCGCAGCGCCAGCCACGGCCGCATCGACCATGAGGAATAGTTCTTGTTGCCGATGACCAGTTTCAACATTTGCGGGGGACATCCTGTTGGAACCGGCATCTTGCCATAGTGCTCCGCACGCGTTCAACCTGTACATCACGATGCCGCACGCCATTATCGGGGATGCCGCACATGGCCGCCTATTGGGTCGATATCGCCGCCGTCGCATTCTTTGTCGCGGAGTGGCTGGCTTACGGCTTTACGCTCGAGCACACCGCTTACGGCCGCGACAGCCTGTCGGCACGGATGAATGCCTATCGCGAGGTCTGGGTGCGCAACATGCTCGATCGCGAGGCCCGCATGGTCGACATGCAGATCATGGCCTCGCTGCAGAACGGCACCGCCTTCTTCGCCTCCACCAGCCTGATCGCGATCGGTGGTGCGCTGGCCTTGCTGCGCGCCACCAACGACGCGCTCGCCGTGCTTCGCGAGTTGCCGGTGGATCTCACCCCCTCGCCGGCGCTGTGGGAGATCAAATGCGTCGGGCTGATCCTGATCTTCATCTACGCCTTTTTCAAATTCGCCTGGTCGTATCGGCTGTTCAACTATGTCGCGATCCTGCTCGGCGCGATGCCGCCCTCGTCGCAGCGCGATACGGCGGAAGCGGAAACCCATGTGATGCGCACGACCCGCCTGTTCGAGGCGGCGGGACGGCACTTCAACCGCGGCCAGCGCGCCTTCTTCTTCGCACTCGGCTATCTCGGCTGGTTCGTCAGCCCGTGGGTGTTGCTGGCGACGACCGCGCTCGTCGTTGTCGTCACCTGGCGGCGGCAGTTCGCGTCAAACGCCTGGCGGGCGATGGGGAGCTAGACTAAGACGCACTAAGACGCGTTGAAATCCTGCGGGGTAAAGCTGAGGTCGATCACCTTCCATTCGCCGTAGCGGTCTGCCGGCAGCATCGCGTAGGGCTGGCACGCCTGCAACGCACGGATGGCGCCCTCCATCAGCAACGGTCCCTTCATGGACGCGCTGGCCTCGATCAGGATCGGTTCCGCCGCCAGCCTGCCGTCCGGTGTCATCAGGATGCGCAGCTTGACCCTGACGTCGTCGCTGCTTGCCAGCGACGCCGGCAGTTTCGAACAGGTCCTGAGGTGCCGACGGAATTCCGCAACGACGCTGCTCGATATGTCGGCAGCCTCGGTCGCCGGCCCGTCGAAGGCGTCATCGCCCTTGCCCTGCGCTGGCGCGGATGCCGGCGGCATGGGAGACAGGTCGGGCGGCAGGCCAAGCAGCACCTGATATTTGATCGAGATATCCGGCTCGGGCGGCTTGTAGGCCGGCGCCGCCGGCTGTGGTGGCGGCTGGACAGCCGGCCGTGGCTGGGCTGCGGGCGGCGTGGCGAGCGCCGCCTGCTTCTGCGGTCGCGCGTCAGGTGCAGGCTGTTGTTGAGGGGCCGGCGGGGGTACGGCAGCAGGTTTTTCAGTCGCGGCAAAATCGAGCGGTGGCGTCGGTTCCGGCCTGGTCTCGGCTGCCTGTTGTTCAGCCGGCTGTTCGGGAATGTCCTGCGGCGTCACAATCTCGACCGGGACCTGCTCGGCAGTGACAGCGCCGAACGGATGCACGTCGGAAAACAGCAGCAGCAGCGTCAGCAGCGACACATGCGCGACCGCCGACGCCGTGATGTCAGGAGATATGATCCGCCGCAATTCCATCGCTTCGGAACGTTGCTGGAAATTCAATTCCTGCCAGCATAGCGTCGGCGTGCGCGGCCGCTCAATCCCATTTCGGCGCGAAACCGGCATCCGTCAGCCTGCCGCCGGCCGTGCCCATGGCGGAAATCTCCTGCATGTCCTCATCCGACAGTTCGAAATCGAAGATCTCGATGTTCTCGGAGAGCCGCTCGAGTTTCGACGTGCGCGGGATCGCCGCCACGCCCTGCTGGACCAGCCAGCGCAGGCCAATTTGCGCCGCCGTCTTGCGGTAGCGATCGCCGATCCGCAGCAGCGCGCGGTCGTTCTTGATGCGGCCCTTGGCGAGCGGATTATAGGCCACCAGCGCCATGCCGTGACGGGCACTGGCCTCCATCACCCTGGCCTGGTCGAGATAGGGATGATACTCGACCTGGTCGCACACCAGCGGCTCCGGACACGAGGCCACCGCCTCCTCGATCAGGGCCACGGTGAAATTCGACACGCCGATATGCCGCGCGAGCCCCTGTCGCTTGACCCGCGCCAGCGCACCCAGCGTCTCGGATAACGGTATGTGCGGGTTCGGCCAGTGCAGGAGCAAGAGGTCGACCTCGGTCAGGCGCAGCCGCACCAAGCCCTCCTTGGCGGAACGTTCGAGATCGTGGGGCGCGAAATGCGAGGGCCATATCTTGGTAGTGAGAAATATCTGGTCACGCTTCACGCCGGAGGCGCGCAGGCCCTCGCCGACCTCGCGCTCGTTGTCGTACATCTGCGCAGTGTCGATGTGGCGATAACCGAGCCGCACCGCCTGCTCGACGATGCGCGCGCAGGCGCGCCCGCGCAATTCCCAGGTGCCCAGCCCGATCGCTGGAATCCTAGCGCCTTTGGCTTCCACAAACATCATTGGTTGCATCCGCGAGTTCAGCCCCATTATGGGCTGCGGAAGCGGCGATGCCAACAGACAGCGCTCCAGGGCAGCGCTGCGTCGAAAGCAGGCTTAAGCGGGCGACGGCTCCGCAGCCAGTGCCTCGAAAACCGTTTGCGGCGAGTGGGCGATCACCGCGAGCAACGCCCGCGCCGGTCCGCGGGGGACACGCTTGCCCTGCTCCCAGTTCCTGATCGTCTCCACGGGCACGCCGAGCCGCGCCGCGAATTCGAGTTGGGTGAGCTGGGCCCGGCGGCGCAGATCGCGCACCGCAGGCAGCGGCGCGGTTTCGTTGGGAGCCCCGGTCGGTGCCTCCGGCATGACAGGCGCAAGCGGGAATTCCTGCCCGTCGCGCAGTTCGACGATCCGTCCGTCCGCTTTCAGCCGCAAGCGTTGCATGTTGACCTCGTGAGCCAACATCATCGGACAACCGCCTTAAGAGGCGATTAACGATAAATAAGGCGCTACTTCAGCCCGAACCACAGCGTGGCGATGCCGAGGAACGAGAAGAAGCCGACCACGTCGGTGATGGTCGTGACGAAGGTCCCGGACGCCACCGCCGGATCGGCGCGGACCCGCTCCAGCACCATCGGGATCAGGATGCCGCCGAGCGCCCCGGCGACGAGGTTGCAGATCATGGCAAGGCCGATCACGATGCCGAGGCCCGGGATCTTGAACCAGGCCACCGCGGCGACGCCGGTGATGACGGCAAAGGCCAGCCCGTTGACGAGGCCGACCATCGCCTCGC
>OEIU01001999.1_pt1 | contig 11590 bp, 22 predicted proteins | sample 1539221 | NCBI WGS metagenome assembly OEIU01 (sample SAMN03792071, study PRJEB22550) | activated sludge metagenome | feature: wastewater treatment plant; material: activated sludge; isolation source: Wastewater treatment plant of a petroleum refinery complex | place: Argentina: Zarate | collected... | reverse complement strand
CGATCCGCGAGGGCGGCCGCACCGTCGGCGCGGGGGTCGTGGCGAAGATCATCGAATAGTCCGTGCATGACCTGCAGTGCCGGCGGCGCGGGCCGCCGGCATGCCGTGTATCCACCCCGCAGCCCGTGTGAATCGAAGCCGGGCTGCACTGCTCTTTGAAAGACAGTCATGCAAAAGCAAAAGATCCGCATCCGCCTGAAGGCGTTCGACTACAAGCTGATCGACCAGTCGGCGCTCGAGATCGTCGATACCGCCAAGCGCACCGGTGCCGTCGTCAAGGGCCCGGTGCCGCTGCCGACGCGCCTCGAGCGCTTCGACGTGCTGCGTTCGCCGCACGTGAACAAGTCCTCGCGCGACCAGTTCGAGATCCGCACCCATCTGCGCCTGATGGACATCATCGACCCGACAGACAAGACGGTCGATGCCTTGATGAAGCTCGATCTGCCGGCCGGCGTGGACGTCGAGATCAAGCTGCAATAGACAGGGCGCCGCGCCGGAGCGCGTGGCATTGTGCGCGTGCGCACAACTGCTACAATACCCGGCTTTCCCCAGCACGCCCTCGGGCGCGCCGGGTTTCGTCAGGCGCTTCGCGCAGGGCGAACAGTCAGTCCGGCCAATCGATGTCGGGCATTCGAAACAAAGGCCTTGCCTGCGCGAGCGTGCGGGGCTGGAGAAGAACCATGAGTCTTAGCAACCATCTCGGGCTGCTGGGCCGCAAGGTGGGCATGATGCGCATCTACACCGACGACGGCGACGCCGTGCCGGTGACGGTGCTCGACGTGTCCAACAACCGCGTCGCCCAGGTCAAGACCGAAGCGACGGACGGCTACAACGCCCTGCAAGTGGCGTTCGGCGCGCGCAAGGCATCGCGCGTGACCAAGCCCGAAGCCGGCCACCTCGCGAAGGCGGGTGTCGAAGCCGGTACCGTTTTGAAGGAATTCCGCGTCTCGGCCGATGTTGCCGCCGGCTATCAGCCGGGCGCGCAGTTGCCGGTCGCGCTGTTCGCCGTCGGCCAGCGGGTGGACGTGCAGGGCACGTCGATCGGCAAGGGTTTCACCGGCACGATCAAGCGTCACAACTTCGGCTCGCAGCGCGCCTCGCACGGCAACAGCCGTTCGCACAACGTGCCGGGCTCGATCTCGATGGCGCAGGATCCGGGCCGGGTCTTTCCTGGCAAGAAGATGTCAGGGCATCGCGGCGACGTGACGAAGACGGTCCAGAACCTCGATATCGTGCGCATCGACGAGGCGCGACAACTGCTGCTCGTGCGCGGCGCCGTGCCCGGGGCGAAGAACGGCCACGTGGTCGTGCGTCCCGCAGTGAAGGCCAAGTCCGCCGACGCGGCGACGAAGGGAGCCCAGTGATGCAGATCGAGCTCCTCAACGATCAGGGCCAGGCGACGTCCAAGGTCGACGCACCCGATACCGTCTTCGCGCGCGACTACAACGAAGCGCTGGTGCACCAGGTCGTCGTCGCTTTCCAGGCGAATGCCCGTCAGGGCACGCGGGCCCAGAAGGACCGCACGATGGTCAAGCACTCGACGAAGAAGCCGTGGCGCCAGAAGGGCACCGGCCGTGCGCGCGCCGGCATGACCTCTTCGCCGCTGTGGCGCGGAGGCGGCCGCATCTTCCCGAACTCGCCCGACGAGAATTTCACGCACAAGGTCAACAAGAAGATGTACCGCGCCGGCATGGCGGCGATCTTCTCGCAGCTCGTGCGCGAAGGACGCCTTGCGGTGGTCGATTCGATCACGGTCGATTCGCCCAAGACGAAGGCGCTGGCCGCCAAGTTCAAGGCGATGGGGCTCGACTCGGTGCTCGTCATCGCCGAGCAGGTCGACGAGAACCTGATGCTCGCGTCGCGCAACCTCGCCAACGTGCTGGTCGTCGAGCCGCGCTACGCCGATCCGCTCTCGCTCGTGTACTACAAGAAGGTGCTCGTGACCAAGGGCGCGATGGAGCAACTGAGGGAGATGCTGGCATGAGCGCGGATCGAAAACTCAACGAGGGCCGCCTCGCGCAGGTGCTCGTCGCGCCGATCGTGAGCGAGAAGGGCACGATGCTCGCCGAGAAGCACAACCAGGTGCTCTTCAAGGTGCTGCGCGATGCGACCAAGCCCGAGATCAAGGCCGCGGTCGAGCTGATGTTCAAGGTCGAGGTCGAATCCGTCCAGACCGTGCAGCACAAGGGCAAGGTCAAGCGCACCGGAAAGACCATCGGCCGCCGCGACCACGTCAAGAAGGCCTATGTCTCGCTGAAGGCGGGGCAGGAGCTCAATTTCGTCGGAGAGGGCGCTTAAATGGCTGTCGTCAAAGTCAAACCCACCTCGCCCGGCCGGCGCGCCGTCGTCAAGGTGGTGCACGCGCACCTGTACAAGGGGCGCCCCGAGGCGTCGCTGCTCGAGCCGCAGATGCAAAATGCCGGCCGCAACAACAACGGCCACATCACGATCCGCCACAAGGGCGGCGGTCACAAGCACCACTACCGGGTCGTCGATTTCGTGCGCAACAAGGACGGCATCCCGGCCAAGGTCGAGCGCATCGAGTACGACCCGAACCGCACCGCGCACATCGCGCTCGTGTGCTACGCCGACGGCGAGCGCCGCTATGTGATCGCGCCGCGCGGGCTGGAGGTCGGTGCCATGCTGATGTCGGGCGCAGAGGCGCCGATCAAGGCCGGCAATACGCTGCCGAGCCGCAATCCCCGGGCGGGCTCGGGGATCTTTTGCATGGAACTGCGGCGGGGGAGGGGCGGGAGGGGCGCGGGCTGGGCCGGCACCGCCTGCACGCTGCTCGCGCGCGAAGGCATGTACGCCCAGGTCCGCATGCGCTCGGGCGAGGTGCGCCGCATCCACATCGACTGCCGCGCGACGATCGGCGAGGTGAGCAACGAAGAGCACAGCCTGCGCCAGTACGGCAAGGCCGGCGCCAAGCGCTGGAAGGGCATCCGCCCGACGGTGCGCGGCGTCGCGATGAACCCGGTCGACCACCCGCACGGCGGCGGCGAAGGGCGCACCGGCGAAGGCCAGGTGCCGGTCTCGCCGTGGAACACGATGACCAAGGGCTATCGCACTCGCAGCAACAAGCGTACGCAGACGTTCATCGTCTCGCGGCGCAAGAAGTAAGGGAACAGTGGCATGACCCGCTCACTCAAGAAGGGCCCGTTCGTCGACCACCACCTGCTTGCCAAGGTCGAGAAGGCCGTCGCCTCGAAGGACAAGAAGCCGATCAAGACCTGGTCGCGCCGCTCGACGATCCTGCCCGATTTCATCGGCATCACGATCGCCGTCCACAACGGCAAGCAGCATGTGCCCGTCTACATGACGGAGCAGATGGTCGGTCACAAGCTCGGCGAATTTGCGCTCACGCGCACCTTCAAGGGCCACCCGGCCGACAAGAAGGCCAACAAGAAGTAAGGGAATGACGACGATGGAAACCCGTTCAATCGTCCGTGGCGTTCGTCTCTCGGCAGACAAGGGCCGGCTGGTTGCCGACCTCGTCCGCGGCCGCCCCGTCGCCCAGGCGCTCGACATCCTGACGCTGACCCCGAAGAAGTCGGCCGGCATCATCAAGAAGTGCCTCGAGTCGGCGATCGCGAACGCCGAGCACAACGACGGCGCCGATATCGACGAGCTCAAGGTCAAGACGATCTACGTCGAGCAGGGTGCCACGCTGAAGCGCTTTTCCGCGCGCGCCAAGGGCCGCGGCAACCGCATCAGCAAGCCGACCGCGCACATCTACATCACCGTCGGCAACTAAGGGCACGACATGGGACAAAAGATTCATCCGACCGGCTTTCGTCTGCCCGTCACCCGCAACTGGTCTTCGCGCTGGTACGCGTCGAGCAAGAACTTCGCCGGCATGCTGGCCGAAGACCTGAAGGTGCGCGAGTTCCTGAAGGCGCGGTTGAAGAACGCCGCCGTCTCGCGCATCCTGATCGAGCGTCCGGCCAAGAACGCGCGGATCACGATCTACTCGGCGCGGCCCGGAGTCGTGATCGGCAAGAAGGGCGAGGATATCGAGAACCTGAAGGCCGAGCTGACGCGCCGCCTTGGCGTGCCAGTGGCCGTCAATATCGAGGAAGTGCGCAAGCCCGAGGTCGACGCGCAGCTGATCGCCGACAGCATCACGCAGCAGCTCGAGAAGCGCATCATGTTCCGCCGCGCGATGAAGCGCGCGATGCAAAACGCGATGCGCCTGGGCGCGCAGGGCATCAAGATCATGTCGTCGGGGCGCCTGAACGGCATCGAGATCGCGCGCTGCGAGTGGTATCGCGAGGGCCGCGTGCCGCTGCACACGCTCAAGGCCGATATCGACTACGGCTTCTCGGAAGCGAAGACGACCTACGGCGTGATCGGCGTCAAGTGCTGGGTCTATCGCGGTGACCGGCTGGCCAATGGCGAGTCGCCCGGCCTCGTCGCCCGTCCCGATGCCGAGGGCGACGATCGGCGTCCGCGCCGTGGCCCCCGTCCGGGCGCACCGGCGGGCCGTGGGCGTCCGGGCGGCGGTGTCGATCGCGGTGCGCCGCGCTCGGCCGGGCCGGCCGATGCCGCGGCCGCGCCGCCCGCCGGTGTCGACGGGCCGAAGACCGGTGCCGTCAAACGAGTTCGCAAGGTGGCAGCGCCCGCCGCTCCTGCCGAGCCGAAAGAGGAGTAATCGAGCATGCTGCAACCAGCACGTCGCAAGTTCCGCAAGGAGCAAAAGGGCCGCAACACGGGCATCGCCACGCGTGGCGCGGATGTCTCGTTCGGCGATTTCGGCCTCAAGGCCACCGAGCGCGGCCGCATCACGGCACGTCAGATCGAGGCCGCGCGGCGCGCGATTTCGCGCCACGTCAAGCGCGGCGGCCGGATCTGGATCCGCATCTTTCCGGACAAGCCGATCTCGCAGAAGCCGGCCGAAGTCCGGATGGGCAACGGCAAGGGCAACCCGGAGTACTACGTCGCCGAGATCCAGCCCGGCAAGGTGCTCTACGAGATCAACGGCGTTCCGGAGGCCCTCGCCCGCGAGGCCTTCCTGCTCGCCTCGGCCAAGCTGCCGCTGCGCACGACCTTCGTCGCGCGCCAGGTGGGCGCCTGAGCCGCGAACACAGAAGAGACGACCATGAAAGCATCCGAACTGCGCGGCAAGGATATTGCCGGGCTGCAAAAGGAAGTGTCCGAACTGCTCAAGGCCCACTTCGGCCTGCGCATGCAACGGGCCACCCAGCAACTGAACAACCACGCCGCTCTGGGCAAGACGCGGCGCGATATCGCACGCGCCAAGACGGTGCTGGCAGAGAAGAAGAGGGCCGCCAAATGAGCGACGCAACGCAGGCCGCGGCGCCGGTGAAGAATACCCGCACGCTGATCGGCAAGGTCGTCAGCGACCAGCGCGCGAAGACGATCACGGTGCTGATCGAGCGCCGCACCAAGCACGAGCTCTACGGCAAGATCGTCGCCCGCACGAGCAAGTACCACGCGCACGACGAGAGCAACGAATGCAAGTCGGGCGACGTGGTCGAGATCTCGGAGTGCCGCCCGATCTCGAAGACCAAGGCCTGGGTCGTGACTCGGCTGATCGAAAAGGCGCCGGTGGTCTGACACCTGCATCGCCCGCGAGCCTCTCCGAGCGACCCAGGGCCGGGCCAAGCCCGGCCCGCCCCCCGTGGGGGGTCAAGCAAAGTGGCAAAGCGACATTTGCTTGAGAAAAGGGTCAATCGCGGGCCGCCCGACCCGACGGCCGGATCGCTGACATAGTGGGCGACCGGCCGTCGCTCGTTTCGGCGCGAGGCGGCGGCCGCCTCCCGATACCACCCCAGGAGCATTCCTCATGATCAAGATCGGCGACAAGCTGCCCGCCGGCAGCCTGCAGGAGTTCATCGAGGTCGAAGGCGAAGGCTGTTCGATCGGCCCCAACAGCTTCGACATCGAAAAGGCCGCGGCCGGCAAGAAGATTGCCATCTTCGGGCTGCCTGGCGCCTATACGCCGACCTGCTCGGCAAAGCACCTGCCGGGCTATGTGCAGATGGCCTCGCAGCTCAAGGGCGCCGGGATCGACGAGATCTGGTGCGTCTCCGTGAACGACGCCTTCGTGATGGGCGCCTGGGGGCGCGATCACAAGACACAGGGCGCGGTGCGCATGATGGCCGACGGCAGCGCCGATTTCGCGCGCGCGACCGGCCTCACGCTCGACCTCACGTCCAAGGGCATGGGCATGCGCGCGCAGCGCTATTCGATGCTGGTCGACAACGGCGTCGTGAAGACGCTCAATATCGAGGCGCCGGGCAAGTTCGAGGTGAGCGACGCGGCGACGATGCTGGCGCAGGCCAAGTCCTGACGCAACGGCGCAACAGATGCAGCGCGCAAGGCGCTGCATGCGGTGCGCGATGCAGGCCATTTGACGCTGCTGCCGGTTTCGTGACATAATTTAAAGCTTCGTTGCTGATTCGCCCCTTCTTGCGAGGGGATGCGGGACAGCGGCTCCGCCCATACCGCCAGGACAGCCCGCCGGGATGCCTTGGTGACGGGCCCAAGACTGACCAGCGCGCCGCGGTGACCGTCACCGCGGCATAGATGGGACAAGTTGGGGACTGAACATGATTCAAATGCAATCGCGACTCGACGTCGCGGACAACACTGGCGCGAAGTCCGTCATGTGCATCAAGGTGCTGGGCGGCTCCAAGCGGCGCTATGCGGCGATCGGCGACGTGATCAAAGTCTCGATCAAGGAAGCCGCGCCGCGCGGCCGGGTCAAGAAGGGCGAGATCTACAGCGCCGTCGTCGTTCGCACCGCCAAGGGCGTGCGCCGGCCGGACGGCTCGCTCGTCAAGTTCGACGGCAACGCCGCCGTGCTGCTCAATGCCAAGCTCGAGCCGATCGGCACCCGCATCTTCGGCCCGGTGACGCGCGAGCTGCGCACCGAGCGCTTCATGAAGATCGTTTCGCTCGCACCCGAAGTGCTCTGAGCGCAAAGGCCAAGGAAGACTCATGAACAAGATCCGCAAGGGCGACGAGGTCATCGTCTTGACCGGCCGCGACAAGGGCAAGCGCGGCAAGGTGCTCGCGCGCGTCGATGCCGACCACCTGAGCGTCGAGGGCGTCAACATCGTCAAGAAGCACGTCAAGCCCAACCCGATGAAGGGCACGACGGGCGGCGTCATCAGCAAGACGATGCCGATCCATCAATCCAATGTGGCGATCTACAACGCGACGACGGCGAAGGCCGACCGCGTCGGGATCAAGCTGCTCGCCGATGGCAAGAAGGTTCGCGTCTTCAAGTCCAGCGGCGAGCAGATCACGGCTTAAGGGGCCCGCACATGGCTGAACAACAACGCGCCCGGCTGCGGGCTGTCTATCGCGACACGATCGTGCCCGAGCTGATGAAGAAGTTCGGCTACAAGTCGACGATGGAGGTGCCGCGCCTCACCAAGATCACCCTCAACATGGGCGTGAGCGAGGCGGTGGCCGACAAGAAGGTGATGGACCACGCGGTTTCCGACCTCGCGAGCATCGCCGGCCAGAAGCCCGTCGTCACGAAGTCGAAGAAGGCGATTGCCGGCTTCAAGATCCGCGACAACGTGCCGGTCGGCTGCATGGTCACGCTGCGCGGTGTGCAGATGTACGAGTTCCTGGACCGATTCGTCACCATCGCGCTGCCGCGCGTGCGCGACTTCCGCGGCATCTCCGGGCGCGCGTTCGACGGCCGCGGCAACTACAACGTCGGCGTCAAGGAACAGATCATCTTTCCGGAAGTCGACTACGACAAGATCGACGCGCTGCGCGGTCTGAACATCAGCATCACGACGACCGCGAAGACCGACGACGAGTGCAAGGCGCTGCTCGCCGGCTTCAAGTTCCCGTTCAAGAACTAAGACAGGGGCAGACCCGTGGCCAAACTCTCCCTCATCCAGCGCGAACTCAAGCGCGATGCGCTGGTCGCCAAGCATGCGAAGAAGCATGCCGAACTCAAGGCGATCGCCAACGATGCCAAGAAGTCCGACGAGGAACGCTATGCCGCGCGCCTGGAGCTGCAAAAGCTCCCGCGCAACGCGTACCCGACGCGCCAGCGCAACCGTTGCGCGCTGACCGGGCGCCCGCGCGGAACCTTCCGCAAGTTCGGTCTGGGCCGCAACAAGATCCGCGATCTCGCCTTCGCCGGCGACATCCCCGGCATCATCAAGGCCAGCTGGTAGTCGGCCCGATCAGGAGAAATTCGCATGAGCATGAGTGATCCTATCGCCGATATGCTGACGCGCATCCGCAATGCGCAGGCGGTGGAGAAGGCGGTTGCCGTGATGCCGTCATCCAAGCTGAAGGTGGCGATCGCGCAGGTCCTGAAGGACGAGGGCTACATCGACGATTTCGCCGTCCGCGGCGAAGCCGCCAAGCCGCAGCTCGAGATCGCGCTGAAGTACTACGCCGGGCGCCCGGTGATCGAGCACATCGAGCGCGTGAGCCGCCCCGGCCTGCGCGTCTACAAGGGCCGCCACGACATTCCGAGCGTGATGAACGGCCTGGGCGTGGCGATCGTCACGACGCCGCGTGGCGTGATGACCGACCGCAAGGCGCGCCAGAGCGGAATCGGCGGCGAAGTGCTGTGCTACGTCTCGTGATCGACGACGCCGCGCAAGGTATGACCCAGGAGAGGCTGCAATGTCCCGCGTAGGAAAAATGCCGATCGCCATCCCGCAAGGCGTGGACGTGGCGATCACCGCCGAGCAAATCAGCGTCAAGGGCGCGCTCGGCTCGCTCGCGCGCGCCGCGAACCCGATGGTTTCGATCCGCAAGGAAGACGGCCGGCTCGTCGTCGCACCGGTCGGTGATGCGCCGGGCACCGATGCGATGTCGGGCACGATGCGGGCGCTGCTCGCCAATATGGTCGAGGGCGTTAGCAAGGGCTTCGAGAAGAAGCTCACGCTCGTCGGCGTCGGTTTTCGCGCCCAGGCGCAAGGTGCCAGGCTCAACCTGCAGATCGGGTTCTCGCATCCGGTCGTGAAGGACATGCCCGCCGGCGTGACGGTGACGACACCGTCGCAGACCGAGATCGTGATCAAGGGCGCCGACAACCAGGCCGTCGGCCAGGTCGCCGCCGAAGTGCGCGCCATCCGGCCGCCCGAGCCCTACAAGGGCAAGGGCATCCGCTACGCCGACGAAAAGGTCACGCTCAAGGAAACCAAGAAGAAGTAAGGAGCCCGCACATGTTGAACAAGTCCGAACAGCGCCAACGCCGCGCGCGCTCCACCCGCAACCGGATCGCCAAGCAGCGCGTCGCGCGCCTTACGGTGTTCCGCTCCAACCTGCATATCTACGCGAGCGTCATCTCAGACGATGGCGCGCGCGTGCTGGCGAGCGCGTCGACCTCCGAGGCCGAAGTGCGCAAGCAACTCGGCGCACCGGGCAAGGGCGGCAACGCGGCGGCGGCGGAAGCGGTCGGCACGCGCATCGCCGAACGCGCCAAGGCGGCCGGCATCGAGAAGGTCGCCTTCGACCGCGCCGGCTACGCCTACCACGGCCGCGTCAAGGCCCTGGCCGAAGCCGCGCGTGCGGCCGGCCTGCAGTTCTAACCGCGCGCAACAGACTCGCAAGAGCAGCGATCAAGGATTTCGACAATGGCAAAGTTTCAACCCCGTGCGCCGACCGAAGCGAGCGAAGACGGCCTGAAGGAGAAGATGATCGCGGTCAACCGCGTCACGAAGGTCGTCAAGGGCGGTCGCATTCTCGGCTTCGCGGCGCTGACGGTGGTCGGCGACGGCGACGGCCGCATCGGCATGGGCAAGGGCAAATCGAAGGAAGTGCCGGTCGCCGTGACGAAGGCGATGCAGGATGCGCGGCGCAACCTGATCAAGGTCTCGCTGAAGGAAGGCACGATCCATCACCGCGTCGTCGGCGAGCATGGCGCGGCACACGTGCTGGTCGCCCCGGCGCCGGCCGGCACCGGCATCATCGCCGGCGGCCCGATGCGCGCGGTTTTCGAGGTGATGGGCGTGACCGATATCGTTGCCAAGAGTCTCGGATCGACGAACCCCTACAACCTGGTGCGCGCCACGCTCGATGCGCTCAAGCACACCAATACGCCGGCGGAAATCGCCGCCAAGCGCGGCAAGACGGTCGAAGAGATCTTCGGCTGAGCGCCACGCGGCAAAGGAACGGGAGAACGAAGATGAGCGAGAAGAAGACGGTCAAGGTGAAGCTGGTGCGCAGCGTCGCAGGGACGCGGCAGTCGCATCGCGCGACGGTGCGCGGCCTCGGCCTGCGCAAGCTCAACAGCGTCTCCGTCCTCGAAGACACCCCCGCCGTGCGCGGGATGATCAACAAGGTCGACTATCTCGTGCAGGTGCTCTGAGCCGCACGGCAAGACTGGATACGAAATGGAACTCAACACGATCAAGCCGGCCGGCGGCGCGAAGCACGCCAAGCGGCGCGTCGGTCGCGGCATCGGCAGCGGCCTGGGCAAGACCGCGGGCCGCGGCCACAAGGGGCAGAAGTCCCGTGCCGGCGGCTATCACAAGGTCGGGTTCGAAGGCGGCCAGATGCCTCTGCAGCGCCGCCTGCCCAAGCGCGGCTTCAAGTCGCGCACGCTGCGCTTCAACGCCGAGATCCGGCTCTCCGACCTCGAGCGGCTGCCGGTCGCCGAGATCGACGTCCTGACCCTGAAGCAGGCCGGGCTCGTGCCCGAACTCGTGCGCGCGGTCAAGGTATTCGCCGCGGGCAAGCTGACGAAGAAGGTCACGCTCACCGGCATCGCGGCGACCGCGGGCGCCAGGGCGGCGATCGAAGCCGCCGGCGGCTCGGTCGCCTGAGGCCGGCCGACCCGCAAGAGGAAACCGACCGCACGTGGCCACCAACGCGAATCAACTCGCAAAGAGCGGCAAGTTCGGCGACCTGCGTCGCCGCTTGACGTTTCTGCTGCTGGCGCTCGTCGTCTACCGCATCGGCGCGCACATTCCGGTGCCGGGGATCGACCCCGTCTCGCTGCAGCAGCTCTTCAAGGGCCAGCAGGGCGGGATACTGAGCCTGTTCAACATGTTCTCGGGCGGGGCGCTGTCGCGCTTCACCGTCTTCGCGCTCGGCATCATGCCGTATATCTCGGCGTCGATCATCATGCAGTTGATGACCTACGTCGTGCCGACGCTCGAGGCGCTGAAGAAGGAGGGCGAGGCCGGGCGGCGCAAGATCACGCAGTACACGCGCTACGGCACGCTCGGCCTGTCGCTCTTTCAGTCGCTGTCGATCGCGATCGCGCTCGAGAGCTCGCCCGGCCTCGTCATCGCGCCGGGCTTCGGTTTCCGGATCACGGCGATGGTGAGCCTGACCGCGGGCACGATGTTCCTGATGTGGCTCGGTGAGCAGATCACCGAGCGGGGTCTGGGCAACGGCATCTCGATCCTCATCTTCGCCGGCATCGCGGCCGGCCTGCCGAGCGCGATCGGCGGCCTGCTCGAACTCGTCCGCACCGGCGCGATGAATATTCCGATCGCGATCTTCATCGTCGCGGTCGTCATCGCGGTCACCTACTTCGTCGTCTTCGTCGAGCGCGGACAGCGCAAGATCCTCGTCAACTACGCCAAGCGCCAGGTCGGCAACAAGGTCTATGGCGGCCAGTCGTCGCACC
>OEIU01001998.1_pt1 | contig 11591 bp, 9 predicted proteins | sample 1539221 | NCBI WGS metagenome assembly OEIU01 (sample SAMN03792071, study PRJEB22550) | activated sludge metagenome | feature: wastewater treatment plant; material: activated sludge; isolation source: Wastewater treatment plant of a petroleum refinery complex | place: Argentina: Zarate | collected... | reverse complement strand
TCGGTGCCGGACCACTTGCCGAACAGAACGCGGTCGCCCGCCTTCACGTCGAGCGGGACGAGCTTGCCGGCCTCGTCGCGGGCGCCGGGACCGGCGGCGACGATCTCGCCTTCCTGCGGCTTTTCCTTCGCGGTATCGGGGATGATGATGCCGCCCTTGGTCTTCTCTTCGCTGTCGATGCGCTTCACGACGACGCGATCGTGCAGAGGACGAAACTTCATGGTCTCACTATCCTAAAATCGCGGCCGCCTTGCAGACGGCCGTTCTGGTTGGAGGCGCGTTAGCACTCGTTAACGCCGAGTGCTAACAAGCGATCGGGAGATAAGTCCGGCCCCCCGCATCTGTCAAGGCGGCCTACGACTTTTGGTTGAAGGGCGCGCGAAAGAGCCGCTTTGCGCGGCGCGCGGGGTTGGATTAGCGTGGCGGCCGTCACGGAATTGTCATGCGTCGGCGCATTCTTCTCCAATCGCTTGTTTGCACGCTGGGTTTCGGCGCGCTTTTCGCCGCGCTGGCCGTCATCCCCGACAATTCGTTTCTCGGCGCGGCGCGCTGGTTCTTCCTCGCCGCGGCGATCCTGCCCGCGCTCGTCATGAGCTGGCGGGCGGGCGTCGCCTGGCTCGCGCTCGCGGCCGTTCTCGCGGCCATCGTCCAGGTCCTCAACGACGGCAAGATCGCGTTGACGGAAATGCCGCTCACCTGGCTCGACCTGCAGATCGCCGCCGCCAACCCTGAAGGGTTTCTGGGGGCGATGAAGGTTTCCCCGACGCTCGCCTTCTCGATCCTGGGCGCGACGGTCGCCGCGCTCCTGGCGGCCGTCGGCTGGCGCGTGACGCGGCTCGACCGCGCGCAGGCGCGCGCCAACGCGCCTGCGCGCGCGTTCGCGGTCGCGGTCGCGGCGACGCTCGGTTGGACCGCGGTCGTCCAATTCGCGCAGCGACTGGAAACGGCGATCCAGGGGCACGACTACGCCGAGATCGCCAATACGCCCGAAGGGCTGGTGCTGATCGAAAAGCTGGTCGGCGCCGCCCCCTTCCTCGCGCTGACCGCGCGCTACGAGGCGCATGCGCCGACGCCCTTCCGGGAGCTGGCGCAAAACGGCGCGCTGGCGGCGCCGGCGGTCGGCGACGCAACCGCCTATCTGAAGCCGCCGGCCGCGCCGGACAGGCTGCCGAACATCGCGATCGTGCTGCTGGAATCGACCTTCGACATTTCAAAGGTCTTCCCGACGACGCCCGCCGTGACCTCGCCGCTCTTTCCGGCCTCCGGCGCCGGCCAGTTGCAGGGGGAACTCGGCGTGCACGCGATCGGCGGCGGCACGTGGATCAGCGAATTCGAGACGATCACCGGCATTCCCTCGCGCCTGTTCGGCTACGCCGGCTATTACACGCATGTCGAACTGGGGCCCTACGTGAAGGCCTCGCTCGCCACCTATCTCAAGGCGCGCGGCTACCAGACGCTGGCGCTCTATCCGGTCGAGGGAACCTTCTACGGATCGCGCGCCGCCTACGGCCATTACGGCTTCGACCGCTTCATCGACGGCGAGGAGCTGAAGATCGACAAGCCGTGGTTCGCGCAGGACACCGACATCATGGAAAAATATCTCGGCAAGCTCGCCGAGACCGACAAGGCGAAGCCGCTCTTCTCCTTCATGCTGACGATGGAGAATCATTCGCCGCATCCCTGCACGCGCTTTGCGAGCGAGAAGGAGATGCCCTATCGCTTCAATGGCGCGACGAATGCGCGCGGCACCTGCGAGCTCAACGAATATATCGCGCGCTACCGTTCGACCGAAGCCGCGATCGCTTCGCTCGAACAGGCCTTGCAGGCGCGCGAGAAGGAAACCGGACGGCCTTACGTGCTCGCCGTCTTCGGCGACCACCAGCCCAATTCCTTCACCGGCACGGGCCGCATGCCGCTGTGGTCGCCCAACGATTATTCCGCGCTGCGCCGCGCGCCCAACGACGTGACCTTCTACCAGATCCGCTCGTCGGCGGCGTCGCCGTTCACGACGAAGCAGCTCGACATTTCCGTCGTCATGCTGCCGACGCTGGTCAGCGCCTATGTGGCGAAGGACAAGCGCGACATGTATCTGCCCGGCAATTTCGCGATCCAGGCGCGGTGCGGCGAGAAGATCGCCCTGCCCCGGCTCAACAAGGCCTACGGCCGCGACGCGGCGCTGCCCGAGAGCGACGCCGGCGAGGCCCAGAAGGCCGCGCTCAGCCAGGATTGCCGCAGCGCGCTGATGGCGGCGCGCGCGGACTATCTCAGGCTGATCGACATTCCGTGAGCGCGCGCGGCGATCCCATGCGGCGTGTGCTCATCGTCGCCAATCCGAAGGCGCGCGGCTATGCGCCGCGCAAGATCGCGGGCGTCCGCGACGCGCTCGCGCGCCATGGCGTGGCGGTCGACAGCATGCTCTCGCAATCGCGCGGCGACATCGAGCGCATCGTCGCCGATCTCGGCGCCGGCTTCGACGTCGTCGCCGTTCACGGCGGCGACGGCACGATCAACGAGGCGATCGCCGGCCTGCGCGCGATCGACGGCGCATGCCCGGCGCTCGCGATCGTCGCCGGCGGCACCGCCAACGTGCTGGCGCTCGAAACGCGCGCGGCGCGCGACGCCGAAGCCATCGCCGCCGCCATCCGCGCGGGACGCACCGAACCGCTCTACTACGGGCTCGCCAACGGCCGGCCGTTCGTGCTGATGGCCTCGGCCGGTCTCGACGCCGCAGTCGTCGCGCGGACCTCGCCGCGGCTGAAAAGCGCGATCGGCAAATGGGCCTATGTCGTCTCCGCCCTCGTCCTGAAGCGCCGCGCGCGGACGCCGGACCTGATCGTGACGACGGCGGACGACGAATTGCGCTGCCGGCTCGCCATCTGCGCCAACGCCGCGCGCTACGGCGGCGACTACGTGATCGCGCCGCAGACGTCGGCCACGCGACCCGGCCTGGCGCTCGTCGCCGTGACGGACGACAGTCTCGGCGCGCTGCTGCGCATCGGCTGGCGGATGCTGTCGGGCCGCGGGCTCGCAGGCGCCGGCGTGCGCATTTTCGACGTCTCCGAAGCGACCTTGTCCGCCGCCGCGGCGACGGCGGCGCAGGTCGACGGCGATCCCTTTGGCGTGACGCCGGTGCGCGCGACCGCGGCCGAGGCGCCGATCAGGCTGATCGTCTGCGGCTAGGTTTGGGCTTGCGGCCATACAGGGCGCGCAATTCGTCCTTGGCCCGCTCCAGCGTCCGGCGGCGGCCTTCCGACAGATTGCCGCCGGCGCGGTTCATGTAGAACGTCAGCATGGACATGGCCGAGCGGAAGGGTTCGGCCTTGCGGCGGCGGCCCGAATCCGCCGAGCGCTTCAGCGAGGCGGCGATGGCGTGGGGATCGTCGAGCGCAAAGACGCCCTCCTTCAGGTCGAGCGCATCGCTGTGCTGCGTGACATCCTGCGACCAACGATTGGTTTTGTCTGCGCGTTCCGCCCGGGTCATGCGGCGTCTCCGTTTGTCCGAAGAACCGGCGAGCACGGCGGGCGTTCCATGGCGGGCCGCCGCCCCGCAAGACTTTCTTATTCGCCGTGCGCTATGTAGCGCCCATGGTCCGCCGCGCCGCGCCATCCCGCTCGCTGCGCGCCCGCTCACGGGAGCGGCGCGCATGAAGGTGCTGCTCGCCTTCGTGGTTAACGCCCTGTTCAATTTGGTGATCGGGCTGATCGTCGCGAAATTCCTGGGGCCGGAGGAATACGGCCGCTTCGCGCTGGCGCTGGCGCTCGGCCTCGTCATCCAGACCGCCGTCTTCGACTGGATCCGCCTGTCGGCGATCCGCTTCTATTCGGAGCGCACGCGGCAGGACGAGCCGCAGGTGCGCGCGACGCTGGACACGGCCTTCGCCCTTCTCGCCGTCGGGCTGACGGTCGTCGTGGGCGCCGTCCTGATGTCGGGCGTGGAGTTCGGCCTGTCGCACGCCCTCATCGGCCTTTCGATGGCGACCGCGGTCGTCAACGGCCTGTTCGACTATTCGACCGGCCTCGCGCGCGCGCGCTTCGACGACCGGCAATACGGCCGTCTCGTCATCGTCAAGAACGCCCTGTCGCTGGCGCTGACGACCGGCGCGGCGTTCGTCTTCCAATCCGCGAAAATGGCGCTGCTCGGCGCCATCGTCTCCATCGCCGGCTCGATCGTCGCCGCGCGCCGCGCGCTCACCGACGCCGACAGCGAACCGAACCGCGCGAGCTTCGATCTCGGGCGCTCCTATCTCGCCTACGCCCTGCCGATCATCGCGGCGAACCTGCTCTATCTGCTCATTCCCTTCGTCAACCGCTCGCTGGTGGCGAAATATTACGGCTTCGCGGAGACCGGACAGTTCTCGCTCGCCTTCGATCTCGGCCTGCGCGCGGTGCAGGCGATCGGTTCGGCGCTCGACGTGCTGCTGTTCCAGATCGCGGTCGCCGCGCACGAGGCGCACGGCATCGACCGCGCCAAGGAACAGATCGCGCGCAATATCACCATCGTGCTCGCCATCATCGCGCCCGCCTGCGTCGGCGTGCTGCTGACCCTGCCGTCGGTCGAGGCGCTGGTGGTGCCGGCGCAGTTCCGCGGTCCGTTCGGCCAGTATCTCACGCTGATGCTGCCCGGCCTGTTCGCGCTGACCATGATCAATTTCGCGATCAATCCGATCTTCCAGATCCAGAAGAAGACACTGCCGCTGATCGGCGCGGCCCTGATCGGCTGCGCCGGCACGCCGCTGCTGGTGGCGGCGCTGCCGCGCGGCGCGGACGCTTCGAGCCTCGCCATCGCGCAGAGCGGCGCCTATGTCGCGGCCCTCGTCGCGCTCATCGGCTTCGCGCTCGCCTCGCGCCCGCGCTGGCCGAGCCTGCGCGACCTCGGCGCGATCGCGCTCGGCGCGGCCGCCATGGTCGCGGCGCTCTGGCCGATGCGGAGCTGGACGCCCTGCGCGCTGACGCTCGCAAGCCAGATCCTCGTTGGCGCCGGCGTCTACGGCGCTCTCGCGCTGGCGCTCGACGTCGCCGGCTTGCGCGCGCCGGTGCTGGCGAAGGCGCGCGCGCTCCTCCATCGCGACGCGGCGCGGCCCGAGCCGGTTGGCGAACGCTGAGGTTGGCGTTTACGCGCCGTCAACCTTGCCGGTTTGCGGAATATTCACGGTAATTGCGGCGCGTTATCCTTCGCATAACCACACTATTACGTAAGTCGCCCCGCGCGAATTCTACATGTTACGGTTCCGTATCGCTTTCGCGCCCGTCGGCGCGGCGCTCGGGATCGAACCATGTCTCCACTCTGGCGGATATTCCTGCTTGCGGGCGTCGCGGCCTGCGCGGCGCAGCCCGCCGCCGCCGGCGGCTATGGCGGCGGCTTCATCGAATTCGTGATGACGGGCACGGCGCCCCAGCCCGCCCGCGATCCGTTCGCCGCGCGCCCGCGCGTCGCCGCGCCGGAGCCGCAACTGGTCCCCGCGCCGCGCAATCCCGCGCCGACGATCTACCCGCCGGCGCAGGTCGCCAGCTACGGCGCCGCGCCGCTCGAGACGCGCCGCTCGGTCGCGTCCGAATATCTGCGGACCGAAATCGACTACCAGACCGCCGAGCGGCCGGGCACGATCGTCGTCGATACGCGCGACAAGCATCTCTATCTGGTGCTGGAAGGCGGCCGGGCGCTGCGCTACGGCATCGGCGTCGGGCGGCCGGGCTTCACCTGGGCCGGCGTCAAGACGGTCACGCGCAAGGCGGAATGGCCGGGCTGGACGCCGCCGCCGGAAATGCTGAAGCGCCGGCCGGACCTGCCGAAATTCATGGAAGGCGGCCCCGAGAACCCGCTCGGCGCCCGCGCGCTCTATCTCGGCTCGTCGCTCTACCGCATCCATGGCACGAACGAGCCCTACACGATCGGCCAGAACGTGTCGTCGGGCTGCATCCGCATGATGAATCAGGACGTCGAGGACCTCTACGACCGGGTGAAGGTCGGCACGAAAGTCATCGTCCTGTAGGACGCGCGCGCAAAGCGCGGGAGGCGGGAGAGGAAGGCCGTCGCGGCGACGTGGCGGCCTTCCGGTTTTTCGGATCAGGCGTCGTAGGTGTCGTCGGACGAATCGTCGTCGTAGTCCGAATCGTCCGAGGCGTTCTGATAGTCGCCGTCATCACGCCCGCCGCCGCGATCGTCGCCGTAGTAATTGTTGATGACGGTTTCGCCGCCGCCGGAGCCGAAGCCCGCCTGCTGGCCGAGGCCGCCGAACCCGGAGCCGAGGCCGGCGCCCTGGCCGTGGCCGCCGAACATGCCGCTCAGCGAATTGACCAGCAGCGCGCCGCCGGCCACGCCGGCCGCTGCGCCCAGCGCGCCCTTGAGAAAGCTGGAGCCGCCGCCCTGCTGCTGCGGCGCGCCGCCCCACGGGCCCGCCTGTGGCGGCGGAGGCGGCGGCGCGCCCCAGGATTGCTGCTGCGGTGCGCCGCCTTGCGGCGCGCCTCCCCAGGGACCGCCGGGACGCGGCGGCTCGGGCGCGCGCGGCGGCGCGGACTGGGCCTGACCGCCGAACAGCGAGCCGAGGCCGCCGAGGAAGCCGCCCTGCCCCTGCTGGGCGGGCTGGCCGCCCTGCGCGACACGCTCGCGCAAGTCCTGATTCTCCGCCTCGAGCTGCTGGAGGCGCTCGCTCGCGGTCTTCATGGCCTGCTCCTGCAGGAGCACCGCCTGCGCCAGCAGGTAGGGCGCATAGGGCTGGATGCGGACCGCTTCCGCGATGAAGGCCTCGGCGTCCTTGTCGCGCGGCTGCGCGGATGCGGCATTGGTGCGCTGGAACAGTTCGACGAGCACCTGGCGCTCTTCGGGCGACATGTATCTCTCCCCTTTGGGCGCGCATCGGCGCGCGCGGGAAAGATATGGGCGGGGCGGATACGTCCGCCAAGGCCGCCGGCGCCGCGCGGGCGAAACGCGACCATTAAATATCGGAAAGGCGCGCGCAAAAGAAAAACCCCCGGCCGCCGGCCGGGGGTTTCGAGAGAAACGCCGGCGAACCGGCGTTCGAGCGAAGCGCTTACTTCAGGTCCTTGCCGGTGAGGGCGAAGGAGATCGTGCCGACGATCGCGCCGCGGCCGTAGGTCGAGAGGTTCTGGCCGGCGAAGTTGGCGCCGTTGTTGGCGTTGCCGGTGAACTGGGCGGTCGCGGCGCGCGACAGGCTGGTGCCGTGGTAGCGGACGTCCAGGGTCACGAACTTGTAGGTGTAGGACGCGCCGACGTTCCAGTAGGTGTAGCTCGGCAGCTTGCCGGGGGTGAAGCCGGCGTTGGCGGCGAGGAACGGCGCCGCCGGATTGAACCACACGAAGTCGGTCGTGCCCAGCCACTGATGGCCGATCTCGCCGGAAACCGAGAAGCCGTAAGGCAGCGTGACCTTCGCCGTGGCGGACAGGTATTCGCCGCTTGCGCCCGTGTTCAGGTAGCTCGGCGTATAGTAGAAGTTGGCGCCGATCGACAGCCAGTCGGTGAAGTTGTAGCTCGGCTTGGCGTAGAGCTCGAACCAGCTGATCGGCTTCGGCGAGAAGACCGGGTTCAGCGTGGTCACGCCGACGATGCCCTGGGGCGTATTCGGGTAGCCGTAGTAGATGCCACCGAGGTCGAGGCCGAAATTGCCGTAGGTCACGCGCAGGCCGCCGTAGCCGTCAAGCTCCATCGAGGGGCTGGGGCCGACGTTGGTCAGCTTGATGCTCTCGCCCGACACGCCGGCGTAGAGCTGGAACATGTCGTTGATGTTGTAGCGCAATTCGCCGTGCGCCCAGACGCTCGGGGCATGGTTCGACTGGGTGATGCCGCGGAAAATGTAGTCCGTCGTCAGCGACGCGCCGACTTCGAAATCCCACGGGCTGACCATCACCGGCGCTTCCACCGGGGCCTTCTTGGTGGGGAGATCGGCGGCGAACGCGCTCGTGCTCAGGGCGAGTGCGGCGGCGGCCGTAGCAAGCATTTTCATTTCGTTTTTCTCCAGCGAAATTGGAATTCGATGAGGCCAAAATGCGTCGCTGGCGTGCGTCGCGGCAACGTCGTTTGCTGTGCAACCGCCCAAATATTATGCAAAATCAGGGTGATCGCTGCGTTGAAGCGACATGCGTTGCATATACGTCACAACCGAGGGAAGGTCAGGCGACCCGTTGCACGGACATTCCGCGGCGACGCGCGCAGGGGCGCGCTTCAGCCTGGCGGCGCGCGCCTGATTCGCGCCGTTCGCCGCAGGCGCATGGCTGACGAAGGGTTACGACGCCTGCCCGGTCCGCTACGCGGAACTTAATCAATTTTGAGCATATCAACGGCATAGTCGCGCGGCTGATTTCAGAAATGGCGCTTCATCATGTTCGATTTTGATCAAATCGCGACGGCCATGCGCAGGTTTCGGAACGATCGCAGCGGCGCGGCCGCCGTCTTTTTCGCCATCGCCCTGTTTCCCATCCTGCTCTGCGCCGGCGCCGCGGTCGACTACGCCTCGGCCATACGCATGCGCACGACGCTGACGAGCAGCCTCGATTCGGCGGCCCTGTCGGTCGCGGTCGCGAAATCCTCCGGGCAGAACGTCAATCTCGCCGATGCGGCGCTGACGCAGGCCGTGCAGAAGGCGCTGCAGGCCTCGCTCGGGCCGTTCGCGGCGAGCGCCAATGTCGCGGCCACGGCTTCGATCGACGGATCGGGCGCGCTGGCGGCCTCCGCGCAGATCGGCGTGCCGACGCGTTTCATGAGCCTGGTCGGCATACGCTCGATCAACGTAACGGCGACGACGCGCGTCTCCATGTCGGCGGGGCCGGTCGAACTCGCCATGGTGCTCGACACGACCGGCTCGATGGCCGGCGCCAAGATCGCCGCGCTGCAGACGGCGGCGACCAGCCTGACGAACACGCTGTTCTCGGTCCCGAACGCGACATCCAACGTGAAGATGGCCGTCGTGCCCTTCACCGATTACGTCAACATCGGCCTCGCCGACCGCAACGCGAGCTGGCTGACCGGCGCGCAGGATTATACGACGCCGGCCTCCGGCTCCTGCCAGGACTATCCGAACATGGTTTGCACCGGCGGCTACACGACGGTGAACGCGACCTGCACCAACGACGGCGTCTCTTCCCCCTGCTCCTATCAGGCCTGCAACGGCTATACGCAGCAGGGCACCTACCAATGGTGCCCGACGCCGGTGACGCATAGCTGGTACGGCTGCGTGGGCTCGCGCAACTATCCGACCGACGTCGGCGCCAGCGCCGACGTGGCGGACGCCACCAACCCGGTTCCGGCGCTGCTCGACTACGGCTGCGCGACGGCGTTGCAGCGGCTCACCAACAACCAGTCCAGCATCCAGACGGCGATCAACAACCTGACCGCGAGCGGCGAGACCTATATCGCGCCGGCGCTGTTATGGGGCTGGCGCGTGCTGTCGCCCTACACGCCCTATGCCGACGGCGCGGCCTACAACAGCCGCGCGCGCAAATACCTCGTGCTGATGACGGACGGCTACAACACGCATTCGCCGAATTATCCCGACCACGAGGGCACGGATACGTCGACCGCCAACGACCTGACCGCGCAGACCTGCACGGCGATCAAGGCCAAGGGAATCACGATCTACGCGGTCGCCTTCCAGGTGTCGGACCCGACGATCAAGGCGATCCTGCAGAATTGTGCGACGACCTCTTCGGGCTATTTCGATTCCGCCTCGTCGCTGGATCTGCTGACGGCTTTCCAGCAGATCGGCGCCGCGATCACGCAGGTGCGCATCGTCAACTGAACGGAAACCGGGAGAGCAGCCATGAGGAAACGCATCGCATTCGCCGCGGCGCTCGCGCTCGCGCCCGCAGCGGCTTCGGCCGAGACATGGATGGTGGTGGAAGGCGCCGACGGCAGGACGAAGGGCGCGTGGAGCGTGGTTCTCGCGGGCTCCGCGATCAACGGCGCGGCGACGATGAAGACTGGCCGGGGCGCGACGGTGACCTACCAGATCGCCGGCAATGTGCAGGGCGGAAACTACGTGATCCAGCGCGTGAGCCCCAGCGACGGCGTCGCCTGCGCCTATGTCGGCAAGGCCGCCGGTCCGAAGGCGATCAACGGCAGCGCGAAATGCGGGACCAAGAGCGCGCCGTGGAAGGCCGTGCGGGCGAACTAGACACGAACCGCCGCATGTAATCCGAAGGCACGGGCAAGAAACGAAAAACGACGCCCGTTTCCGGGCGTCGCAAGGGACCGACGCAGGTCCAAGTCGGCGCTCCCGGCCTTGGCCGGAAGCGCTCTCGGGAGGAACTCAGTAATTGTAGGCGCGCTCGCCGTGATCGGTGACGTCGAGGCCTTCGCGCTCGGAGTCGGTCGGGACGCGCAGGCCGACGATGAGGTCGACGACCTTGTAGAGAATGGCCGAACCGACGCCCGACCAGATCAGCGTGGCGAGAACCGCGACGATCTGCGACATCACCTGCTGACCGAACGCATACGTGCCCGCGTTCGCGCCGGTGATGTTGGTGTAGTCGGTGATGCCGACCCCGCCGAGAGCCGGGTTCACGAGGATGCCCGTGCCGATGGCGCCGATGATGCCGCCGACGCAGTGCACGCCGAAGACGTCGAGCGCATCGTCATAGCCCAGCGCCTGCTTGACCTTCGAGACGAAGAACAGGCAGACCGGCGAGACGATCAGGCCGAGAACGATCGAGCCCATCGGGCCGGCGTAACCCGAAGCGGGCGTGACCGCGACGAGGCCCGCGACCGCGCCCGACGCCATGCCGAGCAGCGAGGGCTTGCCCTTGGCCATCCACTCGACCATCAGCCAGGAGAAGGCCGCCGCGCAGGTCGCCACCATTGTGTTGACGAAGGCGAGAGCGGTCGCGCCGTTGGACTCGAGGTTGGAGCCGGCGTTGAAGCCGAACCAGCCGACCCACAGCAGCGAGGCGCCGATCATGGTCATGGTCAGCGAGTGCGGCATCATCGCCTCACGGGGATAGCCGACACGCTTGCCGACCATGATGGCGCCGACGAGGCCGGCGATGCCCGCGTTGATGTGCACGACCGTGCCGCCCGCGAAGTCGAGAGCGCCCGAGCCGTTCATCAGGAACTCGCCGATGCCCTTGCCCTGGTTGATCCAGCCGGCGGCGGCGGAAAGCTCGTCGAGCTTGCCCTGTGCGGCGGCCTTCTTGGCGGCGTCCTCGCCCGCTGCGGCGAGAGCCTTGGCGGCGGCGGCGAGGTCGTCCGGAGCGGGCGTCGCCCAGACCCAGTGCGCGATCGGGAAGTAGATGAACGTCACCCAGAGGAAGACGAACAGCAGCACCGCCGAGAACTTCATGCGCTCGGCGAAGGCGCCGACGATCAGCGCGGGCGTGATCATCGCGAAGGTCATCTGGAAGACCAGATAGGCGAATTCCGGAATGACGACGCCGTTCGAGAAGGTGGCCGAGACCGAATTGGCGTCGATGCCCTTCAGGAAGACCTTGCCGAAGCCGCCGAGATAGAAGCCGCCGCTGTCGCCGAGCGCGATCGAATAGCCGTAGAAGCACCACAGCAGGCCGACCATCGAGACGATGGCCATGACCTGCGTGAGCACCGACAGCATGTTCTTGGGGCGCACGAGGCCGCCGTAGAACAGCGC
>OEIU01001997.1_pt1 | contig 11597 bp, 13 predicted proteins | sample 1539221 | NCBI WGS metagenome assembly OEIU01 (sample SAMN03792071, study PRJEB22550) | activated sludge metagenome | feature: wastewater treatment plant; material: activated sludge; isolation source: Wastewater treatment plant of a petroleum refinery complex | place: Argentina: Zarate | collected... | reverse complement strand
CATTCAAGGCAGCGCTGGCTTCTTGACGAACAGCCAGGCGCTCGATGCGTTGACGTTGCATGTTGGTCCGCTCCACCTGCGCGCGTATCGAATCCTGTTGCGCGGCCATGCCAAGTCCGTAGCGAACGCGGGCGAGATCCTCGACCTGCTCCAGAAGCGCAATCAGGCGATCGATGACCTTGACCGACTCCTCGGCGTGCCAGTACCGCACGTAGGATTGCTCGCCTTGCAAGAGCAGTTCGAGTGCGGTCGCGCTGCGTTCAAACCCCATTGCCTGGGCTCTTTGACGCGCAACATCCCGCGCAATGCCGCGTTTACCCCAGAGAGGAAAGCGTTGGCGAACTTGATAGACCGCCGAGCCGACGTTTCCAGGAAGCAGGGAGGGATGGCTCGTGTTGATACCGCGCAAGGCGATCGATGCCACCGGATCGGGGAGTGCGCCGGCAGGGAAGATTGCTGCTTCCGCAGCGTCGGTTTCAGATCCGAGCGCGCGCAGTTCCGGATTGCTCTCCAACAACCATTCACGGACGGATTCGACCGATTTGCCTGGAATTGCAGGCTCCGCATGAGCTGTCCCACCGACTGCCAGAGAGGAGGTCAACGCGATGCCTAGCGCTACCCGCCGAAAAACTCTTCGGAGGGTGATGAAGGGCCACAGGCGGGGAGCGCTTCCGTCGGAATGCCTCCGAGCGGAAATCGCGGAATTGGGGGAAAGAACCATCTTCTCTTGCCTTGCGACACGACCCAGCCATGGCTGGGTGAGGAAACTGCGGAGGCAACATGCCATCGGATGATGGCAGCGCCGATGTGCTTGCGAGCAGGCGACATAGCCGCCCGTCGGACATCAGCGTGAGATCAGATCAGCAACAGGCTGGCAGGATGAGGCGTAGGTCGGTGCCACGATACCGGCGGAACGGCTGTTGAAAGCGGCTCGCTGGACGGGCCACTCGTGGTCGACCATGAGAACGGTGCAACTGAGGTCAGGGGTAGGAACGGTATGCAAGGGACCCGACCCGACGCATCACTTTGATCGCCTTGGCTACAATGCGCCTTGCAGATTGCCGATTGTTCGGTCGGTGACGTGTCGTGGCATCCCGCATGTTCGCCTGGGGTGGACACCGCCGTGCCGGCCATCGCCATGGCTGACATCGAAGCCATCGGATGCAGGACCAGAACAAACTGGGCCCACAACATCACGACGCCAGCAAGTAGCGCGAGTCGGGTCTGCAGGCGGCGGTGGCGGAAGCGGTTCATCACGAAAGCATCATACTGCAAGCGACGTGAATCGTCGTTGATCCAGATCAACTGCGTGCTCCATCACCCATGACCTCAATAGGGAATGCTCATCTGCCCCACCCGGAGACCCGAAATGGATGAATCGCAACGCTCGAATGCGATCCGATGCAATCGAGAGGCCTGCGCGCCCTCCAATTCCGCGGACGTGCTGAATCGAAATTGTTTCTGTGTGTCTGCCGACCCCGACACGATTCGGGCCGAACTGGAACCGCTGCTTCGCTCGCGCGGTATGGAGGAATCCATGCTGCAGTCGCATCCACACCTGTTCGCTTCGTTGCCAGTCTACGTTCCGCACTCGCAGATCGAGCAGATTTCTGGAGTCATCACAGCGATTGAGGAGGTTACTGCGCTTCCTGCTTATCGATCCGCGGTCATGGCACGAGCTCCCGAGATCTCCATGATTGACCCGGGTTCACCGGGTGGACTGCTGGGCCTGGATTTTCATCTGACCACAGGCAGTGTCGGACTGATCGAGATCAATACTAATCCGGGCGGGGTGCTGCTGAATGCCATTCTCGGACAGGCGCAGTCGCCTTGCTTTGCCGACAGCATGAGGTCGCCCACCGACGCAACGCTGGTCGAAGACGCGGTGGTCCGGATCTTCCAGACAGAATGGCGCCTGCAGGGCAAATCGGCGCCATTGACTTCGATCGCCATCGTCGACGAGTCGCCGGACCAGCAGTATCTCTATCCGGAATTTCGCCTTTTGCAGGAAGTGTTTCGTCGGCACGGACTTCGTGCTGACATCTGCAGTCCCGATGCACTGGTCCACAGAAGCGGCCGACTCTGGCTCGATGGAAAACCAGTCGACATGATCTACAACAGGCTGACTGATTTTTCCCTCGAGGATCCAATGAGCGCCCGGCTTCGAGCCGCCTACGTGGCAGATGAGATCGTACTTTCGCCGCATCCACGCGCGCATGCGATTTATGCCGACAAACGCAATTTGATTCTTCTCAGTGATCCGGATTTCCTGGCCGCCGCAGGAGCGAGTCCCTCGGCGATGGCGGCCCTGTCCGACACTGTTCCAAAAACACATCTGGTCTCGCCGCTCAATCGGGAAATGTTGTGGGCGAACCGCAAGCACTACTTCTTCAAACCGGCGGCCGGCTACGGCAGCAAGGCCGCCTACCGAGGCGACAAGTTGACGCGCCGCGTATGGGATGACATCACCAGCATGGGGGTCTATGTTGCCCAGGAAGTGGTCAAACCCAGTGAGCGCCATATTGCTGCGGACACGGATCCGCTGAAGGTCGACATTCGCTGTTACGCCTATCAAGGCAAGACCCTTCTCTATGCGGCGCGAATGTATCAGGGACAGACCACCAATTTTCGGACGCCCTCGGGGGGGTTTGCACCTGTCCTCACCCTCGCAGAGCCGGCGCCGGAGGTCGATGCGAATGTCGGCGACTGAAATATGTGCATGAGCGGGTGTGCGGCGTGAGGAGGCAGTTCTGGATTTTTCTTGGACTGACGGTCTTGATCGCTTTCGTGCTGAACGAAGTCTGGGAGATGGCGCAAATGCGGGCGTACCTCGAAACCAGGGATGCGCCGTGGCTGGAAACGCTTGCACTGTGCACTCCGGCCGCATTGGGCGATGTCGTAATCGTCCTTGGGCTTTATGCCGGAGGCGCATTGGCCGCCGCCGATCCAGCCTGGGGCTTGCGAGGACGCTGGAACATCTATCTTGTGACGGGCTTGCTGGGGTTGGGTGTCGCGATCTTGATTGAACATGCGGCCCTGGCAGACGGTCGCTGGACGTATGGCACGCACATGCCGGTCGTACCTTTCCTCAATGCGGGCCTTTGGCCGCTCCTGCAGATGACACTGCTTCCACCGGCAATTTTCTGGATTGCTCGGCATCTTGTCGCTCAGTCAGTGATCGAGGCGCGATGACTCAGAATCGAACACTCAACTTGTTCGCCATTGCCACGCAGTCCCTCGCTCGCCGGTCGGATGCAGCGAGGGCAATGGCGGGCTCGGTCGCCGTGGGCAGAGATTGCCAGCGGCCAAGCCAAAGCACATGCTGATTGGCGGCGAATCCTGCCGGGGACGAGCTTTCGAATTCCGGTCCTTGGGCAAGCTGCTGCGCCTGGATCCGTGCAAGGCGCAATGCACGGCAGGAATGCGGCGCAGATACACTTTCGGTCGCGTGGACGCAACGCCATGGCTCGTCCGCCTGACCAAGGCTCGACGAAATTCCCGTGTCCAATTGAGGATAAACATCATGCGATTCAGTACGCTGCAGTTGTTGATCGGATTGTGCGCAGCAACGGTGGTAGGCGCTTGTGCAGCAACCGAAAACAAGTCCGCCGATGCCGTCCAATCCCACCCCGGCTGTTACATGGAACATGGGGGGCAGGGGAAACTCCAGCTTTGTGGAAAATCGCAACAGTTGCGCGTGACGGCCGGTGCCGATCTTCATGACCGGGCCTTGGCATTCGGCCTCGAAGAGGACACGCCGGTATACGTTCGCGTGCTTGGTTCCGTAAAGGGCGAGGAGATTAGCGTGTCGCGTGTTGAGCAATTCGGATCGCCGACGCCGGTGCGGAATTGTGGAATGACGGGTGTTGTGATTCCCGCTCCTGACCAAGCTGAGCGCTGATCCGAAATTCCGGTAGCAGCCCGACACCAGTTCAGTGGTGCGACGGGCTCTCGGTGTCCCGACGAAACGGCCAGGCCAGAGAGCGGCACCACGCCGGATCGGGAGTTTCGTGCTCGCTATGAATGGGCTCTCTCGGTGACGTTGGGCGGCACCGAATCTCGTCATCTTGACCGGAACCCTGCGACACGATACGTGCAGGCTACGCTTTGACTCCCCGCCGGGGAAATGTTCGCGAATGCTAATGTTCATACATCACTATGTGCGCGTATGCATACGCGAAAGTATGGCGGTGTGTTCGACGATGACCCGCAACGCAACATGCAACCGATTGAAAATCAGGGTAGGGTCCGCCTCGGACATCAGCCATCGTGGCTGGATTCCGAAAAGGGGGACACTCGCCGGCCGTTCGAAATAGCCGGTTCACTCAGTTTCAATTCTCGTGGGGAGAATTCAATGAATCGCAACCGCCTTTTTGTGGGCATGGTAGTCGCTGTTGCAACGCTCGGTGTTTCCATGAGCGCGCAAGCGAGCCACACCTGGAACAATTACCATTGGGCACGCAACACGCCCTCATTCACGTTGCAGGTTATCGACAGCAATACCGGCGACTGGGACGACGAGCTTGATCTGGCATTGTCGCAATGGTCGCAATCAAGCAAGCTCGACATGGTGATCACCTCGAGCGACGACAGCAAGCGGGCTCGCCGGCAATGCAGGGCCGTCACCGGAAAGGTGCGTTCGTGCAACAACTCCTATGGTAACAATGGCTGGCTCGGGCTGGCCTCAATCAATCTGGACTCCAACGGCCATATCAGCAAGGGCACGTCCAAGATGAATGATACCTACAGCTCCTATTTCGCGAGCCAGGACGAGCGGCGCCATGTGATGTGCCAGGAGCTCGGACATACCCTTGGTCTGGACCACACCAGCGAGGACGGCTCGTCACAGGGAACCTGCATGGACTATTCGCAATCTCCCAACAGCACGGGCCCGAACCAGCACGATTACGATCAGCTGGTATCGCAATACGGTCATCTCGATAGCTACAACAGCGCCTTGGCGTCGTCGGCTTCCAAAGTCCTGCCTGGACAAGCGGCAATGGCCGGAGAAGTGCCCATGGGTGTACGCATGCGCAAAGGTGTCTTCGATGAAACGTGGGTCTCTCCGGATGGCAAGGGTGGCATCTGGGTCCACCACATCCTGCTTGCGCCGGGCTTCGAACACACCGAGCTGTTCGAGTAGTCTGGAAGTGTTTTCGTAACCAGAGAACGCCGGCTCACGCCGGCGTTCTCTTTTGCACGCGAATGGGTCGGCGAGTCGAGATCAGATGGACCGAATCGGGACTCACACGCTCCTTCGCGCCACTGCGCTGTCAGATCTTCCAGATCCGGATCCGATATTGCTGGCGGCCTTTGAAGCAACGGCCCTGAATCGCCTGAATCCTGATTCGCTGGCATATGCAGATGAAACGAGGCTGTTCCCGGATCGTCGATGACCGTACACGGGGAGATCCATGATTCTCCCGGCACTGGCCAATCCGTGCGCGATCGGGGCGCGAGTCGCTTCACAATGCCAGTTCGTACTCCAGCTGGAATCGAATCGTGGTGTCAGGCGTATCGTCCGTGGTGCCGAAGAGCACCGCGCCGTCATACTTGAGCTTTCGTCCAGACGGTAGCCGCGCCGATCCGAACACGGCTGGACCGATTTTGAACTCATGCTCCTGGCCAAGATCTCCGAGCGCACCAAGACCGCCAAAGCCCTGCAAGCCGAATTCCAGCGCAGGATTTCCGCGATGCTTCCATTGCCAGGCATAGCCCAGTTGGGTCTTCGCCCCACCCACCAGTTCACGCGCGAATTCGAAGTTCAAATTGAACTGCTCGCGCCCGACCTGCTTTTGAAGCAAGGGGCCGAACTCGATTTCGTAGAGCCCCTCGGCACGATTGCGGACCAACTCGGCAAGGAATCCGACATCGAGCCAATGCTCGCCCGGTTCCGTCAGCAGGAAGATATTCTCGGACTTGAACTCATCAATCTGTCCGCCGCCGTTGGGCGCCTTGCTGTAGAACACGGCCAACTCGGTGAACCAGCGCGAGGTGACGCCGTAGCCGACATCGAACACAAACTGCTGGCCGTCGCCCGCTTGCGTCCCGTTGTAGTCTTGCCAGCCTCCACGCAACTCGAACTCGAGTTCGTGATAGTCAACCCGGGGGAGGTAGATCTTGTCGGCGGGACCGGCATGTGCGGTCGTCGAAATGCCCAGGCCTGACAAGGCCAGGGTGGCGGCAATCAGCGTGGTGCGGGCGAAGCCTGCGCGGTGGAGCGTCCCCATGTTTTCATTCCAGTCAGGATAAGGATGGCGGTTGTGAAATAGAACAGCAGTTGCATACCGGCCGGTCGGGCGTCATAGCCAACCAGGGTGCGCAAGGTCTGGCCAAACAACGATTCGTTGGAAAGCAGCCAGGAACTGTCCCAGATGCGTGTGCCCAGTGCCGGCAACCAGTCGGCCTGAATCAGAAAGTGTGCGGCCTGGGATGCCAGGCCTGCGGCCAACAGCAAGACCATCCAGTTGGTGGCCGTGAAGAAGTGTCGAATCGGGATACGCAGCAATCCAAAATAGAGGACAACACCGACCGTGGTGCCGGCGAGCACGCCGATCGCGCCACCGGCCAGCATTGCAACGGGGCTCGAACCTCCGGCACCGATGCCGAACAGGAACAGGACGACTTCAGAGCCTTCGCGCAGCACCGCCAGCGCGACCACGAGCATCAGCGCGCGCAGCGGACGCGAGCCATCAACCACGGCGGCGCCAACCGATTTCATTTCCTGAGCCATGGCGCGACCGTGGCCCGCCATCCAGATGGCGTGCCAGGCGAGCATCAGCACAGCCGCCATGAGGACCGCCGCATTCAATATTTCCTGACCCACGCCTTGCAGCGAGTTGGCGACTCGTTCGGCGCCGAAGGCCAAAGCGACGGCGCCGCCTATTCCAAGCGCGACGCCGAGCGATACCCAGTAGCCGCGTCGCACAAGCCCGCGCGTCGCCGCGCAAACGATACTGATGATCAAGGCCGCTTCGAGTACTTCGCGGAAAACCAGAATGGCTGTGGCAAGCATGGAAGTCCGGTGCGCTATTCAGCGATCAGGGTGCCTTTGGCGGTGTCCATGTGGAACTCGCCAAAGAAGGGATATCGGCCAGGTTTCAGGGGGCCTACAAATACGACGATGCGACCGGTGCCGACAACGATCTTTTCCCGATTGAGCTCATAGCTCTCGAACTCTTCCGGGGTGGAATCGTTGTTCACTACGGTCAGCTTGATCTTGCGGCCCGCCGGCACAGTCAGTTCGGCCGGTGAGAAGCGGTGCTCCCGGATCGTGAGGGTGGGTTCGTGTACGTCACTCGCAAGGGCCACGTGGGAAGCGATCGCGAGACATACGGTCATCAGTGCTTTCATACAGCTCCCTTCAGCAGATGCAGATGATAATGACTCGCATCTACTTCTGCAAGTCTTGCGGGGCAATTCGACGAAGGATCGGGATGGGCTGTACTGGCGCGACAGGCGAACCCGGTCTGCGTTCGCGCCTACTTGATATGGCGTCGAAGCAGCGACATGACGTCGGATGCTTCCTTCTCCCGGACAAGCGCATCGGCTTCGCTTGCTACGTGCTCGTGAAGATGGTCGCTCAGGACTTCAAGAAGCAGCGCCTGGACCGCGCCGCGGACAGCGGCAATCTGGGTCAGCACGGCGGTGCAATCTCCGTCGGTGGAGAGCATCTTTTCTACGGCTGCGAGTTGCCCCTGGATGCGGCGGGTGCGGGCAAGCAGCTTTTTCCTGGCGTGCGTGACGTGGGACATGAAGGCTCCGGTAATATACCCTAGAGGGGTATTATCTCACCGAATCCTGCCTATGACACTTCAAGCGCTCGCCGACCTGCGTTCCCACTCCCACGCGTTTGACGAGGGCAATCCCCTTGCCGAACGCAATACCCGTCGCGCCATGTGGCTGACGATGGCGATGATGGTCGTCGAGATTGCGGGGGGTTGGTACTACAACTCGATGGCCCTGCTCGCCGATGGCTGGCATATGAGCTCGCATGCGCTCGCGCTTGGCATGTCCGCTTTCGCCTATGCCTGCTCCCGGCGCTTCGCTTCAGATCAACGATTCGCCTTTGGCACCTGGAAGATCGAGATCCTCGGCGGCTATACCAGCGCCATCCTGTTGCTCGGCGTCGCGGCCCTGATGGCGTTTCAATCGGTTGAGCGTCTGATTACCCCGTTGCCGATCCAGTATTCGCAGGCGATCGTGCTGGCGATGGTGGGGCTGGCGGTCAACCTCATCTGCGCTTGGCTTTTGCGAGGTAGTCACGATCATGCGCATGGCCATGATCATCGAGACTCCCATCAATCAACCCACGATCACCACCATGATCTGAACCTGCGCTCGGCCTATTTGCATGTCCTCGCCGATGCTGCGACGTCCGTGTTTGCCATTGTCGCGCTCATCGGTGGCCTGATCTGGGGAGCACGCTGGCTCGATCCGATGATGGGCATTGTCGGGGCCATTCTCGTGACGGTCTGGGCTTGGGGACTGCTTCGGGATACCGGAAGGGTGCTGCTGGACGCGGAGATGGACGCACCGGTCGTCCAAGAAATTCGGGAAGTGATTGCAGGATGCGATGCACGGGCAATCATTACCGATCTGCACGTTTGGCGAGTCGGCAAAGGTGCCTATGCGTGCGTGCTCAGCCTGGTCACATGTCACGATGTTGACGATGAATACTATCGAGCCCAGCTCGCCATTCACGAGGAGCTGGCTCATATCACCGTCGAGGTAAAACGCGTTCTTCCGGACTTGCCCGTTCAATTGTCGCGATAGTGGTGGGCGCAATCAGGATGCCGAAAATCGTCCACGATTTGGAGCGAATGCGCCCGGTTCATGCGCGTCGTAGTCACGTCACTACGAGGAAATCGATGCTGCCCAATGGAACGGGCAGGGTTGAGACAACGATCACTTCGTTAAAGCCGCCCTCGAGAAAGTAGGCGGCCAAGGTGCCTGCGGCATGGTCGCGCGTGTTGGCGTAACCATCCAGGAGTCGAACCAGATTGAACAGCCTCCGTCTCCAGAATGACTGAGCGCGACCGAAATCAGCGACCACCACTCGCCCACCGGGGCGCAGCACGCGCTTTAGCTCCTGCACGGTACCGCGCTTGGCTGACGGGTAAAGATGGTGGAAGAACAAGGTTGAAACCGCCACATCAAAGTGTGCATCGGCAAACGGCAGCGTGTGGCTCATTCCCTGGACCAACTGTGCCGGCACATGCGCCGCCTGCATCCTTGCCAACGCCAATTCGAGAATTGCTGAGTCCGCGTCCACGCCAGTCAGTATCGCCTCGGAGGCCTGACGAGCGAGGGCCAACATCAGCGTGCCGGTGCCGCAGCCAAGATCTAAAACCTGCTCACCGGGCTGCGCGGCGGTCAGCGCAACCACGCGGGCTTTTATCGCCGAATCACGCGTACTCCACGCGACGACGCGGTCATACCAAGGGGTCAGCGCGGCGAAGCGAAGTGCCGGAATAAACTCAGTCTTCATCAGACACCGCTGCGGAATTCAAGGAGCCGGATAGCCGTGGGCCCAGGCCATTGAGCGGAGCGAATGCGGTTGCTGTAGTCCCACTGAGGGGGCTCTGCGCTCTCCAATCCGCTGGCTCATGTCGGCATCCGTATCGCGATTGCCCGCGGGATGATTCCCACCGCGAACCTGGTGTGATCGGGTTTGGGACAAAGCCGTCATCACGGATACTCCTTCTCATCATCAACCCGAAGTCCTCGACGCCCTGAGGATTCAGCATGGCACTGCAAGCGCCGTGGCGTCTTGAACGTATCGGCTGAGGTGACGGCCATCTATGCTTGTCGTAGCGCGTCGATCACGGCGCTCGGTGCCACGCCAAAGTGCCTCTGCATGGTCCGTGTGAGGTGAGCGGCATCGGCGAACCCGGCCTCCAACGCAGCTTGGGTCAAGCTGGCGCCTTCAGTCGCCAGCGCGAGCGCACGGCGTAGGCGCAGCCAGCGGACATACGGTCGCAACGGCATCCCGACGAGGGCGCGTACCCGGTGCCTGCAACGACTCGGCGAGAGTGCCGTCTTGGCCGCCAGCGAGGCCAACCCACCCTCCCATTGATTGCACTCAAGCAGCGCCTCAAGGGCGAGCTTCACGCGGTCGGAACGCGCATCGGCGAGCGGCGACGGCGGCGCCTGCGGCAGTCCCAGTGCTGCAAGCAATCGTGATAGTTCCGGGGCTTCCGCATGCGCCCAGCCTTTGCGGAGGGCATGGCCTTCCGCTTCATTGAGAATGCGGAGCCCGCCAACGCAGGTCTCCTCGAGTTGGCGCCCAATATCAGACTCGCGATCCAGAAACAGCAGCCGGGCGGGGCCCGGCAAAAGACGATGGGGTACGTCGGCCGCCAGCAGAATGGCCGAGGCCTTGATGAACCCGTTGCCATGAATCCATACGTGAACGGTGTCCTGCGGGGACAGGACCAGTTGCAGCGCATGGTGCGCATGCTCGCGATTGTCGCCCGCATCACCGGCAAACGATGCCCAGCCGGGGCCGATAGTGGCAGTGCCGCTCCAGCGCTGACGCGGGCCATGGGATGCCCGAGCGTCGCTCATCCTGGTCGCCGCAGCGGGCGAGCGATGGCTTCCAGCGGCCGCAAGCCCTGACCAAAGCGGGCCATATCCAGGCGATGAGCATCGAGATCGCTGTAGGCCAGAAACTGCAGGTCAAGATCCATGACCCGGGCAAAGGCGGGTCGGGCGAACTGGGCTCGGGCGTCGGCCTCGCGGCGGTCCGGCGCCACCAAAAAATAGCGTCCGGCCAAGCCATCGACTGCACCAAGCGCCAAGTCGAGCATGCGGACGATGCCCGAATAGAGGCTGGTACTGTGCTCGACCTCGAATGCAGCGGCGACCCCACCACCGGGCTCAAGCCAGAGCACGTCGATCAGGCGGATCGTGTCGATCGCGAGCGAGGTCTCAAGGTCCGCCGGCAACCGGTCCAGACAGCCCTCGGCCAACGAACCGCCCGCGTAGGATCGCCCGCGATCGTTGCTGGCCACCCAAATCTGGTATCCCAACGCTCGGCCCAGATCGCGCAGCCAGCCTTGTACTTGCGTATGCGAGCGATCCTCCTCCGCCTCAGCGCGCCGACGCCGCTCGGTCGCCGCGTCGGCCCGAACCTGCGCCAGATGAGCCTCCCAGCCTTCGTTGTCCGTTCCGTGGGAGGGCAGGGGCAACCGACCCGTGCCCACATCAAACAGGAATCCGGCGACGGCTCCCAGATCATTGGACAGGAGTGAGCGATAGGTTTGGTTGAGCGACAAGACGCCCCGTCGCATGGCCAGGTATTCATCCCAGCGACCAAGTTTGACCCGGGCGCCGGTCACCGCGTTGAAGCCGCGGACAATCGCGGTGTTAAACGGCGTGACCAGTGTCGGATGTAGAAAATAGAGCAAGTTCGCTGCGGCCGGACCCAGTCCCTTGATGCGACATTCATCGAGCGCATGGATCGCCCTCAGTACGCCAGCCTCGTCATCGCAGCAATCACAAGCGTGAAGGAAACGGCCAAAGCTACGCTGGTGGTCCGGGTTCTCATAGATGTCGGGAATCCGCAGCTTTGGCTTCCACAGGAAGGCGTGATC
>OEIU01001996.1_pt1 | contig 11603 bp, 9 predicted proteins | sample 1539221 | NCBI WGS metagenome assembly OEIU01 (sample SAMN03792071, study PRJEB22550) | activated sludge metagenome | feature: wastewater treatment plant; material: activated sludge; isolation source: Wastewater treatment plant of a petroleum refinery complex | place: Argentina: Zarate | collected... | reverse complement strand
TCCAGGTCGTTGGTCGGCTCGTCGAGCACCAGCACGTTGGCCGGCAGCGCGAACAGCCGCGCCAGCAGCAGGCGGTTGCGCTCGCCGCCGGACAGCGTGCGCACCGGCGCATGCGCGCGCTCGGGCGCGAACAGGAAGTCGTTCAGATAGCTGATCACGTGCTTGCGCTGGCCGTTGAATTCGACCCACTCGCTGCCCGGGCTGATGCTGTCGGCCAGCGTCGCATCCAGATCCAGCGCGCTGCGCATCTGGTCGAAATAGGCCACCAACAGCTTCGTGCCGCGCCGCACCGTGCCCTGCGTGGGCTGCAGCTCGCCGAGGATCAGCTTCAGCAGCGTGGTCTTGCCCGCGCCGTTGGGGCCGATCAGCCCGACCTTGTCGCCGCGCAGGATCGTGGCGCTGAAGCCGCCGATCAGCGGCGGCGCGTCGGCCGCGTAGCGGAAGCCCACGTCGCGCAGCTCGGCGACGATCTTGCCGCTGCGCACGCCGGCATCGATCTCCAGCCGCACCTGGCCGAGCGTATTGCGCCGCTGCTCGCGCTGCGCGCGCAGCCGCTGCAGCCGCTCGATGCGCGCGGCGCTGCGCGTGCGCCGCGCCTCCACGCCCTTGCGGATCCACGCCTCCTCCTGCGCCAGCAGCTTGTCGGCGCGCGCGCTGGCCAGCGCCTCGGCGGCGAGCTGCTCCTCCTTCAGCGCCTCGTAGGCGCTGAAGTTGCCGGGCCAGCTGCGCAGCACGCCGCGGTCGAGCTCGACGATGCGCGTGCACACCGCGTCGAGGAAGGCGCGGTCGTGCGTGACCAGCATCACGCTGCCGCGAAAGCCGAGCAGCAGCTCTTCGAGCCAGGCGATCGAGTCCAGGTCCAGGTGGTTGGTGGGCTCGTCCAGCAGCAGCACCTCGGGCAGCGCCACCAGCGCCTGCGCCAGCGCGACGCGCTTGTTCATGCCGCCGGACAGGCTGCCGATGGCGCGCGTGCCGTCCAGGTGCAGCCGCGCCAGCGTGGTGGCCACGCGCTGCTCCCAGTTCCACGCGTCCAGCGCCTCGATGCGCGACTGCAGCGCGTCGAGGTCGTCCTCGGGCGAGCCCGCAGGGTCGCCTTCCAGGCTCCCGTGCAGTTCGTAGCGCGCGCGCAGCGCACGCGCTTCGGCCACGCCTTCGCTGACCACGTCGAACACGCTGCTCGCGTCGTCGAAACGCGGCTCCTGCGGCACGTAGCGCACGCGCAGGCCCTGCGTCATCTGCAGCAGCCCGTCGTCCAGCTGCTCCAACCCGGCCAGCACCTTCAAAAGCGAGGACTTGCCGGCACCGTTGCGGCCGATCAACCCGAGCCGCTCGCCGGCTTCCAGCGCCATGGAGGCGCTGTCGAGCAGCGCGACATGGCCGTAGGCGAGGTGGGCGTTGGTCAGCGACAGGATGGCCATGGGGCGGCGATTATCGGCAGCGCGCGGGCACGGCGCCGTCTGTGGCGAATTCCCCGAAGCCGGCACCGCCGGCCTTTTCAGCGCCGGCGCGGCAGCGGACAATGCCGTTCTTCACAGAGCGACGCGCACCTGCCACAGGCCATCCCCCTCATCCACGGTGGATGGACCCAGGCAGCCGTGACGAAGTCGCCGCGCGCGATGCGAGCCTGTATCGGCGCTCCCACCGGAGCACGAATGCCGCCGATCATTGCGCCATCAACAACGTCGTTGGAGAGAGATGATGATCACCAGACCGGCAGCCGCGCGCTGCCGCGGCCTGCTGCTGGCGCTGTGCGCGGCCTGCGCACCGGCACTGGCCGCGCCGATCGTGCTCGCCCCGAGCCTGGCGGGCCAGTACCAGGCGGGCAGCGGTGTGGATGCGACCTTCCTGAAGGTCGACGACGCCTGGCATGGCAGCAGCGTGCTGTGGAACGAAGCCACGAAGCAGTACGGCAGCGGCCAGCCGGTCAGCAGCTGGGGCTGGGGCACCGGGCTGTGGGGCATCGCCGACTGGCAGACCGCCAACCACAGCCCGACGGCGGGCATGATCCAGGACAGCTGGAGCGGCCGCGTCGCACAGATCGCCTGGGGCGACGATGCCTACAACAGTGCCCACGGCGCGCGCTGGGGCACAGTGGATCGGGCGCCGCTGTTCAGCGGCGCGGGCAGCCAGGACAACTGGAGCTCGAGCTTCAGCGGCTACATCCGCATTACCGACGACGGGCTCTACAACTTCAGCGTGCGCTACGACGACGGCTTCTTCTTCAAGCTGCACGGCGACGGCAGCACGCTGGAGTTGAGCACCGATCTGCTCAACCCGCGCGACACGCTGGGCTTCGGGCAAGACCTGCTGCTCAGCGCGGGCCTGTATGCCTTCGAGCTCGGCGCCTACGAGCGGCTCGAGGCCGGCGTCGTCGAGTTGTCGTGGTCGCGCGATGGCGGCGGCTGGGCACGCGTGCCGACGGCGAACCTGGTCGCCAGCGACGCGGCGGCGGCGGTGCCGGAACCGGCCACTTTCGCGCTGGTGGCCGCCAGCCTGGGCCTGCTGGCGGCGTCGCGTGCGCGGCGCAAGCGCCGCGACGCCTGATCGGCCACGCCATGGGCTCGCACTGCGCCTTGCGCGCTTGCGCGCGCGTGCGCTGATGCGCAAGCTCGCCCATCTGCTGGTGCTCGCGCTCGGCTGGATCGGCTTCGTCTGGATGTGGCTGCTGGTCGCGGCGCGGCCCTGGGATTCGCGCGTGCTGGTCCGGCTGATCCTCGGCTCGCTGCTGCTCGTGCCGCTGCTGACCGGCGCCTGGGTGCTGCACAACCGTTCACTGCACCGGCGCAAAGGCGAGCGCCGGTCGGTCGCCCGTGCCGACATGAGCTACGCGCAGGACTGGCACGGCCGCCAGGTGCAGGCCGACTGGTCCGCCTTGCACCACAGCCGGGTGGTGCTGATCAGCGTCGAGGGCGGGCGCAAGCTGTACCGCGGCGGCTCGAGCGGCAACACCCCGGCCGCGATGCAGCCGCTGCCGTCGCGGGCCGCCGCGGCGCCCGCGCGCGCCGTGGCGCCGCACGCGCCGCTGCGCTGAGGAGCCGGCTCCATGGGGCCTGCGCTTGCGCAACTCATTGTCGATCTGCAGTACACGCTGCCCTACGCCGCGGCGCTGCTGTTCTTCGCCGCCTACCCGATCGTCACCAGCATCATGTGGATCACCACGTCGATGGTCTTTCTGCGGCGCTGGGAGCGCGGCGGCCCGCCGCCGGACAGCATCGTCGACGCCGACCTGCCGTGGGCCACGGTGCTGATTCCGGCACACAACGAAGCCGAGGTCATCACCGGCACGCTGGAAGCGGCCTGCCGCATCGACTACCCGCACTACGAGGTGGTGGTGGTGGACGACGGCTCCAGCGACGACACGGCGCGTCGCGTCGAGCCCTTTCTCGCCGGCGGGCGTGTGCGCCTGGTGCGCAAGCTGCTCAACGAGGGCAAGGCGCTGGCACTGAACGACGCGCTGCCGCTGGTGCATGGCGAGATCATCCTGACGCTGGATGCCGATGCCTCGCCCGACCCGCTGATCCTGCGCCGCATCGTGCCGCACTTCCGCAGCGCCCGCGTCGCCGCGGTCACCGGCAACCCGCGCGTGCGCAACTTCGACAGCTTCCTGGCGCGGCTGCAGGCCATCGAGTTCAGCTCCATCGTCAGCCTGCTGCGGCGTTCGCAGCGCATCTGGGGGCGCATCGTCACCGTCTCCGGCGTGGTTGCGGCGTTCCGCAAGAGCGCGGTGTTCGACGTCGGCGGCTTCTCGCCGAACATGCCCACCGAGGACATCGAACTCACCTGGAAGCTGCAGAAGCGCTTCTACGACGTGCGCTACGAAGCGCGCGCCATCGTCTGGATGACCGTGCCGGCCTCGTTCAAGGGACTGTTCAAGCAGCGGCTGCGCTGGGCGCGCGGGCTGATGCAGGTGTTCCACAAGCATGCCGACGTGATGCTGCACTGGAAGTACCGCCGCATGTGGCCGGTGTTCATCGAGTCGGCGCTGTCGATTTTGTGGGCGCTGTGCTTCGTGATGCTGACGCTGATCTGGATCGCCTCCTGGTCGATCGGCGTGCCGCCGGTGGGCGCTTCGCCGATCCCCAACCTGTGGGGCATGACCATCGGCACGCTGTGCCTGCTGCAACTGCTGGCAGGCGCGCTGATCGACCGGCGCTACGACCCCGGCATCCTGCGCTGCTATGCCTACGCGGTGTGGTATCCGCTGGTCTACTGGATGTTCCTGTCGGTGACCACGGTGCTGTCGCTGGGCTGGCTGTTCCGCCGTCCGCAGGCCGGCTCGGTGCGCTGGAACACGCAACGCTCGGGCAAAGAGGCATGAGGTTCGGCGCTCTGGTCATGGCCGCACTGCTGGCGGCCGGCGCCGCACCGGCGCAGACGCTGCAGCAGGCGCGCGAGCAGGTAGCCGCGCGCCAGTACGGCCAGGCGCTGCCGATCTACGAAGCGCTGCTGCGCGCGCAACCGGCCGACACCGGCCTGCTGATCGAGACCGCGCGCGTCTACGCCTTCGCCGATCGCCACGAGGAGGCCATCGCCACCTACCGGCGTGTCATCGAAGCCGACCCCGGCCGCGCCAAGGACGTGACGGCAGCCCTGGCCTGGCAGACGCTGTGGTCCGGCGACGCGGCCGCCGCGCTGCCGCTGTTCGCGCAGGCGCGCGGCTTCAGCGCCGAATCCAAGCAGCAGGCCGAGCTGTGGCGCGGCAGCGGCGAGGCCTGCGTGCACACCGGCGACAACGCCTGCGCGCTCGATGCCTACCGCCGCGCGCTGGTGCTGACGCCGGGCGACCGCGAACTGCGGCGGCGCATCGCCACCGTGCTCGGCTGGCTGGACGAATACGCGCAGGCCGAAGCCGCGTGGCGCGAGCTGCTGGCCGAAGACCCGACCGACAAGCGCGCGCAGGCCGGGCTGGCGCGCACCATCAATGCCGCCGGACGCCACAACGAAGCGGTGCGCTTGTACCGGCAGATCGACGACGGCAGCGACGCCGACCTGCGGCTGGACCATGCGCGCGCCGTGCGCTGGGCCGGCTACGACGCCGCCGCCTTCCCGCTGCTGGACGCGCGCACCGACTGGCCGGGCGTGTTCCTGCGCGACTGGCGTGCCGACCGCGAGCAGCGTTCCTATGTCTGGGGCGGCGCCGACTACGCGACCGATGCCGACGACCTGGACATCTACACGCTCGCCGCCGGCGCCGGCACGCTGCTGAAGCCCGGCCTGCTGCTCGAAGGCGGCTACCGCTTCGCGCGGCTGACTTCGCCGCAGGGCGGCGTCAGCGCCAACCGCGTGCAGGCCACGCTGCGCGGGCCGATCGGCACGCCGGGCGAGACGCCGCCGGGGCTGCTGCTGCCGTCGCTGACGCTGGCCTGGAACGACTATGACGGCTGGACGCCGGTCACCGGCTATGCCGGCCTGCGCTGGCTGCCGCAGGACCTGTGGCGCCTCAGCGCGGATGTCGGGCGCGAAGTGGTGGAGACGCCGCAGGCCATCGGCAACCGCATCACGGTCGACGTGGCCGCGCTCGGCGTCGAATACCGGCTGCCGCCGCGCTGGACGGTCGGCGGCACGCTGTCGGGTCTGAACTTCTCCGACGGCAACAACCGGCTGCGCGTCTACGGGCATGTCGACTACGCCGCGCGCCTCAACCCGAAGGTGATCATCGGCCTGGAAGGCGCCGCCTTCACCGACTCCGATCCGGCCAGCTTCGAAGCCGTGCGCCCGCCGGGCACGCTGGCGCCGGCCGGCTACTGGAATCCGAAGAACTATGCCGAGGGCCGCGTCTTCGCCGGCATCTGGCACGAGCGCGACGACTGGGACGCCTATGCGCGCGTGGCGCTGGGCCTGTCGCGCGAGAAGGACGGCGACGGCAAGCGCAGCACCGGCCACCCGAACCTGCTCGAGGCCGGCATCGCGCACGACGTCGGCCCCAGCCTGCGCTGGCGGCTGTACGCCGGCGGCTCGGGCTCGAGCTTCGCCGCCGGCAACGGCGGCACCGGCTACTGGCGCCGCTACGCGGGCTTCATGCTGACGGCCTGGTTCTGACGCGCTGCGGCGGCCGCTTCGCCGGCATCAACCGGCCGGCCGCCGGGCGGTGCTGGCGCTGTTCGGCGTCTACGGCCTGTCGTGCTGCAGCCGGCCCGTCTGGCCGGCTGCGCCGGCGGGCTGCTGAACCACCCCAAGCATGAGGGCGGCGCAGCCCGCGCTCATTCGACCCAGGATTCGGCCAGCCACGGCGCCGGCAGCACATAGCCCTTCAAGTGGCGCCAGACGCTTCGCTCCACCCGCCCCGGACCGAAGCTGCTCTTCAGATGCGACCAGCGCGACGGGTGCGGCGGCGACTTGTCGTTCCAGCGGCCGAGCAGCACGTCGTCCGGCTTCGGGCCGCCGGCGAAGGTGACGATGCGCGCGCCTCGCGGGATTCGCGGCGCCGCGAAATAGCGCAGCGGGAACGGCGGCAGGCAATGCAGGCGGAACAGGCAGGTCCAGTCGCCGGGCCAGAACTTGATGCCGCCCGCGACCCGGGCGGTGACGTAGTGCTGCTCGAAGCGGTACTTGTCGGCGGTGCCCTGCGGGTCGGCACGGAAGGCGTCGATCAGGTGCGGATTCGACCCCACGCGGAAGCGGAACACCGAGGTCTGGCCCAGCCGATGCAGCGGGCGCGACCAGTTGCGCGCCAGGATCACGTCGTCGGGCTGGCCGTGCTCGAAATACGGATCGAGCGAGCCGACGATCACCGAATCGAGGTCGATGTACAGCGCGACGCCATCGAGGCCCGGCAACTCGCGCCCCCACAGCACCTGCTTGCGCCACTTGCCGATGGTTCGCTGCGGGTGCGGAACGCCGAGCTCCGGCAAGTCGAAGCATTCGACCTCGCGGCGCACGCCCTCGCGGTCGTCGGTCAAGCACACCAGCCGGAACGGCGGCGTGACGTGGCGCGCGGCCATGCCGTACAGCCGGTTGACGTAGTGCACGCCGTAGCCGCGGCCCCATTTGACGCAGACGATCTGCTTCATGCCGCGGTCTCGCGCGCCCTGCCGGGTACCGGGTCGGCCCGCCTCATGCAGGCCCGCCGGCGAGGGTGCGGCCGGTCAGGCGCTCGAGAACGCGCAGCGGCGACGTCGCCGGATCGAGCAGGTGGTCGGTGTGCAGCGTCAGCGTCTGCTCGATCATGTGCTGCCCGCGCATCGCCGCGTGCAGCACCTGGTCGCTGAAACAGACCCAGGTACTGCCGGGCGCGAAGTCGATGCGCTGCTGCGGCGCGTTGCGCTGCCACTCGCCGTCGGCTTTGGCGCGGTCGTGCAGCTGCAGCATCAGGTGGTCGTATTCCGAGCGCCGCCGCTTCGTGATGTGCAGCGTGTCGAGCAGCCACGCCGATCCGGGCAACGGCCGCGGGATGTGCCCGACATGGCGCGCGGCGAAGGCCTCGAAGGGCTCGCCGACCCGCCATTCGCGCGGCAGGCCGTCCGGGTTGGCGTTGTGGAAGACGCGCAGCAGCCGCAGCCCGCGGCTCGGGTTCGACGGAAAGGCGTCGACATGCAGCCGCGTGTCGTCCTTGCGCCAGCTGGTCGCGCGGCCTTCGATCGCCACCGGACGGAACGAGGTGTTGGCGCGGGTCAGGTGGCCGCGGTAATGCGGGAACAGGCGATCGACGAGCGCGCAGGCCTGGTCGCGGTAGCGCACGAGCATGGTGCGCAGCGCCTGCTGCTCGGCGGCCGTACCGGCGGCGCCGCGCAGCTCGGCGCGGTCGCCGCGCAGGCTGATGTTCTTCGCCTTCGGGTCGGCGAAGCGCGCATCGAGCAGGCGCCGCTCGTCGTCCGGCAGCGTGAACGCGAGATTCGGGAACCACAGCACGCAACCGGCTTCGAGCACCGGCTCGACCGCGCGGGTCGGGGCCGCAGCGCTGCCGGCGTGCCAGTCGCCGTCGTCGAAGCGGCGGATCAGATCGAGCGTCATGGTGCGCGATTGTCGCAGCGGCGCGGGCGGCCCGATGCCGGACGACACGCAGCGCCGACACGCCGGATTCGGCGAAGATGCGCACCTTGCCAACCAAGAGAGCAAGAGAGCGATCGGATGAACGAAACCCATGAGTACGTGCCGCCCGAGGTCTGGGTCTGGAACAAGCCCAGCGGCGGCCGCTTCGCCGGCATCAACCGGCCGACCGCCGGGCCGACGCACGACAAGGCGCTGCCGGTGGGCAAGCACCCGCTGCAGCTGTATTCGCTGGCCACGCCGAACGGCGTCAAGGTGACGGTGATGCTCGAGGAATTGCTCGCGCTGGGCCACCAGGGCGCCGAGTACGACGCGTGGCTGATCCGCATCCATGAAGGCGAGCAGTTCGGCAGCGGCTTCGTCGCGGTCAACCCGAACTCGAAGATCCCGGCGCTGCTCGACCGCAGCGGCCCGCAGCCGATCCGCGTGTTCGAATCCGGCGCGATCCTGCTGTACTTGGCGCAGAAGTTCGGCGCGCTGCTGCCGGCCGAGCCGGCGGCGCGGGCCGAATGCCTGTCGTGGCTGTTCTGGCAGATGGGCGCGGCGCCCTACCTGGGCGGCGGTTTCGGCCACTTCTATGCCTATGCGCCGCTGAAGATCGAATACGCGATCGACCGCTTCGCGATGGAGGTCAAGCGCCAGCTCGACGTGCTCGACCGCCGCCTGGCCGAGAGCCAGTACCTGGCCGGCGCGGAGTACACGATTGCCGACATCGCCGTCTGGCCGTGGTACGGCGCGCTGGCCAAGGGCCTGGTCTACGGCGCCGGCGAATTCCTGCAGGTGCAGGACTACAAGAACGTGCAACGCTGGACCGACCAGATCGCCCAGCGGCCGGCGGTGCGGCGCGGGCGCATGGTCAACCGCACCTCGGGCGAGCCGTCCAGCCAGCTGCACGAGCGCCACGATGCGTCCGACTTCGATCTGCGCACCGCGGACAAACTGAGCCAAGCCGGCTGATGCAGGTCGCGATCGGCGCATAGGAGCGGCGGCCGCTCGCGGCGCAAAGCGGCCGTAGGCCGCTTTGCGCCAAGGCGCGTTGATGCGGCTCCCCCGCGCCCCCTCCGAGAGGGGGCTCCAGCAAGGCCGTCGGGCCGGCCTTGCGGCCGGCGCAGCCCCCCCCTGCGCGTGCCTGGCGAATGCCAGGTACGCCCGTCCGTCGGCCGCCAGGCCGGCTTGTATAACGAACTGGAGCCCCCTCTCGGAGGGGGCTCGGGGGAGCGGTGTGCATAGCGCCCCCAGGCGCAAAGCGGCCGAAGGCCGCTTTGCGCCGAGAGCGCCTTACTGATCTTGGCGTCCGAACGCGGGTGGGCATGAGGCCCGCGCCCGCCAAGCCTCAACGCGACGCCGCCAGCGCGCGCTCCAGCGCGCCGACGAACATGCCGGCGACGTCGAAACCGGTCTGCTGCTGGATCTCCTGGAAGCAGGTCGGGCTGGTGACGTTGATTTCGGTCAGGCTGTCGCCGATCACGTCCAGCCCGGCCAGCAGCAGCCCGCGCGGCGCCAGCACCCGGCCGATGGCGATGGCGATCTCGCGGTCGCGGTCGCTCAGCGGCAGCGCCACCCCCTTGCCGCCTGCCGCCAGGTTGCCGCGGATCTCGCTGCCCTGCGGGATGCGCGCCAGCGAAAACGGCACCGGCTCGCCGTCGATGACCAGGATGCGCTTGTCGCCCTTGACGATCTCGCTGAGGAAGCCCTGCACCATGATCGTCTGCTCGCCCTGCCGGTTCAGCGTCTCGATGATGCTGCCCAGGTTCAGGCCGTCCGGGCCGACGCGGAAGATGCCCATGCCGCCCATGCCGTCCAGCGGCTTGAGGATGATGTCGCGGTGCTCGGCATGGAAGGCGCGCACGTCGTCGGCGCGGCGCGTCACCAGCGTCGGCCCGATGAACTGCGGGAACTCCATGATCGCCAGCTTCTCGGGGTGGTCGCGCAGCGCGCGCGGCGAGTTGAAGACGCGCGCGCCGTCGGCTTCGGCGCGCTGCAGCAGGTGCGTGGCGTAGAAGTATTCGCTGTCGAAGGGCGGATCCTTGCGCATCAGCACGGCGTCGAATTCGGCCAGCGCGCGCGTCTGGGCGTCGCTGGCTTCATGCCAGTCGGCGTCCAGCGTGCCGCTGAGCACCACGCGCCGCACGGCCGCACACACCGGCGCGCCGCGCTGCCAGTGCAGATGCGCGGGCTCGCAGGCCCACAGCGCATGGCCGCGCGCGGCGGCCTCGCGCATCATCGCGAAGGTCGAATCCTTGTAGGGCTTGAAGTGCTCCAGGGGGTCGGCGACGAACAGCAGGTTCACGGTGGGGCTCGGGTACGTGCTCAGGCGCGGGAGCGGTAGTGTTGCATCAACAACGCCGCGCTGCCGGCGAGCACGCCCCAGAAGGCCGAACCGATGCCGGCCAGCGTGATGCCCGACAGCGTCACCAGGAAGGTCAGCCCGGCGGCGTCGCGGTGCGCCTCGTCCTTCAGGGCGGCGGCCAGGCCGCCGGCGATCGTGCCCAGCAGCGCCAGCCCGGCCACCGCCAGCACCAGCTCGCGCGGAAAGGCCTGCAGCAGCCCGACCACCGCGCCGCCGACCAGCCCCAGCGCGATGTAGAACACGCCGGCCGCCACCGGCGCGACGTAGCGCCGTGCCGGGTCTTCATGCGCCTCGCGGCCCATGCAGATGGCCGCGGTGATCGCCGCCAGGTTGAAGGCATAGCCGCCGAAGGGCGCGAGCAGCACGCCGGCCACGCCGGTGGCGGTGATGCTCGGCGACACCGGCGTCGCGTAGCCGGCGGCGCGCTGCGCGGCCACGCCGGGCAGATTCTGCGAGGCCATGGTGACGACGAACAGCGGCAGCGCCAGCCCCATCAGCGCGCCGACGCTGAACTGCGGCGTGGTCCACACCGGCGTGGCCAGCTCCCAGGCGATGGCCGCGGTGTTCAGCCGCCCCTGCAGCGCAGCGACGGCGATGCCGGCGAGCAGCACGCCGGGCACCGCATAGCGCGGCCACCAGCGGCGGCCGAGCAGGAAGACGAAGGTCATCGTGCACACCAGCAGCGGCGCGGTCTGCACCGCGCCCACCGCGTCGAGGCCGAAGCGCGCCAGCACGCCGGCCAGCAGCGCCGCGGCGATGGCCTGCGGGATGCGGTCCATCACGCGCTCGAAGCCGCGCGTCGCGCCGGCCAGCACGATCAGCGCGCTGCAGGCGACGAAGGCACCGGTGGCCTCGGCCAGGCCGAAGCCGCTGCTGCCGGCGATCAGCGCCGCGCCGGGCGTCGACCAGGCGGTCAGCACCGGCTGGCGCATGCGCAGCGACAGCGCGATCGAAGTCGCGCCCATGCCCAGGCCCAGCGCCCAGATCCACGACGTGGTCTGCGCCGGCGTCGCGCCCAGCGCCTGCGCCGCGGCGAAGACGATGACCACCGAACTGGTGAAGCCGACGAGCACGGCGACGAAGCCGGCGACGACGGCGGACAGCGACAGGTCGTTCCAGAAGCGGCGCATCGACGAGGCGGCTAGTGCAGTGTTCCACGCTGTGCGGCACTCGAGAAAACCGATGGATTTGTCGTCCTGGCTAGGCGCAAACCGCAGTGATACCCGTAGGTATCACGAGGATTTGCAACGACGCCAGGGCGGCAAAG
>OEIU01001995.1_pt1 | contig 11612 bp, 11 predicted proteins | sample 1539221 | NCBI WGS metagenome assembly OEIU01 (sample SAMN03792071, study PRJEB22550) | activated sludge metagenome | feature: wastewater treatment plant; material: activated sludge; isolation source: Wastewater treatment plant of a petroleum refinery complex | place: Argentina: Zarate | collected... | reverse complement strand
GCGCCTGCAGCGAGAACAGGTGGGCGTAGTGGCCAGCCTGCTGGACCAGCTCGGCATGGCTGCCGTGCTCGATGATGCGGCCGTCCTGGATGACGATGATCTGGTCGGCCATGCGCACGGTGGAGAAACGGTGCGAGATCAGGATGACGATGCGGTTCTTCGACATCGCGCGGAAGTGCTCGAAGATGGTCGCCTCGGCCTCCGCATCCATCGCCGCGGTCGGTTCATCGAGGACGAGGATGTCGGCCTGCGAGCGCATGAAGGCGCGCGCCAGGGCGATCTTCTGCCACTGCCCGCCGGAGAGTTCGCGACCGTCGTTGAACCATTTGCCGAGCTGCGTGTTGTAGCCGGCCGGCAGCTTTTCGATGAACTCGCTGGCCATGCCCTTTTCGCTGGCGTCGCGCCAGCGCGCCTCGTCCTCGAAATGGGCGACGTCGCCGGCGCCGACGTTCTCGCCGACGCGCATCTGGTAGCGCGCGAAGTCCTGGAAGATCACGCCGATGCGCCGGCGCAGGGCGGTTTCATCCCATTCGACCAGATCGAGGCCATCGAGCAGGATGCGCCCGCTATCGGGCGCGTAGAGCCGCGTCAGCAGCTTGATCAGGGTGGTCTTGCCGGAGCCGTTCTGGCCAACCAGGGCCAGCGATTCGCCGGGACGGATATGCAGGTTGATGTCGATCAGCGCCGGCGTCTCGGCACCGGGATAGGTGAAACTGACCCGTTCGAAGCGGATGCCATCGCTGGGATCGGTGCCGGCGACAGCCGTTCCCCCGGGCACGCGCACCGGCGTTTCGAGGTATTCGTACAGGGTCGAGAGATACAGGTTGTCCTCGTACATGCCACCAATCGAGGACAGGATCGCCGACACCGCCGACTGGCCCTGGCGAAACAGCATCAGGTACATCGTCATCTGGCCGAGCGTGATGCGCCCCATCACCGTGGTGAAGGCGATCCAGGCATAGGCGCCGTACAGGGTGAGCGTGCCGATCAGGCCGAGGCCGAGGCCCCAGCTGTCGCGGCGCAGGGTCAGGCTGCGGTCGGCCTTGTACAGCTTGTGGAAGATCGAGCGGTAGCGATCGAGCAGCATCGGGCCGAGGCCGAACAGCTTGACCTCCTTGGCTCCGTCCTCGCGTGCGAGCACGGTTTCCAGATAGAGCTGCATGCGTGTTTCCGGCGAGCGCCAGCGAAACAGCGTGAAGGCATCACCGGAGAACTTGGTCTCGGCGATGAAGGCCGGCAGGCCGGCAAGCAGCAGCACCGCCATCGCCCACGGCGAGAAGCTGACCAGAAGCACGCCGTAGCTGACCAGTGCGATCAGGTTCTGGGCCAGGCCAAAGGTGCGGTTGACCAGCGACAGCGGACGGCTCGAGGCTTCGCGGCGCGCACGCGTGAGCTTGTCGTAGAACTCCGAATCCTCGAAATGCGAGAGATCGAGCGTCAACGCCTTTTCGAGGATCATCACGTTGACGCGCTGGCCCAGTTGCGCGCGCAGCAGCGACTGGCAGAACGAGATGCCGCGCTGCGCGCCGGCCATCGCGGTGACCAGCAGGGCTTCCAGCGCGACCAGCCAGAACACCGGCGCGAGCGGCGCCTGCCCGGTCGTGCGCATCGCCTGCGCCGTCGACACGACGGCATCGACGATCTGCGCGCCGACCCAGGCGATGCCGGCCGGCAGCAGGCCGGCGGTCAGGGTCAGCAGGGCCAGCGCGACGGTCAGCGGCCGGCTCGTGCTCCAGACCAGTTCCACTGCGCGACGGCTGTAGCGGAACGTGCCACGGATGCCGCGGGCCGTGCTGCCACTGCCTGCCGCTGATGGGGTTTTGTGCGCAATCATCGTGGAAATCGTGCCAGGTCGCTGGTCCGGGGCCCATCGAGATGGGGGCAATTTTGCGGCGTGAAAGGACCCGCCTTCGCGCCGCGGCCGGACCGCGGCCGTCCTCGCTCAGGATCCCTCGTCGTCGACCAGCAGCGGATCGGATTCGAGCGCATCGTGGACGTTTTCGACATGTTCCTCGGCCACGGTCGGATCGTGCATGTGGGCGATGTTGAGCAGCGCATCGCCGCTGTTGACGATCGGCAGCATCGTGCAGCCGATGATCAGGCCGCCGACACTGGCCAGTACGTCCATTTCGACATCGCCGAACGGATCGGAAACCACGCCAAGCCGCTCGCCCTTTTCGACTGCCGCGCCCAGCGTCTTGAACATGCGCAGGATGCCGCCGCATGGCGCCCGCACCCAGCGGCTCTCCGAGGCTTCCAGCGGCTTGCGGCGCTTCTCGGCCGGGCCGCGCGCCGGCAGCATGTGCAGGGCCTGCAGCACGGCAAGGATGCCGCGCACGCCGGCGCGCACCGGCAGCTCATCGAAGCGCAGGGCCTCGCCGGCTTCGTAGAGCAGCGTCTCGACTCCAAGCGATTTCGCCGCGGCGCGCAGCGAGCCGTCGCGTACGCTCGAGGCCAGCGTGATCGGCGCGGCGAAGGCGCGCGCCAGCTCGATCACGCGCGGCGAGCTGTCAGGGCTGATGCGGATCTGCGGCAGGTTCATGCGGTGCACGGCCGCGCTGTGCAGGTCGATGCCGAACTCGCAGCGCCTGACCACTTCGTTGAGGAACAGGTCGGCCAGTTGCGCGGCCAGCGATCCCCTGCCCGATCCCGGGAAACAGCGATTGAGGTCGCGCCGGTCGGGCAGGTAGCGCGACTGGTTGAGGAAACCGAACACGTTGACGATCGGGATCGCCAGCACGGTGCCGGCAATGCGATTGAGGCCGCTGCTGCGCAACACGCGACGGATGATCTCGACGCCAATGATCTCGTCGCCATGCACGGCGGCGGAGAGGAAGATCACCGGCCCGGGCTTGCGCCCATGGATGACATGCACCGGCAGGTTCACCGGAATGTGGTTGGCCAGCACGCCGACCGGCAGCTCGATGGTCGCGCGGGTGCCGGCCGGGATCCGGTGCTCGCCGATTTCGAAGGCGGGACGCGAGGACTTCGGCGAACCGCCGGCAGCGCCCGCGGAGGCGGACTTGCGCACCGGTTCCTGCGCGCTCATCCGCGTCCCTTGGTCCTGTTCTTGCCGGGCTTGGCGTTGCGCACGATGAAATCGATGATCAGCCCGGCGACGTCGATGCCGGTCGCCTTCTCCACGCCTTCCAGGCCCGGCGAGGAATTGACCTCCATGACCACCGGGCCGTGGTTGGAACGCAGCATGTCGACGCCACAGACATTCAGGCCCATCGCCTTGGCTGCACGGATGGCGGTGGAACGTTCCTCGGCGGTGATCTTGATCGTCTTCGCGCTGCCGCCGCGATGCAGGTTCGAGCGGAATTCGCCTTCGGCGCCGGTACGGCGCATCGCGGCGACGACCTTGCCGCCGATCACGAACGCGCGGATGTCCTCGCCGCCGGCCTCCTTGATGAATTCCTGCACGAGGATGTTGACGTGCGCGCCGCGGAAAGCCTCGACGATCGACTTGGCCGAACCCTGGGTATCGGCGAGCACCCCGCCGATGCCCTGGGTGCCCTCCAGCAGCTTGATCACGACCGGTGCATTGCCGACCACTTTCAGAACTTCTTCGGTCTGCTTGGGATCGTGCGCGAACGCGGTCACCGGCAGCCCAATGCCATCGCGCGCGAGCAACTGCATGGAACGCAGCTTGTCGCGGGAACGACCGATGCTGACCGACTCGTTGAGCGGATAGACGCCCATCATCTCGAACTGGCGCAGCACGGCCAGGCCATAGAACGTGATCGAGGCGCCGATGCGCGGAATCACCGCGTCGTAGCCGGTGAGCTTCTGCGTGTTGTAGTAGACCTCGGGGCGATGCGAGGTGATGTTCATGTAGCAGCGCAAGGTGTTGACGATGTCGAGCGTATGCCCGGCCGCCTCCGCGGCCTCGACCAGACGCTTGTGCGAATAGAGATTGGGGTTGCGCGCGAGCATCAGGATTTTCATTGGAATTCTCCGTGGGTCTTACTTCTTGCGCGTGGTGGATTTCGGTTTCTTCTGGACCGGATGCTGGACAGGCAAGGCCGCGCCGTGCCCGGCCAGCCGCGTGCGCGCCGGATCGACGACGAAGCGGCCCTTGAGGGCCGATCGACCGATCAGCATCGGCAACTCCATGTCCGAACGATCGGTGAGGGTCACTTCGGTGGACCAGGCCTGGCCGGCCATGCTCAATTCGAGGACGATGACCGGGCGGATCTGGCTCGTGCCGATCGAGCTCTTGACCGAGCGGTGCTCGGCCAGCGGCAGGCAGAAGCGGTGCCGCCTGGACTGGTCGATGTCGGGCAGGTCGAATTCGACCCAGATCGCGGAGCGGTGCTTGATGTAGATGATGTCCACGGCGTGCAGGGCCGAGGTGCGCGCACCGGTATCGAGCTTGGCCAGCAGCTGGATGCCGCCCAGCGTGGTCAGCACGACCGCTTCCTTCCAGCCCAGGACCTGCTTCCTGCCGACGCTGCGCAGCGGCTTTTCCGTGGAACGCGGCGGAGTCCCTGGTGCGCGACTGCCGGCCGCCTTCGCAGCCCTTGGCCCCGCCTTGTCCGGAATTCTGAGCATTGCGGTCACTATACGCGGCTGCCGTGAAACGGGGTTAGGTGACGAGGCCAAGCGGGCATGCCATCGTGGTCCGCGGATGCCAGCAGGGGGCCCGCCCGGCGCGCCTTCGGCACACCGGCGATTGTAGTCGCCCACGTGTTGACCGGTTGCAAGGCGATTCCGGCCATCCCATGATTGGCTTCGCCAGCGCCGGCTGAGTCTCGGCTCGCAGCGCGCACCCTGCCCGTCAAGGAGGACCGATCTTGAAGACCCTCTACCGGCCCAGCGATGGCATTGAAGCGCAACTGCTGGTCGACCTGCTCGAGTCCGAGGGCATTGATGCGCGCATCGAGGGCGAATATCTCCAGGGAGGGATTGGCGAACTGCCCGCGGGCGGCCTCGTGCGACTCACCGTGGACGAGGCGGACCACGCACGCGCGCGCAAGGTCATCGAGCACTGGGAAGCTTCAAGGGCGCATTCCACACCAACGTTGAAGTCTCCGCCGCGCAAGCTGTCTTCGGCCTATCTCGTCTTCCTGACCGGACTGGCCATCGGCATCGGAGGGTCCTTCCTGTATTTCCAGTCGCCGACGGATGTCAGCGGAATCGATTACAACGACGATGGCCTCTTAGATGAACGAACCACCTATTCCCCCGCCGGCCTCGCGCTGAAAACGGAGACCGATCGAAACCTTGACGGCAAGGTCGATGCCATTTTCCGCTATGACCGCCGCGGTCTCATCAAGACTTCAGAGGCCGACGATGATTTCGACGGCACGATGGAAACCCGATTGAAGTACTGGCGCGGCAATGTCGAGACGGCCGATGCCGACACGGATGGCGACGGCAGGATCGATTTGCGCACGCGCTTCGTCCACGGGGTGGTCGAATCAGTCGAATATCTCGACCCGGCAAGCGGCCTGCCACGGCGCGTCGAACACTTCCATCTCGGCAAATTGACTCGCGTCGAAATTGACACCAATGACGACGGCCAACTGGATACACGCGAACATTACGACTCCCTGTCCCGGAAGATCGATTCAGAGACCATATCGCGGTGACCCGATGCGAACCTCAGGCGCCCACGCGCCGGCGCACGGCGTCCATGTCGCGCACGGCACGCACTTCGATGCAGCCGGTCTGGGCCCAGGGAAACGTCGCGGCGATGCGCACGGCTTCGTCGTAGTCGGCCGCCTCGATCAGGTTGAAGCCGCCGAGCATTTCCTTGGTCTCGGCGAACGGACCGTCGACGACGGCGAGCTTGCCGTTGCGGATGCGCACGCTCTTCGCGGTCGAAGGTGCCTCGAGCTGCTGCGATTCGACCAAAGTGCCCTTGCCGCGCAGGTCGTCGGCGTTTTCGAAGCAGTGCTTCATCCGCGAATCGAACTCGCCCTCGGGCAAGGCATCGAGCATTGCGTCGTCGGTATAGATCAGGAGCAGGAATTGCATGGCGGGTTCCCGAATTCAGGTCGGCGCAAGATCGGGCGTTCGTGGTGTCGCGTCAAGTGCAGGCCGAGGCCCGCCCCGGCGATGGATCCGTGCCCGGACAGCCCCCCGCAGAACCATGCGGGGGTGCGGCGTCCCGGAAACGGTGTACCCTGTGCGGCGCTTTCACGGGGTATGGACCGGGCCAAACGGCCATGCCCGCTGCACGACGCAACGGGAGGCCTGATCGCCGGTCACTCCGACAGGTTGGCGAAATGTTCCTGGCGCAGTCTGGCCCCCGTCGCGGGCCTGGCATGCCGGCGCGATGGGCGGTGCGACCGACGCCAAGCGGCAGTGGCGTATCCGTCCTGCGGAATGGCCAGCAGGGCACCCTTCGTTTTTGTCACAATGCACGCCAACGCACCTTGGGCGCCCCGTTCGTCCGGTGCGAAGGTCTTTCCGCCCCGACCAGGAAGCCACCGCTTGAATGCCCTGCGCAGATCGTCGAATCGCCGCCGCCCGCATGAAATGTTCGCGACATTGCGCGGCCTTGCTTCCGCGACCCTGGCCGGCATCATCCGGATGTCGGCGACGCGGACCAATTACTGGCTCGAGTTCGCCTTCACCGGAAGCCTGGCTACGGCCCTGCTCGGCGCCGGCGTTCGCATCCACGACGGCTCATGGCTGACCGCCTTCCTGACCGTGCTCGCCGGGCTGGTCGTTTTCAGCTTCATCGAGTATGTGTTCCATCGCTGGATCTTCCACGGTCCCGATTCGATGTACTCGCGCGGCCACACCGCCCATCACCGCGATCCGCAGGGCTATGATGCGCTGCCGTTCTTCCTCCCTTCGGCGATCCTGCTCGCACTGACCGTGCTGTTCGCACTGACCATGCCGCGCAGCCACGCCTGCCTGCTCGGTGGCGCCATCGCCTTCGGCTACGTCGCCTACGGGCTTGGCCATTTCATCATCCACGCCCGACGCTTCCGGCACCCGTGGCTGCGCTCATGGGCCGCGCGCCACCACGTCCACCACTTCCATCCGGATGCCAATTTCGGCGTGACCACGTCATTGTGGGACCACGTGCTGCGGACTCGCCATCAACGCCGGACGCGGCCGAACGAAGCGGCCAGATGATTCACCCGGCGCGATGCTGACCGGGTCGCGCGTGCGCCGCCACGCTCGCACGGAGAGGCTCCGCCACCCGCGTGACAGCGGGCGCGGTCCGTAACACCTGGGGTTTCCAGCATCATGCCGGTTCCGCTTGCGCGAGCCGGCGTCAGTCGTGGGACTTGAGGATCTTGACGATGTCTTCCACGCTGGAGTTGGTCAGCGTCTTGGTCAACTCGCCGCTGATGCGCTTGCTCGTCTCGACGTGAAGCTGCGGCCGGATCTCGCCCATTGTCGTGGGGTCGGCGACGAGAAACAGGTGTTCGAACTCGTGCTTCAACGCGGCGGCGTTCAGTCGATGGGCCAGCTGCTTGGTGAATGTGGCTTCCTCGGTCTGCTCCTGGCTTGAATCAATCGGACGATGGCCCGACGGGCCCTGGCCCTGCGCGTCGGCATCCCCGGACTTGATCAGATCGACTTGCTTCAGATTCAGCGCATCCTGCTTGCCGATGTTGTGGAACAGGCGGGCCTGCGTGCCATCGGCAACGACGACCCAGGTACCGGTAGGGATCTTGTGCATGTGTCTCTCCTTTGTTCCGTGGTGGCGCAACAGAGGGTGCGCCAGCATGTTCAGCTTAACCGCCCGTGTGTGATGGCCACTTAACCGGTGCCTTGCGGCACTCGCCGGGTGCTTTGGCCAGCCCGGTCCAGGGCCGCTCCTGCGGCCCTTGTCGACGCCGCGGACCGCCACAAACGGAATCCTCACACGCGCATCAGCAGGAGTTCACGTAACCGGCGGCGATAGTGGGGCGCGCAGATTCGTCGAATCCATCCGAGGCGGGCGAGGCGCGTCACCCTTGACGACACCGGAGACCCCCATGAAACGAATGACATGGCTTGCCGTGGCCTTGTTGCTGTGCGCTGCCTCGTTGTCTGCCCAGGCGCAAAGCGGCTACGTGACGGTCAATCTCAATATGCGCGCCGCACCGGACATCGACTACCCGCTGATCACGACCATCCGGTCGGGCTCGACGATATCCGTATACGGTTGCATCGACGACTACCAATGGTGCGACGTGGATGCCTACGGCGAGCGCGGCTGGGTTTCCGGCGACTACATCGAATATCAATACCAGGACCGGCGTGTCCCGCTTTACGGCTATTGCGTCCAGTTCGGCGTTCCGATCATCAGCTTCGTCATCGGCGACTACTGGGGCAGCCATTACAACCATCGCTCGTTCTACCGCGATCGCGCCCGCTGGTACGACCGCCCGATCCGGCATCGCAGTTCGTCCCGGCATCGCGATGCGAGGCGGGACGACCGTCGGGACGACCGTCGCGACAACAGACGCGACGGCCGCAATGACCGTCGAAACGACGGTCGCAGCAACGATCGGCGTGACACGCGACGGACCGTCCGCGACACCGACAGCATCAATGTCAACCGGACGCCACGCTCGGGTCGCCAGCAAGGATCCGAGCCGGCACGACAGAGATCCAGCGAACCGAGGCGTACCGACGCACGCCAGGGGCCGCCCGCAGGCCCATCCTCGCGCCCCGATGCAAACCGCGGCGAGCGGCAGGGACGATCGAATGCGCCCGAGCAGCGCCAGCAGCGCGACAACCGCGGCGGAAACTCACAGAACCGCGACAAGCGCGGAGATGGCGATGGAAAGGCCAGGGACAGCGGCAAGCGTGGCGAGCGCGATGGCAAGGACAGTGACGACAGGAAAGGCGATCGCGGTGACCGCGGCAACTGAGTCCCCTCCGAACTGACAATCACCCGCCCCATTTCTGGCGAACGGGGCGGGTGAGCCGGAACTCCTGCTGGCCTGGCTGTGGTAAAGCTCTTCCCGCGCGGGATCAGCGTTTCAAACGGATGATTCCTCCGTCCCCTTTTCGCCGTGGTCGAGTTCGTTGTGGATGAGCACGACGCACTGCGAGGCAAACAGCATCCGGGACCCGAGCGAGATCTTCTCGGTGCCGAGGCGGGCCAGGGTGTTGAAGCTCTTTTTCGGCATCGGCATGTGGTCGGTCAGCAGGAAGCACGGATTGCCGGCGAATTTCCGGCCGCGAATCGGCGCGCCCTTGCGGTCCATGACATACAGTTGATGGTCCCAGGCGAGCTCATGCACCAGCTTTTCGAAGCTGATCGTACGCACGACGATGCCCGGCTCGACCGGACGGCTTTCCTCCTTGCCCATACCGCGCGAGGCATCCAGCGCCCGGGAAATCTTGCCGAGCAGGGCCTGTTCGTGGAAGCCGCCGATATCGCGCATGTCGTTGGAACTGAAGCTGATCGTGCGCGAGTAGTCCTTCGTGCTTTCGAGCACCAGGTACACGACGACGTCGGCGCGATGCGACTGCGCCACGAAGATGGCGTTCATCAGCGTGTGGGCGAGGATTTCGGTATGGGCATCCCTGCCGACTTCGGCCAGGAAGGTTTGGCTGTCGGTGGGGGCCGACCTTGCCCTGACAACAAACGCGCGCATTGATGGCAGTTCCCGGGAGTGCTGGTTTCGGCACGCACGATACCAGCAGCCGCTTCGTCCCGGTCGTGCGCTGCAGGGTTTCATCCTTCGTATCCCGGTCGACCTGATCGTTGCAGCCACTCGATTGAACCAGTTCCCCGTCGAACCTTCCTGCCGCGAAGTCTGGAAAGCGTGATCAGGCCGAAGATCCCGGAACCCCCTCGCCGTCATCCCGGCGCAGGCCGGGATCCAGGAATCTCAGGATTGCAGAGCGTCGGCGAAGGCGACGACATCAACCAACTGACCTGAAGTGCACCTGCCAGGGAGTGGCTTTCCGTTGGTATCGAAGAGCGGAGGCACTGGGTCCCGGCCTGCGCCGGGATGACGGTGAGGGGTAGTTGACGGCGAGGGGTGCTCGGTTGCGACTTGCGCATGATGATGGATGCCGGCGCTTGCCCGTCGCTTCGCACCGATCATCGGCCAGGCATCACACTTCATTCCTCGCAATTCACGGCATCACATACTCCACCGTCAGTTGCGCGCTCGCGCCATGCTGGATCCAGAGGTAATTCGTACTGGTCTGGTCGGATGCAAAACGCAGCCTGACCTGGGTGCGGCCGGCCTTGCTGATCGCGGCGAGGCCTGCTGCGGAGAGCGCGGAGCTGTGCTGCGTGCCGCTGCCGAACCGGGCGATCTGCGCGACCGCGCTGGCGGTGGCCGTGGCGCCATGATCGGAGGCCTCGATCGTGCAGGCACCGAAGCAGCTGTTGCGCACGTCGACTACCAGCGTGTTGCCGGTCGGGTTGCTCCACGGATCGCCATAGGCACTGCCGTAGTCGACGCTGAGCACGGCCGCGGTGATCGTCGCGCCATCGGGAATCGACGCCGTATTGAACGAGAGCACGGCACGGTTGAACTTGCCATCGCTGCCGCGACCGATCGCCAGGCCATAGCTTGATTCGAGCGTGCCGACCGCAGCGCCGCTGCCGTTCGCCGCGGCCTTCACGTAGCCGTCGTTGGCATCCTCGTTGCTGAGGCTCACGCTGGTCGAACCGCCACCACCGCCGCCATTGGCCACGGTCACGGTGGTGTCGGCATCGCAGGCTATGACCTGTTGAATGAGCCGCAGCTTCCGTTGTTTGTACCGGGTCAGAAGCTGGTCGACATCTATGTTCGGACCATCAAAGCGATACGCGAAGTCGACGCTGATCACATGGACATCCTGTCCGGCGCAGGCATCGCATCCGATGATCTCCGCATGTTCGCGAGGAGAGTCGACAGCAATCAGGCGCTGGCGTTTCATACCTATAATCTGCTCGGCTCCGACATCGCAGAGAGCAGACACAGGCAGTTTGCGAAGATCTCGAGAGAATTGCAGGTGCCCATCTGGAACGGCGAGATCGGTGCGCACACCATCGAATGGGTGACCTCGGTCATCGGCATGTTCGAAGATTCCAAATGCAACGTCAGCGGCTGGGTGTTCTGGCCGTGGAAGCGCGTACCGGAATCGGGAAAACGCTATCCGCACCTGATGGAGATTTCGTCGACGCCGCGGTGGGATGCAGTCCGCCACTGGCTTTCGGGAGCCTGGTTCGCGCCCAAACCCAAGCGTGAGGACGCCTTGCGCGGAATGCGCGAGTTCATCGAAGCGCTCAGGGCAGACCGCCTCATCGCGGATCCCGAAATGGTGAAGCTTGTCACCGGCACTGAATCGCGCTGATACGAAGCGTTGATGCTTTAGCCGTTTGGGGTGACGGCGCCGTTGTGCAAGATGTTCGTGCTATCGCGCGGCGCGATGCAGTGCGTCAAAAGGAACCATGTACCGGGTTGGAATCGACGCCTTTCCCTATTCAGCCTATGGCTCTCATCATGATTTGGCGGTGCCTTTCTACGAGCGCCACGTCAGGCGCGAAACGCTCGGGGAGTTCAATCGGCTTCTCGTCAATTGGCCAGAAGATCTTGCGGAGAAACCCGTCCCTTGTCGCCTTTAGGGTCGGGGATAGCACAACGCGCCAGTCATCGCTCAGGCTAAAAAGATAGCTATCGAAGGCCTTGTCATGTATCGCCGAG
>OEIU01001994.1_pt1 | contig 11613 bp, 9 predicted proteins | sample 1539221 | NCBI WGS metagenome assembly OEIU01 (sample SAMN03792071, study PRJEB22550) | activated sludge metagenome | feature: wastewater treatment plant; material: activated sludge; isolation source: Wastewater treatment plant of a petroleum refinery complex | place: Argentina: Zarate | collected... | reverse complement strand
GCAAGTGCGACCGCCCGGTTTGAAAGAATCGAACGCCGCGGTTTCCGAACTGATCTTCTTGTTGGAGTCGAAGAAGCTCGTGCTCGGCGGCTTCAGCCAGGGCGCGATGGTCGCGATGGACGTGGCTTTGGATCAGCCCGAGGACATCGCGGGTTTGCTTTTGTGGTCCGGCGTCATGCTGGATGAACCGGGATGGCGGAAGAAAATCTCTGGACTAAAGGGCAAACGCTACATTCAGAGTCACGGCACCGGCGATTCCGTTTTGCAGTTCGCCCAAGGACAACGTTTGCATGAGTTGCTCAAAAGCGGCGGCGCGGTCGGCGAGTTGGTCGCCTTTCCCGGCGCGCACGAGATTCCCGTGCCGGTCTTGAAAAAGACCGGGTTGCTCCTGGCGGACTTGTTGGGCTGATCCCGCGCGCTTTATCCTGAAAAGGATGCGCGTCATTCGAATATACCTGTTGCTTCTCGTGCTGGCGCCGCTCGCCTGCGTCGCGCCTTCGCGCGATGTCGACGAGGTCGAGACCGACGCGCGCGCGGCCAAGATTCGCCGCGTGCCGGCGAATGAATCCGAACTCGATCGCGTCGTCCATTACATCCGCTGGCTGCTCGATGATGAAAGCCTGCACCGCGACTATTTCCGGGCGCGGCGCTTTCCCATCATGGATTTTCAATACCTGACCTATGTTCCGCGCAAAGAAGTCGTTCCGGTTCCTAAGGACCATCCGCAGACCAGCCCCGACTACGGAGTCGCGCAAGAGTTCTTCGCGGACCGGTTGATGAACGAGCAAACCGGTAAGCTCCATCCGATCGCGACGTTGCGCGCCCGTATGGAAAAGGAGTTTCGGCCTTCGGAACGTCGCCGCCTGCTGACCTCTTGCTTCGACACGATTCGTGCGAAAAACGAGATCGCGCGCCAAGGGCCGCTCGGATTCACGTGGCTCTGCGATCACGCCGCGATATTCACCACCCGCGCCGAGACACTTGAAGCCCTGCGCGGATTCCCCGCGCGTCCGACGGGCGTGCGCTACGACGGCGAATTGGGATTCCACGTCTACGACGATCTGGAGCTGCGCCACAAAGTCCGGGTGCTGACCGCGAATATAAACTCGAATCGTGAGGAGACGCTCGCGTTGTTCGATCGCGAGCCGGCGGCGGTGAAAGAGGTTTTTCGTCGCAATAGCGACGGGCTGGAAGAGGCGGACAAGATCGAGCCGTTCGATCTTCTGGCCTCGGCGATCACGGGCTACACGATGGGAAAATTCCGCGGTCAGGATCCCATGACCGGTCAGCCGCTCAACAAAATCCAAATCAGCAAACTCAGTCAAAAAGGTCTGGCGCTCTTCTTGCGCATGGTCTTCAAGAGCGGCGAACATATTCAATCTTATCCCGCCATGACCGTGGCCCGCGCGGACAACACGCTCTTGTTGTTCTGCGCGAACGGGGTTTTTCCGCGTCGCACACGGATCGCGGGCCCTGCCAAGGGCGACAAATGGTACCGCAGTCCCCTGGCCAACGAACTGGTCGAAGCTTGGTATCCGCTGGTCGATTTGAAGCACGCCTTAAAAGGTTCGCGCGTGTACACGGCCAGTTGCAACGCGACTCCGTACCGTATTGAACTCCAGCGACTCGACGCCGCGGCGCTGCCCGAGCCGGCGGCGCTCGATTTTACGACGCTCCCGGAAGTGCGGGTTTTGATCAGCATCTCGCTCGTGAATGAGATCCCGCGCTCGGCGATCGACGCCGGCGTGCGCTTCGCGACGATGATGGGCTGGACGGTGGACGAAGCGCCGGTCGCGCCTGTCAGCACCTTCAAGACTTTCACGTCCGAATTCGCGCGCAGTCACGCCTATGTCCCGGTGATGCACGCGATGGACGTGAACCGCTTTCACGTCGGCACCGAGCAATCGCTGGTCGCGCGTTTGAGCAAAGACGTCGCCGGACAAGACGGGGGGACGCGCAAGCTCCGGCTGACGATTCTGTTTCCGGTCGATTCCGAAACGAAACGCGATCTGATCATGAACCAGTCCGAACTCGCGAAACTGATGGACGATCGGGCGGCGGCAATGCCGGGGTCGCTGTTCCTGATGAACGCTTCGTGCTCGTCGGAAAAAACCCTGATGTCCTGGTCGATGGTTTTCCGAAAATCGCTGGAGCGTCGCGGCCGCCGCCTGAAAGTGCCGGACTTGGACCCTGCCTCGGTCAAGGATTTCCCGTACATCATCGGTTCGCTCAGGGATTTCGGAACGGGTTCGGTCACGGAAATCCTTGGCCATTCGAAATATCCGCTCACCGCGGTCGAAATGCTGACGGCCGGAAAAACGATCGATGACGTCTTGGCTTACCTGCGCCAGGAAAGCTCACCGGGGGAATCGTTTTCTCCCGACTACAGCGGCGACTATCCGGAGCTGCGCAGCTCCTCGGGCTTTCGCTTAAACGTGACGGGCCGGGGAATCAAAGGCGAGAACACCTACTAAGGGCACTCGAAGGCCACGCCGGTCACGCTCGTGCCGTAGGCCGAATACTCCTTCACCACGACGTAATTCGCGCCTTTGTTGGCGGCCTCTTGTCTCAGGTCGGCGAGCGCCTGTTCTTGCGTGCCTTTGGTAGAGGACGCGCGGCCGTTGACGGCGCCGATCTCGCGGCACTTCGAAGGCGCGGCTTCGCGCGACACCTTCACTTCTTTTTGATCGGGCAGCACCGAGCGTGAAGCGCAAGCGGTGAACAGCATGGTGAAAACACCGAGTAAGGCGATACGCGCGAACATCACAACTCCTTCGTCAGGCCCGGCCGGCGACGTTCATCCCGCGCACCAAGAGCGACGGCGAAACCGCCGTGCCCAACGGGGCGAGCACGTCGTTACCCAAGCCTTCGATGCCTTGGAACAACTGAAGGATATTGCCCGAGATCAAAAAGTCTTTCAACGGGGCGACGCGTTTGCCGCCCTCATACAGAAAGCCTTCGACGGGGATCGAGAAGGGGGCCGAGGCCGCGGGGAATCCCGCCATGCCCATGAGTTCGGTGATCAGGATCGTTTTGGAATCGGCCGCGAGCAGCTCCGCCAAGGTGGATCGGCCCGGCGTGACGATCAGATTCGAACTCGAGACGTCCAAATCGCTCGAAGGCGAACGCGCGCCGCTGGCGGTGTGCGCGAGTTTCATCTTGCGCGCCAGCGCGGAGTTGCTTAAAAACGCCACCAAACGGCCCTGTTGGACGAGCGGCGTTTTCATCGACGGGTAGCCTTCGTCATCGAACGGACGGGCGCCCGCGCCGCCCGCGTAAAACGGGTCGTCCACGATCGTCAGATTCGGGGCGAACACCGCTTGGCCCATCTTATCGCTTAACGGCGAAGTCTTCTCGTCGACCGCCTTGGCGCTGAAGTAATTCGCGATCGCGCCGATCAGTTTTTCGGCGACACGATTCTCGAACACGACCGAATACACGCCCGTGCGCGGCCGGGTCGCGCCGAGCCGCTCCAAAGTTTTGCGGGCGGCGGTCTCGGCGATTCTTTTCGTATTGAGTTCCGAGAAATCGCGGGCCATATCGTGGTCGCCGGACATGACTTTGCCGTCCGGGCCGTCGTTCGCCAGGCAGCGCGCGTAGCCGTAGCAGACGTTCGTGGCGTAAGAGCCCCGCAAACCGCGGGTATTGGCGATCCAGCTTTCCGCGCGGCCGTCGCCGTAACCGGAGTAGGCCACGCTTTGAATGCGCGGGTCGAAGTCGAGCGCCCGGGCTTCGAGCGCGGCCGCGGTCTTGATCTTGGCCGCCGGGTCGACGCGGTCGAGCGCCGGATTGTAGAGCTCTTTCATTTCCGGGAGCGGCGCCTTTTCTTTGAGCTCGGCCACCCATTCGCGCCGGATCACGCGCGCGTTGCTCAAAGCCTCTTCGATCACGCCTTCAAGACTTTCGGGATCCAGGCTTTCCGTATAGGCGACGCCTTCGTGTTTTCCGTCGAGCACGCGCACGCCGAGTTGGCGGGTCTCGCTGAAGTTGAATTTGTCCATCTTGCGCTTCTGGAATGAAATTCCGGTCGAGCGGCGCGCGGTGGCCAACACTTCCAAGTCGAGCCGGCGTTGAGACGCCATTTCCAAAATCTGGTCGATGGCGCGGTGGACGGTCGCTTGGCTCATGCCTTGCCCCCGACCGTGAGCTTGGACACCAGGAGCGGCGGTTGTCCCCCCGTTACGGGGATATGGCCGCTGACCGAGCCGCACGTGCCGGCGGCAAGTCTCAGGTCCTGGCCGACTTTCACGATGCGGCCGAGCGTTTCGATGCCCGTGCCGATCAAGCTCGCGCCTTTGACTTGCTCTTCGATGCGACCGTTGCGGACGATATAGGCTTCGTTCACCGCGAAATTGTAGGCGCCGGTGCCCGGTTGCACCGAGCCGCCGCCCAGGCTCTTCGCGTAGAGGCCGTAGTCGATGTCTTTGATCATGTCCTCGAAGCTCGACTGGCCGGCGGCGATGAACGTGTTGCGCATGCGCGAGGCCGGGGCGAAACGATAGTCCTGGCGGCGCCCGCTTCCGGTGACGGCGTATCCCGTTTGGCGGGCGCCCATCTTGTCGACGATGTAGCTTTTCAAAATTCCGTTTTCGATCAAGACCGTGCGTTTGGTGGATTCGCCTTCGTCGTCCATCTCCAAAGAACCGTTGGCTCCGGCGATGGTGCCGTCGTCGATCGCGGTGACCGATTCGTGCGCGATCTTCTCGCCGAGCTTGCCCGCGAAGACCGACGCGTTCTTCGCGACCGACGTGGTCTCGAGCCCGTGGCCGCAGGCTTCGTGGAAGATCACGCCGCCGAACGCGTTGTCGAGCAGAACCGGCATTTCACCGGCCGGAGTCCACGCCGCCCGCAGAATGCGCAGCGATTGCGTGGCGGCGTTTTGCGCGATCTCTTTGAAATCCACTTTCCGCCAGTCGTCCATGGTGCCGGTGAAGCCCTTGCGCTCCATGCCGTATTCCTTCAAACCGTTTTCTTCGCTGTAGACGGTCGAAAACGTGTTCATGTAGGCGCGGCTCTCTTCGCGATGCAGCCCTTCCGAGTTGAAGATCTGCACGTGTTTGACCGATTCGCTGATGTCGGATTGCACCTGCGTGATCAGGCCGCTGACGGCGCGGGCGGATTCGTCCATCAGGCGCAAAGAATCCCAGTGCTTTTCAGAACCCGTCTTCAAAAAAGTGACGTGACCGCCCGCCCGGTCGATCGCGCGCGCGGGAGTCGCGCGGCCCGCTCCTCCGCCGGCCAAGGCTGCGGCCGCCTGACGGGCGGCGCGGAGCAAACCCTCTTCGGAAAGATCGTTCGTGTAGGTGTAGATCTGCTCGGTGCCGCGGAACAAACGGATTCCGGCGCCGAGGGAATGACCCGAGATCGCCTTTTCAGGCTTGCCGTCCAAATACGAGAAGTGACGCTTGCGCGTGTCTTCCAGGTACACATCGGCGAAATCGGCGCCTTGGCTCAAAGCGACTTCGATGACTTTCGAGAGAATTTTATCCGTTACGAGCATGGGGCACACGATACCACGTTTAGAAAACGAAATGCCATTGGCTTATCAACGCGATGTCCGGTGCATTGTTGACGTACACCGCCTCGCCGCGGTTGTCGCGGTCGCCTAGACCCCAATCTTCGATGAGCAGCAGGTTGGCTTGGCTTCCGCCGGGCCAACGCCACCGCATGCCGATCGATTGCGAGCCGCGCCACGCGGTCAGCGAGTTCCATCCCGAAGCGCCGCGTTCGGTGGAGCGGCTCTTGGGCTCCGTGTAGTGATACTGAAACTCCATGTGATCGGGATCAAAGAACGGCGACTCGGCCCGGGCTTGCATCAAAAACCCCAAACTCTCATTTACCCCTAAGTCGAGCGAGAGCTCGTACATCTGCTGCCAATCGCGGCGCGGCCAGCCGTCGAACGTACGATTGGGGCCGAGTTTCGTGACGCCCGCCGTGGCCCACGCGGCGCTATATTTAAAGATCGGCGCGCCGAGGTGCGCGAGCCCCGAGTAGTCGTTGGTTCCCGAACTCAAACCGAATTTGCGCGGTTGAGTCGGGAATTTGGCTTGGGCCGAGAGCGCGAAACCGCAGTCGCAGATTCCCGGCGTGGGGCTTTGCCACTTCCACATCCAATATTTCAGTTTGGCTTTCACGTTGCCGATGCCTTGCGATTGCTCCGTGGCCAAACGATTGGCTCGGTCGACCTGGACGATGTACGAATTGTCGTATTCGTCGTTCAGGTGGCGCAAAAAGCGATCGCTGCCGATCAGGGTGTGAAACTGATCGATGAAGTCGTCCAGGAATCCGCCGCTGCGGTTGGCGTAGGCGACTTCGGTTGAAAAGGCCCAGCGCTCGTTTAAAGAGAAGCCGATGTCGAAGATCGCGGAACTCTGTTCGAAGTCCGCTTGGTAACGATAGATATCGTGGGTGCGTTTGTCGCGAAACTCGGCGTCGAGATTCCAGACATTGGCGTGATTGAGCTCGAAATTGATCCAAGCGGTTTCGGTCCAACCGGGCGTCTCGCCCACCGGGAGCATGTGCATCCACGCGATGGGATGGGCGTTGCGATAGCTGGTGCGCGAGGCGCGCGCGTGCGTTGAAAACAGGAACAAAACCCCGAGCAGGACATGGAATGCACGCATGTGTCTAGGATCGCATAATCCTAGATGTTGTCGTAGGTGACCTTCACGATTCTGGACAGCGGTTTAGCTTGGCAGGTGAGCGATTCGCAGTTCTTGATGTTCTCGTCGATCAGGATGCCCGGATCCTCTTGGTAAACACGGCCCTCTTGGATCTTTCCCAGGCAAGCCATGCACGATCCGTCCATGCACGAGTACGGGGGTTGCGCGCCGGCCTCGAGCAAAGTCTCGAGTATGCTTTGGCCCTCTTTCGCCGCGACCTCGACGATCTCGCCGTTGATCTCGGCGACGATCTTCTCTGGACTTTCGCTGGTGGTGCCGGGGCCGATGAAAGTCCAGCTGTCCTTTTCGACGAACGTCGGCTTGTGCAGAGCGACCGCGAAATCCTCGATGCGGATCAACTCGGCCGGCACGCCGTGTTCGGCAAGGGAACTTTTGACCGTGTTCATGAATTCCGTGGGCCCGCAGATGTAATATTCGCGGGCGCTCGCGCCGCGCGCGGGCATCTCGACGATCTCGCCGATCAGTTGGCGATGGATGCGGCCGGGACGGCCCGGCCAAGTGTCGCTGGGTTTCGAGAGCACGTGCACGATGTCGAGCCGCGCGGGATGGTCTTTGGCCCACTGATCGAGTTCTTCGCGGTAGATGATCGATTCTTCGTTGCGATTGCAGAACACGAGCGTCACCTGATTCAGCGGCGTCGCGCTCAAGACGGTTTTCATGATCGAGTAGATGGGCGTGATGCCGCTGCCGGCGGCGAACAAGAAGTAGTGCGTGCCTTTGGGCTCCAGGCTCGGCTTGAAGAAATGGCCCGCGGGGGGAGTGGTGAGCAGCGTGTCGCCGGCTTGCACTTGCTCGCAAAGGAACGTGGATCCGCGGCCGAGCGGAACTTTTTTGACCGTGATTTTAAATTCCTTGTCGACCAACGGGCTCGAGGAGAGGGAGTAACTGCGATTGAGCGGCTCGCCGCCCATGTTCATGAAGAACGTGACGAACTGGCCCGCTTGATAGCGGTACTGCGCGCGCAGCGAATCCGGAATCTCGAGTACGAGCGAAACCGCGTCGGGCGTTTCTTGAATGCGCCTCAACACTTTCAAAGGTTTACCCAACTGATCAGGACTCAAAGCCATCTTCTACCTCGACGAACTCAAATGCATTTCGGCGACGATGCGCGCCGGTCCGCTCAAAAACGGTCTGCCTTTTTTCCATACCACAGAGAGCGTGCCGCCGGGTACGCGAACTTGAACGGGCTGATCTTCCTCGCCCCTCAAGACCGAATGGGCTGACGCCACCGCGCCCGTGCCGCAAGACAAAGTGAAATCCTCGACCCCGCGTTCAAACGTCAAACTTTCGACGCGGTCTTTCGCCGTCATGCGCACGAAGGTGACGTTGGTGCCGTCTTTTAAGAACGAGGGTTGCCGCTTGATTTCGAGCGCGAAGTCGCGCAGGCCGGCGCGATCGTCAAGATTCGGCACGCGCACCACCGCGTGCGGAACACCCGCGCGGACGAAATCGTAATTCAGGTCGGAGCCCTTCCAGCGAAGGACCTGATTCCAATGACCTTCCGCGATGGGGGGCAAGGCGATCTCGATTCGTTTTTCCGAAGCGACCGTGGCTTCGACGACGCCGATGCGCGATTGGAATTTCAATTTTTTCTTTTTCAGCCTCAGGCTCGCGTAAAGACTGACGGCGCGCGCGGCGTTACCGCACATTTCGGCGGCGCTGCCATCCGAATTGAAGAAATCCCATTTGAAATCGACGTTCTTGTCTTTTTCGATCCATACGAGTCCGTCAGCGCCCAGTCCTTCGTGCCGATCGCACCAGGTTTTCGCCCAATGCGCGCGCGATTTCTTAGCGAACGCTTTCCAGTGGCGCGCCGATTGGGCGTCGAGCAAATCGACCAGCAGAAAATCGTTGCCGGTGGCGCTGAGTTTGACGATCGGGAGCGGCGAGGTCTTTATCGGCATGAACCCAGGTAACCCCGTCCTGGATTCCAGGCCAAGTCCTATTTGACAGTTGCTTAAAAGTTCGGCAGTGCGCGGAAATAAATCCATATGATTTCAATATCTTAGAGCGGCTCGCGCCTTGAATGGGAAGGGGTAGGGGGATCCCGTGCGCGCCATTTTGATGACATCGCTATTCTGGTCGTGCACCGCCATGGCCGTTTCGGACGAGGGGACCTTGGAATTGAGTTCGCTCGTCCGCCACGGTCAGCCCTCGGACACGGCCGCGGAGACTTCGCTCGAAAAACGCAACCGCGCCATCCAGGTGGTGCAAGAGGTTTTGGGCGCGGCCGAGGCCGTGAAAAACACGCCTGTTTCCACGTCCACCGACGCCGCTCGCTAGAGAAATCTTTTCGCTACGTCGTCGCCCTCGCGCCTGGGTACAAACGGGCGGGGGGGAAATTCCATGAAAATGAAATCGGTTTTGCTCATCGCGTTTGTCGCGCTCACGTCCTGTGGATTGAAGGAATCCGCCGAGGAAATGAAGCGCACGTCGAATGAGATCAAAGATCATTCGAATCATCTGGCGGTGCGTACCGACGATCTTGAGCGCGAGCTCTCGAAAAAAGAATCCCACGACATGCTGATGAAGCAATTCAACGTCTTGTTCGGCGAGGCCGAGAGCGCTCCTCCCCCGAAAGACAATCTGGCGTACTTGCTGACCGCGGCCGGCACCGCGATCGAGTCGATGCTCTTCCAGTACTGGAAAGGCGATTTCAACGAGGACGTGGCGATTTTGGATATGCGTTTTCGCCTGGCGGCCGAGGCTTTCTTCGGTCGCGTGACCGACCATATCCCCTACGACTTCAGCGCCGCGCTTTGTGCCGTTTGCCGCCCCGACAACGATTACCTGGCGGTCGCGGCGCTCGGCGCGTACCTGGATAAACTTGATGACAATTACGAGAGGTCTTTGCGCGAACGCAAACTCCCGCGCTTGAGTTTTTACGACGTGATCGTCGAGGCTTTGCGGAATCGCGAGAGCGGGGAGCGCGTCGAGATCTTGCCGCGAACGGCGGCGATGGTTCTGCAATGGCGGCGCGAGGCCACGGCGCTCCTGCAGCTCCGCCATAACATCCTGCCGATGATGGCTCTGGGCCGCATCACCGATCTGCAGGACCGCGGCTTTTTCGGCCAGGCGTGGATGTGGTTGTTCGGCCAAACCGTGTCGCTGGACAAGGGCGATCGCGAAATGCTGAAAGAGGCCACCGTTTGGCTGCGCAAGGCCGAACAGACCCGGGCGGACTTGCGCGCGATGGGTATCGAGCCGGTTTACAATTCCCAGTTCCGCGATCTGATCGCGGGCGTGGACTTCGGCCAGGCTGAGATTCTCGCGTCCGGCGCGAAGGTGTCCAAAGAGGCGCGGGATTTCGCCGAGACCTTCGCGCGCGTGTTGAACGAGAGCTATCCGTAACGCCCGCTCAACCCACCGAGTGATCGTCGAAGCATTTGTTGAAATCAAAGCGTGATGAGTCGAGCAGTTCCTCGACCGGCAGCGCGGCGACGCTCTCGGCCTTCACGTGAATCACGCGGCCCACCTTCTGCAAACGACCCGCGATGCTCAAGAGCGGGTTGTGAATCACCACCAGGCGAAATTTCTCGTACACGTCGGGCTTCAAAACCACGTTGATGATACCCGTTTCGTCTTCCAGGGTCAGAAACGCGAAACCCTTCGCGGTCGGTGGCCGCTGCTGCATGCTCAAAAGCCCCGCGACCCTTAAGCGCCCGCCATCGCGCATGCGCATCAGATCGCGTGCCATCGTGAAGCCGCGACCGAGCGAGGGCCGCAAAATCCCCACCGGATGGCGCACCAGCGAATAGCCCTGCGACTCATACTCGCGCTGCAGCTTTTGCCATTCGTCCTCGGCCGGCAACAGCGCCGATTGATCGATGCCCCCGCCGGGCGGCGTTCCGAAGAACAGACCCTGCGGATCCAGATTCAAACCTTGGATGCGCCACAGGGCTTCACGCGGCGTGAACCCGAACTCTTGCAACGCGCCGGCCGCTCCCAGTTGCAGCAAAGTCGTCTTCAGAAGTTTCGTCCGGCGAATGAAATCGGTGAGATCCTTGAACGGCCCATGCGCGCGCCGGTCCTTGACCAGCTGTTGAACGTGTTTTTCTTTCAAGCCCGAGATCGCGCGGAAACCCACGCGCACGTGCTCGTCTTCCATCAAGTAATCGTAATCCGAGCGTTGCACGCAGACATGGCGGAACTTCACGCCGTGGCGTTGGGCGTCGGCGATGAGCGCGCGGGGGGAGTAAAAGCCCATCGGTTGCGCGTTCAGCAGCGCGGTCACGAACACCCCCGGGTGGCGGCATTTGATGTAGCAACTCGCGTAAGTCAGGATCGCGAAACTCGCGGCGTGGCTTTCCGGAAATCCGTAAGAGGCGAAGCCGATGATGGTTTGGTAGATCTGCTCGGCGTACTCGCGCGCGATGCCGTGATTGAGCATGCCGCTGATCAAGCGTTGTTTTAAGCCTTGCATCAGATCGTCTTTTTTCCAGCTCGACGACATGATCCGTCTTAATTCATCGGCCTCGCCCGGCGTGAACCCGCACACCGCCGAGGCGATCTGCATGATCTGTTCTTGAAAGATCGGCACGCCGGCCGTGCGCTCCAAGATCGGCTTGAGGTCGGGATGCGGATAAGTCACCGGCTCGAGTCCGTCGCGCCGCCGGATGAACGGATGGATCATTCCGCCTTGAATGGGGCCCGGTCTGACGATGGCGACCTCGATCACCAGATCGTAAAAGTTTTTGGGTTTCAGGCGCGGGAGCAAGGACATCTGCGCGCGCGATTCGACTTGGAACGTGCCGACGGTGTCGGCGGCTTGAATCATTCGATAGGTCGGTCCGTCGTCGGCGGGGATGTTGTACAGATCGAGCTTGTGGCCGCGTTCGCGCAGGAGCGAGAAGCTTTTTTCGAGCGCCGTGAGCATGCCGAGCCCGAGCACGTCGATTTTGAGCATCTTCAGCGCGATCAGGTCGTCTTT
>OEIU01001993.1_pt1 | contig 11616 bp, 11 predicted proteins | sample 1539221 | NCBI WGS metagenome assembly OEIU01 (sample SAMN03792071, study PRJEB22550) | activated sludge metagenome | feature: wastewater treatment plant; material: activated sludge; isolation source: Wastewater treatment plant of a petroleum refinery complex | place: Argentina: Zarate | collected... | reverse complement strand
CCCCGCTCCCGCGGGCCAGCTCGGCGGCGCGCACCGCCTGCATCGCCGCGACGATCTGATCGATCTGGCCCGGCTTGACCAGATACTCGTCGATGCCGGCTGCGCTGGCGGCAGCGCGATGACGCTGCGTGTCGAAGCCGGTCAGCGCGATGATCCGGGCCGGCGCGAGCGACGGATCGTCGCGGAACGCGCGGGCGACCGCCAGGCCGCCGCGCGGCGGCAGCCCCAGATCGAGGATCACCGCATGGGGCAGATGCTGATGCGCGAGCTCCAGCGCCACCGTGCCGTCGCGGGCGGTCACGCTGGAAAAGCCCGCCATCGCCAGCGCGAGCCCGAGAGCGTTGGCCGATTCCGGATCGTCCTCGACGATCAGCACACGAAGTCTTTCACGCGGATGCAAGGTCCCTCCCGACCAGGCGCCGGCATCGAACGGGCCGGCGAACCGCCGCGACGTCCGGACGGCGCAGTGCGCCGCCCGCTGCCGACATCGGCGGATCCGGGAACCAGCAAGTGTCGTGCCTGTTCGCCGCGACCCTCATTCGCCGTCGGCTTCCACGATCTGCAGCGCCATTTCCCGGTGGCTGCGCAGGATCGGCAAAGTCTGCTCGGCGAACGCCTTCAGGTTCGGATCCTTGCCGGACCGGGCCTGTTTCTCGAACATCGCGATCGTCTTCTTGTGCTCGGACACCATCCGCTTCAGGTACGCCTTGTCGAACTGCTCGCCGGACAACCGGCTCAGCTTCTGCACGTCGTCGCGGGCGCCGCGGTCCAGCTCGGTCGGCATCGGCGCGCCGGCGGTCGTCGCGAGCTGCGCGAGCTGCTCGCCGGTGCGGGTGTGTTCGTCGATCATCCGCCCGGCGAAGGTCTTGACGTCGTCGCTGGCGGCCTGCTGCTGAGCGATCCGGCCCATCTCGACCTCGGCCAGGCTGCCGATCGCCGCCTTGTGGACGAACGACTTGTCCTGCGGCGCGACCCTCATGATCAGCGATTCGGCCTGCGCGTCGGGCAGCAGCGTCGAGAACAGCGCCAGCACGAACAGCAGGTGGATCAGGCGGGTCATGACGATCCTCCCGCGCGGTCAGATCGCGTCGACGCTGCCGGTCACCGGCAGCACGATGCCGGTGATGTAGCCGGCCGTCACCGGCGATGCGAGGAACACATAGGCCGGCGACAGCTCCTCCGGCTGGGCGACCCGCTTCATGTCGGTGTCGCGGCCGAAGCGCGACACCTGTTCGGCCGGCGAGTCGGCCGGATTGAGCGGCGTCCATACCGGCCCCGGGGCCACTGCGTTGACGCGGATGCCCTTGCCGATGAGCTGGCTGGCCAGCGACTTGGTGAATGCGTGGATCGCCCCCTTGGTGGCCGCATAGTCGAGCAGCCGTGCGCTGCCGCGCAGGCCGACCACCGATCCGGTGTTGATGATCGCCGAGCCGTTGCCCAGATGCGGCACCGCCGCCCGCGCCATGTGGAAGTAGCCGCCGATGTTAGTGTCCAGCGTCTCCTGCAGCCGGTCGTCGGTGATGTCCTCGATTGTCCCGGCGTGCTCCTGGAACGCCGCGTTGTTCACCAGCACGTCGAGCCGGCCCAGTACCTCGACGACCCGCTCGACCGCGCGGTTGCAGAAACCGCTGTCGCGCACGTCGCCCGGCAGCAGCAGGCAGCGCCTGCCCTCGGCCTGCACGTGCCGTTCGGTCTCTCGTGCATCCTCCTCCTCGTCGCTGCCGAGGTAGGTGATCGCCACGTCGGCGCCCTCGCGCGCGAACAGCACCGCCACCGCCCGGCCGATGCCCGAATCGCCGCCGGTGATCAGCGCCACCCGGTCGGCCAGCTTGCCGCTGCCCAGGTACTCCGGCGCCAGGAAGCGCGGCGCCAGCGCCAGCTCGGCTTCGCTGCCGGGCTTGTCGATATGCTGCGCCGGCAGCTCGACCGGTTGCGGGCGGGCGCCGGCCTGCACCGCGGCGGCATCGCCGCCTTTGCTGCCCGCCGCCTGATCCCGGTCCCGCGCATCCTGTCGCTGCTGGATCGCTCGCTGCCGCTCGGCGGTCGCGTCGGCGGTGGCCTTGGGGGCGCTGGAGGCTGGGTTGCGGGGCATGGCGAATTCTCGGAAGGGAGGTGGAGGGCGTGTCGAGGGTGGCAACCGCCGTTCCCGCCCGGGCGTCCGGGGAACGGTAGTTGCCATGGCGGCATTTCCGGGGTTCCTGGCTCATCCGATGCCGCAACGAACGTCGAATGTCCACCTGCCGCAGGATCGCAGCGGCACCGCGCTGATCATCGTCGACATGATCAGTCGCTGGGATTTTCCCGGCGGCACGCGGCTGTGCGCGGCCGCCAAGGCGATGGCGCCGCGGCTGGCCCGGCTGCGCCAGCGCTGCAAGTCGCGCCGGCTGCCGGTGATCTACGCCAACGACAACCGCGGCCGCTGGCGCTCCGACTTCCGCGAGCTGCTGCAGGAGGCCGAGCAGGCCGGCGGTGCCGGCGCCGCCATCGCCTCGCTGCTGCGCCCCGACGGCGACGACTATTTCGTGCTGAAGCCGGCCCAGTCGGCATTCCATGCCACGCCGCTGGACGTGCTGCTGGAGTTTCTCGGCGTTCATCGGCTGATACTGACCGGCGTGGCCGGCGATCAATGCGTGCTGGCGTCGGCGATGGATGCGCGGATGCGCGGCTTCGAGGTGATGGTGCCGGGCGATGCGATCGCCTCGCAGACCGCCGCGCGCAACCGGGCGGCGGTGCGGCATTTCGCCGACGTGCTGGGGCTGCCGGTGTCGCCGGTCGAGCGCATCCGGCTGCCCGCGCGGACGGAGCGCTCCGATGCCTGACTGGGATGCGCTGTTCGGGATCCGCACGCCGCTCGCCGAGCTGGTGGTGCGCGGCACCGTGATGTACTGGACGCTGTTCCTGCTGTTCCGCTTCGTGCTGCGGCGGGATGCCGGCGCCGTCGGCATCGCCGACCTGCTGTTCGTCGTCGTGATCGCCGACGCCGCGCAGAATGCGTTCGCCGGCGAATACACGTCGATCACCGAGGGCCTGGCGCTGGTGGCGACGCTGGCGGTGTGGAACATGCTGCTCGACTGGCTGGGCTTTCGCTTCCGCTTCTTCGAACGGCTGACCGATCCGCCGCCGCGGCTGCTGGTGCGCAACGGCGCGCTGGTCGCCCGCAACCTGCGGGCCGAGTGGATCACCCGCGACGAAGTGATGGCGAAGCTGCGCGAGCAGGGTATCGAGGACCTGTCGGCGGTCCGCTGGGCCTACATGGAGAGCGACGGGCGCATCAGCGTCGGCACCATCGACGGGAAGACCGGGCAGGGCAGCGATCCGGATGCGCCGCCGCCGCTCGGCTGAACCACCCGGTCAGCCGCGCCCGTCGGACAGAAACTCCAGCAGCGCGGCCGCGCACGCCTGCGGCTGCTCCTCGGCGATGAAGTGCCCGCAGTCGACCGGCACCTCGCGCAGCTCGCCGCTGCACCAGCGCTGCCAGGTGGCCAGCGGCGACTGGGCGGCCAGGTACTGGCGCGCCCAGATCACCAGTGTCGGGCAGCCGATGCGGCGGCCGGCCTGCTGGTCGGTCAGGTCGTGCTCGACGTCGACGGTCGCGCCGGCACGGTAGTCGGCGCAGGTGGCGGCGATCACCGACGGCTGCCGGAAGCTCGCCTGATAGTCGGCCAGCGCTTCGGGCGCCAGCGCCCGATGATCGCCGGCCCAGCGGTGCAGCAGATGGTCGAGGTAGAAGTCCGGGTCGGCGCCGATCAGTCGCTGCGGCATCGGCGCCGGCTGCGCGAGGAACGACCAGTGGTAGCTCTTCAGCGCGCCGGCATGATTGATCCGGCCCCACATCTCGGCGGTCGGCACGATGTCCAGCACCGCCAGCCGGCTGACGCAGTCCGGCGAATCGAGCGCCAGCCGGTAGGCGACGCGGCCGCCGCGATCGTGGCCGGCGACTGCAAAGCGCGGATGACCGAGCTGCCCCATCAGCGCGACCATGTCGCGCGCCATCGCCCGCTTGCTGTAGTTCAGATTCGCATCGTCGGGCGCGGGCCCGGTGCTCCGACCGTAGCCGCGCAGATCGGGGGCGACGACGGTGAACCGTTCGGCCAGCGCCGGCGCGATCCGATGCCAGATCATCCGCGTCTGCGGATAACCGTGCAGCAGCAGAAGCGGCGGGCCGCTGCCGCCGACCAGTGCGGCGATGGTCGCCTCGCCGGTGTCGAAGCGGCGATCGTCGAATCCGGCGAAGGCGGTCATGGATAGAGTCCTCGTTGCACCCGTGCCTGCAGCACCCGTTCGCAGGCGACGACGAACGCCGCGGTGCGCAAGGTGATCCGGTGACGCTCGGCGGTGTCCCACACATGGCCGAACGCGCCGGTCAGGATGTGGTCCAGCCGCTGGTTGATCTCGTCCTCGGTCCAGAAGAACGACGAGAAGTCCTGCACCCATTCGAAGTACGACACGGTGACGCCGCCGGCGTTGGCGATGACGTCGGGCACCACCAGGATGTCGCGCTCGCCGAGGATCTGATCGGCCTGCGGCGTCGTCGGGCCGTTGGCGCCTTCGAGCACGACGCGGGCACGCACCCGCCGCGCGCGCTCGGCGGTGATCTGGCCTTCGAGCGCCGCCGGGATCAGGAAGTCGCAATCGACCTCCCAGAACTGCTCGTCGGGGATGCTGTCGCCCCCCTTGAAGCGCTGCACCGTGTGCCGGTTGCGGGCCTCGGCCATCAGGCCCGGCACGTCCAGGCCGGCGGCATTGTGGACGGTGCCGCCCTGGTCCTGCACCGCGACGATCTTCGCGCCGTTCTCGGCGAAGAGCTCCGCCGCCACCGAGCCGACGTTGCCGAAGCCCTGCACCGCGACCCGCGCACCTTCGATCGGCATCTTCATGCGGCGCGCGGTGTCGCGGCCGACGATGAAGACGCCGCGGCCGGTGGCCTTGACCCGGCCGAGCGATCCGCCCAGCGGCACCGGCTTGCCGGTCACCACGCCGGTGGCCGTGGAGCCGGTGTTCATCGAGTAGGTGTCCATCATCCACGCCATCACCTGCGCATTGGTGTTGACGTCGGGCGCCGGGATGTCGCGGTCGGGGCCGATGATGAGGCCGATCTCGCTGGTGTAGCGGCGCGTCAGCCGTTCCAGCTCCTTGAGCGAAAGCCGTTCGGGGTCGACCCGCACGCCGCCCTTGGCGCCGCCGTACGGCAAGTTCACCGCGGCGTTCTTGATCGTCATCCAGGCCGCCAGCGCCATCACCTCCTCGAGCGTCACGTCGGGGTGGTAGCGCAGGCCGCCCTTGCCGGGGCCGCGGAACAGGTTGTGCTGGACCCGGAAGCCTTCGAAGTGCGCGACCGACCCGTCGTCCAGCTCGATCGGCACGTCGACCACCAGGCAGCGCTTTGGGCGCTTCAGCGTCTCGATCCAGTTCGCCAGATCGCCGAGGTAGGGCGTCACCCGGTCGATCTGATCGAGATAGGTGGCCCAGGGCCCGTCGGTGGCGGGACTGACGTAGGACAGTCGGCTCATCGTTTCTCCCATGGCAGAGGGGCTGCCGCGCGCGCAGGCCACGGCGGCCATCGCTGCTCGGCGGCGGGAATCATCGTCGCTCGTCCGCGGCGCTCACCGCCGGTCGTCTTCGAGGAGCTGGCGCAATTGCGCCTTGGCGATCTTCTCGAGCGTGGAGCGCGGCAGGTCGTCGACGATGCGCACCTCGCGCGGCCGCTTGAAGCCGGCCAAGGTCCGCGTGCAGGCGGCGTTGATCGCGTCGGTCAGCGCCGCGGCGGCCTCGGCCGACAGCGACGGCGCCCGTACGAACGCCACCGGGATCTCGTCGAGCATCCGGTCCTTCTTCGCGACCACCGCGACCTCGACGACACCCGGCACCTCGGCGATCACCCGCTCGATCTCCGAGGCCGCGACGTTCTCGCCGCCGACCTTCAGCATGTCCTTCGAGCGGTCGGCGAAGTAGAGCCAGCCGTCCTCGCCGATCCGCACCCGGTCGCCGGTGATGAAGTAGCCGTGCTCGTCGAACGCGTCGCGGGTGGCCTGAGGATTGTTCAGATACTCGGCGAACAGCGACAGGCCGCGCACGCCGAGGATCGTCAGGTCGCCGGTCTCGCCCGGCTCGCAGTCGCGGCCGTGGTCGGTGATGCGCAGCGAGTACTCGGGCGCGACCCGGCCCATCGAGCCCGATGCATTCGGCAGATGCACGTGGCCGATCGTGCCGTGCGAGATCGTCTCGGTCATGCCCCACCAGCCGATCGTCTTGACGCGGAAGATCTCGTCGGTCGGCGGCGAGCAGACGCCGGTGCCCCACAGGCGGAAATGATGCTGCGCCGGCACCTCGCGCTCCAGCAGCGCGCGGAACACGAAGCCGATCACCGAGGCCCAGGTGCAGCGGTGCTCCAGCGCCACCGGCCAGAAGCGGCTCGCCGAGAAGCGCGGCTGGGCGACCACGGTGGCGCCGGCCCACAGCGCCGCCAGCACCGTGTAGGCCTGCGCATTGGTGTGGAACAGCGGCAGCGTCAGCAGATGCACGTCGTCCGCGTGCAGATCCTGGTGATCGGCATTGACCCGCGCGCCCCACAGCGCGTTCGCATGGGTCCACAGCACGCCCTTGGGCCGCGACGTGGTGCCCGAGGTGTACTGCACGCTGAACGGCGCGAGCGGATCGTGCGGCCGGCCCGGCAGGATCGCCGGATCGGCATCGATCCGTTCGAACGATTGCGCAGGCTGCGGCCGGTTCGCGCCGGCATCCTCGCCGTTGTCGGTCTCGGTGACCGCCAGCCAGCGCAGGCCGCGGCAGCTCCGCGCGACCAGCTCGGCGAACTTCGGCTGCGTGATGCCGGCCACCGACTGCGAATGCTCGGCGAAATAGGCGAGCTCGTCGGCGCTGGAGCGGGCATTGGTGGTGACCGCCACCGCGCCGAGCCAGGCGCAGCCGAACCACGCGAAGATCGATTCGGGGCAGTTGTCCAGGTGCACCAGCACCTTGTCGCCGGCGCGGATGCCGCGGCTGTGCAGCCCCGCGGCGAAGCGGGCCAGCCGGTCGGCGAACGCCGCATAGGTCCATTGCTGCGCCGGGCCGTCGAACGGCCGCCAGATCAGGAACGGATGATCGGCGCGGCGGAGCGCCTGCACCGTGATCAGGGAGCGGATGTCCTGGCCGGCGAACGGCTGGACGTGGCGGCTGGCGACGGGGGCAGTCACGAAGCGGGTCTCCGTACGATGTTCTGGGTGGCGGCGGATGCGGCCAGCCGGCACTATAGCCCGCCACCGTCGAGGCCGTGACGTGCATGGTATGGTGCCCATGCAGAACCATGGAGACCCGATGATGACCGGCGACAGGCTGACGTCGATCGAGCGGATGGCCGCCGCGATCCCCGATGGCGCGCTGCTGGCGATCGCCAAGGATGCGTCCGGCGCCGCGATGGCGGTGACCCGCGAGCTGGTGCGGGCCGGCGTGCGCGGTCTGCATCTGCTGTGCGTGCCGACCAGCGGCCTGCAGGCCGACGTGCTGATCGGCGCCGGCGCGGTGGCGACCCTGGAGACCTCGGCGATCACGCTGGGCGAGTTCGGCCCCGGCCCGCGCTTCGCCGCGGCGCTGCGCGAAGGCGCGATCCGGATGCGCGATGCCACCTGCCCGGCGGTCTATGCGGCGCTGCAGGCCGGCCAGAAGGGGCTGCCGTTCACGCCGCTGCGCGGGCTGATCGGCAGCGACCTGCTGCGGGTGCGGCCGGACTGGAAGGTCATCGACAATCCGTTCGAGCCGGGCGATCCGATCGTGCTGCTGCCGGCGATCCGGCCCGACGTCGCGCTGCTGCATGCGAAGCTCGCGGACCGCGACGGCAACGTGTTCATCGGCCGGGACCGTGAGCTGATGCTGATCGCCCATGCGTCGCGGCGCACGCTGGTCAGCGTCGAGGCGATCACCGACGACAACCTGCTGGAGGACGAGGCCCGCGCCGGGTCGGTGCTGCCGTCGCTGTACGTCGACAAGCTGGCGCTGGCGCCGCGCGGCGCCTGGCCGCTCGGCTGCCCGGACCGTTATCCCGCCGACGAGGAGGCGCTGCAGCGTTACGCGACGATGGCGCGCACGCCCGAAGGCTTCGCCGCCTGGCTGCAGGGCTGGCTCGGCTCGCAGCGGGCTGCGGCATGATCGCCGCCCGGCCGGACTGCAGCCGCACCGAGCTGCTGATCGACGTGATCGCCGGGCTGCTCGAGGGCTGCCGGCATGTCGCGGTCGGCGCCTCGTCGCCGATCCCGGGCAGCGCGGCGCTCCTGGCCCGCGAGCTGAGCGGCGGGGCGACCCGGGTGTCGGTGCTCGGTTCGCGCCGCAACAACGCGTTCACCAACGGCGGCGTCGAGCTGTTCGACCTGGCGGCCCAGGGCCGCATCGACGCGTTCTTCCTCGGCGGCGGGCAGATCGACGGGCAGGCCGACATCAATCTGGTCGGGACGGGCGGCTATCCCGCATCGGCCGTGCGCTGGCCAGGCTCGTTCGGTTCGGCCTACCTGTACCTGCTCGTGCCGCGGGTGATCCTGTTCCGCGAGGAGCACAGCCGGCGGGTGCTGGTGCCGCGCGTCGATTTCGTCAGCGCGCCGGGCACCAGCGAACCGCAGGTGTACCGGCCGGGCGGGCCGCATGCGCTGCTGACGTCGCTGGGGCTGTTTTCGTTCGACCGCGCCGCCCGTCGTTTCCGGCTGCGCAGCGTGCACCCGGGTCATACCGTCGAGGAGATCCGCGAGCACACCGGCTTCGAATTCGATGCACCGGCATCGGTGCCGGTCACCGAACCGCCCGATGCCCGGCGGCTGGCGCTGATCCGCGGCCCGATCCGCGACGAGATCGCCGAGGTCTACCCCCGCTTCGCGGCCGCGCTGACAGCTTGATGTCAAGCACCGCGTGCGAGCATCCCGGGCTGGGGGAGCGCCGCTCGGCGTTCGTACACGCGCCGGCACCGGCGGATCGAGATGATGACACGCTGTTGCGCGGCGATCGGCGCTTGCTGGCTGACCGCGACGTTGACGATGACGCCCGCGCCGGCGGCCGCCCAGGCCCGGCCCGTTCCGCTTCCCGCGTTGCCATCCGCTGCGTCGCCTGTCGGTCCGTCGCCTGCCGGTCCTTCGTCCGCCGGCTCACCTGCCGCCGCGTCGCAGGGCGCGCTGACGTTGCCCGCCGCGGTCGACCTGATGTTCGCCAACAACCGTGTGGTCCGTGCCGCGCAGCGTTCGGCCGACATCGCCGCCGCGGAGATCCGGCGGGTCGACGTGCTGCCCAATCCGGTGGTCAGCGGCCAGATCTCCAACACCGAGGCCAACCGCTATCCGTACGGCGCGAGCGACCGCATCCTGAGGGTCGAGCAGACGATCGAGCGCGGCGACAAGCGCCGGCTGCGCGCGGCCACCGCGCAATCGGCCGAGCAGGCGGCGCGGCTGGACGTCGACGACGCGATGCGCCAGCAGCGGGCGGCGCTGACCGGCGCCTACTTCGATCTGGTGGCCGCCCAGCAGCTTCGTGAGGTCGCCGCCCAGAACCTCGATGCGTTCGACCGGCTGACGGCGGCCGCCGACCGGCGCGTGCAGGCCGGCGATCTGGCGACCGTCGACGGTTCGCGGTTGCGCATCGAGCAGGCCCGTGCCGCCAACGACCTGCGCGCCGCCGAGGCGGCCCGCGAGCAGGCGCGCATCGCGCTGGCGGCGGTGCTGGGGCTGGAGTCGCGCGCCGCCGAGCTGACCGCCGCCGATCCGCTGCCCGAACGCGAAGCGATCGACAGCGATGCGCGCGACGCGGCCGCCGCTTTCGCGCAGGCCCGCGACCAGGCGATCGAACGCCGCGTCGACGTGCAGGCGGCGCTGGCCCGGGTCCGTTCGGCGCAGCGCGCGGCTGAGCTGGCCGCCAGCCTGCGCACCCGCGACGTGACGATGGGCCTGCAGGCGGAACGGGCGCCCGGCTTCGGCGGCACGGTGTTCGGCGTGTCGGCGTCGGTCCCGCTGTTCATCAACAACGACTACTCGGGCGACATCGCGCGGGCGCAGGCCGAGCTCGCCGCCGCGCAGGACGACGTCGAACGGGTGCGGGCCGCCGCCCGCGGCGACATAGACCGTGCTTACGCCCAGCTCCGTGATGCCGCCGACCGCGCGCGTCGGCTGCTCGAGCAGGCGCTGCCGCAGGCGCTGCGGGTCGCGCAGGCGATCGAATTCGCGTTCCGCAGCGGCGCCGTCACGTTGACCGATCTGTTCGACACCCGCCGCCAACTCGCCGCCGTCAGAGCCGACGCGGTGCAGGCGCAGGCCGACTTCGCCAAGGCGCTGGCCGCCTGGCGTGCCGCGGTGGCCGCGCCGGACGAAGCCGCCGCCACGGGAGCCGCCGGCCGATGAAACGACTGATGACCCTGATCGTCGCGCTGCTGCTGCTGGCAGCCGGCTATGGTGCGGCCGTCTGGCGCCAGGGCGCGCGGGCGCCCGAGCCGGTGGCGGCCGAGCCCGCGGAGCCGCCGCCCGCCGACAGCGTGCGCTTCGACATGGGTGCTTCGCAGCTCGCATCGATCCGCGTCGAGCCGGTGGTGGTCGGCCGGGTGCCGCTGTCCGAGCCGCTGAATGCGCGGCTGGCTTATGACGAGAATCGCACGGCGCGCGTGGCCGCGCCGATCGCCGGCCGGGTCACCGCGCTGAAGGTGCAGCCGGGCGACAGCGTGAAGGCCGGCGACACGCTGCTCAGCCTCGATTCGCCGGAACTGGCGCAGGCGGTCGCCGACCTGCAGAAGGCGCAGACCGACGAGACCCGCAAGAAGCTCGCGCTCGATCGCACGCGCGGGCTGGTCGACGCCGGCGTGGCGCCCCGCAAGGACCTGGAGAACGCGCAGGGCGACTTCGATGCGGCACGCGCCGAGACCGTGCGGGCGCAGCGGCGGCTGCGCAACCTGTCGCCGCGCGGCGGCGAGGGCGGCAGCTTCGTGCTGCGCGCGCCGATCGCCGGCGTGATCACCGAGCGCAAGGTGAACCCGGGCAGCGAGATCCGCCCGGACCTGCCCGACCCGCTGTTCGTGATCACCGATCCGACGCGGCTGTGGGCGCTGGTCGACCTGCCCGAGCGCGACCTGGCCAAGGTGTTCGTCGGCGCCAAGGCGGTGGTCGAGGTCGATGCCTATCCGCACGAGAGCTTCGAGGCGACGGTCGAGCGGATCGGCGAGACCGTCGATCCGCTGACCCGCCGGGTGCAGGTGCGTGCGGCGATCGCCGACAACGTCAAGCGGCGGCTGAAGCCGGAAATGTATGCGCGGGTCGTGCTGGTGGGGGGCGACGGGGCCACCTCGGTGCGCATCCCGAACTCGGCGATCGTCACGCAGGGGCTGTACAGCTTCGTGTTCGTCGAGACCGAGCCGGGGCTGTTCAAGCGGCGCCGGATCTCGCTGTCGCTGCAGGACCGGGAGTACACCTACGTGACTGCCGGCCTCGCGCCGGGCGAGCGGCTGGTGACCACCGGCGCGCTGCTGCTGAACTCCGAACTGGCGACGACCACGGTGAAATGAGCGGTCGAATGAGCCGTCAATCGAACATCGACCGGACCGACGACCGGGCCGGCAACCGCGCGGGTGAACGGTGCTCGAACGGCTGATCGCATTCTCGGTTC
>OEIU01001992.1_pt1 | contig 11620 bp, 9 predicted proteins | sample 1539221 | NCBI WGS metagenome assembly OEIU01 (sample SAMN03792071, study PRJEB22550) | activated sludge metagenome | feature: wastewater treatment plant; material: activated sludge; isolation source: Wastewater treatment plant of a petroleum refinery complex | place: Argentina: Zarate | collected... | reverse complement strand
GATCTCGAAGACGTTGCCGGTGCATTCGATCTCGGGGAACCGCTCCATGAAGCCGGCGCGGTTCTCCCAATGGATGGTGCAGCGATGGCCTTCGAGCTGGCCGGCCTCGGCGAGCAGATAGGAGCCGACGGACAGAGCGCCCAGCGCCCCGCCCCGGCGGCCCCAGCTGCGCAACGCGCCCAGAACCTTGCTCTTGCCGGGAAACTCCGTCGTCAGGCCGACGCAGACGAAGAGAATGTCGACGGGCGGAATGTCGGCGACGCTGTAGTCGATCTTCAGCGGCAGACCGTTGGACGCCATAACCGCGTCGCCATCCGCCGAGACCGTCGTCCAGGAATAGAAGTCGCGGCCGAGCAGGCGGTTGGCCGAGCGCACGGTATCGATGGCGGCGGCCAGCGAGAACATGGAAAACTTGTCGACCAGCAGGAAGGCGAACTGCCGGCCCGATTGCTGCGGCTCGGTCATGGCCGACGCCTCCATCGGAACGGCAAAATCACGCAGCGCCGTCCGATGTACCATCTGGTGTCAGGACCGGCTGATTTGACTGGAATGGCTGTCGACCTGGCGTCGACCCGCCGCGTCAAAGCCTTCGACCGGGGCGCCTACCCCGCTTCTCAGGCCTTTCCTCGCATCTCTCGCCATCTCGACAGCCATTCCAGTCAAATCAGCCGGTCCTGATCCTAGCCCTCAAAATGTCGGACGGTCGAGGCCGGCCGCGAGGCTGGCCGATACCAGCGTGTTCGCCATCAGCAGTGCGATCGTCATCGGGCCGACGCCGCCCGGAACGGGCGTGATGGCCCCGGCCCGCCCGGAGGCGCCGGCGAAATCCACGTCGCCGACGAGACGGGACCTGCCCTCGCCCTTCTCCGGCGCGGGAACGCGGTTGATGCCGACGTCGATGACGGTGGCGCCCGGCTTCACCCAGTCGCCCTTGATCATCTCGGGCCGGCCGACGGCGGCGACAAGAATGTCGGCGCCGCGGCAGACCGCCGGCAGATCCTTCGTCCGGCTGTGGGCGATCGTCACCGTGCAGTTGGCGGCGAGCAGCAGATTCGCCATCGGCTTGCCGACAATGTTGGAGCGTCCGACCACGACGGCATTGAGGCCGGAAAGATCCTTGCCGCGCACGCGCTCGATGAGGATCATCGAGCCCGCCGGCGTGCAGGGCACGAAAGCGGTCTTCGTCTCGCCAGTGCCGAGCTTGCCGACATTGATGAAATGAAAGCCGTCGACATCCTTCTCCGGCGCTATCGTCTGGATGACCTTGCCGGAATCTAGATGAGCCGGCAGCGGCAGCTGCACCAGAATGCCGTGGATCGCGGGATCGGCGTTCAGCTCGCCGATCAGCCTGAGCAACGTCTCCTCCGAGGTTTCTGCCGGCAGCGTGTGCTGCACGGAATGGAAGCCGCACTCCTTGGCCTTCTTCGACTTGGACGCGACATAGACCTGACTGGCGGGGTCCTCGCCGACGATGACGACGGCCAGACCGGGCGCGGAGTGGCCGGCGGCGACGAGCTCCGCCGTGCGCTTCTTGACATTTTCGACGACGTCGTCGGCTATACGCCTGCCATCGATGATCTCGGCCATGCTCTGTCCTCGCGACCACTGTTGAGGCCGGCATATCCACCAAAAACGAACGGCGCAATCACGTCATTGCGCCGTCCCGTGCCGTAAACTCGCAACCGCGACGAAATCGCTCAGAAGAAGCGGCGGCGCTGACGGCTTTCGGTGAAGTCCCGGACGGCCTCGCGGAACTCCGCCAGGCTGGCGCGGATGTCGGCGATGGCGCTGGAGGTCTCCTGCTCGGTCAGCGTCTGGCTGGCGGGCTGCGGCGCGTCGACTGCCTGCACGTTGCGGACCGGGAACGGAATCGGCTGGTTGGCCGGGCGCGGCTGCGGAGCGGCCGCGTAGGCCTGCGGCGGATAGGCGCGCGATGCCGGATAGGGTGCCGCCGGCGCCGCGCCATGGACCGGCGCGTGCTGCGGCGCGGCGGGCGCGCCGTAGCCCTGCCAGTGCGCGGGATGCATGCGCGGATCGGGCTGCGGGGCATAGGCGTGCGCCGGATGCATAGGCGGCGCATAGGCGGCCGACGGCGCGGGAACCTGCGGATAGGCCGGAGGGGCATAGCCTGCATAGGGCGCCGGATAGGATGCCGGCTGCGGCTGGGCATAGGCCTGCTGCTGATAAAGGGGCGGCTGAGCCGGATGGGGGTAGGCCGGCATCTGCTCGGCATAAGACGCCGGCGGGGCCTCCTGAGCCCATGCGGGAGTTGCCGGCGATACGGGTTCGCCTGCGTAGGGGTAATGGAAGTCCACGGGACGGGTGTGCATCGAACTATCCTCGCTGGATATCGTGTCTTTGTTTTCGGCGCTGACAGGCTGGCTATCGTCGGAGGCGGCGCGGGCGCCTGCCGCGCTGCGGGGATTTTCCCGCAGACCGCCCTCGGCGACCGCCGCGCCGCCACCGGGCATGCGCCTTGCGGGACGGGGTCCATCGCCGCGTGGCGCCGGTGGGTGGGGCCGCGCGCCTTGCACCGCTCGCCGACGGTCGCGCAGGCTCTCATAGGCGCCGCGCATCATTGCGAATCCGACGCCGGAGGCAAAGCCGAGGAACATGCCGGCAAGCGCGATCATCGACCGCGATGGTCCGCTCGGATCGAGCGGCGGATAGGCTTTTGAGATGACGCTCATATTGGCGGGGGTGGTGTGGCCCTTCTCGCCGGGCTCCCGGGGGGCCGGGGGGAAAGGCCCCTAGACGGCCCGCTGGGTCGAGGCCTCGCGCTCCAGCTCGCGCAGCTGCACCAGCTCGCCGCTCATGTCGCCCTGCCGGACCTTGAGCTGCGCGAGACGCTGCGCGAGTTTCTGCTCCAGCTCGACGGCGCGCTTCAGCTCGACCTGGACCGACGAGGCGATGCGGCGCAGCTCGGTCGCGATCTGGTCGCGCGCGCCGGCCAGTTGCGCGTCCATCGCCTGACGCTCCGGATGGCGCGGCCCGAGCCGCACCGCGATGCGGTCGGCCTCGTTCTTCAGCGACGCGTATTGCGAGCGAAGTTCGCCGATGACGCTCGAATTGATGCTTTCGGGAATGGCTCCCGCGACCACCGAATCGACGTCGACATCGCGCGCGGACGCTGCCCGCGCATTGAGTTCCAGCGTGCGGGCGCGGGCCGTCGAAAGCTGGTCGTTCAGCTTGATGATCTCATCGTCCGTGATCAGGCGGCCCTGCGGATCGATGATGTCGTTTTCGGCCTTGAACGTCGCGACCTTGCGTTCGGCGTCCTCGACGCCCTTGCGCAGCTCGTCGAGACGGGCGGTCAGTTCGTCGGCGGCGCGGCCTGCGGTCTGCGACTGGATCTGGCCGTAGGTTTCGAGGAACACGTCGGTCATCGTGTTGGCGATGAGCGCGGATTTCTGCGGACTGAGAGTCGCGACGCCGATCGTGATCACGAATGTCTTGCCGCCGCGTTCCACCGTCAGCGCGCGGGCCAGGTTCTCGATGGCGATGGTCCGGCGGTAGTCGACGCTGTCGCCGGCGCCATCGCCGCGCGACAGGATCGACCGCAATTCGGCGATGAAGGCACCCAGTCCGAAGGATTTCTGCTGGCCGTTGAATTCGGGATCGGCGTCGAGCTTCAGGTCCCCGACGACCTTGTTAAGCACCGTGCCAGAGGTGAGAATGCGCGCCTGGTTCTCGACAATGGCCAGTGTCGCATCGGAGGGCAGGCCCTGCACTGTCAGGTCGCGCTCGGACAGCTTCAGGTCGCGCGGGTCGACCAGCAGCTCGGTTATGGCCTCGTACTTCTTCGGCGTCTGCAGCGCGATGGCGACGCCGATCATGGCGCCCAGTATCGTGGTCGAGACGATGAGCAGCTTGGAATCGAAAACCCGGCCGATCACCTTCAGCGGGTCGATCAGCGGCGTCCAGATCTCCGTCTCGCCCTGGCGCGGCGCGGTTTCGCCCTCGCGGAGATCGTCGCGGCCGATGAAATGGTCGTGATCGGAGACGGGATCGACGGCGAACTGCTTCGCGGGCGCGTCCGGGTCCGGTTTGCGCCAGCCGGATACGAACGACTTGACGCGGTCGGCAATGCCTTCCTGCCGAACCGGCTGCGACACGGGCTCGGGAGACCCCGTCTCCCGCCGTGGGCCGGCGCTGACGGCCTCTGCCGCCGGCGCGGAATCCCGGATTGAGACCTGCAGCTCTCTGTCGGCATCGACCTCCCGCCCATGCCCGTCCGTATCCTCCTCGCCGACCGCGAGCGCCTCGAGTATGGGGCTGCGCCTCGCCTCGCGACGGGATCGCGCCAGACGGTGGCGAGCCTGGGCATCCTCGGCGAAGTTCGAGACAGGATCGGCTTCAGCTGCTTCGGCATCGCGGCCACGGCTGAAGGCGAGGAGCGATTTCCGCTCCTTCGTCGCGCCTGCCTTTCCGCTTTCGACCATCCGGGATGCCAATGGCTATGCCGCCATCCGGGACTCAGATGGCCATTCGTTAAGGCACGCTAAACAGGCGTAGGAAACAAATGGTTAACGAGCGATCGAAATGCGGGTGTTCGCACACCGCGCCTTAAACTTTCTGGTGTAGGCGGTTTTCGACCATGACCGATGTCGCAAACACCGCGGCGGCGCGCACAATGAGCCGGATCGGCACGCTGATCGCCGAACGGCGGGAGGTTCTGCGCGGCTATTTCTCGGCGCTCGGCGGTTCGGCCGGACGGCTGGTCTTCTCGCTCGTCTACTTCGTGGCGCTCGCCAATTCGCTGACCATCGAGGATTTCGGCCTGTTCGCGACGGCGAGCGCGGCCGGCGTCATGCTCTCCCGGCTGCTCGCCTTCGGCTTCATATCCCCGCTCTACCGCGCGGCCAGCGTCAAGCCGCGTCTGATCGGCACCTATACGGGCGGCTTCCTCCTGATGTCTCTGGCGTCGCTGCCGCTGCTCGCAGCCGCGTCGCTCGCGACATACGGGATATTCTTCGCGAAGGAACTCGCCCTTGCGGTATTCGCGACGGTGATCGTGGCGGAAGCGCTCCTGTGGCGGCCGTTCGAGGCGGTGGTGATCGTGAACAACGGCATCCGCCGCTTTGGGCGCGGCGCGCTGCTGGTCATCGCCGGGACAGGCTTCAGGACGCTCGCCGCCGCCGCCTTCGCCTTCTGGCCGGCTCACGATCTGGCGACATGGTCCGTCTTCTACCTCATCGCCAACGCCGCGACGCTGGCGGCTGGCGTCGTCACCTCCTACCCGCGCCAGCGCATACGCATCCGGCCGCGTCTCTACTGGCGCCGGATGCGCGACGCGGTCACGGTCGGCGCCAGCGAAGTGCTCTTCTATCTCCAGTCCGAGTTCGACAAGCTTCTGGTGCTCGCTTTCGGCGGGCCGGCGCTGGCAGGCATCTACGCCATCGTCATGCGGCTGGTCGACCTGACGGCGATACCGGTGCGCACCTTCTCCATGATGCTGGTGCAGAAGATGATGCGCTCGCCCGAGATGCTGAGCAGCCTGGCACGGAAGGCGGGCATCGAAGCCGGCATATTCGCCGTCTCCACATGCGGCCTCCTGGCCATGGCCGTCGTCCTGCATTTCTTCCCGAACGCGCTCGGCCGCAACGTTTCGCAGGCCGCGCCGCTGATCGGGCTGGCGCTGTTCGTGCCGGGGCTGCGCAACCTCATCGAATATCAGGCGGAACTGCTCTACGCGCGCGGCCAGACCTTGCTGCGCATCGTCAGCCTCGGCATGCTCGCGTCGATCAAGGCGCTCGTGCTCTACCTGCTGATCCAGCCGTCGATGGCGGCGGACGGCCTCGTGCTGTGGCTCAACGCGGCCTTCCTGACGCTCTATCTGGCATCGGCCGTCTTCACCTACGCGGCGCTCGGCCGCCCCGCACGGACCTTCTGAGCGGCCGGATCGGTCAGGCGCTTTCGCCGATCAACCTGCGGATGCGCTCAAGATCGGTGCCGATGAAGGATTGCATGCCGATGGCGACCTGCTCCGGCGCCATGCCGGAAACGAAGGCGCGGAACTCGCCGTCATCCATCGCGCCGCCGGTCCAGTGAACGCGGCAGAACTCGGTGGGCGAAGCGAAATGCCCCTCGCCGCCGATCACCTCGTCGACGTAGCGCCCGTAGATCAGGCATTCGGAGAATTTGCGCCGCGCCGCGATGGCCGCGGCCCAGCCGGTGCCCCGGACAGCCTCGATGCGCCTGCACATGTCGATCACGGTGGACCGCTTCCAGGCGATCACGGTCGAGATGTAATCGTGTGCGGATTGCTGCGCGGGGTCGATGCCGAGCACGAAACCCGCATTGCGCGACCAGACCGCATGGTCGCCCGCCTCCAGTCGCGCCAGCGCGCCGTCGCGGCGCAGCAACCTCAGCTTTCCGTCGCGCCAGAAGGCGGCGCAGTCGAAAGCCTTCAGGAACGCCACGTCGGAATCGCAGAACACCAGCGCATCCTCGCCGATATGAGCGGCGATGCCGATGCGCCGCAGTTGCTGCACGTGCCAGCCGCGCAGCGGAGCCGAGCGCCAACTCAGCCAGACGCGGCGGCGGCCGCCGCTTGTCGGGTCGTCGAACGGCCGCAGCCAGGACGGCAGCAGGTCGCGCTCGTCGACGACGATGCGCCGCGCGTTTTCCAGTTGCCGGAACAAGGCCACGTCGCGGCTTTCGACAAGGATGTAGTGACGCCCGAAGCCGGTCACGTGACGGTCGATCGTCTCGCACAGCAGGCGGCAGCGCTCGAAGTCGGGTGCGTAGCTGGCGGTTACCAGCGCATTGGAATGACCGGCTGCAACTGTCGCCTCCATGCCCTCCAGCGGGCCGGCGGGAACGAAATGCCGGCTCATGGCGTGCTCCAGGCGCCGGTAAGCTTCTGGCGCATCACATGGATCAGGAACACCGGATTGCCGAGTATATAGCGGCGCCAGAGGCGGCCCGGCTCTATCGCCAGCCGGAACAGCCATTCCATCCTCATGTCGCGCATCCAGAGCGGCGCGCGCGGCACCGCGCCGGAGAGGAAATCGAACAGCGCGCCGACCGCGAAAGGCATGGTGGTGTGTTCCGCCATGATGCGCTGGGCGATGAAAAGCTCCTGCTTCGGCACGCCCATGGCGACGAGCAGGATGTCAGGCCTGATCCGCGCGAGGTCGGCCAGGATGCGCGGCTCGTCGAGCGGAGAATAGAAGCCGTCGGAAATCAGATGGAAGCGGTGCTGGGGCGCCATCGTTGCCAGCGCCTTCGTCGCCCCGGAGACGTTTTCCGGTGTGGCGCCAAGCAGCCCCACGGACAGGCTCCGGCCGGTGGCCTTCAGCAGCGCCGGGACGAAATCCGTACCGTTCAGATTGTCGGGAAACGGCTCGGCGTAAAGAATCTTCGAGGCGACGTCGACGCCCACGCCGTCCGGCAGCACGAGGAAATCGGCAAGCGCCGCCATCAGCCGCCCGTCGGCGCAGGCGATGTTCGAGATATGGGCGTTCAGGAAGCCCACCCTGGTGAAATGCCTGTGTTTGAGGCGTTGCTGCAAAAGGGCGATCGCCTCGGCCTGACGGAGCGCGGCGACGGCCACGCCGGCGATGATCCGCCGCGGCACGACGATTTCAGGGCCCGGTTTGGCGTGCGCGTTCAAGCAACCTTCCCCAGCCTTGTGTCTCCCATCGCCGCCAGCCCGCGCCGGATGCGCAGATCGAGCGTTTCGCGTTGCCGCGCGTAGAAGTCGCGGCCGTCCACGTCCCGCCCGGAACGCGCGGTTTCGACAAGCAGCCTCGCGAATTCCTGCGGATCGTCGCTGACGCGGCAGTTTGCCGGCATATGGTCGATGCCGCGCAGCGAATGCCTCGTCGCCACGGTCGGCAGGCCGAGTTCGAAGGCCTCGATCGTCTTCAACTGGACGCCGCTGCCGGCGGTGCTGATCAACGGCACGACGGCGGCGCTGCGCACGAAGTCCGTGGCGTCCGGAACGCGGCCCACGAACTCCACATTCGCAGCCTCGCTCGTCAGCCCGGCCGGCACGTTGCCGGCAATTCGTATGCGGAAATCGCCGGGCAGATGCGGCACGACCTTGCCGAGGAACCAGTCGAGCCCGATGCGGTTCGGCTGCCACGTCCAGGTGCCGATCAGCGCGGCCTCGCAACCGACGTCGCGCGGCGCGGGCGCGGGCGGCGGCGCGGCGCGCGTCACCAGCGGCAGCGTCGCCGAGCGGTCGTCGGAGGCGACCCCGAGCGCGGCCCGATCCTCGTCGGCCAGCGTGTAGACAAATCGCGCCCGCGCACAGAGGCGGGTTTCGAGATGCCTGAGAAGACCGGCCTCGCGCTGGAACAGCAACCGCTGGAACGCGCTGGCGGCGGCGGCGGCGTTCTCCTCCGCCGATTTGTGCTCGACATTGTGGGCGACGAAAAGCGACGGCTTGTCGCGAAAGCACTCCTCGAAGGCGCCGGCGAACTGCACCGAATTCAGCACGTAGCCGTCGAACGGCTCCAGTGCCGAGAGCGTCTCGTGCAGGGTCGCGGGCGTCACCTCGCGAAGCTTGACGGATGAGAAAGTGAGACCCGACAGCACCGCCTTGCCAAGCCAGCGAAGCTTGGTCGGCAGAGGTGCCGCATCGGTGCGCACATCGACTGCGCCCAGCACGATCGTGCTTTCGGGATCGGCAGGCTTGCGGCCGGGCCAGAGAAAGCCGACGACGGTCACATCGACGCCGGCGCGGCGAAGGGCATCGATGATCGCCGCATTGGCGATCTCGTATCCGGAGGTCTGCCGGCCGTCCGGGACGATCGACGTTGCGAAAACCAGTTTCATAGCCTGCCCGTGTTCATGCCGGGATAGCAAGCCGGCATGAACCTTTGCTTAAGGCGAAAGCCGGTCAGGCGCGGCCTTTCAAAGGATTCTTTACCGCAGGTTTAACGAATCCTTATGCCGGCCGATGCTATTTCGCAGGTGTTCCTGACAGGTCCTGGCCCTAGGCTTCCATGTTGCAACGCGCCCCTTCAGTCACCATCGTCGCGGCCACGCCGTACATGGATGTCACGGCGATGGAAGCCGTGGTGACGCTGCCGACCTTCAAGCGGCCGCAGCAGGTGCTGGAAACGCTCGCATCGCTCGCGGCGCAGGTCACCGCGCGCCGCTTCGCCGTCATCGTCATGGAGAACGAAGCCGAGAAGCGGGAAGGCGCGTCCGCCGCCGCGCCGCTTTTCGAGCACGGCGCCATGACGGGGCTGGTGATCGTCGCGCATGAACGCGGCAATTGCAGCGCCTACAACGCCGGATGGGAAACCGCGCTCGGCACCTTCCCGAACTTCCGTCATCTGCTGGTGATCGACGACGACGAGATCGCCGATCCGCACTGGCTGGAGCGCATGTGCTCGACCGCCGAACGGCTCGGCGTGGATATTGTCGGCGGCCCGCAGGTGCCGGTCTTCGCCGACCGCGCGCAACAGCACTGGGAAGCGCATCCCGTCTTCGCGCCGCCCTATTCCGCTACCGGCGCGGTGCCGGTGCTCTACTCCTCCGGCAATCTGCTCGTCGGGCGTCACGTGCTGGAGCGCATGGGGCCGCCTTTCCTCGATCTGCGCTTCAACTTCATGGGGGGCGGCGATTCCGACTTCCTCAGCCGAGCCGCGCAGGCTGGCTTCCGGCTCGGCTGGTGCGCCGAGGCGCCGGTGCGCGAAACCGTTCCGGCACGACGCACGGAGGCCGACTGGATCAGGGCGCGCAGCCTGCGCAACGGCGTCATCTCGACGCTGGTCGAGAAGAAGCGCCGCGCCGGCACGCCGTTCGCGAACCTGAAGGTTTTCGCCAAAAGCCTCGCGCTGCTCGGCGCAGCACCTTTGCGGGCCGCGCTGCGGCTTCTGGAAACCTGGTCGCCGCAGGTCGCGGTCTATCCGATCTACGTGGCGCTCGGCCGCGTCATGGCGGAATTCGGCTATGCCAACGAACAATACCGCCAGCCTGAGAAGAACTGACCGCGCCTGGCTTGCGCGGACGCTGAACTCGCCCATCGTCCCGACGGTCATCGCGACGATCCTGCTGACAGTCATCTTCGTATCGTTCCGGCCGTTCCAGCCGCAGGGCGCGGTGCTCGGCCCGGAATCCGGCGGCGACATCGTCAACCAGCTCGGCTTCAGCATGGTCGGCGGCCTCGCCGTCTTCGGCCTTCTCACCTACGTCAACCCGCGCGTCATCGCCATCTTCTTCAGTCCCTGGTGGCTGCTGATGCTGGGCTTCCTGGCGCTGTCGATCATGCACGCGCTCGACCCTTCCTCGGCGGCGCGCGCGGGCCTGTTCACCCTGATCGGGCTGGTGAGCGTCGTGGCGATCCTGTCGCTGCCGCGCGACGCCGATGCGTTCTCCGCGATGCTCGTCACGGCGGGCACGATCGTCATCGGGCTGAGCTATGCCGGCCTCGTGCTCCTGCCCAACGTCGCCATGCACAATGCCGGCGAGATCGAGTCGGAGTTCGCGGGTCTCTGGCGCGGCGTCTTCGCGCACAAGAACATCGCCGGTCCGGTCATGGCCGGCTTCAGCTTCGCCGGCATCTATCTCTACCGGAGAGGCTGGAAGCGCCGTGGCCTCCTGCTTCTGGCCACCGCGATGCTTTTCGTCGCGCATACGGGATCGAAGACGTCGGCCGGCCTCGTGCCGCTTGCCATCCTCGCCGTGATGATCCCCGGCCTGTTCGGAATGCGCATACTGACCGTCGCGCTCGTCGCGGCCGCGCTGGTCGGCACCGGAGTGGCCACGCTCGGCATGGTGTTCCTGCCGCCGGTGAAGGCGGTCATGCTCCACTATTTCCCGGAACTCACCTATACGGGCCGCACCTATATCTGGGAGTTCGCCGGAGAGATGATCGCCCGGCAGCCATGGACCGGCTACGGCCTCGAAAGCTTCTGGGGCAAGATTTCCGTCGCGACCACGGACCATCCCTTCGATCGCGCGTGGGACGTGCGGCGTTCCGTGCACGGCCATAACGGCTATATCGACATCGCCATCGGCATGGGCCTGCCCGCGCTCGCGGTCGCCATCGTCACCTTTCTGATCCAGCCCATGCGCGACTATCTGCGCGTGCCGCTGCGCCGGGAAAACGTGCTGCTCGGCGACTTCTTCATGATGACGTTCATGTTCACCGCGCTGAACGCCTTCCTCGAAAGCTTCTTCTTCCGGCGCGTCGATCCGGTATGGCTGTTCTTTGTGATGAGCGTGATGGGCCTGAGGATGGTGGCGCGGCGCATCATTCCCGCCTCCTCGGATCGCTAGACGGCCTTTCCATCTTTCCCTGACCGATCAGACCCGCTAGACGGCTCGCATCGGGGTGAAGCTGGAGCGAAGAGATGGCGATCAAGGTGGTTCTCGTGGGTTGCGGCAATATGGGCCACGCCATGCTCGCGGGCTGGCTGAAGGCCGGCCGTCTCGCGCCGTCGGAAGTCTTCGTCGTCGAACCTGCCGACGCCCTGCGGACCCGCGCGGCGGCGCTTGGCGTCGCGACAGGCGGCAGCGCCGCAGATCTAACGAGCGACGCCGCACCGGAACTGATCATCCTGGCGGTGAAGCCGCAGGTCATCCGCGCCGTGACGGCCGAATACAAGCGCTTCGCCGACAAGAGTACGACATTCCTCAGCATTGCGGCCGGCACGTC